>ERZ778517.244-NODE-244-length-64826-cov-8.556931_pt1 | contig 64826 bp, 42 predicted proteins | sample MGYA00510341_ERZ778517 | MGnify/ENA primary metagenome ERZ778517 (study PRJEB29527, sample SAMN07138964) | mouse gut metagenome | material: feces | host: mouse | place: China:Nanjing | collected 2016-01-25 ...
GGCCGACAACGGGGTGCGGGTCATCGTCGCGGGGCTCGACATGGACTACACGGGCAAACCGTTCGGCCCGATGCCCGCGCTCATGGCCACGGCCGAATATGTCACCAAGGTGCACGCCATCTGTGTCCGCTGCGGCAACCTGGCCCACCACTCCCACCGTCTGACGAGCGACGACAAGCAGGTGATGCTGGGTGCGCAGGACACCTACGAACCCATCTGCCGCCACTGCTTCAAGGAACTGGTGCGCGAAAAGAGAGAATAACCCCGCCGGGGAGAGACTTCCGGCGACCAAATCCGTCTGCCTATGGACACTTTCGACTACATACTGCTTTACGTTGTTGCTGGGCTGTGCATCCTTATCCTCAACAAACTGGGCTCCCTGGAAACCAGAGTATTCCGACTGCACCAACTTCTCGAACGCGACAGGCAGGCGTCTCCGCAGCCGACCGAAGACCCCCGTCCGGAACAACCGCAGTCCCCGGCCGCAAGTGCCGAAGCCTGCACGGCGGAGAGCCCGGCCCTCAATCGGGAAGCCGAAAAAACCGCCGCCTTGGCGGAATCCCCGCAGCCGTCGCCCGAGCTGCTGCCTGCCCCGGAATCTTCGCCCGGCCCGGAATTTTCGCACGCTCCGGAGCGGAAGGGCGCACAGACCCCGCCCCGCCGCCGGAAAAACTACGAAAAGTTCATCGGCACCCAACTTTTCGCCGCCATCGGCATCTTCGTGCTGATTGTCGGCATCGGCTTCTTCATCAAATACGCCATCAACAACGACTGGCTCGACGAGAGGATGCGCACCGGGCTGGGCTTCGCCAGCGGCTCCGCCCTGCTGGCTCTGGCCGCCCTGCTGCAAAAGCGCTACCGCTGGTTCGGCTCGCTGCTGGCGGGCGGAGCATTTGCGGTATACTATGTGACGGTCGCCGTAGCCTACCACTATTATGAACTCTTTTCGCAGGGCTGGGCATTCGGGTTACTGACAATCACCACCCTGCTGATGACGGCCATCGCCCTGGGCTACGACCGTCGCGAATTGGCCGTAGTCGCCTTGGCCGGCGGGTTGGTGGCGCCGTTCATCACGGCGAGCAGCAACGGCAACCACCTGATGCTGTTCGGCTATCTGACGATTCTGCACAGCGGCATGTTCGTGCTCTCGCTACGCAAAAAGTGGTGGGAACTGCCCGTCATCTCGTTCGCAGCGACCTATGCGATTCTGGCCGTCTTCGTAGCATACACCGCCCATTCGTTCGACGAACCGGCTTTCGCCCGCAACATGCTGGGATTCGCGGCGCTTTTCTATCTACTTTTTGCCGCGGCCATACTCTCGGTCATTCAAGCCCGCGACAACCGCCGCTTCTATTGGATATTGGCGGGGCTGGTGAGCCTCAACAATTTTCTGTTCCTGCACTTCGGACTGCTGTTCCTGGGCCACATGAAATCCGCCGCAAGCTACGCAGGTATCGTACCGCTGGCCATCGCGGCTGCGAACGTCGCCATCCTGCGGCTGACCCGCCGGCACTCCGGGCAGCTCCCGCATCTGCAAAACCTGCTGCTGGGACTGACCGCCCTGTTCCTTACGCTGGCCGCCCCGATTCAGTTCCGGGCCGAGACCACGACCTTATGCTGGGCCGCTGAAACGGTCGTGGCGCTCGGGCTTTACGTCCATACGCGCCGCCGCATTTACGAAGCAAGCGCCGTCGCACTCTACTTAGCTACAGCGCTGAATGTTATGGCGCAACTTCTCACAGGCGACAGCGACGCCGGAATTTTCCGCAGCAGCGAATTTCTGACCGCCCTGTCCGCTGTGGCGATGTTCGCCTGCGGAGCCGGGGTCATGCGCTGCAAACGGGAGGTATTCGGGCAGGCAAAGCTCCTGGTCTATCCGGCCGTCTACATTGTATGGGTCGTCCTCACGGCAGGGCTGCTGTATTTCATGCTGAACGTCGAATTCTTCCGCCATCTTTCGGGCGGCATACGGCTGCAAGCATGGCTGTTCACGAGCGTAGCGACGATTTCCGGGCTTCTGCGGCTGCTGGGCGAACATTTCCCGGCCGCGAAAAACACCCGGCTTCATCTGACAGCCAACGGGATTGCCGTGCTGCTGTTGATCATGTTCTCTACGCCCGGCCAAAGCAGCACAGCATGCGCCGTATTCTCGTGGCTCTCGGTAGCGGCAGTCGTCTACTCACTGACGAACATGGCATGCCGATTCTACCGCGGCGCAACGGAAGAGACGGGGCGCAAAACTTTCACCATCGTGCTCAACATCATGGCCACGCTGGTCTGGATTAGCGTCTTCTGCCGCCTGCTGACGCTGCTGGGCATCGACCGCAATTTCAGTACGGGACTCTCGCTGGGACTGATAACGGCGGGAAGCGTACAGATGGGGCTGGGCATGCTCCGCCGCCAGAAAATTCTGCGCATCTTTTCGCTTTTCGTCTTCGGACTGGTGCTGCTCAAACTGGTGCTGCACGACCTGTGGCAATGGCCCACGCTCGGCCGGATTGTTGTTTTTATCCTGCTGGGCGTCACGCTCCTGCTATTGTCGTTCCTCTATCAAAGGCTCAAAACGACCCTTTTCAAGGATGACGACGAATTGCATATCCCCGGGAAATAACTACTTTTGTACTCCGATTTCAACACAAGAAACACGTTATGAAAAATTCGTTTGCAAAATGGGCGGCCGCGCTTCTGTGCCTGGCCGCCGCGATGCCTGCACAGGCGCAGTTCAATCTGAAAAAAGCAATCAGCGGCGCCGCCAAGGTAACGCAGGCCGCCACGCTGACCGACGAACAGATGGCCGCCTACGTCAAGGAGTATATCGACTGGATGGACGAACACAACCCGGTCTGCGCCGATGACGACCCCTACACGCTCCGGCTCAACCGGCTGACCGAAGGGCTGACCGACGCCGACGGCATCGCGCTGAACTTCAAGGTCTACTATGTCATCGACGTCAACGCGTTCGCCTGCGCCGACGGCAGTATCCGCGTCTTCTCGTCGCTGATGGACATCATGACCGACGAAGAACTCCTGGGCGTCATCGGCCATGAAGTGGGCCACATCGCCCACCGCGATTCCAAGAAAGGATTCCGCACCGCGCTGCTGGCTTCGGCCCTGCGCGACGGCATTTCGTCCAACGGCGGCAAGGCGGCGCAACTCTCCGAATCGCAGCTGGGCGACTTAGGCGAAGCACTTGCCAATGCGACCTACTCGCAGAAGCAGGAACGCGACGCCGACGACTACGGCTATGAATTCCTTCAGAAAGGCGGCAAAAACCCGTGGGCCATGGCCTACTCGTTCCGGCGTCTGAAAGCGATGCAGGAAGAAGCCGGCGCACAGAAAAACAGCAAAATCAACCAGCTGTTCTCGACCCACCCCGACCTGGACGTTCGCATCAAACGCATGGAAGAACGCGCCACGGCAGAGGGAATCGCAGAACCGACCACGACCTGCGCAGAATAGAAACGCGGCCGGCCCCCAAACAAAAAAGCACCCTGCTGTCAGGGTGCTTTTTTATGGTTGGCAGGTCCTTATTTCGCGGCCGACTGCAACGCTTCGATAAACCGCGGCCACAGCACCCACAAATTTTCGGTCCGAAGCCAAAGTTCGCGGGCCTGCGCCTGCAACGAGGGGCGCTCGCTCTCGATGTCGCGCAGGTAGGCGGCATCGGCCGGATGCTCCGCCGCCGTGAACTCGGCGAAAAAGGGCGCGAAACGGGTCTTGAAACGTTTCAGCTCACCCTCCGGAAGCCGCCCGTCGCGCCGGAACGCCGCCCACAGCAACAGCAGCTCCCGGCTGGCGCTCTTGTCCGAAAGGTCGTTGATGACCTCGTCGAACAATTCGGTTTCGTCCATCGCCAGATAATCGAACGCGAGCAGCTCGCTCCCCTCCAGATGGTCCTCGGGGTCGAGGTCGAGCAACATTTCGAGCAGCGCCGCCGACAGCTCGAAATCGTTGATAAGGAAATGATCGACCGCCGAAGCGTGGACCAGTTCGAGCGCCGCCCGCGAATTGCGGTGGTTCCACTCCAGAATCACCTCCTCGTCGTCGGGAATCAGCCCGGCCAGCCGCTGGAACGCCTGGAACCGCTCGTCGCAAGCCTGCTCCACAGCGCCCGAAGCCTGCAATTCGCGGCTGTGCACCAAGACCTTGACGAAATTATATGCCCCCTCACCGACGACCTCGAACGTCTGGTCGGGAGTGGGATTGAGATATGCTTTCTGCATCGTAGCGAATATTGAAAATCATGTTGCGCAACGGTCTGCGGCTATACTCGCCAGGTGGACGCCTGGCCGTTTCAGCGCGAATATAGCAACAAAAGCGATATTTTCGGTCAAATTGTTGCGAGAAATATTTTTTTTTCGGATATTTGCAATCCCAACCGAAGACCTCGTGTCTTCCAAGGCCGAAATAGCTCAGCGGTAGAGCACTTCACTCGTAATGAAGGGGTCCCGAGTTCAAATCTCGGTTTCGGCTCGAAAATGCGAAAGCGCCGCAGGCGCAGGAACGAATGAAAAACCGCTTCAAATTCACTTGAAAGCGGTTTTTCATTTCGGGCCGTATATCGCGCAACGATTTTCGCATTTTTGACAGCGCCCCTGCGGCAAGCAGAAGAGATAAAACGAGCATAACGAAGTCAAATCTCGGTTTCGGCTCTGAAAGTCAGCAATTTACAGAAATGTAACTGCTGGCTTTTTTCGTTTCTGTACGGTGGAAAAAGGGGTTGAAACGGGCTTTTCACAGCCCTGACTTCCCATAAACTTCCCATTGAACTTCCCATAGGAAAGTCTGCCAACCCTCTGCATCAAATCGATGCAACACGATGACATTCAAAGCAATAATACGCAAAGACGTAATCTATAAAAACAATACTTCTCCCCTATGCATTCAATTTCTTCATGACGGACGTAAGAAAACCATTGGTTTAGGCATCTCCATAGCCCATGAATATTGGAATGCAGAGGCTCAAAAAGTAACGGATGACTGCCCCGACAGGGACAATATCCAATTTCAGATAACAGCCAAAATCAAGGAATACAACAAGAAAATCCAGCGGTTGGAAGCGTTGGATATTCCCATAACATTCGACACGCTTTTCGAGACCAACAAGAGCCGCCATGCAGGGATTACCATAGAGGACGGTTTCAAAGCAGAAATTGAGCGTTTGGAATCGCTCGGCAAAATCAACTCGGCCACCAAACACAAATATGCCCTGCAAGTGTTGGATGGCTACAAATCGGTCAAAACCGCATTAGAGGCTATCGACCTCGACTATCTGAAAGGGTTGGAATTGTACCTGCGTCAGCGAGGAAATAAGGGCAACAGCATCGCTACACGGTTCGCTATCTTCAAAGCCATCTATAACAAGGCAGTTAAAGAGGGCAAGGTCGCTGTAAAACAGAATCTGTTCACGTTATTCCAAGTAGGCAGTTTGTGGGCCAAAACACGCAAGCGAGCAATCAACAAGGATGATATTCAACGGCTAATCGACCTCGAAATTGCAGAGGGACATACGACGGAATATCGACGCCTTGCAAGGGATTTATTCTTGTTCTCCTATTTCACGGCGGGGATGAACTTCGGCGATATTGCGCGGCTGCGTTATAAGAACATCGTGAAAGGACGTGTGAATTACTCTCGACACAAGACACAGAAATTACTATCCTTTCAACTTGTTCCTATGGCGTTACAGATTCTCGAAAAGTACGGTACGGCAGGACATGGCGAGGATTATATCTTCCCTATCCTCAATCGCCATGAACACACCACTCCGCAGCAGATTTTCAATCGGCTGCATAAGGTACTGCGGAAAATCAATCGGGAATTGAAAGTGTTGGGAGAAATGATTGGACTGGAAATGCCCTTGACGACATACGTAGCAAGGCATACCTATGCAACAGTCTTGAAGCGGTCTGGTGTAAGCGTGGCACTCATATCCGAATCGTTAGGACACTCCGATTTATCCACGACACAAATTTACTTGGATAGTTTCGAGAACTCCCAAATCGACGCGGCAATGGCTCATTTGTTATAGACTGGAAAGAGGACAGACATCGACAAGGGGTATGGATTAAGCCCCTATGTCAATGTTTGTCCCCTTACTCATCAAGATTTATATATATTATCGGACTAACAGAACAAAATGCAGGTGCGCTCCAATTATATGTGGCTTGGAACGAGGGCTGTCTATGTGTTCTTGTCGGTCGATTCAATGGTATTCTGCCGAGTAAATTATTTCAAAATATTTATTAAATAATTTGACTTTCGGTTGAATATTTTATATCTTTGCAAAGCAATTCAGCAAAGACATCTCCACTATAAATGGTATTCATTCTTTCAAGGCAGATTTCCTCTGCCTTTTCTTTGCGTTGCATTACCACATTTTTTGAGTGTGAAATGAAGATTTCCTTTATAAGTATAGATTCAGAATCTAAAATTATGGAAGATAGTAGAAACAGAAGATTTCAAGTAAAAAGATAGTATGAAGACGGGATAAAGATGCTCAAAACTGTCCTATGTAAACTGCTCAGAAGAGTCCTATATATACATTACCTACTTTTATACACTACCTATTAAAGTCGTTCCGACCATGTACTACCACATTAAAGACCGCAGATGATTCGATAACCGCAAACAGGCCAAAGACCATTATGGCGTTACCTGCTTCCGAAAACTACTACACTTAAAAGAGATTATATTTACGAACAATCAAAATTCCATTGCTAACGATGAATTATACCGTAATCCCCAAGTCAATCGTGAACTTTCAGACGGGAAACAGTAAACCCATCGATGTTTACGTGTGAACAACTATCAAATGCTGCTCCGACCACAAGACCAACATTTCCCACATAACCGAAGAAAAATTATCCTTACTGACAGGATTGGATGAACGAACTATCCGCCGTGTTATCAAACGCTTAAAGGATGCAGGCTATCTGACCGTACAGACTACCGTTAAAGAAGATGCAAACAGAGGATTTATAAAACGTAATTCTTACTTTATAAAGCCTGTTATTAAAGACTATTTCTTTTTGGATAATAGTTTTTTCAAGCAGAATTATTCCGCCAAGATTGCAGGATTTCTGCTCTTATTAAAGGCAATATGCCTTAATAATACCAACACGATACAATGAAGCAATGCTAAAATTGCAAAAGCTATCGAGTTATCAAGAAACACAACAACTGTCCTCATTAAGGAGTGCCTGCAATTAGGACTTATAAAACAGATTACGAAAGGCTACGAACTGACGGCGGGCTGATTTATCAATTACTCGGTCAGAAAGACCGATGCAGGAATCTATAAAGAACTATGCGATTTCTGCGAGATGAAAGGCGTTGCTGCTTCCAAGTGGGATAAGCGAGCGATGTCCATACTGCTTACGAAATACAATGCTATCGACATACCGAATGCAGAACCGATAAACCTAACCTATCAACTGAACAAACGCTGCAAAAACCTGCCAGAAAAAGTATCCATTCCTTACTTTATAACGGCTCTCGATATGCAGAAACAAGGCAAAGAGGTTGTAGAACAGAGTATGGAAGATTTCAAAGGCTTTGCTTTTTAGACAGACAATCCTCGTGCTAATTCATGTTTTTTCTATTGAAATACTCCTTATACGAAAGATGCAATAGAGATAAATAATGAACAGAATAGCAACAGACAGAATTGTGGGCTATTACTAATCAAAATAAATTACGGAACGATTCTATTTTGCGTTCTTTGATAATATCATCATCTCCGACATGCCCTATTAGTAATGGTGAGTTTGGATCATGTAATATGTGCTGTGTCGCCACCTTACCCTGATTGAAATTAGCGTAACAATATAAACAATTGTGGCGACATGTATTATATTCTCCAATATCAATACTAGTTATACATCCACATTCTGACCTTTGATATTTATCTTTTTTTACCCGAATCGTTTGGCCTGCAATTTCTGAAATTAGAATATCATCTATACATTTACCTGCAATAATGCCGAATTGATGTAGATCATACTTTTCAGCACAAGTTTGTACTTGAATATTATATTCGGATGCCGTTTTAGCAATAAATTGAGAAATATTGAGGACTTCTTGTTCTGTCAAATCTCTAGCTGAGGTGTTTTTAAGATTCCGTTCTGTTTTTTTATAATTATCAACAAAACTTATTGTACAATGATTGGTATACTTATGTAAGCGTTCTATTAACTTGGAGAAATATTCTTTATGATATTGAAGATCAATAGAGTTAGTAAATAGAATAGGGTCGTATCTCCATATTATACGATTAGGACCTATTGCATCGGATAGTGCCTTAAAAGTATCTATAATGTCATGTTTTTGGGGTACATACTTTTCCAAAGATGCATCGTAAGGATTGATCGTAAATTGGAAATAATAATTGTATGCATCCAATTCTTTGAGTCTACTCAACATCGGTTTTGGATTTTTAGACCAAAAAACGATGCAATCAATTAACTGTGGTGTTAATATTATTTTACTAATTTGATGAATATTCATAGGGTTTCGTACATATACAAAACCCTCTTTTATTCTATTGAAGAACCATGTAGAATAAAATGCAGGTATATCTGTTCTTCGGCTAACACTAAGTATCATAATCTGGGAGCTTTTACGATTATCAATTGGCAACTATTACATATAGAGAAAGGATCAAAAGGCAAGGCTTTAGAAAGTATTGTCCATAAAAGTTTACTAAACGGGTATAGCTCCCCATATGTTGCACCTGTATTCCTTTGAGGATGAAAATAATGTTTAGATATATTGTATTTATATTTTGCATCTCTCAATGTCGCTAGCCTTTTTGCTAAAACATCCATATAATCTAATGCATATTTGGGCTGTTTGAAATCGAATGTCCTATAATCTATATCATTAATAATAATGCACACATTTTCTAGTGATTGTATTTTGGACAAAAGAGATAACATGAAACTCTGAACTTCTCCTAATGCTGATCGTTTGCACAAATCGGACAACATGTAATTTAGAATAATAAGATTTGGAGCATCTTCATGTTCAAAACAATTTTTATTTTCAATCTTGAGATTATTATCTAAATTCTCTTTGATGAAATTTTGGACATCATTCCAAGAATAATTAAAGTCAAAGCCTGTAAAATCAATAGTTTTATTTTGGAAAATTCTAATGTTTTCCTTGGCATAACGTAGTCCAAAATATTCTGAACAAGGGCCACACCCTATTGACCACACTTTCCACAGTGGATAATGTTTTACATACTCAAAATTACTTAAATATTCAATGGCATATGCAATTTCAGAGGCATAACGATATGAATGTTTTATAACATAATTGTAGATCAAATTCGGACAATCATAATGCCTATCTATGGTATTATTTCGATGAATATATTTTATACATGGGTAGCAAGAATGATCCAGATCATTGCAATAACAATGATTGGTACATGCTTCACAATTACCGTCTTTGTGATATTGATTGACACAATATGAAATCAAACGATTCAACATAAACACTTCAATTTAAGATAAAGATAATAAAAAATATTGAATCGCAACAAATTTATTCTCCATGCTAAGACAGTTAGATCAAAGCCCCCTCCCCTTGCTGAATATAAAAACAAGAATTATGGACACACTATTAAGGGCAAAACGCATAGCCGATTTGCATGTGCTTTATGGAAAGAACGAAGTGGTCGAGGAACTTATCCGAGCAGGTAAGATTGATGAAGAATACATGTATCCTTTTGTCGATACCGAAGACGAAATTTTCGAGTGGTGGCTGGTATCGCCTTACTTGGCACGAGAACTAAAAGCACAAAATGAAGTGGTAATCGACGCACTTGATTGCTATTGGTGGGGACGCACCACGAGCGGGCAGGCAATCTATATGGACAACGTAATACAGGAAATAGCAAGAGAGTAAAACACAGACCGCACTTTCATTTAAGGAAACCATAACTTACAGTAATTAGGGGCATTGCAAAACCATGAAGTTTTGGCAATGTCCCATTTCTGTTTTTATGCTGGCGTAAAGCAAATAAAAGGGTGCAAGGAACAAATGCAATATGTTATTTTCTGAAATCCCGCACGATTAACCTTGAAATCCTTACCCTCAATTTACGAATAACAAATTTCTGAATCCATACTACCGACTATTGCATGGAAAATTTGTTTTACTGAACTTTGTAACTACAATACCCCAAGAGTGTTGCGTATTGAGAAACATTCACTAACTTTGCAGTGCTGTCCCGAACGGGCAGCGACATACTAATTAGTGAAAGTGTTTCGCTAATCCTTACCGAGAAAATTTGGCGATTTTTAAGTAAGCAAGGATAAGCAATACAAACACTCATCACCGTGTATAGATGTATATCGTTCTGATATATTCTATTCGGTGTGGGGTATTGTTTATTTGCTTACGGGCTACGCCAAATGCCTCTCGGTAGATAAACGAACAACTCCACACTTTCTTTTTTTACTACTAACCACCGTGGCGGAGTTGATGCGGTACAAAAACTATCAAAGTTATGGCAGTTTATCATCTCTGTCTGAAAACTCAGCTATCCGATGAATGGATGAAGCGTTGCAACGCATTCTTCAACGAATTGGAAAAATGCGGTTGTAAGGAATTACCCAATCACACATTCGAGGTGGACGAAGCGAATCTTGAAGCCATTACGAAATTAACCGAGAAATACGGGATAGAAATTATACTTATAAAATGATAAAAAAACTATTACCTCTCCTTATATGCGGTTTGTTGTTGGGTTGCAGTCCCAGCAACTATGACGATTCCTCACTTTGGGATTCTGTCAACTCGCTTGAAAATCGCCTGGCGACGTTGGAAGTATTGATGAAAGCCGTAGACAAGAATCTATATATCCTTTCTGTCAAACCCACAGAGAACGGTTATGTAATTACCTTTTCCGACAACTCCCAAATTACGATTCTGAATGGTAAAGACGGAGCGGACGGGGACGATGGCGATGATGGAAAGAACGGCATAATCAAAGTAACACAGGACGACGACAACGTTTACTTTGAACTTTCGGACGGCTCGGTAATCACCATTCCCAAGAATGGGAAAGCACCAGGTTCCGATGAAATTATCCTTTTTGAGGATACCATTGCTCACGACATATGTGTCAATCTATGGGATACCAACAACGATGGACAATTATCGTATGCCGAAGCAGCGGCCGTAAAGTCGATAGGCATGGTATTCAAGGGAAAAGAAATCGTTAACTTTAAGGAGTTTCAATACTTCACAGGCGTTACGGCTATCGAAGCCTCTGCTTTTTATGGATGCAGTAAACTGACGAAAATCGGAATCCCCAAAAGTATTCAGTCGATTGGAAACGATGCATTCTGGCGTAACATTAGAAGCGTCTATATTTCAAACCTGAATGCATGGTGTAAAATAAAATGGGATGGCGTCTATCAAGGCTCCTTGAGTGGCTATGATTTGTATCTCAACAACGAATTAGTCACAGACATAACTGTTCCAGACGGTATAACGGAAATCGGAGACCGTGCATTCTGCGGGTGCCTAAGTCTTAAAAGCGTAACGATTCCTAACGGCGTAACGTCGATTGGGGAATGGGCATTCGCATTATGCAATCTGACAAGCATAACCATTCCCAATAGCGTTATCTCGATTGGAAAAATGGCATTCGCATTATGCAGACTGACAAGCATAACCATTCCCAATAGCGTTATCTCGATTGGAGAGGGAACATTTTCCACTTGCAGCCGTCTGACAAGCATCACGATTCCCGACAGCGTAACGGAGATTGGGGCCTCCGCATTCTCCGATTGCAGCAGTCTGACAAGCGTAACGATTCCCAATAGTGTGACGTCGATTGGGGTCCCTGCATTCGACGGTTGCAGTAACCTGAAAAGTATTTATTGCAAATCGACTGCCCCGCCTCAATTGACAGGAGACTGTCAACCTTTCCCATACTCCACAACTATCTACGTTCCGAGTGCTTCTGTTAATAGTTACAAAGCTGCATCGGGCTGGAGGAACTACGCAGACCAGATTGTCGGATACGATTTCGATTAAGAACAAAAAATCAAATCATTAATCTTTCTCCTGCGATACGGTTCGCTATCACGGAAGAAATAAAAGAAAAAGAAAAAATGGGAGATTTCGATTACAAAGAATTTATTCGACGTACAAAAAAAGCACTTGCACAATATGAAAGCTACATTAAAGAGCATCCCGAAGAGCAAAGCTATTCAAGAACTCTATTTATAAATGCTTGCCTTGGATTGTTGATGGTTCCTCACAAAGAAATGATTGAATCTTTACCCAAAGATTCTGTCAAAAATTGGGGGATAGATGAAGATAACATCAAAATCGAAAAAAATAAAAGTATTTGCAAGATAGCAACTCACTTACGAAATGCAGTAGCTCATAGCAGGTTTGAATATAATTGCAGGGAGATGTCCGTACCTATAGAAGAAATAATCTTTACCGATAAATTTAACAAAAATTGTTCAAATAATTTTGAAGCTACCTTGGATTATAAAACATTCAAAGATTTTGTTCTGAATATTGCTGATTTTGCATTAGATCATTAATATTTAAAAGATTGGACAGACTTGGGCAGACGGCCTATGATAAACCGCTTTATTCGGGTCTGTCCTTGCAGTTTTACCAGATAACAAAGCAACACTACATTCTTAAAAGGAAAGAGCAGGAGAGAGGGAAAATTTTCCCACGCGATTTACTCGACACAAACGAGGACAGACAGGGCATTCTGCAAGGTTTGTCCTCTATTTTTTTTGAAAAGATGAAGGGGTCTGCCAATCTATCATTATCACTTCAAACAATTATCAATTAACACATTACACAATCATGAAAGAACACTACATATTGGACTATGGATAGTCAACAACTTAACGCAATGACAATTAGAAACTTATAACACGATTTTATTCACTTGCAGGAGGTGGTTATTTCCCATAGACTTCCCATAACGAGTAAAACGGGATTGAAGAGCGCTTATAATATGCTGATTTTATGCATATTACACAAATAGCTCAGCGGTAGAGCACTTCACTCGTAATGAAGGGGTCCCGAGTTCAAATCTCGGTTTCGGCTCTGAAAATCAGGCGATTGCGTTTTAGACGCAGTCGCTTTTTTTGTGCTCGGATGGCTGAAAAAGCGCAAAAAAAGGGGTTCGGACGGGCAATGTTACACATAAAATTTAAGCGCCCCGCACGGTTTGCCTAACGCGCAAACAAATGAAAATCAAAGCAATCTGCCGACACGAAATCGTCTACAAAAACGGCAAGTCCCCGCTGGCAATCCGCTTTACGCATCAACGCACCCACAAAACCGTTTCGCTCGGCATTTCGGTAGAGCCGCATTATTGGGACAAAGAGACTGAAACGATAGCGGCAAACTGCCCCGAACGCGCCGCCCTGCAAGGTCAGATAGACAACACGCTGGCGAGCTATCGCAAGAAGATTCAAAGGTTGGAAGCGCTGGATATTCCCGTGAATTTCGATACGTTGTTCGATGCAAAACAAATCAATCCCCTTAAATCGTGACCCATTTCCGGGTCGAGCGGTTCAGGTCACGATTTAGGTTGGGGAAAACCGCATTTCATTGCTTCGGTCTCCACAACCCAAAAACGAAAAACCTTACATATCATTGATACATAAGGTTTTTTACTCTCCGTTGCCCTCTCTTTCAAAGGCCCTTTGAGCGGAAAACGAGACTCGAACTCGCGACCCCAACCTTGGCAAGGTTGTGCTCTACCAACTGAGCTATTTCCGCAAAACAAACCCCCAAAACCCGGAGGAAACCTCCTTATTGGGACTGCAAATATAAACCGAAAAAATCAAACGACAAAATTTTTCGGGGACAAATTACGAAACCCCGGGGCTGAAAAAGACGAATAAGGCGGGCCGAGGACACAGCATCCCAAGACCTCAGAAACAAAACCGAATGCGATGCCGAACTTGTTCTCACATAGAATTCGACGAGCCGAACGAAAAGGGCCGCGCCTAAAAACCGAAAAAATTGCCGGCCTCCGAAATCGGAAGCCGGCAATCCTCTTCACCTATTTTTATTATGAAATCTTTTTAGCGGACCTTGAAACCCTCGTCGGCGCGGACGGGGATAGGCAACTTGGCGTAGTAGCCGCTTTCGAGCTTCTCGCGCACGGACTTGAACGCCTCGATAGTCACCTTGACGTCCTCCAGCGTATGGGCCGCGGTGGGGATGACGCGCAGGATGATTTCGCCCTTCGGGATAACGGGGTAGATGACAATGGAGCAGAATATACCGTGATTCTCACGCAGGTCGACCACCAGGTTCGTTGCTTCGGGGACACCGCCCTTGAGGAAGACCGGAGTTACGGGCGAATTGGTCACGCCGATGTCGAACCCGTTCTCTTTCAGACTGCTCTGGAGCGCACGCACGATTTCCCACAGCTTCTGCTGGTATTCGGGGTGCTGACGAATCAGTTCCAGACGCTTCAGCGCGCCGATCACCATCGGCATCGGGAGCGACTTGGCATAGAGCTGCGAGCGCATGTTGTAGCGGAAAAGGTTGATAAGCCAGCGCGGACCGCTCACGAAAGCCCCGATGCCGGCCATCGACTTGGCAAAGGTGTTGAACAGCACGTCCACCCCGTCGACCACACCGAAGTGCGACGCCGTACCGCGGCCGCCCTCGCCCATCGTGCCGAAGCCGTGGGCGTCGTCGACCAGCAGACGGAACTGGAAATCCTTTTTCAGCGCCACGATTTCGTCGAGCTTGCCCAGGTCGCCCTTCATGCCGAACACGCCCTCGGTAATCACGAGCACACCGCCGTTCTGCTCCTCGGCCAGGTCGGTAGCGTGCTGCAACTGAAGACGCAGCGATTCCATGTCGTTGTGTCCGAAGACGAAACGCTTGCCCTTGTGCATGCGCAGACCGTCGATGATGCAGGCGTGGGCCTCGGCATCGTAGACCACCACGTCACGCGGCGTGAGCAGGCAGTCGATAATCGAAATCATGCCCTGGTAGCCGAAGTTGAGCAAGAACGCGTCTTCCTTGCCGACGAACGCCGCGAGCTCGCGCTCCAGCTGTTCGTGGTAAACCGTCTGGCCGCTCATCATGCGGGCGCCCATTGGGGCGGCCATACCGAACTTGGCGGCGCCTTCGGCATCGGCCTTGCGCACCTCGGGCAGGTTGGCCAGACCGAGGTAGTTGTTCAGGCTCCAGTTGAGCACTTCCTTGCCGCGGAATACCATGTGGGGGCCGATTTCGCCCTCCAGTTTGGGAAACGCATAGTACCCGTGGGCGTAGCCCATGTACTGACCGATAGGTCCGCCTGCATTCTTTTCGAGGCGTGCAAAAATATCTACCATATCTGCTATGTAATTTTGGAATTTGTATGTCCTTGTTTCCGTGCCTGTTCGGCAGCGGCCCCGCAAAAATACAAATAAAACGGAACCGATGACCAAAGGTAGCCGTTTTTTGTGGCGCAAGGATACGTATTTATACTTATTTTAGCCGTTTCGGCATACCGGCCGGCACGAAACGCCCGTTTCCCGGCAAAGGGTTTGGGGGTTGTTCCGAATTTTGCTAATTTCGCATCATGACATCGCTTTTCCCCGACATCATTTTCGGGCCCGTGCGCTCGCGGCGGCTGGGTTTGTCGTTGGGCGTCAACCTGTTGCCCACCCGGTCCAAGCTCTGTTCGTTCGACTGCATCTACTGCGAATGCGGCTGGAACGCCGAGCATCCCGGCGCGCGGCGCTTCAACGACCGCGACGACGTGCGGACCCAGCTCGAAGCCACCCTGCGCCGGATGGTCGCCGACGGCACGCCCCCCGACGTCATTACTTTCGCGGGCAACGGCGAGCCGACCCTCCATCCCGACTTCGAGACCGTCATCGGCGACACTCTTGCCCTGCGCGACGCCTTGTGCCCCGGGGCCAAAGTCTCCGTGCTGTCGAACGCCACACAGCTCCACCGCGACGACGTGCGGCGGGCCCTGCTGCGTGTAGACAACAATATTCTGAAACTCGATTCGGCTTTCGACGCAACGGTCCGGCGCATGAACAACCCGCAGAATGCGGCTTATACGGTTCGTGAGACGGTCGAACAGATAAAACGGTTCGAGGGGCGGATGATTCTGCAAACGATGTTCTTACGGGGGACTTGCGGCGGTGCGTCCATCGACAACACCACCGAAGAAGAGGTCGCCGCGTGGCTGCGGCTGGTCGGCGAAATCCGCCCCCGGCAGGTCATGGTCTACTCGCTCGACCGCGACACCCCCTGTCCGACACTCGAAAAGGTGCCGCGCGAGGAGTTGCAGACCATCGCGGCCCGGGTCGAAGCCTTGGGGATTCCCTGCTCCGTCGCTTGATTTTCCGGGTATTAAAAGGGGTAAAAGACAGCCTGTGCGCCGGCCCGAATGTATCCGCACCCATACGGCGGATACGCGTCCGGCGCTGCCGCGCTGACACAAGCCTTGACCTGCCCCATTCCGGGCATGGCTGCCTTTTACCGTAGGTGCAGCGACAGGGTGACGCAACTCTCGTTTGCCATGCACACAGTGAAGACAAAGTTTCCCGCCGCTGCCGGCCGACCGATCGTATCCGGCAGAGCACAAAAAGAGGAAGACGCTGCCGATTTTATAATCTCAGGCTCTGGTAAACCTCGTCCACTAAAATACAACACACGTCCTCCCGGACGCAAATGGTATCTGTGGACAAAAATTTTACCAGAATTTAAGATTTAGATACAATCGCTTATAACGATACGAATATGTCAAGAACGCTGGAAACCCATCGGGTTTTACGGTGCGAATATACTGTTTTTCCTGCAAATAATAAACGGCAGCCCCTGTGAATCACAATAAAACAAAAAAGAATGTCTCTCTTATTTATAAGAATCTCTTACTCCCTCCAAATAACCTGCCGCATAAGCAGCATGGGGGCTCTTATGCCGGACCGTTCCTGCTTGGCTCTCGGGCAATAAATCCAAGTCCAGTGCCAATTGTTCTTTGCGTGCTCGACCGTCTGCATATCCCTTTTCATAAGCGCATCCTGCGCAACGATGCCTGCCTGCTCCGCCCTGATCGATCGGCAAATCATTATACTGCGGATCGTAACGATGTTGTTTTGTACAAGCCATAATCCAATCTTAAATTATTCTATCAAGCCCAATATCCAATTTATCCAAGAAATAATAGTCGATGCTCTGCGTCTATACGTCTGTTCAGAATCGATATTATATAATCGAGAATCGTGCATTATTTCAACTATTTCGTCTTTGGTCGGCACATTCCCCCGGTCGAAATATAGTCTTAAAACATTTCGGAATACCTCGTGAGCCAATATGAGCTTCACGAATTCCAATTGCCGGTCAATGATAGGCAGGTTAAATACACGAACACCCGCTTGGGTCAAAGAACATCCAATTTGTCCATTTTCACGAACGAACTCTATCAACCCCAAATATTTTCCTGCATTGGAATAATAATCCGTTTGTCTGCGATCGAAATCATAGTTCTGAGTGATGTCGTCTTTGCTGATAAACCCCTTTTGCTTTAACAATTCGCATAGATTAATAACTCGTTCAAAGCTATCTGCCTGAGGAAAAGGAAGTTCGGGTTCTTCTGCAATTCGAGTGTCATTCAGAATTTTCTGTATGATTTCCATATTAACCATTCCCTCCTGAACAGCATACTTCTTGTGTTTCACCAAACGAATGGAATTATACAGCTCGGGAACAACAAACTCATATTCTCGCAAATGAAAAACACCGTTGGAATATGTAAGAAAAATCGGACGCACCCGTTTCCGAATCTTATCGTTCCAAAGTCTGTATGGGTAATACAACTGCCGAATCAGGAAATCATCGGAAATATAATTTTTTGCTTCGATAAGATTAAGAGAATCATCCCCTTCGTAGCCTCCGTCTATTTCGATTTGCGAATTTTCAACATGTATATCGAAAGATTTTCGTTCCGAACTGATTGTGAAATCGAACAACGAAGAACTCATTCGTCCGCAAACTGTCGGGAATAAATTTTCTTCATTTGTAAAATCATGCAATATTCTGGAAGCAAAAGCATAATTTATTGCCATCGATTCGTTGGTCATGTCCCTGTAATCTATACTATCCAAAAAAACAGGGGAATCGATCGGCGTGACCTCAATTTCATCCTTATTGAAATCGCAAAAAGTTTCAAAAGGTCCGATTTCATACGTGCCTCTGGATGTCGGCAGAATCGACAGCTTATGTTTAATGAACAATTCAGGCAATTGAGAACGATGATCGAACTTCGTCATCAAGCGGGCCTCCCTGAATTCATTGATTGCAGAGGAAGATATTGCAACGCGTTCGTTATTCGCGAGCCTATCCAAAATGCGATACCGCTCAAAAATACGTTCCCACGCTATATCGTTCTTCGATTTACTCATAATTCCTGATCAAAAACTCATCCACTTGTCCTCGCCCCGTTGGAACCGAATTTATAGCTCGGGAAGCCCTGACGATATGAATATTATACGCTGCATAAATTTCTCTTATAAAACCGGCCGCAGAATTCGATAGTAAAAATCTGATTCCTCTTGCATTCAAAGCATCGCAAACATTCCTCAGGCGGATTTGGTCTTCTTCAGACCAACCGCCCTGCACATATCCCGTAAAATTGGAGCTTTCGGAGACAGGATGATACGGAGGATCGAAATACACGAAAGCATTTGCAGGCAAATCGTTCAGGACCTGTTCGTAATCTTCATTGCGAATTTCTATGTCGGCCTTGTTCAGATATTTGCTGACGGCTCTGATGATCGGTTCGTTTACGATGTTGGGATTTTTATATTTTCCGAATGGCGAATTGAATTGTCCCTCACTATTCACCCGATACAACCCATTGTAACATGTTTTATTCAAATAAATAATCCGAGAAGCCCGTTCGATGTCCGTAAGCGTTCCGAAAACAGGTTCCCGGTCGAGAGAGCGGAGGGAATAAAAATATTCCGCCGTATTTTCATGTCTTTGCAGGTCTGCGATCAACTCTTCCGGATTGTCTCTTACGACCTGATATACATTGATCAATTCCCTGTTATAGTCATTTATAACAGCACGCTTAGGTTGCAGTTCAAAAAGCAAGGCTCCGCCGCCTACGAACGGTTCGTAATATACCGACCGGACCAAATTATCCGGCAGCAGCCTTTTTATTTCGGGAATAAGTTGTCTTTTCCCTCCGACCCATTTCAAGAAAGGTGCTATAAGTTTATTCTTCGCCATCGGCTGGTGCAATTTATCGCTGAAGTATCGCCCGCAGGATGCTCTCCTCGTCGAAGCCGCAGAGGGCGTAAAGCTGGGCCGGGGTACCGTGCTCGATCCACTCGTCGCCGACGCCCAGCGAACGGACCGAGGGCTTGAATCCGTGGCTGTTGAACCACGCCGCGACCGTCTCGCCCACACCGCCGCGCAGCGATCCGTCCTCGACGGTCACCACCCGGGCGAACCGTGACCCGACTTCAGCAAGCAGTTCTTCGTCGAGCGGTTTGGCAAACCGCAAATCGTAGTGGGCTACGCTCAGTCCCTCGGCCGCAGCCCGTTCGGCAGCCCGCGCCGCCGCATGGCCGACCGTTCCGACGGTCAGCAGCGCTACATCGCCGCCCTCGCGCAGGCAGCGCCCCTTGCCCGTGGGCAGCACCTCGAAAGGCTCGTCCTGCCACGGCGCTCCGGCTCCGTTGCCGCGCGGATAGCGAATCATATAGGGCCCTCCCGCCTGCAAGGCCGAGTACATCATGTTGCGCAGTTCGCGTTCGTCCATCGGCGCCGCAATCGTCAGCGACGGCACCGTCCCGAAAGCCGCCATGTCGAACAGTCCGTGGTGCGTCACTCCGTCCTCGCCGACCAGACCGCCGCGGTCGAGACACAGCACCACAGGCAGATTCTGTATCGCAACATCGTGAATCACATTGTCATAGGCCCGTTGCATGAACGACGAATAGATGTTGCAGAAAGGCACCATCCCCGCCGCGGCCAGTCCGGCCGAAAACGTGACGGCGTGGCCCTCGGCTATGCCAACGTCGAAACAGCGTTCGGGCATGGCCTGCATCAGCATGTTCATCGAGCAGCCCGAGGGCATGGCAGGCGTCACGCCCACCACCCGAGGGTCGAGCTGCGCCAAATCGACAAGCGTCCGGCCGAACACATCTTGATAGCGGGCCGCCGCTCCCTGCGCCACGATGCGTTCGCCCGTCTCGGGGTTGAAGCGTCCCGGCGCGTGCCACACGGGTTTGTCGTGCTCGGCAGGCAGATAGCCTTTGCCCTTGACCGTCATCACGTGCAGCAGTTTGGGTCCCGGAATCGCCCGCAGCGCCCGCAGGGTCCGCACCAGCTCGGGCAGGCTGTGCCCGTCGACCGGACCGAAATAGCGGAAATTGAGGCTCTCGAACAGATTGCTGTTGTTGAGCACGCCCTGCTTCACGGCATTGCCCATCTTCTGACACAGCCGCAGCAGGCGCGGCGTATGCGACAGCACGCCCCACAAGCGTTGCTTGAGCCGGTTATAATGGACCGAAGTCGAGATTTTCAGTAAGTAATTTTTGAGTGCGCCCGTGGCCTGGTCGATGGCCATGTTGTTGTCGTTCAGAATGACCAGCAGGTCGGTACTCTTGCTGGCCCCCGCGTTGTTGAGCCCCTCGAACGCCAGTCCGCCCGTCATCGAGCCGTCGCCGATGACCGCCACGACCTTGCGCTTCTCGCCCCGCAGTTCGGCCGCCTTGGCCATGCCGAACGCCGCCGAAATCGAGACCGAGGCATGGCCGCCGCCGAAAGCGTCGTACTCGCTCTCGGCCATGCGCGGGAAGCCGCTGATTCCGCCCAGCCTGCGTTTGTTGCGGAACGCTTCGCGGCGTCCCGTGATGATTTTGTGGGCATAGGTCTGATGGCCCACGTCCCACACGATTTTGTCCTCGGGCGTATCGTACACATAGTGGAGCGCCGTAGCCAGTTCCACCGCCCCGAGGCTCGACGCCAGGTGGCCAGGATTGACCGAGCATTCCCCGATGATATAGCGGCGCAGTTCGTCGCAATAGGTGCGTAATTCCTCCTGCGTGAGTGTTTTCAGCTCGCGCGGCGAACCGATCCGGTTCAGCAATATGTATTCGTCCGCAGCCATGGATATGCAAAGATACGAATAAATAAGGTAAAAGTTGAAAGATGAAACGTGAAAGGTATTTCCGTCTGCATGTTTAGAACAAAGCTGAAGCTGCGAAAAGTCGGGCGATTTCGGGGCCTTTTGAAATATTTTCGCCGAAAATTTTTGCGAATCGCTTTTTTGTTGTACTTTTGCAATCCGTAAAAATGTCTGAAACGATAAAAATTAGATAGCTATGGCAATGAAGAGAACTTACCAGCCCTCGCGCCGGAAGAGAATCAACAAGCACGGTTTCCGCGCTCGTATGGCTACGGCGAACGGTCGCAAGGTGCTGGCAGCACGTCGTGCCAAGGGTCGCAAGAAGCTGACCGTATCGGACGAATCGACGTTCAAGTACGCTTAATTTTCCTCGGAGAGGAGAGTTTGCGGGCCGGCTGGAAAGCCGGCCTTTTTCGTGCGTGCCGTGGGGGCTTGGACGGGTCTTTCCTGGGTCTCGTTGCTGGAAAACCGTCCTTTTTCGTGCGTGTTGGTGTGGCGGGGGATGCGCCGCGGCAAAAAAAATCCCGGGGAGAAAACCTCGGGAAGCAAGGGCCGTCCGGTTGGGCGGCTTATTCGTTGTCTTTGTAAAGGTCGATTTCGCCACGCTCGACCTTGCCGTACATGGCGGCCAGTTCGGCGATGACGGGCGACACAAGGTCTATCGTGTCGGCCACGGCGGGGCGGTCGCCCTGCCCCTTGATTCGGTAGAGCATCACCGCATACAGCGCCCGGAAGCAGAGTTCCGTGTCGCTCATCCCCGGATTGCCCACCACCGACCGCAGGCGCGGCAGTTCGCTTTCGAGCCGGGCGAAGGTCTTGCGGTAGTGCTCGCCGACGGGAAGTTTGAGTAGTTGCAGATGGAGGTCGTGCAGGTCCTGAATCAGATGCAGCGTGTGCTCCAGATGTCCTTTTTCCTCCTTGCCTTCCTGGCGCAGCAGCCCCGCAATGTCGAGGTACCACATCAGGAATGCGGGCTTCTGTTCCTCGGTCAGTTCGGTCCGCGGGGCAATCAGTTGCGAGTAAATCGCTTCGGGGCTGAATTGCAGGGCCCGCAGCAGGTCTTCTATCTGCCACAGATAGAGTATGTATTCGGCTATGTTCTCCCGCCGTCGGGCTTGTGCGATGTCCACTATTTAATCCACTTTTTCTCGGTTCGGTGCTTCAGAAAGTATTGCTGCGACTTGAGCAGGTTGCGCGATTGGAGCACCATGTTCTTGGTTTCGGTCAGAATCGTCAGATAGAGCATCGACGCCTTGGTGTTCGACTTGGCTTCGTTGATGCGCGTGAGTTCCGACTTGATGGCTTCGGCTATCGACTCGAAGAGCTGGTCGCGCAGTGAGAGCACCAGTTCGATGTCCGTGAAGTCGCCGTCGCGCAGCATCAGGTTGATACGGCGGTAGATTGCCTCCACGTCGTCGTTGATGGCCATCAGGTCGCGGGTCTGTTCGACCGAAAGTCCTTCGTGGTTGTTGTCGATGTGCTCGAACGCCGGGCGCGTAATGTGGACCAGCGCCTTGGTCATTTCGTTCAGATAGTCCACCACCTGGACATAGTAGTGCGCCGTGTTGACGTCGCCGCTTTGCAGGCGTTTGAGCGTCGGCAGCAGCGCGTACTTGCGGTCGCGCGACTGGTAGAACAGGTCGTTCGATTCCTTGACCATGTCGCGCAGCACCTTGCGGTTTTCTTTCAGCACGGCTATCAGCGTGCGGTCGTAAATCTTCGTCGCGCTCTCCATCGTGCGGCCTACGTCACTGCGCAGTGTGGCTATGATGTCGTTGTTGGTTTCGGTTTTCGCTTCGGTTTCGCCGGGTTTGTTCTTTTTCGGGAAGCAGTTGCGGAACACTATCCAGCCGCACAGCACCGTCACCACGATGACGGTGACCGTCCCGCCGTAGATAAGCACCAGCCCCACGATGAACGAAATCAAGAATCCGCCCAGCGCCGTCACGAACCAGCCCGCAATGACGGTCATGACGCCCGAAATCCGGTATACGGCGCTTTCGCGGCCCCATGCACGGTCGGCCAGCGAGGAGCCCATCGCCACCATGAAGCAGACGTAGGTGGTCGAGAGCGGCAGTTTGAGCGACGTGGCCAGCGAAATCAGCAGGGCCGAGGTCGTCAGATTGACCGTCGCGCGAATCATGTCGTAGGGGGCTCCGCTGTGTTCGACGTCTTCGTACTCGAAGCGTTTGCCCACCGCCGCACGGACCTTGGCCGGTACGATGCGTTCGATGCCGTTGTTGATGTTCAGCGCTATGCGGACCAGCGTGCGCGAGAATACCGACGAGGCGTACTGTTCCTGCCCGTCGTCGCCCTGCGCCGAGAGCGAAAGTTCGGTCTGGGTCACACGCAGCACCGCTTCTTTCGATGCCCACAGCGCCACAATCATGATTATGCCTGCCATCAGCAGAATCGACAGGTTCGCCGGTACGTTTTCGGCCAGCGGTGTCATCAGCATCTGCGGGTTTCCGGTGGTTCGGGCGAACGAGTAGGCGTCGAATCCGGCTACCGGCACACCGATGAAGTTCACCAGGTCGTTGCCCGCAAAGGCCAGCGACAGGGCGAAGACGCCCGACAGAATCGTGATGCGCAGGATGTTGACCTTGAAGCGTTGGATGAAGAACAGCAGCAGCGAGCAGATGATCCAGCAGACGGTCAGCGACAGCAGCAGATGTTTTTCGATCAGTTGGACGAACGCATAGCCCGACAGCAGCGACCGCAGTCCTTTGAAGACGGCGAAATAGACCACCGCCGTGAGCGAAATGCCGCACCACAGCGAGCCGAAGCGCCGGAACAGGGTCGTATAGCGGAACGAGAAAATCAGTCGCGAAACGTACATTAGTATCGAGCCGCAGGTAAATGCGATGACCACCGAGAGCAGGATGGCCGACACCACGCCCATCGCGCGCGAGGAGTTGATGTATTCGCTCAGCGCCCCGACGCCCACGGCCGGGTCGTTCGAGATTTTGTAGACCGATACGGCGACGGCCGAGCCCAGCAGGCAGAATATCAGCGATACGGTGGTCGACGTGGGCAGTCCCCACGAGTTGTAGAGCCCCAGCAGAATGACGTTGGCGAACATGACGCCTAAGTAGAGCATCATCACTTCGTGGAACGTGAAAAGTTGGGGGTTGAACATGCCGCTGCGGGCCACTTCCATCATGCCGCTCGACGTCACGACACCGATGACGATTCCCACCGACGCCACCAGCAGGATGGTGCGCATCGAGGCGGCTTTGGAGCCGAGTGCCGAGTTGAGGAAGTTGACTGCGTCGTTGGTAACGCCGACGAAAAGACCGGAGACGGCAAGGATGCCCAGGATGCCGACAATGACGGTGTAGATTTCGCTCATGTTGAGGTTCGAGTGCAATTTCTGAACAAATGTAAGCCATTTTTCGGCACGTTTGCGTCTTTTGCGTCATTGTTAACGTTAATTTAATACAGACCCTCGGGAATGAAACGTTCGGGCCGTCCTGCTCATGGCAGGACGGCCCGATGCGAGAGTGGGAGAGCGGAGGGTTACGGTAACATTTCCTGGGTCGGAACGATGCTCTTGCGAACCAGCGGTCCGTAGTTGCCTTCGGCATCCACCGCTATGGCGTAGAACGTGCGTTCATTGCCTATCTTGCAATAGCCTTCGGCGGTCAGTGCGTCTTTGGTCACAGAGATGCCGGAGCCCGGAGAGGTGAGGGCCGTGATGATTTCCGTGTCGGTCAGAGGTTCGCCGCTGAATGCGTTGCAGGCTGCGCCGTCGATGCTGTTGAAATGGGTGACGTACCAGTGCGCCGCCTTATCGTTGACCTGGACTTTGGCTTCGAGCAGTACGTAGTTGACTGCATTGGGGTCGGGGTCGGGTCCCGTCACTTCGATGCTCAGGATTTCGATTTCGGCTTGGCCGCTCACGTTGTAGTCGCCCGTCGAGAAGGGTACGATTTTAGGCGCGGGCGTGGTGATGCCTCCCGCATAGCCGAATGCGAAGAAGATGTATTCGGTGTCGGCCAGCAGGGCGTTGGTGCGGTCGATGAGCTGCGTTCCTTCGAGCAGTGTCACGTTGCCGTTGGCCACTACGTATTCCATGAACCGCGTGTCGTCGCCCTCGAACTTGTCGTATTCCGCCTTGCGGATGCAGCCCGCCATGTAGGTCTTGTCCGGGTAGGAGGGGGTGACCTGGATTTTCACTCCGTTGATCGCCGTCTCCACAATGTCGACATCGAAAGTCATGTCGGTGATTTCGACCGGTGCCGTGTGGGCGATTTTATGGGCGATTTCCGTCGTGCGTTCGCCCAGGGCGCTCACACCGAAAGCCAGTACCGCATAGTCCGTGTCGGCTTGCAGGTCGCTCAGTTCCAGGTCTTTGAATGTGTGGAGGGTGCAGGGGCCCGTGCGCAGGGCGTCGTGGGCGCCCCAGTTGATTTCGTAGCTTTCGGCCCGTTGGATGAACTGCGAGGCGATTTCTTCGGGCGTGGATTCCTGGAGTGCGGCTCCGTCGATGAAGCCCAGGTAGTAGCGCGTGTTGTCGTTGTCGGGCGTTATCGAAATCTTGAATTCCACCTGTTTCACGTCGGTGAATTCGATTTCAAACTTGCAGGGGTCGACAACCTGGAACGCCGGGGTGGTGAACGTGTAGGTCTCCACGCCGGTGGTGGCTTTGCGTTCGGGGCTCACACCGAAAGCATAGAGGGTGTATTCGGTCTGGGGTTTGAGTACGTTGATGCGGCGCGTGTCGGCGATGCGCGAAAGGATGTCGGTGAACGTGCCGTTCGGGTCGACATAGGCCTTGTAGTCGGGCAGTTGGTTCTCGACGAGGTCTTGCAGTTCGGCGGCAATCAGTTCTTCGGACGATTTGTAGTGGGCCTTGAAGTCGGCGCTCGACATGAGGTTCCACGTGAAATAGGCTCCTTCGTCCGGTGCCTTGTATTGGATGCGGAACGTCACGCCCGAGGAGGTCAGGTCGGCGGTCGAGACGCTGAAATGTTTTTCGTCGGTGCCGAATGCCGCCTGCGTCACGGTAAGCGATGCGCTGTTGGCTCCTGCTTTGGAGAGCGTCACGTTGGTCGTGCGTTCGGCTCCTTCGTTGGGGTCGGCTGTGAAGGTTACGATGCCTTCTTGCGAGCAGTCGAAGTCGTGCAGCCAGGCGTCATCGGCAGAGGCGGCAACAATTCCCCCCCCCTCCGCAGCGGGTACGATGCGGTAGGCGATTTGCAGCGTGCCGCCCGCCGCAGGGGCGGCAATCGGCTGCGTGGTGATTTCGATGGCCGCAGCGGCCGGATCGTCGGTGGCGTCGTCCTTGCAGGAGACGGCTCCCGCAAGCAGTCCGATGCAGAGGCTCAGAAAGGGGAGGTAACGGTTTTTCATAGGTAAAAAGGTTTGAGTAAGATAAGAAAGCTGTCGGGACAAAGTTAGTAAAAAGCGTGTACGATATTCCCATTTCGTAAAAATTTTTAATAGTTGTAACAATCTGATTTATAATGTAGTAAATCTGCTTTCGATTAGTCGTTTCGGGCAATATTTTCGGTGTTAAACCGTAAGCAGTTCGGGCCATAAAAGGGGTATTAAATAGTTTTATTCGTCGAAAAATACGTTCTAAAAAGTTTCTTTTCTGGGAAATTCGGACACAATCCGGGCTGTTCCGGCCAAAAAAACACCTCTGCCGAACGGTTTTTCGGCAGAGGTGGAATCAAAAACAGCGTTGTCTGAAAGCCCCCGTTTCCGCAGGGCTTTTCCTACGCTCCGGCGGTTATTCTTCGTCGGTGTCGGTGTAGGCTTTGAGCAGTTTGTCCTGCACGTCGGCGGGGACCTGTTCGTAGCTGGCGAATTTCATCGTGTAGGTCGCCGAGCCCGAGGTCAGCGACGAAAGGGCGGTCGAGTAGCGGTAGAGTTCGGCCAGGGGCACCGCGGCGTTCAGGCGGTCGAAACCCTTGTCCGATTCCATGCCCATGATCATCGCACGGCGGTTTTGCAGGTCGCTCATCACGGCGCCCATGTATTCGCTCGGCACCAGCACCTCTACATTATATATCGGTTCCATGATTTTGGGCCCGGCGTTGCGGAACGCTTCCTTGAACGCGTTGCGGGCCGCCAGCTTGAACGAGATTTCGTTCGAGTCCACCGGGTGCATCTTGCCGTCGTAGATTACGACACGGATGTCGCGGGCGTAGGAGCCCGTCAGCGGGCCTTCGTCCATCTTCTCCATGATTCCTTTCAGGATCGCAGGCATGAAGCGTGCGTCGATGGCGCCGCCCACGATGGCCGAGTAGAATTGCAGTTTGCCGCCCCACGGCAGGTCGTATTCCTCCTTGGTCTTCACGTTCACCACCATGTCGCCCTTGCCCGGCACCTTGTAGTTCTTCGGTTCGGGCATCCCTTCGTAGTAGGGTTCGACAATCATGTGCACTTCGCCGAACTGGCCCGCGCCGCCCGACTGCTTTTTGTGGCGGTAGTCGGCCTGCGCCACCTTCGTGATGGTTTCGCGGTAGGGAATCTTCGGGGCAATGTATTCGTAGTCGAGTTTGTTCTCGGCAAGGATGCGCGAGCGCAGGATGTTCAGGTGGTGTTCGCCCTGGCCCTGGATGATGGTCTGCTTGAGTTCCTTGCTGTAGTCCACCAGGATGGTCGGGTCCTCGAACTTGGCGTCGTTCAGAATCTTGCCCAGCTTCTCCTCGTCGCTCTGTTCCTTGCATTTGAGCGCGGCGCGGTAGCGGGGTTCGGGGAATACGATGGGTTCCACCGTCACGGGTGCGCCCGGGGCCGCCAGCGTGTCGTTGGTGCGCGTGCCCTTGAGTTTCACCGTGCAGCCGATGTCGCCCGCCGAAAGTTCCGTCACTTTGATACGGTTCTTGCCTGCTACGGCAAAGAGCTGCGAGAGTTTTTCCTTGTTGCCCGTGCGGGAGTTCACCAGTTCGGTGCCCTCGGTGATGCGGCCGCGGACGACACGGAAGTAGGTGATTTCGCCGATGTGCTGTTCGATCTGGCTCTTGAAGACGAACGCCACGGTCGGTGCGTCGGCGTCGGCCGTGAGTTCTTCGCCCTCGGCCGAGAGGAACGCGGGGGCTTTCAGCGGGCCGGGCGCCACGTTGATGATGAATTCCATCAGTCGCTTGGTGCCGATGTCGCGCTTGCCGCTCGTGCAGAAGACGGGCATTACTTCGCGGCGCGACACGCCGATTTTCAGTCCCTGCCGGATGTCGTCCTGCGTCAGGGTCCCCTTGTCGAAGTAGAGTTCCATCAGCGCCTCGTCGTGTTCGGCGGCCATTTCGACCAGTTCCTTGTTGAGCGCCAGGGCCTTTTCCATCTCCTCGGCCGGGATGTCGAGTTCTTCGCGGTGGCCGTCGGTGTCCTTGAAGCGGTACATCTTCATCATCAGCACGTCGATGAACGAGTCGAAGCCGGGACCTTGGTTCACCGGATATTGCACGATGACGGGTTTCACGCGCGATGCCGCCTTGATCGACTCGAACGCCGCCTCGAAGTTGGCTTTGTCGTGGTCGAGCTGGTTGATGACGCCGATGACGGGTTTCTTGAGAATCCGGGCGTAGCGCGCCTGGATTTCGCTGCCCACTTCCCAGCCGTTGACGGCGCTGTACAGGAACACCCCCACGTCGCCTACCTTGAACGCCGAGAAGAGGTTGCCGCAGAAGTCGTCCGAGCCCGGGCAGTCGATGATGTTGAGCTTGCGCTCCATGAATTCCGTGAAAAGAATCGTCGAGTAGATCGAGCGCTTGTATTCGTGTTCGATGTCCGTGTTGTCCGAGAGGGTGTTGTTGGTTTCGACGCTGCCCCGGCGGTCGATGACTTTGCCTTCGTAGGCCATCGCTTCGGCCAGGGTGGTCTTGCCCGTGCCCGGGGCGCCGATCAGAACGATGTTCTTGATCTCTTTGGCTGCATAGTTTTTCATGTCAGGTATCGGTTTTAAGGTTTTCGGTTGGCAGGCAAAAGGTTTGCCGACTATAAATGTACAAATTTTTCGGCATAAACCAAAAAAAATCGCTCCTTTGCGAAGCGATTTTCAGGGTGGCGTGGCCGGTATGGGCGTCAGCGTCCGGCGGTCCGGACGGTCAGCGATTTCCAGCCGGGCGGCAGGAGGGTTTCGCGGCGTGCAAGGCCCTCGGGGGTGATTTCCAGTCCGCCGAATCCGAACAGCACGGTTTGCAGCATGCCGCCTGCTCCCGTCATGAAGCAGGGGTTGTCGCTCGTCGCCGTCTCGGCGAAGACCCCGAACGGCGGCCGCAGGTTCGGCCGATAGCAGCGGCGGAACATCTCCAGCGCTTTGTCCATCATGCCAAGCCGCGCGTATTGGACGGCGAATACCGAGTGGCTCATCGCCGGGCCGTTCGCCGGGTCGATTTTCGGTTCGTAGTAGCGCAGGTCGCGCAGCAGCGCCCGGCGGTCGGTGACGATGCCCAGCGGCCAGCCCAGCAGATTGGCGTCGGCCTGTTTGATCTGCTCGCCGTCGTAGTCGGCGTGTTCGCGCGTCGTCCCGTCGGGGAAGCGCTCGATGCGCAGCCTCGCGGCCACTTCCGCCCACGCAGGGTCGGGCCGTTCGCCGCATGCCTCGGCCGCTTTGACCGCCGCTTCCAGCGCCCGGCGGGCCGCTCCGTTGGTAAAGGCGTTGTCCGTCACGCCGATGGCATATTCGTCGGCTCCCACTACGTTGCGGACCGAGTAGCTGCCGTCGGCGTTCTTCGTCGCGCGGTCGGCCCAGAATGCGGCGCATTCGCGCAGCAGGGGCCAGCCTTGCGCGTGGAGCCATTCAAGGTCGCGCGTGACACAATAGTATTGCCAGGCCGCAATCGCCACGTCGGCCGTGATGTGGTGTTCCAGCGGTCCCGTCAGCGCGAAAGTCGGGGTCGATTCTTCGCCCCGGTCGTCGCTCTCCCACGGGAACATCGCGCCGCGGTATCCGTGGGCATAGGCCCGGCGGCGGGCCGCTTCGATGCGGTCGGTGCGGTAGTCGAGCATCTGCCGCGCCAGCTCGGGGTGCAGCACTAAGAGCGGCGGGAAAATCCAGGTTTCGGCGTCCCAGAAGATGTGGCCGCCGTAGCCCGCCGACGTCAGCCCCATCGGGGCGACGCTGCGGCGCGAACCCTCGCGGACCGAGCCGTAGAGGTTGAACAGCGCGAAGCGCACGGCGCGCTGGGCTTCGTCGTCGCCCTCTATGACGATGTCGCTTTGCCACAACGCGTCCCATGCCCGTTCGTGGGCGGCAGCCAGTTCGTCGGCACCCTCCCGCGCGGCGTAGATCGCCTGCCGTTCCGATTCGTTCCACGGGTCGGCGAAGCCCTGCGTCGTGCAGACGATGCCCACCAGCGCGAACGAGGCCTTTTCTCCTCGCCGCAGGTCGGCTTCGAGCAGGCCGGCTTCCGGCTGGCTGAAGCCCTCGCCGCAAAGGAATACGGAGGTAGCCACCGTGCGGTCGGCGCCGTGGTTGTAGCTCCCCTCCGTGCGCTGTACCTTGCGGCCCCCGTCCTCGCACCACACCGTGCGGTTTTCGCGCAGCGTGTCGGCGTAGAAGCCGGGAATCCGGTGGCGGTTGGTAATACGGACTTCCGTGTCGCGGAGCGCTTCGACCTCCGCTTCGACCATCACCGCATAGGGCAGGCTGCGCAGGGCCAGGATGCGGTATTCGATGCGCACTTCGGGGGTGGTCAGCCGGGTCGTGTGGACGGCCCGGCGCAGGTCGATTTCCTGCTCCCATTCCAGCACGGGGCCTGCGGGTTCCATCGCGAGCCCCAGCGGACAGATGCCCTCAAGGATGCGGCTCACACCCTCGCGGCCGCCCCGTTCGCAGGCTCCGCCGCACAGCAGCGGCCCGACCCCGAACGGTTCGCGCCCGACCACCAGCCCCAGTTCGCCGTTGGCCATCGTCGCCGGAGCGTAGCGGGCCGTGTCGCGGGCACGGAGGGTCCACCCGTCGTCCTGCGCCGCGGCGCAAAACGGCAGGAGCCACAGAAGCAGGGTGCTAAAACGTTTTATATTATTCATTCTCAGGAATGAACGTTACGGCCTGTCCGCCGCGGGCGGCCATCGCTATTTCGAGCGTGTCGGCCGAGGTGACGGTGCGCCGTTCGATGCGGTAGTTCTCGGGATTCCGGGCCGAATCGGGCGCGTCGGCATAGATGGTCGCCGTGTAGGTTACCCCGTCTTCGAGGAACGAGAGCGGCTGCGCGAGCGTCCGGGCCTCGCCGTTGGTGCCCGCGCCGAGGACCCAGCGGTCGCCTGCGTGGCGTGCTAAAACGATATAATCGCCTATCTCGCCCTGCAAGGCCACCGAGCGGTCGCAGTCGGCGTCGAAGTCGCGGAAAAACCGGAAAGCCGGGTGTCCCTCGTAATTCTCGATGAAGTCGGCGGCCATTTGCAGCGGCGAATAGATGATGACCCAGTTGGCGATCTGCCGGGCCAGCGTGGTCTTGATGCAGCAGTGGGCGTTGGGGCCGTTCCACTCGATGCGCCCTTTGTCGGCCTTGGCCGTGGAGTAGTCGATGTCGAAGATGCCGGGGGTGTAGTCCATCGGACCCGCGAGCAGCCGCACGAAAGGCAGCGTCGAGAGGTACTCGGCCGAGTTGCCCTCGCTCCAGGCGTTCCACTCCATGCCGCGGGCCCCCTCGCGGGTCATCATGTTGGGCCACGTGCGGCGGATGCCCGTCTCCTTGATGGGCTCGTGGACGTCGAGCATGATGCCGTAGCGGGCCGCCGTCTCGACGACGCGCTGGTAGTGCTGCACGCCGTACTGCGAGTGGTGGAGGTAGCCGCCCTTGAAGCCGCCGGCATAACCCGTCTTGAGCGTATGCACGCCCAGTTCGGCATAGCGGGCGAAAGCGCGCTCCATCTGCTCCTCGAATTCGGGGATGTTGCCGCCCGTCTCGGCGTGCATCCACAGCTCGACCCCTTTTTCGCGGGCGTAGGCGGCTATGCGCTCCAGGTCGAAGTCGGCGTAGGGCTCGACATAGTCGAAGTGCTGGTTGCCGCCCCAGTTCTCCCAACCCTGGTTCCACCCCTCGAAAAGGACGCCCTGGATGTTGTTGGCCGCGGCGAAGTCGATGTGCCGCAGGGCGTTTTCGGTGGTGGCGCCGTGGCGCGGGCCCATGGTCCACACCTGCGTGCCGAGGTGCATGCCCCACCAGACGCCGACATACTTCTGCGGCTTGATCCACGAGGTGTCGGCTATCTTGGAGGGCTCGTTGAGGTTGAGAATCAGCGACGAGTTGATGAGGTCCACAGGCTTGTCGCCCAGCTGGACGGTGCGCCACGGAGTGGTGAAGCGTCCGGGGATGTAGGCCTTGACGCCGTTGGGCAGCGGTGCGAGGTCGGCTTTGAGCACTCCCTCGGCATCGCGCCGCAGCACCATCTCGGGATAATCGTAGAGCGCCGCTTCGTGGACCGAGCCGTAGGCGCCCTTGCCGCTGCGGAACGTGAAAGGCGTGTTGGCGTCGCGGACCCCGGCGACAGGCTGCTCGCGGTACTGGAGCTCGTAGGTCTCGAAATTGCCGGGGATGGACCACGACATGGCCGTCTCCTCGTCGGCGAAGCGGAATTCGGTGAGCTCGTCCGTCACGGTGAGCGAATCGGGTGCGTTGAGTTCGTAGCGGAACGCCACGCCGTCGTCGTAGGCCCGGAACCGCAGGCAGAGTTCGGTGCGGTCGTCGGAGTTGTGCAGCTCGACGGTCATTTCGTTGTAGCGGTCGCGGTGGGTCTTGTTCTCGCCCCACGGCTGGCTCCACTCCCGGTCGCCGGAGGTGTGGTGCACGACCCCGAAGCGGAAGCCGGAGAAATCGCGTTCCTGCGCGGCGATGCCGAGGGCCGAGGGGCGGATGAGGGTGTCGCCGTCGCGCAGAACGGCGTAGGTCATCGTCGCGGCGTCGAACGCCACGCTGTTGCGCCCGTCGGGCGAGAGGAGGGTCGTGGAGGGGGTGCAGGCGCCCAGCAGGGCGGCCATGCTTCCCAAGGCAAAAAGTCGTTTCATCATTCGTTGGGTCGGTCGGTCATGTCGAAGAGGACGGTGGCGCCCTCCTTGAGCTGGGAATAATCGAGGAACGGTGCCGCTGCGGGCCGGCGGTCGACGGTCATGCGGCGGACATAGCGGTTGGCGGGCGAGTTGTTCGGTGCTTCGATGCGGATCGTCTTGCCGTTTTCGGGGCGGATGACCGCCTTGCGGAAGAGCGGCGAGCCGACGGCGTATTCATCCGCTCCGGGGCACACGGGATAGAACCCGAGCGCCGAGAAGACGTACCACGCCGAAGTCTGGCCGTTGTCTTCGTCGCCGCAGTAGCCGTCGGGCTTGGCGCTGTAGAGACGGTCCATCACCTCGCGCGTCCACCACTGCGCCTTGGCGGGCTGCCCGGCGTAGTCGTAGAGGTAGATCATGTGCTGCGCGGGCTGGTTGCCGTGGGCGTAGTTGCCCATGTTGGCCACCTGCATCTCGGTGATTTCGTGGATGCGGACGCCGTAGTAGCTGTCGTCGTAGATGGGCGGCACGACGAAGACCGAATCGAGCATTTTGCCGAATTCTTCCTTGCCGCCCATCGCGTCGGCCAGCCCCTCCACATCGTGGAAGACCGACCAGGTGTAGTGCCATGCGTTGCCTTCGGTGAAGGCGTCGCCCCACTTGTAGGGGCTGAACGGACGCTGGAAATCGCCGCTGCGGTTGCGGCCGCGCATGAGCTTGGTTTCGGCGTCGAAAACGTTGCGCCAGTTGTGCGACGCCTTTTCGAGCATGGCGGCGTCCTCGTTGTGTCCGAGCTGCCTGGCCACCTGCGCGATGCACCAGTCGTCGTAGGCGTATTCGAGCGTGCGGGCCACGTTTTCGTGGATGCCCACGTTATAGGGCACGTAGCCCAACGTGTTGTAGTATTCATGACCGAGCCGACCCGTGGAGCTGACCTCGGGGTGTACTTTCGTGCGGCCCGAAAGCATCGCTTCGTAGAGGGTGGCGATGTCTTCTTGGGGCGTGATGCCCTTGAGGATGGCATCCGAGACGACCGAAGCCGAATTGTTGCCCACCATGCAGCCGCGGTGGCCCGGCGAAGCCCATTCGGGCAGGAAGCCGCTTTCGCGGTAGGTGTTCGCAAGGCCCGCCTGCATCTTGGCGTTTTCGGCCGGATAGACGAGGTTCAGAAGCGGGAAAAGGCAGCGGAACGTGTCCCAGAACCCCGTGTCGGTGTACATGTAGCCGGGGAGCACCTGGCCGTTATAGGGGCTGTAATGAATGGGGCTGCCCTCGGCGTCGATTTCGTAGAACTTGCGGGGGAACAGGGTCGAACGGTAGAGACACGAGTAGAACGTGCGGTACTGCTCCTCGGTGCCGCCGCTTACCTCGATGCGGCCGAGCACTTCGTCCCAACGCTCCTGCGCCCTGGACTTGACGGTCTCGAAATCGGCGTCGCCGATCTCCGATTCGAGGTTGCGCAGCGCCTGTTCGGGCGAGATGAACGACGAAGCGACGCGCGCGGTCACCTGCTCGCCGCGCCGGGTGGCGAAGTAAACCGCCGCGAGGGCGTGGTCGCCCTTGGCCTCGGAACCTTTGAGCTCCTTTTTGCCGTTGAAGACGCGGAAAGCGCCGAACGGCTTGTCGAATCGCACCACGAAGTAATTGCGGAAATTGTTGGGCACACCGCCGCTGTTGCGGGTGGTGTAGCCCACGACGGTGCGGCCGTCGGGCATCACCTCGACGTGCGACCCGCGGTCGAACGCGTCGATGACGATGCCGGACTCCTCGCTTTCGGGGAACGTGAAACGCATGGCGGCGGCCCGGTCGGTCGGCGCGATTTCGGCCACGACGTCGTGGTCGGCGAGGTAGACCTTATAGTAATAGGGGCGGGCCTCCTCCGACTGGTGCGAGAACCAGCTGCGGCGCGAAGTCTCGCCGACCTTGTCGCGGCCGCGCACGGGCATCAGCGAAAACTGCCCGTAGTCGTTGATCCACGGCGAGGGCTGGTGGGTCTGCTTGAAACCGCAGATGGTATGGGCGCCGTAGGTATAGGTCCAGCCGTCGCCCATGGTGCCGGTCTGGGGAGTCCAGAAGTTCATGCCCCACGGGAGGGCTACGGCGGGGTAGGTGTTGCCCGTGGAGAGCGAATAGTCGGACTGCGAACCCACGAGCGTGGAGACGTACTCCGAGGGGCGGAGCGCCGGTTCGGGAGCCAGCCGGGCGTAGCAGCTGCAACAGAGGGCCGCGAGGGCGAGAAGCGTTATTTTTTTCATGGTTTTCAGTTTTTTGTTTTCGGGCAAGCAGCCCGCACGGCTCTTCGAGCCGCAATGGCTATATTATCGAATTCAGCAAATCGAGTTTCCCGTCGTTGACCAGCTTGAGTATCAGCTCGCCGAACAGGGTGTTCTGCCAGGCGAACCAAGGCCGTGTGAAGTTTGCTGCGTCGTGGCGCGAGAACGATTCGTGCATGAAACCCGTTCCGGCGTCGGTGGTCATAAGTTGTATGATGCAGTCGCGGATCTCGGCGTCGTCGGCCGAGGTGAAGGCCCGCATCATGATGCTCATGGGCCAGATCATTTCGACCCCGATGTGCGGACCGCCGATTCCCTCGCCTGCGGGACCCTGCCAAAAATAAGGATTTTCGCGGCTCCAGACAAACCGGCGGGTGTTTTCGTAAATCGGGTCGGTGCGCTCCGTGTCGCCCAGGTAGGGCATGGCCAGCAGCGAGGGCACGTTGGCGTCGTCCATGAGCTGCACGCCGCCGAAGCCGTCGACCTCGAACGCGTAGATTTTGCCGAACTCGGGATGCTCCACGACGGCATGCCGCTGCAAGGCGGCGGCCACCTCGTCGGCCAGGGCGGTGCACTCGCCGGCCAGCGCAGGCTCGTTATTGACCGTCCGCAGGATTTCGGCCGCCTTGCGCAATGACGTGACGGCCATGAAATTCGACGGGACGAGGAAGCCGAAAGTCGTGGCGTCGTCCGAGGGGCGGAACGCGCTGGCGATCAATCCTACGGGCTTCACCGGATTGCCGCGCCCCACGTGGCAGCGGGTGTCGAGCTGGCGGTCGGTGACGCGCAGGAAGATATAGTCGCCGGGCCCCTCCTTCATCTGCTGCTCCTTGAGGGTGGCGAGGACGGCCTGCATCGCTTCGACCCACTCGGCGCCGAAGACGGAGGTGTCGCCCGTGGTCTTCCAGTAATGGTGGGCCAGCCGGATGGGGTAGCAATGCGAATCTATCTCCCATTTGCGCTCGAAAACCCACGGCGACTGCTCGTTGCCGGGGTAGCCGACGTCCTCGCCGCGGCCCGTCGGGCCGTCGTTGAACGCATTGGCGTAGGGGTCGATGGCGATGAGCTTGAACTGGCGGCGGATAAGCCCGGCGATCATTTTCTGCAAGGCCGGGTCGCTGCCGCACAGCTGCACGTAGGGCCACACCTGCGCTCCCGAGTCGCGGAGCCACATGGCCGGAATGTCGCCCGTATAGACGTAGGTGTCGGGCGTGCCGTTTTTGTCTTCGCGGTAGTGCACCGTGGTGTCGAGCGTGTTGGGGAAGCAGTTGGCGAACATCCAGCGCAGACGCTCGTTGGTCAGCAGGGCGCAGACGCGCTCGATTTCGGCCTCCACCGCTTCCGACTTGAAAAGCCGTTTCGCGGGAGCGGGCCGCTGGTCGGCGTAGGCTTCGGGCTCGTCGGCGCAATACCACACCTTGGGCTCGGAACCCATCTCGAACCGCAGCTCGCCGCCCTCGATGACGTCGGCATGGGCGATATAAGGCTTGGTGTAGGGACGGCCGTTGAACCAGACGCGCCGGATGTACTTGTTTTCGGCCGAATTGTTCTCGGCGACGATGGTGAAGGTGCCGCCCGGAACGTCGATCTCGGCCTTGTCGAACAAGGGCGAACCGAACCAGTAGCGGCCGCCTGCGGGCTCGGCCTCGTAGATGCCCAGCGCCGAGAGAATGTACCAGGCCGACATCTGGCCGACGTCCTCGTTGCCCGAAAGACCGTCGGGCTCGGCGTGGTAGAGCGTTGTGAGCACCTCGCGCACCTTGTCGGCCGTTTTCCACGGCTGCCCGAGCATGGTGTAGAGGTAGAGCGTGGCGTGCGAAGGCTCGTTGCCGTGGGCGTACTGGCCGATCATGCCCGAAATGTCGGGCGAAGTCTCGGCCCCCTCGACGATGGAGGAGACGGTGAAGAGCGAATCGAGCTTTTCGAGCATGCGCCCGCGGCTGCCGAAACAGCCTTGCAGACCCTCGACGTCGTGCGGCGCGAGCCACGTATACTGCCAGGCGTTGCCCTCGCAGTAGTCGTCGGCGCGGTGGGTCGAAGCGAACGGGTTGAACGGCGTGCGCCAGCGGCCGCGGCTGTCGCGGCCCCGCATGAAGCCGGTCGAGGGGTCGAAATAATGGCGGTAGGAGTGGCTGCGGTCGGTGAAATAACGAGCGTCGGCGCTCTTGCCCAAGGCTTCGGCAGCCCGGGCGGCAGCGCCGTCGGCCACGGCGTACTCCATGTCGTAGGCGACCGCCTCGTTGAAGAGGTTGCAGGGGATGTAACCGTACTTCATGCGCAGCCCGTTGCCGCGGTCGGGGTTCATGGCGGTTTTTTTGATTGCGTCGAAAGCCCGTTCGCGGTCGATGCCGGGCAGGTCCTTGACGATGGCGTCGGCCACGACGACGATGCCGGGATTGCCGACCATGCAATCGGTCTCGTTACCCCACAGATGCCATACGGGCAGACGCCCCTGTTCGTCGGCGATGGCGAGCATCGTCCGCACGATGTCGGTCATGCGCCCGGATTGTGTGAGGGTCAGCAGGGGCATCTTGGCGCGGTAGGTGTCCCACAGCGAGAAAATCGTGTAGGTCGTATACCCCGGGTCGGCGTGCACGGCGCCGTCGGCACCGCGATAATCGCCGTTCGTGTCGCAGAAAGCGGCCGGAGCCGTCATGGTGTGGTAAAGGGCCGTGTAGAAAATCTTGCGGGCCGTGGTGTCGGCGGTCTCGATTCGGATTTTCTTGAGCTCGTCGTTCCATTGCTCGGACGCCTGCTTCGCGGTCTCGTCGAAGCCCCAGCCGGGAAGCTCGGCGACGAGGTTTTCACGGGCCCCCTCGACGCTCACGGGCGACAGGGCGACCTTGACCAGCACCTGCTCGCCCTCGTCGGTGCGGAACGATGCGCGGGCATAGTGTTCGCCGACCTGCTCGAACGTGAACGGCTTGGAGAACTCGGCCATGAAGTAGACCTTCTGGTCCTTGGCCCACCCGGAGGAGTGGCGCCAGCCCGTGAGGGTGCGGTCGCTCTCGGCCTCGATATGGGTCTCGGTGGCCTTGTCCCAGCAACCGCCGTTTTCGAGGTCGAAGACGATGGCGGCGGCATCGGAGGCGGGGAACGTGTAGCGGTGGAAACCCACGCGGGAAGTGGCTGTGAGCTCTGCTAAAACGTTATAACGCGTCAGCGGGACGGAGTAATAGCCCGGGCGGACGACCTCGCGCGAACGGTCGGCGTAGGACCACATGCCCGACGCGGGGTCCTCCTCCATTCCGCGGGCGTAGCAGGTTTCGAGGCCCGTGACGGGCATGACGGTGATGTCGAACAAATCGCCGATGCCGGTGCCGGAGAGGTGGGTGTGCGAGAACCCGATGACGGTCGAATCGCTCTGGTGGTAACCCGAAGTCCAGTCCCACTCCTGCGGGATGCTGGTGGGGCCCAACTGCACCATGCCGAACGGAACGTTGGCCCCGACGAAGACGTGGCCGTGGCCGCCCGTGCCGATATGGGGGTCGACGAAGCGGGTGAAGTCGTCGCCGGACGGCGGGGCCTGGCGGGTGCAGGCCGCCGAAAGCAGGGCGGCGCAAAGGAAGAGAAGGTGTTGGGATTTCATAGCTTTATTTTACGGTTATTTCGTCGATGAAGAACCAGCAGGGGCATCCCACGCCGTAATGCCACGGCGGGCAGACGTTGGTGCCCTCCACTTCGATGCGGATGTAACGGGCGCGCACGGGGCCGTCGGCCGCCACGGTCACGGGGACGAACTTGACGGGGACGTCGCGGTCCTCGGCCAGTTCGGTCCGGCCGAGCGGCCGCCAGGCGCGTTTATCGTCCGAGACGGCGCAGGTCATGGCCCGGGGCAGCAGAATCCATGCGCCGAGCTGGTGGAGGAAATCGGCGGTGACGGCCGAGAACTCCTGCCCGCTTCCGAGGTCGAGGATGAAGGCGCCGTCCTGTCCCTCCCATCCGGTCCAGCCGTCGGCGAACGAAGCACCGCCGAAAAGACCGTCGGTGAGGGTTTCCTCGCCCAAGGCACGGTATTTTCCGGCGGGCGGGACGATCCATTCGATGCGGGCGCCGAAGGCCTTGCTGCGGTCGGCAGATAAATAACGTTGGCGGTAGAGCTTGCAGTATTCCTGCGGCGAATTGTTGCGCTCGTTGAGGGTTTCGACGCCGAAATCGGTGACGTAACGCTCGAAAGTCCCGAGCTTGCGGAGAACGGCCGCGGTATCTCTGTCGCGCTCGGTGCGGAGGATTTCCAACTCGGAATAGAGCAGCGGCAGCCGTGCCAACCGCACGCGGCGCAGCAAGGCCGAATCGGCGGCGACGGCAGCTTCGGCCCGGTCGAAAAGCTCGTTGTAGCGCTGCCGGCAGGCGGCGCTGAACATGCCCTGCTTGTGGGTCACGGGCGAATCGTAAATCCAAAGCGGGATGCCCGAACCGAAGAGGGCTTCTTCGAGCTGCTTCTCGTATTGATAGAGACAGGGTGCGGCGGCGCCGTAATACCCGTTCATGAAACGCTGCATGAGCGAATCGGCGTCCTGCGCGGGGTCCCACATGAGCTTGGCGACGACGTAGGAACGCAGCTCGGAGAAGTCGCCGCCGTAGGAACCGCCGATTTGCGAGAAGTGCATCCGGGCGCCGTGATGCCGGAAAAGGCGGATGTTGGGCGCGAGCACGGGGAAGTTGGGGAACGGCTCGACCATGTTGTCGAAGTTGATGCCGTAGTCCCAGATGAAAAGGTTGTCGGTCAGCGCCGACCAACCCTCCAGCGCGGTGACGAACTCGCGGCCCGTGGCGGTTTCGGTGAGGGGCGCTTCGCGGTGGCTGCCGATGCTGCACAACATGATGTTGACGTTCGAGAGGGGCCGCGCATGGCGGGGCGGCTGCATGGTGAAAAGGTAGGCCAGCGTGGAAAACCGCTTGTCGGGAAAACGCTCGGCCAGCTTGTTCAGAAACCGGATGTAATTGCCCGAGGGAGCCCCCTCCTCGATGTTGACCCGCTCGCACGCTTCGCAGCGGCAGTAGGTGCGGTCGCTGTCGTTCTGACTGACGGAAATCCAGCTCCGGCCGGGATTGGCGCGGAAAATCGAGTCGATGCGTGCGGCGACGGTCTCGAACAGCGCGGGATTCGACAGACACCACTGGCTGGCGCGGCCGGGCCGCCGCTCGCCGTGGATGAACGAATAGTATTCGGGGTGCTCGGCGCCGTAGCGTTCGGCGGGCAGGAGGCGGTCGAAAGTGTGGACCCACAGATTGCCTGCGAAGATGTCGGAGGGCTCCCGGAGCCGCAGGAAAAAGCGGTAGACCGAATCCTGCGCCATGCCGTAAGCCTGGCTCTGACGATAGCGGAAGGCGGGATTGTCGGCCGTGTCGAGCCGGGGCAGGATGATGTCGGGGCGCCGGTCGAGGGTGTAGACGCGGGCGGCGAAGTAGTCCATGCCCAAATAGCGCTCCAAGAGCGAGACGACGCCGTAGATGGAACCATTGCCGCCGCCGCTCGAAATGCGCAGCGTGCCGTCGGACCCGGTCCGCAGTCGGAAGCCGTCGTCGGAAAGACCGAGTGTGTCGGAAGCACCTAACAGGATGTCGCCCTTGCGGATTTTCACGCCTTGCACGATGGGCAGCTCCGCGCCGGATGCTTCGTGGACGAACCGCTGCAAGAGCAGGGCGGCGGTCCGGTCGGTGCTGTTTTCGGCAGCGACGACGATGCGGGCGACGGGCTTGCCGCGGCGGGTGAGCACGGTCTGTCCGTCCGCTTCGGCACAAAGCCCGGCGAAGAACAACAGCAGGAGGGTTCGGAACAGGCGCATGGGTCAGAATTCAAAGGTGAGCCTGCGGCCGCGAAGCAGTTCGTCGTGGCCGATGCGGTATTGGGTCAGGGGCTTGCCGCCGAGGCTCATGCGGCGGATATATTCCCCGTCGCCGTGCTTTTCGATGGTGAGCGTACCCTGCGGGGTGTCGATTTCGGCTCGGTCGAAAACGGGCGCGGTGAGCGTATAGAACGGCTCGCCGGGACAATCGGGATAGAACCCCAGCATGGAGAAGACGGCCCATGCCGACATGGTGCCCGTGTCGTCGTTACCGGGGATGCCGTCGGGCCTGGCGGTGAAATACCTGTCCAACAGCCGCCGCGTTTCGCGCTGGGTGCGCCACTCCTCGCCGCGGAAACGGCTGAAGAGATAGGCGTAGGCGATGTCGGGCTCGTTGGCCGGGTCGTACAGACCCTCGTCGAAGACCCGCTGCAACTTGTCGACGAACTTCCGGCGTCCGCCCATGAGCTTGGCCAGCCCCTCGACGTCGTGGGGCACGAAGAACGTATAGTTCCAGGCCGAACCCTCGTGGAAACCCGGGACGGCCTCGAAGTTCTCGCCCTGGCGCGGGTCGAAGGGACTCAAAAACGAACCGTCGGGGTTGAGCGGCCGCAGGGTGCCCGATTCGGGCGAATAATAATGCTTCCACCCGGCGGCGCGGCGGCGCAGTTCGGCGGCGAAGTCGTGGTCGCCCCGCTCGTCGGCGAGCCATGCCAGCGCATGGTCGGCAACGTAATACTCCAAAGCGTGCGATACGGAATTGTCGCCCGAATTGTCGCCGGCGAAGAATCCCAGCGGAATATAACCCTTTTCGACGTAGGGGTCGATGTCGGGCCGCATGGGGTTGCAGTCCCCGGGGGTGGTGGCGGAACGCTTCATGGCCGCATAGGCCGCGTCGATGTCGAAGTCGCGCAGCCCCTTGCGCCAGGAATCGACGATGACCGGAATGGCCGGGTCGCCCTCCATGGTGAAGGTTTCGCGGCCGTAGAGCTCCCATTTGGGCAGCCAGCCCCACTCTTGGGACATGGCGACCATCGACCGGATCATCTCGGTCTGCCGCTCGGGGTAAACGAGCGTGAGGAGCTGGTGGACGTTGCGGTAGGTGTCCCACAACGAGAAGACCGTATAACGGTCGCCGTCGGCGATGCCCGTCTCGCCGGAACGCTCCATGAGGGGATACTCGCCGTTGACGTCGCTGAGCAGATTGGGGTGGACAAGGGTATGATAAAGTGCCGTATAGAAGACCGTGCGCTGCTCCGGCGTGCCGCCCTCGACGCGGATACGCGAGAGGTCGCGGTTCCAACGGTCGCGGGCCTGGCGGCGAATCGTATCGAACGCGGTACCGGCCGGCTGCTCGGTGTCGAGGTTGCGGCGTGCGTTGTCGATGCTGACGTATGAAATACCCATACGGACCTCGACCTGCTCGCCGGCTTCGAGACCGTCGAACGAGAACCAGTAACCCACGTCGTCGCCCGAGAGCTCGCGGCCGTAGTCGGTATAGAGCTTATAACGGCCGTTGTCGGGGGTCCACTCGGCCTCGACGCCCGTCATGGGCCGCTGCTTCTTCCAATAACCCGACCGCGACGGGGTTTTGGAGACGCGCAGGACGAAGTAGACGGGGAAAACTTTCTGGGGATTGTAACAAAAGGTCCCGAGGAGCTTGGAACCCTCGATTTCGGTGGTGCTGACGCGCCGGACCGTGGCGCCGGACTCGTTGGTGAGCCCCTCGCCGAGGTTCAGCAGAATATGGCCTTGTCCGCCGGGAAAGGTATATCGCTCGGCCGAAGTGCGCGGTGTGGCGGTAACTTCGGCGCGGATGCCGTACTTGGCGAGCGTGGCGGTGTAGTAACCCGGCGAAGCGGTCTCGTCGGAACAGGCCGAACCGTAGTGCTTGTAATCGACGTCGAGCTCTCCGGCGGTGGCCATGGTGAGCAAGGCCCCCATTTCGGGGCAGCCCACGCCGCTCAAAACCCCGTGGGCGAACCCGGTGAAGAACTTGTTGTGGAACTCGTAGGGCGTCGACCACCACCGTGCGTCCTTGTCGTAGAGGTTCGTATCGGACCCCATGACGTTGAACGGCACGACGGCCATCATCCCATGGGGCGTGACCGCCCCCGGATTGCAGGTGCCGAAATTGGTGGTGCCGATAAAGGGGTCGACGGAATCGGCCGGAGACTGCGCGGCGGCGGAAGCGAGACCGAGGGTCAGCAGGACGGCGAAAAACGGGTGCTTCATGGAAGGGCGCTTTCGATGTTCTTGAAATAACGGTAAGTGGCGACGCGCAGCTCGTCGGCCGCAGCCTCGTCGCAGGCGACGATGCCCGAGGGGTGGGTCTGGAGCGCCGAAATGGTCCACTGGTGGTTGTAGGAACCCTCGATGCCGTGACGCACGGCCCGTGCCTTTTTATGACCTGTGGCGAGGATCACGACCTCGCGCGCGGCGAGGATGGTCCCGACGCCGACGGTGAGGGCCCGGGTGGGGACGAGCGAAGTATCGCCGCCGAAGAACCGTGCGTTGACGGCGATGGTGTCGGGCGTGAGGGTCTTGACGCGGGTGCGGGACGAGAGCGACGAGAAAGGCTCGTTGAACGCGATGTGCCCGTCCTCGCCGACGCCGCCCAAAAAGAGGTCGATGCCCCCCGCGGCGGCGATGGCCGCCTCGTAATCGGCGCACTCTTGGGCGAGGTCGGGAGCGTTGCCGTTGAGGATATGGATGTTCTCGGGCCGGATGTCGATGTGGGAGAAGAAATTATGCCGCATGAACGAATGGTAGCTTTCGGGATGCTCCTCGGGGAGCCCGACGTACTCGTCCATGTTGAACGTGACGACGTTGCGGAACGACACCTCGCCTGCCTTGTGGCGGCGGACAAGCTCCTTGTAAGTCTCCAACGGGGTGGATCCGGTGGGAAGCCCCAAGACGAACGGAGCGTCGGAGCACTGCGCCTTGGCCCTGATGCGGCCGATGATGTATTCGGCGGCCCAACGGGCGACCTGGGCGGGATTTTCCTGGATGATCAAACGCATTTCTTGAAGTGAAAGGTGAAAGGTTAAAGGTGAAAAGTGAATTTTGCGATTAAGCGAGGGCAAAATCAAGCCCCGCAGGGGGTTAAATAAGGTCAGAACATTTTGACGAAGACTTCGATGGCCTGGTACTCGGCCATGCCGAGAGCGTCGTATAACTGGGCGGTATGCTGCGTGCGCTCCTCGGCCCGCTGCCAGAACTCGCGCGTATCGCTGCCGGGGAAAGGCATGATGTCCTTCTGCGAGAGGTGGCGGTAGATGGCGTGGCGCTTCATGAGCATCTCGTCGGGCGAGAGCGGCACGGCCATGTCGACCATGCCGAGGTCCCATTCGAGCCAAGCACCGCGGTAGAGCCACAAATGGCACTCGCGGAGCCAGTCGTCGCTGCGGACGACGTCGAGGGCTTCGAGGACGGCCTCGGTGCAGATGCGGTGGGTGCCGTGGGGGTCGGCCAGGTCGCCGGCGGCGTAAATCTGGTGGGGCCGGACCCTGCGCAACAGGTCGACGATGAGTGCGATGTCGCGCTCGGCGAGGCTGCCCTTTTTGATACCGCCCGTCTCGTAGAACGGCATGTTGAGGAAATGGGCGTTGGTATCGGGGTTCAGCCCGAACGAACGCACGGCGGCGCGGGCCTCGGCGCGGCGGATGGCCCCCTTGATGTCGAGCAGGGCCCGCGGCTCGGGCTCGCCCTTGCGCTTGGAAGCGATGATGCGCTCGGCCTCGGCGAAACGGTCGCCGAAACCCAACTCGCGCGAAGTGTCGATATTCTGCAGCACGACGTCGTCGTGGACGGCGACGTTGCCGGAAGTCTGGTAAGCGACGTGGACGTCGTGGCCCTGCTGCACGAGCCGGATGAAAGTACCGCCCATGGAAATGACGTCGTCGTCGGGGTGGGGCGAGAAGATGACGACGCGCTTGGGGAACGGAGCCGAAGGCGCCGGACGCGTGGTGTCGTCGGCGTCGGGCTTGCCGCCGGGCCACCCGGTGATGGTGTGCTGGAGGTCGTTGAAGACGTCGATGTTGATGCGGTCGTAGGAACGGCCCTGCTCCAACAACTCGCCGAGGGAATTCTCGATGTAATCGTCGTAAGTGAGCTTGAGGATGGGCTTGCCGACGACGCCGCACAACCAAACGACGGCTTTGCGCGTGAAACGCGGGGTCCACTTGCAGGGACCGACGAGCCACGGCCGCTGCTTGCGGGTGAGCTCCTGCGCGGCGCACTCGTCGATGACGACCTCGATACGCGGGTGCGACTGGAGGTAGGAGGCGGGGATGCGGGGCGTGACCTCGCCCTCGACGACCTTGCGGATGGCGTCGGCCTTCTCCTCGCCCCAAGCCAGCAGAACGATACGCTCGGCCTGCATGATGGTGCGGATACCCATGGTAATGGCCATCTTGGGGGTCTCGTCGAGGGTGAAGAACGCCCTGGACTCGACCTTGCGCGTTTCGTGGGAGAGCTGCACCAGCCGGGTGCGCGACTTGATATAGGTGCCCGGCTCGTTGAAACCGACCTGCCCGTTGCGGTTGATGCCGAGAATCATCAGGTCGATTTTGCGGATGGAAGCCTCGTAGGCGGCGCAGTAATCGGAAATACGCTCCTCGGGGACGGAACCGTCGGGCAGATGGACGTTGTCGGGGAGGATGTCGATGCGGTCGATGAACTCCCTGCGGATGCGGTAATTGCGGCTTTGCTGCTCGTCGGCCCCGATGGGGTAGAACTCGTCGAGACTGAAGACGGCGACGTTGGCGAAGCTGACCTCGCCGGCCTCGTACCGCCGGACCAGCTCGCGGTAGAGGGCCAGGGGGGTCTGCCCGGTGGTCAGCCCCAGGACGAACGGCTCGGGCTCGTCGCAGAAATCGGACGAAGCGGGCCGCTTCTCGTAGTCGGCGATGGCCCGCACGATGCGGTCGGCGACGTAACGCACGCCGTCGGTCTCGGCGGGGAAGACCTGCGTGCTGATCTTCTCGTAACGGTGGATGATGTCCTGGAGGGCCGTCTTCTCGATGGCCCCGCCGTCTTCGGGCAGAGAATACTTGTTGCTCATGGTGCTGCTATAATGTCAGTTTTCGTCCAGCCGGCTCAACGCATAGGCGTAGGCACCGACGGAAATGGCCTTGCTGGCGCCGAGCTTGGAAATCATGACGCCCGTGCGCTTCTGGGGGTCGTAGGCCACGTAACGGTCCGAACCGTAGACCTTCAGGGGGCGCATGTCGCCCTTGGCGAAAGCGTCGAACTCGGTCGGGTCGTCGAGGTCGTAGACCTGCATCTGGACGCGGTCGAGCTCGTTGCCGTTGAGCTGGTGCATCTTGGAACGCAGCTCCTGCAAGAGCGAGGGCATGATCCATTTGCGGGCCGCCGTGATGCCGCCGCCGATGACGATCAGTCCGTCGGTGAGGGTGACGGCCGTGGCCATGGCGTCGCCTGCGATTTCGCCGAACTCGGCGAACGCCTTTTTGGCCGCCTCGGCGTCGCCGGGGCGCGTGCCGTCGGCGATTTCGCAGATGTCCTTGGGCTCCAGCCCGTGGTCGGGGCAGCCGGAGAGCTCGCCGTAGACGCGCTTGACGGCCCGGATGGCGGCGCCGTCCTCGCAGATGATGCCGGGCATCTTCTTGTGGCGCAGGCAGAAAGTCTCGACGCACGAATTGTCGCCGCGGTTGAGCTGCCCGCCGACCACCATACCGACACCCAATCCCGTGCCGAAAGTGTAGCCCAGCAGATTGCGGTAACGCTTGGCGCTGCCGGCCTTTTCGAGCCGGGCGTTCACCTCGGGCAGGGCCCCGCCGAGGGCCTCGCCGTAAGCGAAGAGATCGCCGTCGTTGTTGATGAAGACGGGGATGCCGAACTGCATTTCGAGGAACGGCCCCAAAGCCACGCCGTCGCGGAACGAGGGGAAATTGGGGAGGTAACCTCCGATGATGCCGTTGGGGTAGTCGGCCGGACCGGGGAAGGCGAAGCTGATGGCCACGGGCTTCTCGTCGAGCCGGGCGATGACTTCGAGAAAACCCCGGACCATGGTTTCGAGGCACTTGTCCAGATCGTGCGCCTGCGAGGGGTAGGTGATGGGCTCGACGATGAACTCGTTGGCCCGCATGGCACCGAAAACGAGGTTGGTGCCTCCGGCGTCGAGGGTGACGACGATGCGGTTGTCGTGGGAATACATAAGGCTCAGAGGATGTTGGTGCTACGCGTGAATTCGATGATTTCGGGGATGCGGCCGAAAGCCAGTCCTACGACCGTGTCGGCGCAGCCGTAGTAGACGGCCAGACGCCCGGTGGCGGGGTCGTGGAGCGTGGCGCAGGGGAACGCGACGTTGGGTACGTCGCCCATGCACTCGTAGCTCTCGCGCGGAGAAAGCAGGTAGGCGCCGCTGCGGGCGATGACTTTCCAGGGCTGGTCGAGGTCGAGCAGGGCCGAACCGAACGCGTAGACGAAGCCGTTGCAGGTGCCGTGGACGCCATGATAGAGCAGCAGCCACCCCTCGGACGTCTCGATGGGCACGGGCCCCGCGCCGATTTTGGTGCACTGCCAGGCGCTTTTCTCGAACGGCGCGGGCTTCATGACGAGCCGGTGGCGTCCCCAGAACTCCATGTCGGGCGACTCGGAGTAGAAGATGTCGCCGAACGGCGTGTGGCCCGTGTCGCTCGGACGCGAAAGCATGGCGTAGCGGCCGCCGATTTTGCGGGGGAAGAGCACGCCGTTGCGGTTGTAGGGCAGAAAGGCGTTTTCGAGCTGGTGGAACGTCTGGAAATCGTCGGTCCAGGCGACGCCGATAGTGGGATCGCCATGATAGCCGTTGCACCAGGTGACGTAGTATTTGTCCTCGATTTTGACCACGCGGGGGTCGTAGCCGTAGACCCAGGTGCCGACCTCGGGATCGGCCCCCTCCAGGCGGATGTCCTCTTCGAGGATGTCCCACTTGAGCCCGTCGGCCGAGAATCCGACGTGGAGCCGCATGCGGATGTTGGTGTCGTCGCAGCGGAAGACCCCGGCGTAGTTGTACTTGCCCTTCTTGAAAGGCACGACGGCCGAATTGAAGATGGAATTGGACGTGGCGAGCAGGTCGCGCGGGATGATGGGGTTGGCCGAGCAGCGCCACATGATTTCGCGCGAAGCGGCGGGACGCTCCTCCCACGGCATATCGGGAAGCGGGTTCCCCATGATTTTGAGGTTGTTCATCGTTTTATTCGGTTTTTAGTTGACAATAATTTCATCGGTAAAGAGCCAGCCCCCGGGAAAACCCTGGGAACGGGCGCGGCAGCGCACGTAACGCCCGGTCGTTTCGCCTTGCCACGCGAACGTGCGGTAGGCGGGGCGGTGGCAGTCGGACGGGAGGCCGTTGGGGAGGGCCGCCAGCGTCCGGAAGCCGCTGTTGTCGTCGGAGACGGAAAACTCCACCTGCGCGGGCAGCCAAATCCACGCCGAATGCCACTGGATGAAGTCGGCCGCTATGGAACGGAGCGGCCGGACCCGGCCCAAGTCGACGGTGACTTCCATGTCGGTGTCGCGGAACCCCTGCCAGCGGGTGCCGTAGCTCCACGGACCGCGCAGCCCGTCGGTGAGCGCCGCGGTGCCGTCGGCGGGATAATCGGGGTGCCACGGATAGGTATAATGGACCGGACAGCCGACGGCAAGGTGCCGGACGGGAGCCAGCGATTCGGTCCGCTCGCCGAACTCGGCCCGCAGGTCGAACGTATGGTATCCCTGGCGGCGTGCCCGGTCGCAGAACCGGAGCGCCCGGCGGCGGAAATCGGCGTAATCCTTGGTTTCGGGAGCGCTCCATGCCACCTCGGCGAGGGCGAACATGCGCGGATAGAGCATGTATTCGGCCTGCGAGGGGGTGGGGATGTACTCGGTCCACAGATTGGCCTGCACGCCGATGATATGTTCCCGGCCGGACAGAGCGGCCGGGGCGGGGTCGTAGGAATAGACTTTGGCGAGGGGCAGATAGCCGGTGAAGGCCTGCGGCTCCCGCTCGGGATTGTCCTGGAAGCCGTCGAAATAACAATGCGACCCGGGACACATGATGACGTCGTGCCCGAGTGCGGCGGCCCGGCGTCCGCCCTCCTCGCCGCGCCACGACATGACCGCAGCGCCGGGCATGGGCCCGCTGTCGAGGATTTCATCCCAGCCGATGAGCTTCCGCCCGCGGGCTTCGAGGAAACGGCCGATGCGCCGGACGGCGTAGGCCTGCAACGCTTGGGCGGAACCGAGACCCTCGCGCTCCATCCGGGCCCGGCACTTCGGGCACGAAGTCCATGCCTGCCCGGAAACCTCGTCGCCGCCGATATGGATATACTCGGAAGGAAAGAGCTCCGTCACCTCGGAGAGCACGTTCTCCAAAAAGACGAATGTCGCTTCGCTACCGAGACAGAACTCGCCGCTGACATAAGGTTTGCCTGCGCACGACAATTCGGGACAGACGGCCAGCACCTCCTCGCTGTGGCCGGGCATCTCGATTTCGGGGATGACCGTAATGTGGAGCGAATCGGCGCAGGCCAAGACCTCGCGGATGTCGTCTTTGGTGTAATAACCGCCGTAAGCACCCGGGGCGGAAGCCGTGGAGTAACGACGGTTCCCGGCCTGCCAAGCCTGCCACGTGGGCTCGCGGCGCCATGCGGCCACCTCGGTCAGCAGGGGATAGCGGTCGATGGCGATGCGCCACCCTGCGCCGTCGGTCAGATGCCAGTGCAGGCGGTTGAGCTTGAGCGAAGCCATCATGCGCAGCTGCTTCTTGACGAACTCTTTGCCGAAGAAGTGGCGCGAGACGTCGAGGTGCATGCCCCGGTAGGCGAAGCGCGGCGAATCGGCGATTTGCAGGGCGGGGATGCGCGCGCCGTGGCGGTCGTACAACTGCAACAGCGACTGGATGCCGTAGAACAATCCGGCTTCGCCGCGCGACCGGACGACGATACGGTCGGGCCGGACCTCCAACGTATAACCCTCGTCGGAGAGGGGCAGCGAAGCGTCGTCCGACAACTCCAGCCGGAGGGTGGCGGCCGTGTCGCACCTATGGCACGGGAGGGAGGAGGAAGACAAATAATCTGTCAAGGCATTGGCCACCGTCTCCGGAGCCTCGACCGCCACGGCGAACGGGACCCCGGCGCGGAAAAACCCGCCCTCGGACTGCACCGAAAGCGGCCGGGGAATCACCGTACACTCCTGCTCACCGCTGCACGAAAGGCAGAGGAGAACAAGCAACGCGGGGAGGATGGTTCGGAGACGGTTCATTGCAGCCCTCCTAATTATGTTCGTCGTTATGCGGGAACGGGACGAAGCGCGTCATGAGGAACACCGGGACGGTGGCGAGCATGACGACGAGGAAGAAAATCCGATAACCGGACAAATCGCTCAGAAAACCGGAGACCATGCCTGTGAGCATGACCGATAGGTTCATGATACCCGAAGCGAACGCATAGTGCGCCATGCGGTAAGGCCCCGGGGCGACCTGCTGCATCATGTAGAGCGTGAGCCCGACGAATCCGAAACCGTAACCGAAGTACTCGACGACGATACCGCCGCCCACGAGCCACATGGACTGCGGCTGGAACCACGCCAACAAGGCGTAGACGGCGAACGGGAGGTTGAAGATGCAGACCAGCGAAAAGAGCGCGCGCCGCAGGCCGCGGGCGGCGATGTAATAACCTGCCAGGAGCGACCCCAGGAGGAAAGCCCCGGCGCCGAACGACCCGTAGTAAAGGCCGATCTGCTGGTTGGTGAGGCCGAGCCCGCCGTCGGCGACGGGCGTCTTGAGAAAGAGCGGGACGATTTTCATGACCAGCCCCTCGCCCAATCGGTAGAGGATGATGAACGCGATGCAGCGGCCGATGCCTTTCTTGGCGAAGAAATCGCGGACGACGTTGCGCAGCTCGGTCAACCCCTCGTGGAGGGAATGGCTGCCCTGTGCAGCGACATGCCCCTGCGGGAGAATCCGCAGGTGCCACATCCCGGCCAACAACATCAGAGCGCCGAGGATGCAGAGGACGACGGTCCAGGCCGACCGATAAGCGGCGGTTTCGGCCGCGCCGCCGCCGGCGAAACGCTCGAAGAGCCACCCGGCGAACCAGACGAGCCCCCCTGTGGCGACGAGCTTGGCGAGGTTGTAGAACGCCCCCTGCCAGCCGATGTATTTGGCCTGGTCGGCCGACGAGAGGACCGACATGTAGAGCCCGTCGGCGGCGATGTCGTGCGTGGCGCCGCTGAAAGCGACGACGGCGAACAAGGCGACGGTGACGGCGAAGAACGCGGGCAGGTGGAGCGCCAGCGCGGCGAACCCGAACAAGAGCCCGGAGACGAGCTGGGTGGCGACGACGAAGAACTTCTGGCTGCGGAACAACTCAAGGAACGGGCTCCACAGAAACTTGATGGTCCACGGCCACATGATGAGCGAAGTCCAGAAGGCGATTTGCGCGTCGGAGACGCCCATGTCCTTGAACAACACGGCCGAAACCATGTTGAGGACCACGAAAGGAAGACCCATCGCGAAGTAGAGCGAGGGAACCCAGCACAAGGGCCGAAGCGGAGAGGATGCAGTTGGTTTCAAGGCACAAAAATAATAGGAATACTCGATCAGCGAATATCCGAAGCCTTTGCAACCCTATTTGACCCTCCCGTGAAGAGAGGGGACCGATGACATGGGACAAAGCTACTAAATTCCTGCGAATCCGCCAAGCCCGACGGAAAATAAAACCGAAACCGACGGAAAGATTCGGATTATTTGCAGAAAAAGATTTAATTTTGTCAAGGAAAGCTATGACAACGACGGAGACACAACCGGCGGCGACCGCCTCGGAATTCGGGAAAATCTATCTCGAATACCGCTCCGTATTCATTCAGCGGGCCTGCCGCTATGTACGCGACGAACACATTGCGTCGGACATCGTGGCGGACAGCTTCATGGCTTTCTGGGAAAACCGCTTCGCGCTGCCTGCCGACACGAACGTGCCGGCCTATGTATATGCGACGGTGCGGAACCGCTGTCTGAACCACCTGCGCAACCAGTCGCTGCGCCTGCGCATCGAACAGAAGATGCACTCGGACCAATGCCGGCTGGTCGACGCCGACATAGCGTCGCTGACGGCCTGCGACCCGGACAAACTTTTCGAGGACGAAATATTTGAAATCCTGCGCGATACGATGTCCAAACTTCCGGCCCGCACGCGTCAGATTTACCTGCGCAGCCGCCTGGACGACCGCAGCTACGAGGAAATCGCCCGCGAACTGGGCATCTCGGTTTCGCTGGTCGACAAGGAAATAAGCCGCTCGCTGCATGAACTGCGGTTTGCGCTTAAGGACTATGTCAAACTGGCTATTCCGCTGATATACTACCTGTTGCGTTATTAAGGAAGTTTACGAAATTTCTGAATAAATTTTTTATTAAAAAGCGCCCCTTTTCTTTACGGAGAAGGGGCGCTCATGTGTTATGTAATAAACGACAAACTAAAAAGGTTATGGAAGATAGGTTATTATTCAAATTCTTAAAAAACGAGACCTCCGCAAAGGAGGTCCGGGAAGTGCTCGACTGGCTGGATGAATCGCCTGCCAACCGGGAATATCTGAATGCGCTGGACGAAGCCGACTTCGCCCTGCAAATCTGGCAAACGAAACTCCGCAGGGAAAGACTGGAACCCGCGGCGCCGAAACGCGCGCCGATGAGCCTAAGACTGCGCGGAGCGGTGCGCTGGGCGTCGGCCGTGGCGGCGGTGCTGGTCATGGGGCTGGCGAGCGGGTATCTGCTGACGGAATACAACCTGTCGCGGGCCCCGGAAGTGACCTTCGTGTCGACCAACGGCCAATCGACGCTTCACCTGATGGACGGAACCCGCGTGTGGCTGACCCCGGGGAGCTCGGTGAGCTACCCGACGCGCTTCGGCCGCAAACACCGCACCGTGAGCCTGAAAGGCGAAGCGATGTTCGAGGTGGCGCCCGATGCGCAATGTCCGTTCCTGGTGAAGACATTCGCCTGCACGGCCCGGGTGCTGGGCACCCGCTTCGACATAGTGGCCGACGAGGAGAACAACGAATTTTCGGCCGCGCTGCTGAACGGCCGGCTGCAAGTGACGCACAACGAAACGCGCGGAAGCGTGGTGATGAACCCGCTGGAAATCGTCCGGCTGGACAACGGCCTGCTGGTGAAAGACAAACTGGAGGATGTGGACAACTACCTCTGGACCGAGGGAATCATCAACCTGCGGGGCCTGAAGTTCGAGGAGATAGTCCGCAAACTGGAAGCGAACTTCCATGTACGCTTCGTTGTGGAACGAGACCGGATGCCGTCGGTGAGCTTCGGCTGGGGCAAAGTGGCCGTGTCGTCGGGCATCGAACACGCGCTGGAAGTACTCCGCTACGGCTCCGACTTTGAATACGACTACGACCGCAACGCGGGCGTGGTGACCATCCGCTGATGAAAACACCGCCTAAAAATAGAACATATGTCGAACCTCAACCCGATTGCCTATGACAAAAGCCACTGCACCCCTGTAAGGATCAATGACACGGACCCGCAAAAAAAGTGACCTGCAAGAAGCTGCAACTTCTTGCAGGCCGGGGTCTAAAAAGAAAACGGATTTCTAATTAAACCAAACAACAAAGTTATGAATAACAAGCTTATTCAGCAAATCAGATGCCTGATTACGCTTTTGTTCATGCTGTGCCTGTCGCTGTCGCCCGGAAAGGCTTACAGCCAGGACGCTGCAACCGTGACGCTCTCGCTCGAAAACGTGGAGATGCGGGTTGCGATGAACGAAATCGAAAAGCAAACCAAATTCCTCTTCGTTTCGCCGGAGAACATCGACCTGAGCCGCCTGGTGAGCGTGAAGGTCGAGAACCGGCCCCTGCGCGAAGCGCTGGAGCAGATGACCGCCAAGACCGACATCGCATGGCAGATCAAGGCTCCGAGCATTTTCCTCTCCGAAAAGAAACCCGAGGCGCCTGTTACGGTAACCGGCAAAGTCAGCGATGCGGCCGGCATGCCCGTGGTAGGCGCTTCGGTTGTGGTCCGGGGAACCAACGCCGGTGTGAGCACGGGAGCCGACGGCTCTTTCTCGCTGCTTGTACCCCCCCCCGCTCAACAGAGACAGCTGGAAATCAACTTCCTGGGCTATGAACCTGTGGTGGTTGCCGTAGGCGGCCGCACCGTCTTCGACATCACGCTGTCGGAATCGGCCTCGGAAATCGAACAGGTGGTTGTGACGGCGCTGGGCATCAAACGCTCCGAGAAGGCGCTGAGCTACAACGTACAGCAGGTCAACTCGGAAGACATTCTGGCCGTGAAGGACGCCAACTTCATCAACTCGCTGACGGGCAAGGTGGCCGGTCTGACGATCAACACCTCCTCGTCGGGCGTGGGCGGCGCCTCGAAAGTGGTGCTGCGCGGTAACAAGTCGATTTCGCAGTCGTCCAACGCGCTTTATGTGATCGACGGTATCCCGATGTACAACTTCGGCGGGGGCGGCGGTACGGAATTCGATTCGCGCGGTGCGACCGAATCCATTGCCGACATCAACCCCGAAGACATCGAAAGCATGTCGGTGCTGAACGGAGCCGCCGCAGCCGCACTCTACGGCTCGGAAGCTGCGAACGGCGCAATCATGATCACGACCAAGAAAGGCCAGTCGGGGGCGCTGAAAGTGACCCTTTCGAGCAACACCGAATTCCTCGCTCCGTTCACGCTTCCGGAATTCCAGAGCCGCTACGGCACGGGTCTGAGCGGCAGCCGCTACAACTCGGGCGTCTACAGCTGGGGCGAAAAACTCGCACCTGCGGCGCAGTACGGATACACGCCCAAGGACTTCTTCGAGACGGGCCACGTATACACCAACTCGGTGACCGTGTCGGGCGGCACGGACCGCAACCAGACCTATTTTTCGGCCGCGTCGGTCAACTCGGACGGAATCATCCCGAACAACGAATACGAACGCTACAACTTCACGTTCCGCAACACGTCGTATTTTCTGAAGGACAAACTGCGTCTGGACGCTTCGGCCAGCTATATCTATCAGAAAGACCAGAACATGACCAACCAGGGCGTGTACTCCAACCCGCTGGTTCCGGCCTACCTGTTCCCGCGCGGCGAAAACTTCGAGATATACAAGGTTTTCGAGCGCTTCAACCCGGGAACCAAGCTGATGGAACAATTCTGGTCGGCGGACATGGAGGGCGGCGACCTGCGCATGCAGAACCCCTACTGGATTGCCTACCGCAACCTGCGCAACACGGACAAGAAACGCTACATGCTGTCGTTTGCGGCCAGCTATGACATCCTGCCGTGGCTGAGCGTTTCGGGCCGTGTACGTCTGGACAACGCCAACTCGCTCTACACGCAGAAACTCTTTGCGACGTCGAACGCGACGATTACCGACGGCGGCAAGAACGGCCACTATACGGAAGCCCGCACCTACGACACGCAGACTTATGCCGACGCGATTCTGAACATCAACAAGACCTTCGGCGAAGACTGGTCGCTGAACGCCAACATCGGCGGTTCGATCAACAACATCAAGACCGACGAACTTTCGTACCGCGGTCCGATTCAGGAGAACGGTCTGCCGAACATCTTCAACGTTTTCGACCTGGACGATTCCAAGAAACGCGCCGAGAAATCGGGCTGGCACGACCAGACGCAGTCGGTCTTCGCTTCGGTGGAAGTGGGGTGGAAGCAGATGCTCTATCTGACCGTCACGGGCCGCAACGACTGGGCTTCGCAGATTGCCGGCTCGTCGTCGTCGTCGTTCTTCTATCCGTCGGTCGGCCTTTCGTGGGTGCCCACTTCGCTCTGGGACCTGGGCGACGCGCTGACCTATCTGAAAGTCCGCGGCTCGATCGCTTCGGTGGGTCTTCCGTTCCCGCGCCATCTGATGACCCCGACCTACGAATACGATGCGACGAACCGGGTGTGGAAAGACAAGACGCACTATCCTATCGGCGACCTGAAACCCGAACGCACCAAGACCTATGAAGTGGGTGTGGACGCGCGGCTGTGGAAGCATGTCAGCCTGAGTGCATCGTGGTACTGGGCCGACACCTACAACCAGACCTTCGACCCCTCGCTGCCGCCCTCGTCGTCGTATACGACCATCTATCTGCAGACGGGCCATGTGCGCAACATGGGTGTCGAACTCTCGCTGGGCTACTCGAACCAGTGGCGCGACTTCGGCTGGTCGACGAACGCGACCTTCTCGTGGAACAAGAACGAAATCATCGACCTGGCGGCCGATGCGCTGAACCCCGTGACGGGCGAACCGCTCGGGCTGGAAGCCCTCGACATCAAGGGTCTGGGCAAGGCGAAGTACATCCTCAAGCAAGGCGGAACGCTGGGCGACCTCTACACGACGTCGAACCTGCGCTACAATGACAACGGCTTTGTGGAAGTGGACAGCGGCGGCAACCTGATTCTGACCGACAACGGCGACGAAATCTACTTAGGCTCCGTGTTCCCGAAATACAACCTTGCATGGCGCAACGATTTCCGCTGGAAAGGGCTGAATCTGTCGCTTCTTTTCTCGGGCCGCATCGGCGGCATCTGCTACTCGGCCACGCAGGCCAACATGGACCTCTACGGCGTATCGGAGGCTTCGGCGGCTGCCCGCGATGCCGGCGGCGTGGTGGTCAACGGCCGTCAGACGATCAGCGCCCAGCGCTGGTACCAGGCCATCGGCTCGCAGTCGGGACTTCCGCAGTACTACACCTATTCGGCGACGAACTTCCGCCTGCAGGAACTTTCGCTGGGCTACACGCTGCCCCGCAAATGGTTCCGCAACAAGATGGGTCTGACGGTTTCGTTCGTGGGCCGCAACCTGTGGATGATTTACTGCAAGGCTCCGTTCGACCCCGAAGCGGTCGCTTCGACAGGCATGAGCTACCAGGGCATCGACTACTTCATGATGCCGTCGCTGCGCAGCCTGGGCTTCAACGTCAAATTTGAATTTTAATCCTTGAACAGCATGAAAAAGACAATCGAATACATGCAGCTGTGGCTGCTTGCGGGAATGCTGCTCGCCGTGGGCTGTACGGCCGATTTCGAGGACCTGAACCGCAATCCCAACCAGGTCACCGACAGCCAGATGGACGTCATGAACTATAAGACCGGCACCAAGGTCAAGGCCTTGCAGAGCCTGGTGGTTCCCGTCCAGGAGCACATGTACCAGTTCAACGAGTCGCTCGTGGGCGGTCCGTTCGGCGGCTATATCGGCGCTACGGTCGACACGTGGCGCACCAAGTTCGAGACCTTCAACCCCTCGGCCGACTGGCGCAAATGGCCTTTCGCCAACGTCATCACGGAGACTTACACCCCCTACCGCGGTATCGTCAACGGTACGGAGGACGAGGTGGCCATCGCCTTCGCCAAACTGCTGCGCGTGGCCATCATGCACCGCGTGACCGACAGCTACGGCCCGATTCCCTATTCCAACCTGGAGAACAACGAGACCATCACGGTCGAGTACGACGCTCAGAAAGACGTCTACGCCAAGATGTTCGAGGAACTCGACGAGGCTATCGCGGCTTTCACAGCCAACATCACCCTCGCGGCCGATGCGTGGAACCGCTACGACGCTGTCTACTACGGCAACATTCCCCAGTGGATCAAGTACGCCAATTCGCTCAAGCTGCGTATGGCCATGCGCCTGTCGTATGTCGACGAAGCTACGGCCCGCGCCAAGGCTGCCGAGGCCATCGCCGGGGGTGTCATCCTCGCCAACGCCGACAACGCGGCCATGCACGCTGCCGAGAACCGCACGACGTTGATTTACAACGATTGGGCCGACCACCGCGTGGGTGCCGACATCATCTGCTACATGACCGGTTACAAAGACCCGCGTTTGGAGAAGATGTTCCTGCCCAACGACACCGGCAAGTTCTACGGCATCCGCATCGGCATCGACGCCACCAGCAAGTCGACGGCCGTCGCCAAGTATTGCAACATGATCGTCAAGAGCGACACGCCCTACATGTGGTTCTGCGCCGCTGAGGCCACGTTCCTGCGCGCCGAGTACGAGTTGCGGTGGGGCAGTGCCGAGGTCGCCGAGCAGCTCTACGAGGAGGCCGTGCGCCTGTCGTTCGAGGAGCGCGGGGCTTCCGGTGCCGACGATTATCTGGCCAACACCGAAGCCAAGCCGTCGCCCTATTCCGACCCCCTCAGCTGGCACAGCGTTTCGGGCCGTCAGAGCGACATCACCATCGCCTGGGAGACGCCCGCCGAGGATGCTTCCGATGCCGACATCGCAGCCATCGCCGAGCGTAATCTGGAGCGTCTCATCACCCAGAAGTGGATCGCCATCTTCCCGTTGGGCACCGAGGCTTGGTGCGAGTATCGCCGCACGGGTTATCCGCGGTTGTTGCCCGCCGTCGAGGACAAGTCGGGCGGCACGGTCGACATCAAGCACGGTGCGCGCCGTCTGCCTTACCCCATCGAGGAGTACCAGCGCAACAACGCCAATCTCCAGGCCGCCATTCAGACCCTCGATTCCGAGACCCAGGGTGCGCGCAGGGGCGACGGCATGGGTACCCGCGTTTGGTGGGATTGCAAACCTTATAACAAATAAACCATCATGAAAAACTTCAGAATCTTATCGTTGTTCGCGGTTCTTCTCTGCGCGGCCTTCGTTTCGTGCAGCGACTGGACCGAGACCGAGAGCGTCGGGACCACCGTTCGCCAGCCTTGGGAGCAGGACCCCGCCCTTTGGGAGGAGTATACCGCTGCTTTGCGGGCCTACAAGCAGTCGGAGCACTTCATCGTCTGCGCCCGTTTGTTCAATTCGCCCGACGTGGCTTTCAGCGAGCAGGATTTCATGCGCTGCCTGCCCGATTCGCTCGATTTCGTCATGCTCGAAAATGCGGCCAATTTCTCCGATTTCGACCGCGAGGACATGCCTGTTATGCGGCAGAAGGGCACCAAGGTCCTCTACCGCGTCGATTGCGCTGCCTTGGGGGCCGATTTGGCCGACGAGGCTAAGTTGGGTGCTTTGCTCGACAGGGCCGTCGCTGTCGTCCGCACGGAGGGTCTCGATGGGTTTTCGTTCACCACCGACCCGTTGGCTCCCGCCGCTTCGGCCGCTATCGTCGCTAAGCTCGCCGGGGCCGTCTCCGAGGGCCAGCTCCTCGTCTTCGAGGGCAATCCCCTTTCGCTCACGGCCGACGACCGCGCCCGCGTCGATTACGTCGTGCTCAACACCGAGCGCACGCAGCACGTCCAGGAGGTCCGCCTCATGGCGCTCAACGCCACCGGATTCGCCGGAATCGAGCCCGGGCGCCTGTTGTTGGCCGCCGACATCAAGGGCCCGCTCTACAACGAGGACCGTGTCGAGTTCTCGGCTGCCGACGAGATGCCGCGCCGTGTCATCGAGTTCGGCCCCCTGGGCGGCGTCTCGATGGTCAACATCGGCCCCGATTACTACAATTCCGACATGAATTTCCGCATGATCCGCCGTGCTATCCAAACGTTGAATCCTGCCAAATAACACATCTTATGAAACCTTTGTTCAGATTCTTTGCGTTCGTTGCCGCCGTCGCTTTCGTCGCGTGCGACAACTTCGACCAGAGCGCCACGAAGTTCGACAACGTCGTCTTCCTCGATGTCTCCAAGACTTCGGAGGTGCAGCCCACTACGTTCAACAACATGACGCCCGTTCTGGAGCGTTCGTTGCAGGCTAATTTGGCGTTTCCCGTCGCGTCCGATACCGAGGTGTCCCTCGCTGTCGACCCGTCGCTCGTCGCTGCTTACAACGCGCGGTTCCGGACCGATTGGCCCATGCTCGACAGCAAGTTCTACGAGCTTTCGGCCGACCGGGTCGTCATTCCCGCCGGCAAGACCGTTTCCGACGTCGTCACGCTGCGGCTCCACGACCTCATGGGCCAGGGCGAGCAGCAGGAGGGTGCCTTGCCCATCAACGAGACCTACCTCTTGCCCGTGCGTATCGCCCGTTCGTCCATGGCCGTGTTGGGTGGTTCGGATGTCGCTTATTACGTCGTCAAGCGTTCGTCGGCCATCACCGTCGCTGCACAGCTCACCGACAATTGGATCGAGTTCCCCTCGCTCGATAAGTATTCGCCCAACAGTATGATTTTCAACGGGCTTACGGCCGTCACCTACGAGGCGTTGGTCTATTTCGACGAGTTCGCCAAGCAGAATCCCCAGGGCGCTCCCGTCAGCATTTCGTCCCTCATGGGCGTCGAGCAGTATCTCCTTCTGCGCGTCGGCGACACCAACTTCGAGCGTCAGCAGTTGCAGTTCGACGGTTCGGGCAGCGGCGCCGGGTTCGGTAAGTTCCCCGGCAGCGACGTCACCAAGAACCTCGAGCCCGGCCGTTGGTACCACATCGCCTGCACCTACGACCAGGCCGCCCGCACCGTGCGTATCTTCGTCGACGGGCAGATTCAGAGCGAGGCCGTCGGCGTCGGTGTCTCGACCCAGAGCGAGGAGAACCGCATCAACCTCGCCATGCGCGCCCTCTACAATCTGTGGGACACGGCTTCCGAGGCCGACAAGCCGCAGTACGAGGACAAGAAGTACAATACGTTGGCCGCTGCTTACCAGTTCTTCATCGGGCGTTCCTACGACGATTACCGCCCCCTGAACGGCAAGATCGCCGAAGCGCGCGTGTGGTCCGTGGCCCGTACGCCCGAGCAGATTTGGGAGTGCATGTACGACGTCGAGAACCCCAAGGACGACCCTACGCTCATCGGTTATTGGAAATTCAACGAAAACAAAGGTAACACCATCAAGGATTATTCAAAATACGGCAACGACGGCGTCGCCAAGTACGACATCGTTTGGCCGGCAGGCATCGAAATTCCCGAAATCAACAAGACGGAGGAATAAATTATGAAAACCAATTACATCCAGTCCCTTTTCGCCGCATTCTTGTGCGCGGCGGCGTGCGCGGGGTTCACCGCGTGCGAATCCGATACCATCGAAACTTCGGGCGGCAAGAAGCCCGACCAGGAGGCTTTGCAGAACGTCTACGGCAAGTTGCGCAGTGGTGCCACGGCCGGCAATACGGTCAGCGTCCTGCTCGCCGAGGGCGAGGGTTCGGGCATCAGCACCTTCTATTTCCAGCAGACCAAGCCCGCCGCCGATGCCGTCACGCTCGCCGCCCGTGGCGATGCTTCGCTCGCCGACGCTTACAACGAGGCCGAGGAGGTCGAGCGGACCGTGCTTCCCGCCCAGAACTACGAGTTCCCCGACGGGGCGTCGCTCGACCTCTCCAAGGATACGCAGCGTTCCGCCTACAAGCGCATCCGCTTCCTCGCTTCCGGGCTCATCCCCGGTGAATACGTCCTTCCGCTCACCGTCGCCGAGGAGGGTATGCCCGACGACGCCAAAACGCTCTACTATAATATAACCGTTCGTCAGCCCCAGGTGGGAGACATCGAACTCCACAAAGGCGACGACCTCTTCTTCGTCTTCTACATCAACACCGACCAATACCAGCCCCTGCTCGTGGACGAATACTTCATGCAGAAGAAAAAGGCCCGCGGAGCGACCGAGCCGCTGTGGTACAACCTCATCGGCAACATCATCAATTTAAGAACTGTGCGGCTCGACCACCAGGCCGAATCGGGCCGCGCCATCCTCAGTCTGGGCGACGACATGACCTATGTGCTCGGACAGGCCGTCAAATACATCCGTCCCTTGCAGGACAAGGGGCGCAAAGTCTGCATCAGCATCGAGGGCGCCGGCTCGGGGCTCGGTTTCTGCAACCTCACCGATGCGCAGATCGCCGACTTCACGGCGCAGGTCAAGACCGTTATCGACACCTACCAGCTCGACGGCATCAACCTTTGGGACCGCAATTCCGGTTACGGCAAGGAGGGGATGCCTGCCATGAATACCACCTCCTATCCCAAACTCATCAAGTCCCTGCGCGAAGCGCTGGGCACCGAAAAACTGCTTACCGTCACGGTTTACGACCGTCCGACGGAAACTTTCCACGACGTGGACGCCTGCGGCGGTATCGCCGTCGGCGATTATATCGACTATGCCTGGTCGGGTTACAATTCCGACAAGGAAGCACCCCAGCTGCTCGACCCGTGGCACCCCACCGAGACCTATGTTTCGGCCTACAATCAGAAACCGATTGCGAACCTTCCGGCGGAACGGTTCGGCTGCATAAATTTCCCGATTTACGCGGGAGCGGAATCCGAAGAAGAAGCCATGATGCACGAGCCCGAATTCTTGGCAGAATGGGTCGACATGGGATACAAGCCTAATAATATAATAGTGTTCGCCGACTTGCGGACCAATCTCCAGGACAAATACGAGGGGTATTGGGATACCGTGTTGGACGTACATTGCGATTATATGGATGAAACCAGTTCCATTTATTTGGGCAGCCGCAATGGGTATACGTATCTGTTTGACTTGAACCGCGGGCTCGGAAATTATCCCGAAAAAGGCGGTTATGGTAAGTGGCTGAAAGACTGGAAGTAATGAATCGCTCAAATAAAGAAAGGAGGAAGCCTATGAAAAAATAACGAAGAAAAATTTGCAGAGATGAAATTTTATTGCTAATTTTATCTCAGCAATAGAAAACAAGGTTGATCAGCCTAACAAAAATTCATTATTTTAATTTTTTCACTAACCTTTTTCAACTACTATGAAACGCAATTTATTTTTTGCAGCAACCATGCTGCTCGCAGCGGCCGTATCGTGCCAGAAAGCCGAACCGCTTGCAGAAACCGATGCTGCCAATGCAGCCCTGACGCGTGCTTACAACATGACGCCCAAGATTACTATCTATGTGGAGACCAACGACGTCAACCCGCTCAACGCTGGCGACTACCTCCTTTCCGACGGTACGCCCTATGCCAGCATCGTGGAGCTCTTCGCGTCGAACATCCATGCGGAGACCGTCGGCGGCATCGTGCGTCCGACGCTCTATCTCAACGACAAGATGACCAACCTGCTCGAGAACGGCGGTACGGAGAAGTACATCAAGCCCCTGCAGGACAAGGGTATCAAGGTGCTGCTCACCGTGCTGGGCGACTGGGCCGGTATCGGCCTGGCCAACATGAACGACACGCAGGCCGAGCAGTTCGCCAAGATTCTGGCCTACGCTGTTGAGAAGTACGGGCTGGACGGTATCGGTTTCGACGATGAGTATGCCAACTATTCGACGGCTCTTGTTCGCGGTTCGTTCGGCAACATCATCACCAAACTGCGCGGTCTGATGCCCGCCGACAAGCTCATCACGGTGTTCCAGTATGGCAACTGCGGTTCGTCGCAAATCGACGCTGCTGCTGGTGCGCTCATCAATTATGCTTACACTAATTTTTCCTATTGGAATACGTATATTGGCATCGCTGGTGTAACGAAAGATCGTTATGCTCCGGAGGCAATCAACTTGGGTGATTACCTTTCGACGAGTGTTATCAATCGTTATGGCAATAATGCTTACGATGCTGCTGAGCAAGGTTATGGCGCTATCATGCACTTCAACCTCCGCACCAAGTCGGACCGTGACCCGCTGAAGTTGTTCAACGCTATCGCCGACGGTGCTTACGGCGAAACCGTAACCTGCGAAAACGGTAACCGTCCGCAGGATTGGACTTTCGTTCCCGGTGGTTTCACTATCTCCATCGACGACGTTCAGTAGTCTGTCCCTCTTTTTTCACGGCCCGGTCTCCCCGGGCCGTTTTTGTTTGTCTTCGCCCCGTCACACCGCCCGTCACACCGTCCCCGCCCCGTTCCCTGCCGCCTGCCCCTTTCTGTCATTCTGAGCGTAGCGAAGAATCTGTTTTCCGCCCGCCCGCCCGTCGCCCCGCCCGCCCTGCTCGTTCTTTTTCCGCCCCTCTCGCCGCTTTTCTTTGTTTTGTCGTTGCTTTCCTCGTCTCATATCCGTTCCGCGTTATTTTGCCCCTTTCTGTGCTTTTTGCCGCATTCTCGCTTGACCCCTTGCCCGTTTACCCCTCATGCGACCATTTTCTCGCCCTCCTGCGTTACGACGTCGATTGAGGACTTTTTATTCCCGACACACGCTTCCTGCCCGCGCTGTCCCCTCCCTGCGTTGTTTCCGCGCCGCACTCCCGATAGCCCCCCCCCTCCACCTCGGCCGGCCGCCACACACACACACACACAGCGGACGCTCGCAGCCCCTGCGTCCTGGCCCCTGCCTGTTACATCTGTACCCCCTCCCCAAAAAAACGTTTTTTTGAGGGTATTTCGGCCTTATTTTTGTCGGAAATTCCTCTTATAATTGTCGTGCCGACCTCTCTACAAAACATATATTTTTACAAATATATATTGTCATACAATAACTATTTGTATACAAGAAAACATTGTACGCCTTGGAGGGGCTTCTCGCGGGGGTGGAGGGGTGTTTTCGCGCGAGCCCTTTTTCAAGGGTCCGCGAGGGCTCCGAAACGGCTTTTTGTGGGGGTCTTCAGCGCGCCGGAATGGCCGGAATGGCCGGACGGGTGGGCGAGGACGGAGGGCGGGGCGCAGAAACGGGACGGGAAACAGATTCTTCGGTGGGCCGGGGCCCTCCTCAGAATGACAGAAAGGGGCCCAGAATGACGGGGCAAAAAAAACGAAGCGGGCGATGTGTGTTGAGAATAAAAAGTCCTCACTCGACGTCAGAGCCGTTAGGCGTAGGACGGATTAAAAGCGTTGACGTAGGGGCCGGTTTGCTTGCAAACCCGCG
>ERZ778517.249-NODE-249-length-63759-cov-9.249922_pt1 | contig 63759 bp, 58 predicted proteins | sample MGYA00510341_ERZ778517 | MGnify/ENA primary metagenome ERZ778517 (study PRJEB29527, sample SAMN07138964) | mouse gut metagenome | material: feces | host: mouse | place: China:Nanjing | collected 2016-01-25 ...
CTGTAAGGATTTTCGGCTCACAAGCCACTGACTTTAGTCAGTGGTGGTTGACAGTGCTATCTGGAGCTATTGATATTGTCGGTGCTTCACTTTTGGTTTTCGGAGACTTCCTTGCAGCTAATCCAATAATTTTGATTATTGGTGCAGTAATAGCATTGGGCGTCGTAGTTTACGAAGCTTACAAGCACTTCAAACCATTCAGAGATTGGGTGAATAAAACTTGGGATGCACTCAAGAGTTTTGGATCTGGAGTTGCTAAAGTTGGCAAACAAATCTATCACGGTATTGTTGATGGATTATCCGGAGTAATATCTTGGATCAAGAAATGGATCAAAAATATCGGAAAAGTAATTGATGACATTACAAAAACTATAAAGAAGCCACTTTCAAATATTTGGAAAGAGATCCAACCAATTGTTAAGTCAGGTATGAAAGTTATCTCTGCTATCATTGATCTTGAAATGACGGTCTTAAAGAAAGGTTGGTCAACAGCTTGGGGCTTAATGTCTGGTGCTGTTAAGTTGGCTTGGAAAATAATTGAACCAATTGTAAAAATTGGTATGAAGATTATTTCTAATGCTATCAAAGTCGAAATGGAAATAATTAAAATAGCTTGGAAACTTGCTTGGAATGCTTTATCTACGACTGTTAAAGTGGTTTGGAAAGTCATGGAACCTATCGTTAAATTAGGGATGGGCATTATAAAGGGTATTATCTCTGGAACGATGAGTGTTATCAGTGGTCTTTGGAAAGGTGCATGGAACTTGATCAAGGGCGTCTTACATGGCGTTTGGGAGATAATGAAGCCAATCGTAAAAACTGCCTTAGATGTGATAGCAGACGTCATCAAGATCGTAACAAATGCGATCAAAGGCAACTGGTCTGGCGTTTGGAATGGTATTAAAAACCTATTTAGTGATATTTGGAACGGTATTAAGTCTATTGGGTCGGGAGCAATTAACGGTCTGAAAGATATCATTATCGGAGTTGCTAAAGGTATTGACAGTGCTTGGAGAGGAATTTGGGACGGCGTTGCAAAATTCTTTAGTGGGATTTGGGATGGTATGAAAAATGCTGCTAAGGCTGGATTTAATGGGATCATTGATTTTGTGAATGGTGGTATTAAAGGTATTAATGGCGTAGTTCATTTCTTCGGTGGTAAAAAACAGACCATTGATCTTATTCCACGTTTAAAAGATGGTGGTCGGATGTCACGATCAACACTAGCGTTGGTCAATGACGAAGAAAGTCCAACATATCGAGAAGCTATTTTTAGACGTGATGGATCGGTTGAATTACCACAAGAGCGTAACGTACTTACCCACTTAGAGGCTGGTGATGCTGTTATGCCAGCTAAACAAACAGCTATGTTGCTAGGGCTACCGCAGTATAAAGAAGGTTTTGGTGATTGGTTAGGAAAGGCTGCCGACTGGATCGGTGATGTCAGTGGTGATGTTGGCGAATGGCTAGCTGATAAGATAGATCAATTAGAAGATGCTCTAAAGGATCCGTTAGGTGTATTAATGGGCCTTTTCAAGAAAAGTAAGAATAGTGCTGAAGCTATTTGGCATGACATCGGAGAGGGTGCTGGTAAATATGTACCTGAACAAGCTGTTGACTGGTTTAAAGGTATTTTAGACGGATTTAAGAAGAAGTTTGATGAATCTGGAGGAAACCCGCCAGGTGAAGGTGCAAAACGTTGGGAACCATATGTTAAAAAGGCATTAGCCGCTAACGGTTTACCAACATCAGATGCTTATGTACAGGCTTGGTTACGCCAAATTCAAAGCGAATCTGGGGGGAACCCTAAAGCAGTTCAAGGTGGCTATGTCGACATTAACACGTTGACTGGTGATCTCGCAAAAGGTTTATTACAGACGATTTCAGCGACATTTAATGCACATGCTTTTCCGGGCCACAAAGATATTTTCAATGGCTACGACAATATGTTAGCTGCGATCCATTATGCTAAAGCACGTTACGGATCTGACATGTTAGCCGTAATTGGACACGGTCACGGTTATGCTAACGGCGGTCATGTATACAACAAGCAGCTTGCGTGGATCGCAGAAGATGGTGACGAATTTGTGATCAACAATCGCAAGCCAAATGCAGACAGCTTGTTAGCTAGTGCAATCAAGCAACGGGCTGAGATCAACCCGAACAGCTTTAGCGCAAAGATCGCACATATTATCGATCGCGCTAAATTTAGTGGATCAAACGGTTACGGTATGGCGCCAAGTACGAGTCAAAGCGTTGGCGCTACTCATAGCACGCAAAGCTACACGGGTACTGATTATAGTCAACAAATCGAAGCTATCAATCGAAAACTTGATATCATTGCTGATAAGCAAGTTAAGGTAGATGGTCGAAGTTTTGCAGTCGCTTATGAAAGATACGGTACTCATGAGCGAAACCAAAGAGATATTTTAGGAAAGAGAGGTATGGCGATAGATGTCAATTTCTAGTAAAACGTATGGCTTTACGTTCAACGGTAGACATTCGAGCGAGTTTGACATGCGTGTTTTGGATACAAAGCAAATAACGCTACCTCAAAAGCGGAAAAGTTTAATACAATTGCCGTATAGCTCTAAGCAAGTAGATTTGAGCAATGTATATGGCGAAAATGTGTATGATGAACGTACGATCACGTTTCCTTGCAAAATACCTTTTGGGCGTGAAGATCCATACGCACTGTATAATCGAGTGACAGAGATCACACGTTGGCTATATCAGCCAGTTGGAAAGATTTTGTTACGTGATGATGCTATGCCGAATTATGCCTTTATGGGTGAAGTTCAGACAGCACCAACGTTAGAAGAAAACTATAACTTTTCAAAGCTTACAATCACATTTCAGTGTGATGCCTATCGACTCAAAAAGCGTTTTGATGATGTCTGGGATCCATTTAGCTTTGACCTTGATGCAGCGCAAGAAACTGAGTTCGATGTCAAGGAGTTTGAAAATCTGATGTTGATCAATACAGGGGATCGCGAAGCAGAACTTACAGTTACTTGTGAAAATCCAGTAGATCTTATTTTGAATGATCAACGTTATCACTTGCGTAGTGGTGGTAATTCAAATGATGACCTGATACTACCCAAGGGTGAAAGCTTGATCACGATCATTGGCAATGGCAAAGTATCATTTGATTGGACAGAAGAGGTGATCTAATGAGCAAAGGCTATCGAGTAACGATAAGGGAAGGCTGGAATGGCCCAGAAATGTTGCTTAATTCAGATATCTACCAACGTATTAGGTTAGTATCTGCAACAGTTTCAAAGAGCGTTAGCGCCTATGATAGCTTCACGTTTACACTGGATCCCTCACATAAACTCTATGCGGTTATTAAGCCGTACAAATTCTTTGTGAAAGTAACACGCCCAGATCAAAACAAAGTTCTTTTTGAAGGTCGTGTATTAACTTATTCAGACAGTATGGATACTAGTGGTGTCATTCAAAAAACAGCTGTATGTGAAGGACTTGAGGGCTTCTTGCATGACAGCGTACAGCCTTGGCGAGAGTTTCACGATACAACGCCTAAAGACTTTCTACAAGCGCTAATCAATGAGCACAACAAGCAAGTAGAAAGCTTTAAGCAGGTACGCTTAGGTAATGTTACAGTCACTAATTCAACTGATAATGTCTATCGTTTTGTTGATGATACAAAAGATACGTATGATAATATTCAAGACAAACTAGTCAGCCGTTTAGGCGGCGAGCTTAGAGTTCGCAATGAGGCTGGAAATTTGTATCTTGACTATATGCCAAAGATTGGTGGAACGGCTACGCAGAAGATAAAGTTGGCTAAGAACTTGCTGTCATCTTCAAGAAATATCGATCCTACCGAAGTAGTAACGGTCCTTAAACCGTTGGGAGCTACACAAGAGCGTCAAACAAACGAAGAAAACAAGACTGAGGTATCAAGTCCACGTTTAACGATCGCTAGTGCTAATGGTGGTAACGAGTATCTGCGAGATGAAGAATTGATCAAAGAATTTGGGATCAGAGCTAAAGTTCAGACGTGGGATGATGTCAATACTGCTGATACTTTGTTGCAGAAGGGACGTGCTTATCTAGCTTCACAAAAAGCTATCAAATACGAGATACAACTAACATATGTTGACCTATCTTATATCAAAGATGGTGTCGCTATGTTCGATTGTGGAGATACTGTTACCGTACAGAATTCTTTGCAAGGCCTAGAAATCGATGAACGGATCGTGTCAATGTCGATAGATCTATTGCAAGTTCAAAACACAACGATAACTCTAAGTAATGATCCTCTTTCTGTAAATGCGTATAGAAATCAATCATCGCAAGCTTATGATGCTGAACGTGACGCTTTTTATAATTTGATCAGAGATCAGAAGTTGAGCACTGCAGATCTCGAAAAGGCACTTAAAAGTTCAAATGCTCAAATTAAAAGCTTACAGCAGGCTTTGCAGGAACTGGAAAACAAATTCAATGGACAGACGCCACAGCCACAACCTGCGCACATCGGGAAAATTATTGACATCTCGGAATGGCAAGGTGTTATCGACTGGAATAGCGTTGTCAGAGATGACGTAACTTTAAGCATCATCAGAGTACAAGATGGATCGTCGCATCAGGATTTGAAATACATGGAGAACTTGCAAAAATGTATCAGCGCCGGCGGTAAATATGCAGTGTATGCTTATTTCCGAGGTACATCGACATCGGACGCACAGCAAGAAGCTAGAGATTTCTTTGAGAGAACACAGCGGGTTGTTGCTAACAAGCAACAGCCTGTTTTTTATGCGATCGATGTGGAAAGCGTTGAGATGGGCGGTAATGTATCTCAAATGCGAGCCGGCATTGAAGCGTTCATGTCACAGCTCAATACTTTAGGTGTCCCAGATCATAAGATCGTGTTATATATCGCAAATCATCTGTATAGTAGTTTCAACTTGAATACTGCAAGAGCTGGTGCGATCTGGATCCCCAGCTATGGACAAAATGATGGATCTATCGTCAATAGTACGAAGCCTACACATCCTTATGATCTTTGGCAATACACAAGCAAAGGCCGTGTGTCTGGGATCATTGGCAACGTTGATATGAACACAGAACCAAGTGATAAATTCAAAGCTTATCTTAATTGAAAGGAAGTGAGAAAGTGACATATCGAGATAACACACCGATCACGCAAGAGGATCTAAAAAAGCTTCAGCGTGATATTTCGGTGGGTGATGTTGAAAAGGTCGCTCAAACAGTCGCTACTTGGCTTAGAGAAAAAATGTACGGTAAAGACGTGCGTGAGACGTTAGCGCAGTGGGCGATCTATACAGCACGTATCGCACAGTATCTGATCAATGACGAGCAAGAGTTTAAGCGAGCGATGAACAATCTAAAACTTGAGCTTATCAATCGACAAGGGCAAGTTGAAGGACGCCAAACCGACTTAGAGAACCAATTTTTGCAAGTGATCGCAAATGCGACAGTCGACAGCGAAGTTATTCTAGCTCGCAATTCTAACCGCTACGGTAGCTATATAACGCTAGATAATCGATTGGAACACATTGAGCAATTGCTTGCTTCATATGTTCCTGCAGGCTTTACGATCACGTTGAAGCACAACCAAAATCGTAATCCACGAGTCAATGTTTTGTATTACGAATACGCGATTGGCACGGAAACCGGGGGCTTTGGTACTGGTCCAAGTGGATCGTTTGGCGGTACTAACTTCACTAGCGTAGCACCACAGATCGAATATCAAGATCTAAATACTGTAGTGATCCATTTGCCAACGGCATATGCAATGCGTGGGGTCGTTGAATATAAGTATGGTTACTGGTATTTGATTGACGGGTATAAAACACTGCGCTTTGATCTAGGCGAAGTCGATGATCGACGTGCTTTGGCGGGGAATGGTCAACATCAGATCTCATCTGATTCAGTTGCACCACCGCAAACAGATCAACAGCCTACAACAGTGATCGCACCAAGAAATTTACGTGCGACACGGATCAATGATGAAACGGAAAAATTAGATTGGGAAAAATAAAGGAGGGTGATAGTTTATGACTATCTCGTTAGAAGCGATCGTTACTGGTATGAATGGTGGTCCGGAGGCTATCCAACAAAATTTCAATAAGGTCAAAGCTGAGCTTGAACGTATGAACGGTAGTGTAGTAGAAATTTCAAAAGAGCAGTTTACGCCGATCAATGGTTTTAGCGTTGAACGTAATGCTTGCAAGGGTCTCATCTTCAAATTCGATAGTTTTGCGATCATCTATTTTCAAAGTTATATCGGAAATGTCACACTCAAAGGATGGACGTTTAAAGAAGCCTTAGCTATTCCAAAGTCATATTTAGACGGTTTTACGAAGTTTGCTTCTTTTGGAGTTGGCAGACGTATCTCTGACGATGCAAAACAATATGATGTTGATTTTGAACCAGATAAAGCAATTGCAGCCATCTACACCCGTGGTAGTGAATGGAATGATGGCGGAATGGATATTAAATTTGCAGGTATCTTATACAACTAGAGAGGATGTGGAAATTAGATGTTGATTTATTATTTTGATGATACTAAGCGCTTTGCATATACTGATGTGATCGCTGATGATGAAACAATCCCAACTAATGCTACAACAGTTGCGCCAGTCAATGCAGATGGTACAGGAATGTATGCACCATCGTGGAGCGGAACAGAGTGGGTGTCAATGACTAAAGAAGAATTCGACAAAGAATTTGCACAACAACAGCGCCCGGATAACGTTCCAGCAGTAACGCCTGTGGAAAAGAAAGAAGCTCAGCAAATGTTGACAGTCGCTAAACTGCAAGCAGATGTTGATGCACTGAAGAAAAGTCAGGAACAAGGTGCTGCTATCTTAGCAACATTGATGGAACAACAAGCAAATAATGCAAAGGAGGCTAACTAGTATGCTATACAGTTACGAAGTAGTGAACCGTTTTTACAAAATGGGTCTATTCACAAAAGAAGACGTTCAATTATTCGTTGAAGTAAAGTATTTTGCAAAAGAAGATTATGACAAAATGTTCCCAGAAGGTTAAGGCGGGTGATCACAAATGAAGTTTTTCATTTATCGTGGTGAAGGCTCGACTGGACAACTGCAAAAAGTTGCAGAAGTCACAGATACAACGACATACACCGCAACAAATCTAAAAGCTAAAACAACGTATCGCTTTGCTGTTTCTGCGCATAATGGGCTACGTGAAAGCGAGAAGTCTAACATTGTGACTGTTGCGACATCCGGTATCTCTGCGGTATCAGTTACATTAACGATCAATTCGACTTCGCTGGAAGTTGGCGGGATCGCTAAAGCTACTGTGACGATCAACCCAGCAAATCAAACGGATGGCGCTGTTACCTATACGTCATCGAATGCGCAAGTAGCGACGATCGATCAAAATGGGAATATTACCGCAAAAAATACTGGTACAACGGATATTAAAGCTACAATCGGTGGCGTTGAGTCTAGCTTAGTACGTATCACGGTATACGAAGCGTTAGTCAATGTCAGTGGCTTGCGTAGTTCAAATGTGACAGCTAATAGCGTGACTTTGAATTGGAGTTGATGCAAATGCAGTATCGCATTTATAAAGATGACGTCAAGATCAAAGAAACAACATCAAGACAAGTTGAGATTACAGGCCTAAAGCCCAAAACGACATACACGCTAGGTGTTTCAGCATACAACGGACTACGTGAAAGTACACGAGCTATGATCACGATGACTACACGAGGTCTAGTTATGATCGTTGATAAGGCTTTACAAGTAGATTCAGAAGTAACGTTTGAATATTTAGAATATCCGTTTGGAGTTGTACCATTCGGAACCGAACCAGCTGGGATGTTCGGTGGCGGTAATCGGCAAACGCTACAAGGCAAAGTAGTATCTGTTTCTAATGGACAAAGCCGAGTTGAGTTAAAGAATAGTTTTGATAAATTGTCGGACGAGTTAAAACTAGTCACTAATTTGCAGATACCAGGGATCAATTTAGTTGCAAATTCAAGTAACTTTAAGAATTTGAATGGTTGGACTGATACTAATACCGTTGGCCAACCGTACTTAGGTAAGCACCCATTTTGGAAGAATAATACTGAAAATATGCTTATTATTTCAAATAAAAGTACAACGAGGGAAGTAACCGTTGGTTCGGATCGTTTTAGAGTAAAGCCAAATACAATTTACACTATTAGCTTTTCTGGGTTTCATAATTATGCTTTGGCAAGCTATGATGTATACTTTTTGGCACGCATGCACACTAGCCAAGCCTCTTGGACAGAAGCTATATTACCAATTGCGAGCCAAAAGTTAAGTAATAGTGGAGTGGTAAATAAGTCGGTAAGTTTTAATACTGGAAATAACGATGAGGGATATATTCGTTTTGACAATAACGCAACCATTCAAGAAGGGGTATCTGCTGACTTGTATTTAGCAAATATCAAAGTTGAGGAAGGTTCACAAGCAACACCATGGACACCAGCAAGGAAAGATATTTACGGTACAGACCAGATCGATAATAATTACTCGGCTTTCGATAGCTACAAGGCTATTTATCTTAAATGATTTTTTGTGGTGGGCGGGTAGGAAAAGGGTGTTAAAAATGTTAAAAAATATTAGAAAGAACCGATTTTGGCTATTGAAAGCGCTGGAGACTTATTCTCTGGCGTTTTTCTTTATCGTCAAACGATCTGCAGGAGTTTTTGATTGGGATCACAGTCCGCTAGCTGCACTTGACGATCCACCGTTTATCTTTATGCTGGCAGTTGTCGGGACTATTGCGCTAGTGTTTGCTTTGTGGGACATCAAGCACTTGTATTATAAGCAAATCATGACAGCTACATTGACTTTTGTGTGGTTAGCGTTTTTCTTGTCATTTTGTGCGAATGATGCGCTTCGTGGTGTTTATCTTAGTTTTCCGGGGATTTATTCGTTTTTCGTACTAATTGGAATAGTGATAGAACTTCGTTGGGAGTGATGGTTTGTGACTGACCAAGTGTGGGTCGCTGTGATTAGTACGCTTGGTTCTATAATTGTGGCTTACATCACAGCATCTGCTAATAGCAGAAAAGCTGATAAGGAAGATGATATCAGCGAATTAGAGAAGCTTAGAGAAGAAAATGCTAAGCTCAGATCGAAATTGAAAAATAGGGGGAACAAGAAAAAATGGAAATAAATGAATTAGTTGTTACGGTACTCGCAACTGTCTTAACTGCAGTTATCAGCTACTGCGGTCACTTGTTAGCTAAGAATAGTCAAGTGCTAACTGTTTTGCGTGCTATCGAACCTTTGGCAAAAGACGCTGTGATCGCAGCGCAAAAGCTTGGGGTAACTGAGTATTTAACGGGCGTGGCTAAGAAAAAACACGCAGTGCAGACTGTTGTTCAGGCGCTTTCTGACGCAGGGTTCACGATTACAGATGAGCAAGTGATCAAGAATGCAGTAGAAAAAGCGTATGTCGAGCAAAAAGAGTTACTTGCTCAATACCCGCAAAAAAAAGGAGGACTAGATTGATGAAAAAGAAGATTTTAGGAGTTGTCGCAACGGCAGCTCTTTTTTTATCGCTTGCAACGCCAATGACGGCACAAGCTGCTAAAGGCGATCATGGTGTCGACTGGGCCAAATATCAAGGTGCAAATGGTATCTTTGGTTATCCACACGATAAGTTTGCGATCGCTCAAGTCGGTGGTTATTACAATGGTTATTTTGCTGATCAGTGGACCTATCCGACACAAGTACAATATGCGATCGCACAAGGTAAACGAGCGCACACATATATCTATGCACGTTTTAGTAATAAGTGGGAAGCAGACCAAATGCTAAACCACTATTTGCCAAAGGTTCAGACGCCTAAGAAGTCCATTGTAGCTTTGGACGTTGAAGATGGTACACCGAACACCGAAGCAGTGCTGTACGCTTTAGATCGTGTTGAGAAGGCTGGTTATACGGCTGTTTTGTACGGTTACAAGAGTTTCTTACTCAATCATGTTGACTTAGCACGGATCGCACGACAATATCCACTCTGGTTAGGTGAGTACCCAGATTATAATGTTACACCAGAACCGAACTACAACTATTTCCCAAGCTTTGACAATATCGGTATCTTTCAGTTCACTAGTACGTACATTGCTGGTGGATTAGATGGTAATATCGATCTAACCGGATTGTCTGATGTTGGTTACAAAGGTGGTAATGTTGAAAAGCCAGTGACAAAGCCTGATGCAGTCAAGCAAGGGATCATCGCAGATAACACACCGAAGAAGAATATCACAACTGGTTACACAGTCAAAGTCAACTTCAGCGCTAAAAACTGGGCTAGTGGCGAAACAATCCCACAGTGGGTAAAAGGTCGTGACTATCCAGTAATTCAAACAAGTGGCAACAAAGTTTTGCTTGGGGGAATTATGTCATGGATCGATCGTTCTAACGTTGAGATCCTATCGACAGCTAAGCAAAACAACGCTCAAGCTACAACAAGTACGTACACAGTACAATCTGGTGATAGCTTGAGTGCGATCGCAACACGTTTTGGTACAACGGTCAGCGCATTACAGAGTGCTAACAACATTCGAAACGTAAACTTGATCTACCCGGGTCAAGTATTGCGAGTAAACGGCCAAGCTACAATCATGAGCGTATATACAGTACGATCCGGTGATAATCTAAGCACGATCGCTAGTCGTCTAGGCACAACAGTATCACACTTGCAAAGTGTGAACGGGATCAGAAATGCAAATATTATCTATCCCGGGCAAAATTTACGCTACTAGGTGATCGCTATGCGAAAAGTAGCGATAAACAATAGTCTGCAAAAAGCTCGTGATACAAGTCGTGTTTATGAGCTTTTGTTGTTTGACGACGACAAGCAGACTATCGTGTCAGAAAACGATAAGATCACCGTAAAAATCGGTAATAGGACAGGCTTTTTGCTCGACATCGAACCTGGTGTTGCAAATGGTGCGATCACAGTAGACAGCGAAAGATTTGCTGATCTACCTGCGGATGACTATCGACTTGAGATTTGGATGAAGCGCGACAATAAGCTCTATATTTATCCGGACGAGAAGCAGATCACATTGCGATTATCTAGCACGCTCAATGACATCACAGGTACAACGCTAAGCACGATCACGATCGAACAACTTAGAAAAGCGATCGCTGAAAGTGGTGGTGCTGGTGTACCTGTTGTTGGTCCGAAAGGCGATAAAGGCGACCAGGGACCACAAGGTGAAACTGGTCCCAAAGGAGATCCTGGACCAGCCGGTCAAGATGGCAAGTCTGCCTACCGAGTTTGGCTTGATTTAGGCAACGCAGGATCAGAGCAAGACTTTATCGACAGTTTGAAACCTAAGTCTGAGACTGGAGTCAGATGTGCGCCAACTTCATGGACACTCGATCGCACTACTAAGCCTTGGACCATTTGGCTAGACAATGGTTGTGGTCTGCAATTCCCAGAATACGAAACAACTGGAACCGTTTATGGGTACGGTTTTGCAGAAAATTTAACAACGACTGATTTCGATAGCTGGCCACTAATTCCAAATGTAATTCGAGCGTCAAGAGGGGCGATCACAGTCGAAAAGTTCAGAAGCAAGAGTGGTGTTTTCGATTACTGGTCGCCAACAACGAAAGTGATCGCATCACTACAAGATGCAAGTAAATATGACTGGACCAACGCTTTTGGCGATGAAGGAACTAATGCGGAATCGTTTGGGCGAAAACCAGTTTTTGCTAGAGTTATGTTCGAGCTCGGCATCTGGTCCGAGGCTGATATTTTGAGCTTAGGAGCTAAAAAGAAAGGATAATTCAATGGAAGAATCGAAAATTTATTACGCATTTGATCCAGTGACGAAAGAATTTGCTGGAGAAGTGATGTTAAAAAATAAGACAGAAAACATGACTGAATCACCACCAGTCCGAGAATTTAACGGAAAGACATATCATCTCGATAATCCCGTCTGGGACGGCGAAAAATGGGTAGGCAAGAATAAGGAACTAGATGTCTTAGATGCTATTAAAGATCTATCTATTCAAGTAGCGCAAAATACAGCGGTTCTTGAAACCGTAACAGGAGGTGATCACGAAAATGTATAACGTATGTAAGTCGCTTCATAAATTAGGCTTGTCAATCAAGCGCTTTGTTAAGATGGGCTCTATCACAGCTGAGCAGTATGAAGAGATCACAGGTGAGAAATATGAATAGCTAGACTAAGCGTCACACTCGAAAAAGTATCAGGTGTGGCGCTTTTTTTGTTGCAAAAAAAATTACCCCCCAACATAAAGTTGGAAGGTAAGACTGTTGCGAGTAACCAGCTCGCTATCAAGGTATGAAACCTTGCTATCAACATCTTCATAATAAGATAGTTATTTATTTATGTCAAGATATTTTGTATACTAATGTGGTACGTGAAATCTAACCAATTTCAATTAGTACACAAGGTGGTGAAGTACCTTGCTATCAACATTTTTAAGCTTGATCTTGGCTATCCTAGTCAATTTAGTATCAAGCATTATCTATGATTGGTTGAAAAACCATCTATAGATAACATGGCCCTGGTCGCTTCGGTGATCAGGGTATTTTTTTATAAAAATAGCACCTCGTAAAAAATACAAGGTGCTAGCTTACACGAGACAACAACTGGACAACAAAATATAAATTCATATCATTTTTTAACTGATTGTTGTCTTTGAAAACGTTGATTTAACACAATTAACTGTTTTTAACTGCATATTAAGATGCATCACCTGGGAGTCGAACCCAGATTACAAGAACCGGAATCTTGCGTGCGATCCATTACACTAGCGATGCGTACTTTATTATATTAAAATATATTTGATATGATTACAAGTATAAATTTGCAAAAAGGATAAAAAAATGAAACTTAGACAAGATGCAACATTACAACAAAAGCAACAAGGTAAGCTGATCATGACGCAAAAAATGCAACAATCGATCCAAATGCTCAAATTTAATGCTAGCGAACTTCAAGACTATCTCTCACAGATCGAATTGGATAACCCTTTTGTAGCTGTTTCATTTAATGGAAGTTCAAGCGGACAGCCATTGCCAGATTTTGTGACACCGCCAAGCAAAACTAGCTCGCTTTTTGATTATTTACTCGATCAAGTCAATCTAACAATGCGAAAAACTGTTTTGCGTGATTGGGTCGTCTACTTTGTCCAAAATTTAGATCAAAATGGATATCTAAAACTAGATACAAAAAAACTGGTCCGTGATAAAAAGATCGACCAAACAACACTTGATGATGCCTTGACCCTTTTGTGGCGCTTAGATCCTCCAGGAGTTGGTGCGCGTGATCTGCAAGAGTGTTTATTACTTCAGATCGAAAGTGAGCGGGGGCGCGATGATCTAGCTTATTGCGTGATCGCTGAGCATTTTGAACTCTTTACGCAAAGTAAATGGGAACAGATCGCTGAAAAAATGGCGATCGATCTAAAGCAGATGCAGGCGTTGATCGATTATCTAAAGACGTTGTCAGCTGCACCAGGTAAGGCTTACGATCAAAGTGAAACTGCCTATATCGCGCCAGATCTGATCGTTAAAAATATTAATGGTACCCTCCAAGCAGAATCAACTACTTTAGTCAAGCCACGGATCATTTTCCGCAAAAGTTATTATGAAAGTTTAGTTGGTGAGCTCGATCAAAGCGTGTCTGACTATTTAAAAGAAAAAAAGAAGCAATATCAAACCTTAGTAGCCGAGTTGGCTCAAAGGCAAAGTACGATCGAGCGAGTTGGAGCCGAGATCTTAGCGCGTCAGCCAGAATTTTTTACGGCCTTAGATCATCCATTAAAACCGATGCTATTGCGTGATGTAGCCCAAAAATTACAGTTACACGAATCAACAGTCAGTCGGGCAGTGAATGGTAAATATTTGCAGACTGACTTTGGGATCTTTGAATTGCGGAGTTTCTTTTCCAAAGCGATCAATACTGATCAAGCTGGCAATGAAACTAGTGTTGATGAAGTATATAAAAAAATCCAGGCTTATATTGAAGCTGAAGATAAACATAAACCACTTTCAGATCAAAAATTAGTAGAGCAGTTACAAAGTGATGGACTGAAAGTGTCCCGTAGAACAGTTGCCAAGTATCGTGAAAAATTAAATATCGCTTCTTCAAGTAAACGAAAAAGATTTTAAGTGACCAAACCAAATATTTTCTAAAAAACATGATTGTTCCTTGATTTACGGGCGATAAGGGTATGTTTTGAAGTTAAAGTTCGTTAATTTATAAACGATCACACTTGTAAACTGCTAAAACTTCGGATAGTCGGTAGTGTGGCTAAGTGACTTTCGTTTTTTTTATTGAATTTTCGCGCTCAATACCTTGCAAAAGGGAAATATTGTTGTTATAATTTCATTGTGCTTAGGAGAGTGGGTCATCACGGTAGGATAATTTGTGATGATTTACTTAAGTGATCAGCTCAGCAATGAGTTGTCCAACCTCTGGACGTTTCATGTCCCACAGAAAGGGAGACGAAGATTATGCACCAAGAGATCGAGTGGATCGAGCGGATCGTTCCAGATGTGATCGATACCTTAAGTCAAAGATACGCAGTGCTAAAGCAGATTGCAGCATTTGGACCAATAGGTAGACGTTCATTAGCCGAAGCCTTGGGCATGAGCGAACGGATCCTACGGAGTGAGGCAGATTGCCTAAAACGACAAGAACTCGTCGCAGCAACTAAGTCTGGGATGGTCTTGACAGATAAGGGTAAAGAAGTTATTCAGGGGTTAGCAAGTTTTATCGATCAATTATTAGATCTTAAGCAATTGGAATTGCGTTTGAGTCAAAAGCTTGGGATCGAGAACTGTTTGGTCGTTGCTGGTGACAGCGATGATCAGTTACAGGTAGTTGATGAGATGGGAAAACTTGTTACCAACACATTAAAGACGTTATTGCCCCATGGTCGTAATATTATAGCGGCTATGGGTGGGACGACAATGGCACAGATCGCTGCCTGTTTGACTCCTGATATTGGTCTTCAACGTGAGCTTCTCTTTGTGCCTGCACGAGGAGGACTAGGTGAACGGATGGAGATCCAGGCAAATAACGTGTGTGCTCGGATGGCTCGACGGACTGGTGGGAAAAGCCGTTCGCTCTATGTGCCCGAGCAAGTAAGCGAGAGTACGTATCGTCCATTGTTAAAAGAACCTGCTGTTCAAGAGGTCGTCAATTTGATCGGCCAAAGTAATGCTGTGATCCACAGCATCGGAACAGCAATGCATATGGCACATCGACGTTCGATGGCGCCAGAAGTGATCGCAATGCTAAATAAGAAAAAAGCGGTCGGTGAAGCATTTGGTTACTTTTTTGATGAAAAAGGGCAGATCGTGTATCGGATCTCACGTATCGGGATCCAGTTAGAAGACCTCGCTTCTATGGAATGTGTAATTGCCGTCGCTGGTGGCACTTCAAAAGCTAAAGCGATCGTCTCTTACATGAAACACGCTCCTAAACAAACATGTCTGATCACAGACGAAGGAGCAGCAAAAGCGATTTTAAAAGAGTAGTGTTTTGAACATTACTTTTTAAAATAAATTTTTATTTCCTAAAGGAGGAAATTGTAGTATGACTACTAAAGTAGGTATTAATGGTTTTGGTCGTATCGGCCGTTTAGCATTCCGTCGTATTGCTGAAACATCAAAAGACTTGGAAATCGTTGCTATCAACGACTTGACATCTCCAGCAATGTTGGCTCACTTGTTGAAATATGATACAGCTCATGGTCAATTTGAAGGTGAAGTTTCCGCAACAGAAAACGCACTTATCGTTAATGGTAAGGAAATTCCTGTTTACGCAGAAGCAGATGCACGCAACATTCCTTGGGTTAAAAACGATGGTGTAGAATTGGTTCTTGAATCAACAGGTTTCTATACATCTCCAGAAAAGGCACAAGCACACGTAGAAGCAGGTGCTAAGAAAGTTCTTGTTTCAGCTCCAGCTGGCAAGATGAAGACGATCGTTTACGGTGTTAACGATGATACATTGACACCAGAAGACCAAATCGTTTCTGCTGCTTCATGTACAACAAACTGCTTGGCACCACTTGCTAAAGCTGTTAACGATGCATTTGGCATCAAAGCTGGTACAATGACAACGATCCACGCTTACACAGCTACACAAAAATTACAAGATGGTCCAGATCGCGGTGGTAACGTACGTAACGCACGTGCTGCAGCTCAAAACACAATTCCTCACTCAACAGGTGCTGCTAAAGCTATCGGCTTAGTTGTTCCAGAATTGAACGGCAAGTTAGACGGTCATGCACAACGTGTTCCTGTTATCACAGGTTCATTAACAGAATTAGTTGCAACTCTTGACAAAGAAGTTACAGCTGAAGAAGTTAACGAAGCAGTTAAGAAAGTTACAGAAAACAACCCATCATTTGGTTACAATGCTGACGGTATCGTTTCTTCAGATATCATCGGTACATCATTTGGTTCAATCTTCGACCCAACACAAACACAAGTTGTTGGTGAAGGCGATGCACAAGTTGTTAAGACTGTTGCATGGTACGACAACGAAGCTGGCTTTACAGCACAAATGATCCGTACATTAGAAAAATTTGCAAGCATGCTTTAAGATTTAGCTAAACGCTAATTTTAACTTGTTATGCAGGTTATGAGGCGGGGGGAGGCAGACTCCTCCCGCCTTTTATTTTTAACAAATCATGGAGGCTTACTTATGTCTAAACTTATTGTTTCAGATTTAAAAGATCTTAAAGGTAAAAAAGTATTAGTTCGTGTTGACTTTAATGTTCCTATCAAAGACGGCGTTATCGGTGATGATAACCGTATGGTAGCTGCATTGCCAACTATCAAATACATCACAGATCAAGGTGGCAAGGCTATTTTGTTCTCACACCTTGGCCGTATCAAGACTGAAGAAGACAAAGAAAAGTTGTCTTTACGTCCAGTTGCAGAACACTTAGCTGATCTTTTGAACAAGAAAGTTACTTTTGTACCAGCTACACGTGGTGAACAATTAGAAAAAGCTATTGCTGAAATGGAAGATGGCGATGTTTTAGTTGTTGAAAATACACGTTTTGAAGACTTAGACGGTAAGAAAGAATCTGGCAACGATCCAGAACTTGGCAAGTACTGGGCATCACTTGGCGATGTATTCGTTAATGATGCATTTGGTACAGCACACCGTTCCCATGCTTCTAACGTTGGTATCGCAAGCAACATGAAACAAGCAGCAGCTGGTTTCTTATTAGAAAAAGAGATCAAGTTCTTAGGTGAAGCTGTTGACAACCCAGTACATCCATTTGTTGCTATCTTAGGTGGTGCTAAGGTTTCTGATAAGATCGGTGTTATCGAACACTTACTTGATAAAGCTGACAAGATCATCGTTGGTGGTGGTATGACATACACATTCTACGCTGCTAAAGGTATCAAGATCGGTAACTCCTTAGTTGAAGAAGATAAGATCGAATTGGCTAAAGAATTGCTTGAAAAAGCTGGCGACAAGATCGTCTTACCAGTTGATAACGTATGTGCACCTGAATTCAACAATGATGCACCTGCAGAAGTATTTGAAGGCGATATTCCTGATGGCTATATGGCACTTGATATCGGACCAAAATCTGTTGAATTGTTCAAGAGCGTTTTAAAAGATGCTAAGACAGTTGTTTGGAACGGACCTATGGGTGTATTTGAAATGCCTAACTTTGCTAAGGGTACACTTGGCGTTGGTGAGTTCTTAGGCACATTGACAGATGCAACTACGATCGTTGGTGGTGGTGACTCAACTGCTGCTGTTAAGAAATTAGGTATCGCAGACAAGTTGACACACATTTCTACTGGTGGTGGTGCATCTCTTGAATATCTTGAAGGTAAGACACTTCCTGGGATTGCTGCCGTTTCTGACAAGTAATAACCATTGATCAATTGCTGACAGGGGTAATGTTTTTGCCCCTGCCAGTTTGTTTAAACAATTTTCTTTGAAAGGATGATTTTCGTGCGTACACCAATTATTGCAGGTAACTGGAAAATGAACATGAATCCAGAACAAACTGCTGAATTTGTAAAAGCCGTTAAAGATAAATTACCAAAGGCAACAGAAGTAGAATCTGTTATTGCCGCTCCAGCTGTTGATCTTCCAGCATTGCTAGAAAATGCTAAAGGTTCAGAATTAAAAGTAGCTGCTGAAAACTGCTACTTTGAAGATGAAGGTGCCTTTACAGGTGAAACTTCACCTAAAGTTTTAAAAGAAATGGGCGTTGACTATGTGATCATCGGTCACTCCGAACGTCGCGACTACTTCCATGAAACAGACGAAGACATCAATAAAAAAGCCCATGCTATCTTTAACAATGGCATGACACCTATCGTTTGCTGTGGTGAATCTTTAGAAACTCGTGAAGCTGGCAAGGCTGAAGAATGGGTCGAAGCACAAGTTAAGGCTGCGCTTAAAGACTTAACAGCAGAACAAGTTTCAAACCTTGTGATCGCCTATGAACCTATCTGGGCTATCGGTACAGGTAAGACAGCTACATCTGACCAAGCAGAAGAGATCTGTGCAGTTGTAAGAAAGACTGTTGCTGACTTATACGACCAAGGCGTTGCTGATAAAGTTCGCATCCAATACGGTGGTTCTGTAAAACCAGCTAACGTTAAAGAATTAATGGCTAAGCCAAACATCGATGGTGGCTTAGTTGGTGGGGCTTCATTAGTTCCTGAATCATATCTAGAATTGGTTAATTTTAACGACTAGATTAATTTTTGCTTGAACCTTCATGAAATGGATTGAAAGTTTAGGCCAAAACCATTAAAATAATTGATGAGGACAATATTTCTCAAAGTCAATCAAACTAAAAGGAGAGTAATATTTTATGTCTGCAATTACAGAAATTTATGCTCGCGAAGTCTTAGACTCACGCGGCAACCCAACAGTTGAAGCTGAAGTTTACACAGAAGATGGCGGTTTTGGTCGCGGTATCGTGCCTTCCGGTGCTTCTACAGGTGAACACGAAGCTGTTGAATTGCGTGACGGCGACAAGTCACGTTACATGGGCAAAGGTGTTACAAAAGCTGTTGCTAATGTAAATGACATTATCGCAAAAGAAATCGTTGGCTACGAAGTAACAGACCAAATCGCTATTGACAAAGCTATGATCGCTTTGGATGGTACACCAAACAAAGGTAAACTTGGTGCTAACGCTATCTTGGCTGTTTCCATCGCTGTTGCTCGTGCAGCTGCTGATGAATTACAAGTGCCATTGTACAACTACATGGGTGGTACAAATGCACACGTATTGCCAACACCAATGATGAACGTTATCAACGGTGGGGCACACTCAGATAACAAGGTTGACTTCCAAGAATTCATGATCATGCCTGTTGGTGCTTCTTCTATCAAGGAAGCTGTTCGTATGGGTTCTGAAACATTCCACAACTTGCAAAAACTTCTTGCAGCTGATGGCAAAGTAACTTCTGTTGGTGATGAAGGTGGTTTTGCACCTGACTTCGCAAACAACGAAGAACCATTACAATACTTGATCAAAGCTATCGAAGCAGCTGGTTACAAGCCAGGTAAAGATATCTCTATCGCTATCGACGTTGCTTCTTCTGAACTTTGGGATGGTGAAACTGGCAAGTACAAACTTCGCTGGTCAACAGGTGAAGAATTCACAACAGCTGAATTCATCAAATATCTTGAAGGTTTAGTTGCTAAATACCCAATCATCTCGATCGAAGATCCTATCGATGAAAACAACTGGGATGACTGGAAAGAAATCACAGCTGAACTTGGCAAGAAGGTTCAATTGGTTGGTGACGACTTCTTCGTTACAAATACACAATACTTAGCTAAGGGTATCCGTATGGGTTGTGCAAACTCCATCTTGATCAAAGTTAACCAAATCGGTACTTTGACAGAAACTTTCGAAGCTATTGAAATGGCTAAGGAAGCTGGTTACACAGCTATCGTTTCCCACCGTTCTGGTGAAACAGAAGATACAACAATCGCTGACTTAGTCGTTGCTACAAACGCTGGCCAAATCAAGACAGGTTCAATGAGCCGTACAGACCGTATCGCTAAGTACAACCAATTAATGCGTATCGAAGATCAATTGACAAGTGGTGTTGCTCAATACAAGGGTATCAATTCTTTCTACAACTTGAGTGAACAAGCACGTCAAGCAATCGAAGAAAAGTAATTAGTTGATTGACTTAACAATCTAGTAGTATAGCTACTACAAAAAGAGACCTGTTATAGGTCTCTTTTTGTTTTTACATAATTTTTATAAGGGGTATTGTCGCTAAGACAATAATAGAAAAAATGAAAAAAATTCAGGAATTTAGATTTAAAAATTTAAATTATATTCGTTTTCGTTTTATCATGCATGGTGCCTTTGTCGGGGTAGTCGCTGGTTTTGTTGTCAGTTTCTTTCGCTTGGTGATCGAAAAGTTACTTACAGTGATGCAGACACTTTATCCAAAACTACTAGAAACACCGCTACTTTGGCCACTTGTGATCGGATATTTAATGTTGGTCTTATTGGTAAATGCACATTTTTTGGCTAAAGAGCCTAATATCAGTGGTTCTGGGATCCCACAAGTTGAAGGTCAGTTAGCTGGTCTACTAGAAGTGAAATGGTGGTCAGTTCTATGGCGAAAATGGATCGGTGGGGTCTTGGCGATCGGTTCAGGTTTGTTTTTAGGACGTGAAGGCCCTTCGATCCAATTAGGAGCAATGGTAGGGCAAGGAGTTGCTAAAGGCCTACACTTGCCTAAGACAAAAGAACGTTGTTTATTAGCTGGTGGAGCAGCGGCAGGTTTAGCAGCCGCATTTAATGCTCCGATCGCAGCTTCATTGTTTGTAGTTGAGGAGATCTATCATAATTTTTCACCTTTTGTGTGGACGACTTCCTTAGCAGCTGCGGTTACGGCTAATTTTGTTTCGTTGAGTTTTTTTGGATCACGACCGGTCTTATATCTACCACATGATCAGAGTTTTCCTCCAAAAAGTTATGGCTTATTGGTTATTTTAGGGGTCATCTTAGGCCTTTTAGGTCTGCTGTACGAATTTTTGACACTAAATAGTAGCTATTTATATCAAAAAATAAAGTGTTTAACACCACGCTTTTATAGTCTGATCCCCCTAAGTATAGTCGTATTTATCGGAATGTTTTGGCCTAAAGTTTTAGGTGGGGGCAATAAATTGATCACGAGTCTACCAGTGTTACATTTATCTTTACTGGGATTATTAGGATTATTTGTACTACGATTAGTTTTTTCTACGCTTTCCTATGGTTCGAGTTTACCCGGTGGGATATTTTTACCGATCTTGACATTAGGTGCACTTTTGGGAGCGATCTATTGGAAAATTTTAGCTGATATCGGTTTGTTGACTCCAGCACTTTTGACTAATTGTATCGTTTATGCGATGGCAGGGTATTTTGCAGGAATAAGTAAGGCACCTTTTACTGCGATCTTATTGGTCACCGAGATGGTCGGATCGCTCGAACATCTTATGCCGTTAGCATTGGTTACTTTAAGTGCTTATGCCGTATGTGATATTTTACATGGACGGCCTATTTATGAAGCAATGCTGGACAATCTGGCCGCACATACCGCTAAAGTTTCGCTCTTATCGACTGAACAACATGAACAATTCGAATTTCCGATCTTTGTAGGATCCAATTTACAGGATAGAATGATAAAAGATATCAAATGGCCTAAAGAATGTCTGCTATTAGTGATCAGAAGAGGGGAAAAAGAGATCTTACCACATGGTGAAACAGTGCTTAAAGCAGGCGACACTTTGGTTCTTTTGACCACACCTAAAGATCGGCGCTCAGTTCAATTAAATTTGAATAAATTGTCCAAGCTACCACCGGATTAAGGATAATTGTCACTGGAAAAATTTTAGTAAGTATGCTAAATTATAATAGATATAGTTTACCATAGCGGGTAAGGAGGTAAATTTGGATTGTACAATATACTTTTAACACTTTTATTGATCGTGTCAGTGTTGATCATTATTGCTGTTTTAATGCAACCAGCTAAGACCGATAATGCATCTTCAGCTTTATCTGGAGGAGCTACCGAATTATTTAGTAAGCAAAAGCCACGTGGATTTGAAGCGTTTATGCAAAAGGTCACTGCCTTTTTAGGGGTCGTGTTCTTTGCGTTATCTTTAGCTTTAGTATACATCTCGGCACACTAGCTTTATATTTAAAGCCTCCTGCATAATGATCACAGGGGGCTTTTTTAGAGTAAAGCAATAACAGTGAAGATCAAGTATTTCGAAATGATGAGGATTTAAATGGAAAAAGAAAAGATAAAAGAAGCATTAATAGGTTACTTTGAAGCAGAACCTGAAGAGAAATTTACTGTTCAAGAGCTAGCCGACAAGTTAAAAATGAATAAGGCTGGGCAATTTAATTTTGTCGTTCAAGCTGTAGCTCAACTTGAACATGATAAAGTCATTACTTTGGATGATGAAGGCAATTTTAGTCTTGTTCGGCATGAAAGCGCCCCTAAATTTCCGGGGATCTTTCATGCAAATGACCGAGGTTTTGGTTTTGTGACGGTCGATCCTGAAGAACCAGACTATTTTATCAATCCAACACAGACTCTTTCAGCATTAAATGGTGATGAGGTCGAAGTTGAAATGATCGCAGCAGGTGATCCAACGATCGGTAAAAGACCTGAAGGAAAGATCACTAAGATCATTCAACGGAATTTGACACAAGTCGTGGGTGAATTTAAACCTTTGGAAGGTGAAAATCTACCTAATGGGATCATTGGGAGCGTTCATCTACGTGATAAGAAACTTTCAAATTATCGTTTTTTAGTTGAAGATACTGGTCTACATCCAGTTGCTGGTGAGATCGTATTAGCTGATATTACGACTTATCCAAGTCCTGAACTTCCAGGGATCATTAAGGGGATCGCAACTAAAGTGATCGGAAATGTCAATGATCCAGGGATCGATATCTTACAGATCGTATATCAACATGATATTCCACACCAATTTCCAGAAGATGTGATGCAACAAGTGGCTAAGATCCCTGATCATGTGACTCCAGAACAAAAGATCGGACGTCGTGATCTAACAAGTGAACCAATGGTAACGATCGATAGTATCGAATCAAAAGACCTAGATGATGCTGTTAGTGTCCGAAAATTAGCCAACGGCAACTACCATTTAGGAGTCCATATTGCTGATGTATCTCATTATGTGACGCCTAATACCCCATTAGACCGAGAAGCTTTTGAGCGTGGGACATCAGTCTATTTGACGGATCGTGTGATCCCAATGATCCCAGCTAAATTATCTAATGGGATCTGTTCATTGAATCCCCAAGTTGAACGATTAGCTTTGACTTGTGAGATGCAGATCGATCCGCAAGGTGAAGTAGTTTCACACGAGATCTTTCCAAGTGTGATCAAAACGACGGAACGGATGACTTATAAAGCGATCAATAAGATCTTGGAATCAGATGATCAAAAAGAAAAAGAACGGTATCATGACCTAGTGCCGATGTTTGAAGAAATGGCAGAACTACACAAGATCCTTTTAAAAATGCGCAAGCGTCGTGGTGCGATCGAATTTGAAGATACCGAAGCTAAGATCATTGTAGATGAAAAAGGGCATGCGATCGACATTCAATTACGTGAACGTGGTACAAGTGAGCGTATGGTCGAATCATTTATGTTAGCGGCAAATGAAACAGTGGCAGCACACTATAAGAATTTACATGTTCCGTTTATTTATCGGATCCATGAAACACCAAAAGAAGAAAAGATCAAGTCATTTTTTGAGATGTTATCTGGTTTAGGTGTCGAAGTAACTGGGAAAGTGACCGACATCAAACCTAAAATGTTACAAAAGATCTTAAAAAAAGTTGCTGGTAAACCTGAAGAACCTATGGTTTCAGTGATGTTGCTCCGTTCGATGCAACAAGCCAAATATTCACCAGAACCTTTGGGACATTTTGGTTTAGCTGCTAAAGATTATACTCATTTTACTTCTCCGATCAGACGTTACCCTGACTTAATGGCTCATCGAATGATCCATTATTACGCTGAAAATGGGCTTGGTGAAGCTAGTCAAGCTAAATTCCAAGCAGAATTACCAGAAGTTAGCCAACACAGTTCACAAGCTGAACGGCGAGCGATCGATGCTGAGCGTGATACTGATGCAATGAAAAAAGCTGAATATATGGCTGATCATGTCGGTGAAGAATTTGATGCAGTTGTAAGCTCAGTGACTAAATTTGGGATGTTCGTTGAACTACCAAATACGGTCGAAGGCTTGATCCACATCAGTGAGATCAACGATGATTACTATGTTTTTGTTGAAAAGCAAATGGCTTTAGTCGGGCGCAAGACAAAGCAGACTTATCGTATTGGACAACCGATCCGCGTGAAGTTAGTCAATGTCAATGCCGAACAAAAAGAGATCGATTTTAAACTTTTGAGTTTAGGTGAGGCACCAAAAACTGATCTACTAGAAGGTGTTGAATTACCTGAAATGCCACCAAGAAAGAAATTTGATCGTAAAAATGGTGATAAACGTGGTAAGCGTCCCTTCAAACGACAAAATAACAATAACCGTCGTGACTATAAACGTGATAAACCTCGTTTGGGTGACCGAAATGGTGGAGGACGTAAACCATTTTATAAAAAACGGCGTGAACAAAAGAAGTAACGTCAAAAAAGGAATGAGATAAATGGTAAAAAAAGCGCAACATGAACGTCCCTTAGCGCAAAATCGTAAAGCAAGCCATGATTACTATATCTTAGATACGATCGAAGCAGGGATCGCTTTGACAGGAACTGAGATCAAATCGGTGCGAGCAGGACGCCTCAATTTAAAGGATGGTTTTGCTCAGATCAAAAATGGTGAAGCTTGGTTGATGAATGTCCATATTTCGGAATATACCCAAGGAAATAGATTCAATCATGATCCGTTGCGTAATCGTAAACTGCTTTTACATCGAAAACAGATCACTAAATTAGCAGATGATACAAGTGGTAAAGGGATCACGCTTGTACCTTTGAAGGTTTACTTAAAAAATGGTTTTGCTAAGGTTTTACTCGGAGTCGCACAAGGAAAACATAATTACGATAAACGTGAAACGATCAAACGTCGTGATCAAGAGCGCGAAATCAGACGAACATTAAAAAATTATAGTTAAAAAGTATCAGTATCCTTATTACAGGATGCTGATACTTTTTTAGTGTTCTAAATTCGAACAAGATATCACAAAAATAGTAGTATCTTGTTTGAAATCGAACTATTTGATCAAGCAAGTGAATCTAAAGGATCGAGCTGTTGATTTAAATTTTCGAATTTATAAACAGCACGTTCTCCACCGATAAGCTTTGGACGAGAACTTAGATAAGTCACATGAGCTGCACCGATCTCTTTGATCGAAGTTCTTACGGGGATCTGGACAAATTTGATGTGCATTCCGATCGCAGTATCGCCGATGTCGATCCCAGCTTTAGCAGTTACATGCTCGACTTCAACAGGATCAGAGAAGGTCTCAAAAGCAGCCACTTGAGCTGCTCCACCAGCATGAAGACTTGGACAAACAGAGACGATCTCTAGACCATGGTCGAGAGCTACTTGTCGCTCCATTGCTAAAGCCCGATTTAAGTGCTCACAACCTTGGACTGCTAGATCTACTCCTTGTGGTAAGATCTCAGTTAAAGTTTGGACGATCGTTCTTCCGATATCCAAGTTTGAATATTTTCCGATAGTTTTCCCTTGGATCTCACTGGTACTGCAACCTAAAACGAAAAGGTCGTGCTCTTTAAGATCAGTTTGAGCTAAAAATTCGGTCATTCCGGTTTTAAGCTGTGTTTTGATCTGGTCTAGAAATTCTTCTTGCATATAAAAGTCCCTACTTTCTAAAATTTTCTACTCTTTAAGTATAATACTTTCTAGCTGACTCTCTCAAAAAAAGTTTCACAACTACTAGGCAATACATGAATAGGATAAGAACGCGCTCAAAAGGTTTTATGTTGTTTTCAATATATAGTGTGCCTTTTGTGAAACCAAATACAATATATTGTGTTTTGTTGTGGATGGTTATATCATATAAAGTACCAAAGGGAAATTACAATGATTTTGAAGATAGCTGATTTTATCAGTTAGTGCGTTGCCAAGGGACCATGATAGTTAAATGTCGTGGTTCTTTGCTTTTAACTGATATAGAAGGGACCTGATGACGATGATGGAATTTAAAGAACAGACAAAATATGCATTACCCAAGGTGGTCATCAAAACAGATGGATATGAAGTGCCGCTTGCACTTTATAAATTAGAAGATCTTTTGGCTAAGTTAGATCTAGCTACAAAAAGTGATGCGATCATGTTTGCCTTGCTTGCTAAATTTGATAATAGACAAACAGTTACTAGTGCTGAGATCTATACGAAATTGTGTGAAACATTGAGCGAGCTGGGCTATGAAAAAGCAGCTGCCGCTTATATCACAGCTCATAAAGAAGAGGAGATCGAATGGCAAAAACAGACTGACCCAACACTTCGTTTAGGAAGATTACAGTCAAAAGATCCAAGTTTAGTTCATGAAAATGCTAATAAGGACAGTAATGTTTTTAATACGCAACGTGATCTTACTGCGGGAACAGTAGGGAAGACTTTAGGCTTAAAGATGATGCCAAAGCATGTTGCCAAGGCACATTTAAGAGGAGATATCCATTATCATGATCTGGACTATACTCCTTGGAGTCCGATGACAAATTGCTGTTTGATCGATTTTAAAGAAATGTTGACGAATGGGTTTAAGATCGGAAATGCTGAGGTAGAAAGTCCTCATTCGATCCAAACCGCTACGGCACAAATGTCACAGATCATCGCTAATGTAGCTTCGAGCCAGTATGGCGGTTGCTCAGCTGATCGGATCGATGAAGTTTTAGAACCGTTTGCGTTAAAAAATTATGATAAACATTTGGCTGAAGCAAAGGAGTATATCACAGATACTGATAAACAGGCTGAATTTGCTAAGAAACGGACCAAAAAAGATATTTATGATGCGATGCAAGCACTTGAATATGAGATCAACACACTGTTTTCTTCACAAGGGCAAACACCTTTTACTACGTTAGGGTTTGGTTTAGGGACATCATGGATCGCACGTGAGATCCAAAGATCGATCTTAAAGATCAGGATCGGCGGGCTAGGAAAAGAAAAGCGCACCGCGATCTTCCCTAAATTGGTCTTTACGCTCAAAAAAAATCTAAATCTAAAACCAGGTGATCCTAATTATGATATCAAACAGTTAGCTGTTGAGTGTGCTACTAAACGAATGTACCCTGACGTTTTGATGTATGACAAGATCAAGGAATTGACTGGAAGTTTTAAAGCTCCGATGGGATGTCGGTCATTTTTACAGGGCTGGAAAGATGACCAGGGTAAAGAGATCAATTCTGGTAGAATGAATCTTGGGGTCGTGACGCTCAATTTACCTCGGATCGCTTTAGAAGCTAAAGGCGACAAAGAGCTTTTTTGGCAGATATTTAATGATAAAGTGAGATTGTGCAAAACAGCGCTTGATTTCAAAGTCGCACGTGTTTTAGATGCCCTTCCAGAAAATGCACCGATCCTTTATCAATATGGTGCTTTTGGTCAACGCTTACGTCCAGGTGAAGATGTTAGTCGTTTGTTCAAGAATGAAAGAGCGACAGTTTCGATCGGATATATCGGACTTTATGAAGTCGGAACGGCTTTTTATGGACCAAATTGGGAGCATGATAAAAAGGCGCATGATTTTACACTTGAGATCGTCAAACGTTTATCTGAAGCTTGCAAACGTTGGTCAAAAGAAAGTGGTTATCATTTCAGTGTATATTCGACGCCAAGTGAATCATTGACTGATCGCTTTTGTCGGTTAGATACAGAATTATTTGGCAATGTCAAAGATATCACTGATAAGGAATATTACACCAATAGTTTTCATTATGATGTCAGAAAGCATCCGACACCATTTGAAAAACTCGAATTTGAAATGGATTATCCCAAGTATGCTGCCGGTGGTTTTATCCATTATTGTGAATATCCTAATTTACGCCAAAATCCAAAAGCCTTAGAAGCGGTTTGGGATTTTGCGTATGATAAGATCGGTTATCTAGGGACTAATACGCCGATCGATCATTGTTATAAGTGCGGTTTTGAGGGGGAATTCAAAGCTACTGCTCGTGGCTTTGAATGTCCTGATTGTGGTAATCATGACCCTAAGAGCTGTGATTGTGTCAAGCGAACTTGTGGTTATTTAGGAAATCCATTGCAACGACCGATGGTACATGGACGCCATGAGGAGATAGCTGCTCGTGCTAAAAATATTGCTCCGGGGATGATAGTAGATGGAAAATAACGGACTGATCCGTATTACAGTCGAGGGAGATACAGCTTTTGTAGCAACTGAAACTGTATCTCCAAAATCAAAACACAGATCGCGCGCCACCAATAAAGTACGGCGCCCGAAAGACCCTAAGCCAAAAGAGTGGTTAGCTAGTGAGTTGAGTAAACAAAAAATCGCTGATTATAAACCATTTAATTTTGTTGATGGTGAAGGTGTCAGGTGCAGTTTATATGTTAGTGGGTGTAAATTTGCTTGTCCAGGATGTTATAACAAGGTAGCTCAAAATTTTAATTATGGCTTTGATTATACTAAAGAATTAGAAGACCAGATCATTAGCGATCTTTCTCATGACTATGTCCAAGGCTTAACGTTACTAGGAGGCGAACCTTTTTTAAATACCCAGGTATGTTTGCCCTTAGTTGAGCGGATAAGAAAAGAGTACGGTACATCTAAAGATATTTGGTCGTGGAGTGGTTATACTTTTGAGGAGTTATTGCTTGACTCAAAAGATAAATTGGAGTTATTGTCTAAGATCGATATTTTAGTTGACGGCCGTTTTCAAGAAGAGCTAAAGGACTTAACTTTGCAATTTAGAGGGAGTTCTAACCAACGGATCATTGATGTTCAAAGATCTTTGGCAGCTGGGAAAGTCGTTATTTGGGATAAATTAGAGCGTTGATAGATTTATATATTTAAATCTAAAAAATACTATCTAGTTATATAGTTTATTATAGAGCGCATATGTAAAAGTTTGAGTTCTTTGGTAATGTTAAAGTTGTTAGATAATTATTTAGTTAATTAAGAATAGTTTTTGGATTATATCTTATTATAAAATTAACTTTAGAGTTTGTGAATACGTTTTCTTTGAGCATCAAGGTGAGTCCTTTGTGTTTAGAATGATTCTAGAAATTTGAAGAAATTCTAGTGATCATTTTTTATAAAAAAGGTATCAATTTTTTAAAATAGGTGTATAATGATGGGTGAGGATATATATTGTATGGTTGCACCAGGTTTTATTAAGAAGGGGCGATTTATATGGTTACCTTATACACATCACCAAGTTGCACATCTTGCCGTAAGGCGCGTGCATGGCTTAAAAATCACAACATTTCTTATAGTGAGAGAAATATTTTTTCGGAACCATTGAGTATTGATGAGATCAAGCAGATCTTGAAAATGACTGAAGATGGAACAGAGGAGATCATCTCCAAACGTTCGAAGGCATATCAAGAACTTGATATCAACATCGAGGAAATGCCATTGCAAGAATTACTTGATCTAGTCCAAAAACATCCCGGCCTGTTAAGACGACCAATTATTATGGACGAAAAGCGACTTCAAGTAGGATATAATGAAGATGAGATTCGTCGTTTCCTACCACGGGAAGTGCGTGCGCTCGAATTGCGCCGTGCCCGTGAACTTGCAGGTTTCTAAAGTTTGTAATAAGATACATTATAGATTAGACCATTCCAAGTTTTTTGGGTGGTCTTTTTTGATAATTTTTGGTATGATAAAGGTTGCAAATTAAGTGTTTTGCAAGCATTTAAGTAGGAAAGGGAGGATCACAGATGGAAATGGAAAAAGTCAATGAGAATACAATTAGGGTATTGCTCGGAACCGAAGATCTGACTGATCGTGGTATCACCGTCCTTGATCTACTTGGCAATCAAAAAGAGATCGAAAATTTCTTTTTTAGCATTTTAGAAGAGGTCGATAAGGACCACGAATTTCGCGATAATGATGCGGTAACTTTCCAACTGATCCCTAATCAAAATGGATTAGAGCTATTTATTACCAAGGTGGATCCTAAAAAAGCAGAAGCTTCGATGAATTTAGAACGCGATGATTCAAAAGAAAGTGATGCAAACGCCTCGCCGTTAAATATCGCTAATGCCGGGATCGGGAATGATCTAGCTGACTATATCAGAAAACAGATCACCGGTGAAAATGAAAAAATTAGACGCCAAAAGCCTGCTTTAGCCAATGACGGTGACGGAGTATCAGGCTACTTAAAAGAAGATCCAGAAGCACAGTATCGCTATGTGGTAAGTTTTGCTGACTTTGAAGATTTTATCCAATTAGCTAAGGCTTTTAATTATGACAGTACAGTTTCGAATCTCTACCATTTAGATGGCAAATACTATCTTGAATTGATCTTTTTTGCTGATCAGATGGAAGTGGCTGATGTCAAAGATGCGATGGCTTTAGTTTATGAATATGGTCAAAAAGAACAGTTTGAATCTGCTGTCGTTAAAGAACGTGGCAAGTGTTTGATGGAACATGCGGCACTTGAATTAGCGCGGTATCATTTTAAATAATTACTGATCAAATAGGACAGGCTACCTGTTCTATTTTTTTGCATTAAATTTAGTTGTCTTTGCGTATTTTAGTAGTAAAGGGGGCTTTTAAATGTTATATGCGCTAACGAAAGATTCAAAAATGATCACAGCTCAAGTAGCAACAAAAGAGCAAAAATATTACTGTCCCAGTTGCCATGAACCTGTCATTTTGCGTCAAGGACATTATTATATGGCACATTTCGCGCATTTAAAGCAGGCTTGTGGGGCTTTTAGTGAAGGTGAGACCAGTGAACATTTACGTGGAAAACAGCTATTAGCTACTTTTTTTAGGGCGTTTGGAGCGCAAGTTAAACTTGAAGCCTATCTATCTGGACTAAAGCAACGTCCAGATCTTTTGATCCAGTTACCTGATCACCAACTTTTAGCTTTAGAATATCAATGTGCACCACTTAGTTTACGTAAATTGCAAAAACGCTCACGTGGCTATCAAAATGCCGGTCTGGCTGAATTATGGATCTTAGGGAATAAGTATAGACTTAAGCACAGTTTGCCACAACAAGTCGCACAATTTATGCGGTGGTCAAAAAATTGTGGCTTTTATTTGATCTATCTCGATCCCAGCAAGGCGTATTTTGAAGTTATTTATGGGATCCAAAAAGCTGATTTTTTGCCACTTAAATATCAATGTTGGCGGACAAATGATGTCAAAAAATTAAAAGCTTTTTTTGCTGACCCACAAAAGATACAATTAAAGCATTTATCGACAAGTGAAAGAAACAGACAAAAGCAGGCTTTGGCTAAACAGATATATTATTCGACTGGGGCCATGCGTAAATTGCAACAATTAACATATCAAAAGCGTCTAAAGCTGACGGAGGTGATAGCCGATTGTTTGGCGTTGAGTTATGGTTATCCATTATATCGGACGGCAACTTTATGGTGGCGGACAGAGATATACTGTGCTCATTTTCCAAGACCTAAAATACCGTCTTACGAGCTAGTTTTTGTTAATTTGAAGCCATTTGTTGAGCAGGACATTGATAATTTTTGTAAAGGACTTGCTTTTCTTAAAAAAAGTTTCTAAAATTAAGGCACTACCTATAATTAAAGGGGGATTTTGTGATGAGTGAAGTAACACGTCTACCAAAAAGATCAGAGGTGCCACTCGAGCTTACTTGGGATCTGACTAAGATCTTTGCGACTGATGCAGAATTTGAAGAAGCATTTGGGCAAGTTGTTAAAGCAGCTGAAGATTTTGAACAATACAAAGGAACATTAGAAAATGGGGCCCAAGCCTTTTTAGTTGCTCTAATGGCAATGCTTAAGTTGGATCGTCAACTTGAAGTAGTCTATGTCTATGCAAGCATGAAAAATGATGAGGATACTGCTAATGCTAAGTACCAAGCTTTAATGGCACGGGTCCAAAAGTTATTGGCTGATGTTTCAGCCAAATTAGCTTGGTTTCAGCCTGAATTATTAGCTTTAGCACCAGAAAAATTAGCAAGCTATTATCAAGCTGAGTCTAGATTGAATGCCTATAAAACATTAGTCAATGATTGGACTCGACTTCGCGCCCATGTCTTGAGTGAAAAAGAAGAAGCGCTATTAGCAGGTGCAAGCGACATCTTAGGCGCTTCGGCTAATGTTTTTGAAGTTTTAAACAATGCTGATCTAAAATTTCCCGTAGTAACTGATGGATCGGGTTCAAAAGTCGAGCTTTCAAATGGAGTCTACGGTAAATTGCTCGAAGCGACCGAGCGCTCAGTTAGACGTGAGGCATTCGAACAGTTATACACTGTGTATAAGCAGTTCAGACATACGTTTGCGGCTACTCTGTCTGCGCATGTACGTAAGCATAATTTTTCAGCTAAATTACGTAATTATCAAAGTGCCAAGGAAGCTTCATTAGCCCAAAATAATATTCCAGTAGCTGTTTATGATACTTTAGTTAAAACAGTCAATGAAAATTTGGAGCTACTGCATGATTATGTAGCTTTACGTAAGGATATCTTAAGGGTCGATGAGTTGCATATGTATGATATGTATACTCCCTTGACGGGTGAACCGACATTGACGTTTACTTATGAGCAGGCTAAAAAGATGACCTTAGAGGCTTTGAGCGTCTTAGGCGAAGAATATACTACCTATGTAGAGAAGGCTTTTGCTGAACGGTGGATCGATGTTGTTGCTAATGCAGGTAAGCGTTCGGGGGCCTATTCGGGTGGGGCCTATGATACTGCACCATATATTTTATTGAATTGGCAAGATACGCTAGATAATCTCTTTACATTAGTCCATGAGATGGGACACACGATGCACAGCTACTATACACGGACTAATCAACCTTATCAATATGGGGATTATTCGATCTTTGTTGCTGAGATCGCATCAACGACAAACGAAAACTTGTTGACCCAGTATTTGCTAGAGACCCAGACTGATCCTAAGGTACGGGCTTACGTATTGAATCACTATTTAGATGGCTTTAAGGGAACCGTTTATCGGCAAACACAATTTGCTGAATTTGAAGCTTGGATCCATGAGCAAGATGCGTCACAAGTGCCATTAACAGCAGATCTGATGTCAGACTTTTACAGTAAATTAAATCAACGCTACTATGGTGATGCAGTTGAAAATGACCCAGAGATCGCATATGAATGGTCACGGATCCCGCATTTCTACTATAATTTCTATGTCTATCAATATGCAACTGGTTTTGGTGCGGCCTCTACTTTAGCAGAGCGCGTCTTAGATGAAGAGCCTGCGCACACTGAAGCTTATTTGAACTACTTAAAAGCAGGTAGTTCAGCGGCTCCATTGGAAGTAATGAAAAAAGCTGGTGTCGATATGACTGATAGTCAATATTTAGAGAAAGCTTTTGGGATCTTTAAGGAACGTTTGGCTGAATTAAAAGAGCTATTAGCTAAATAGACAATAAAAAAATAAACTTGTTCGACCACAAGGGGCCGAGCAAGTTTATTTTTTTAATGATAATTGGTGGTAAGTTGGATGAAGTTCATTTTTGGTACAAATAAACTCCTTTGCTGCATTACCAAAAATCAATTCTTCTAAACTTGATAACGAAGTACAGTTCTCAACTGAGACCGCACATTCAAGATAGTCTAAATTGTACACCACCATAGATGGCGGCGTATTAACGTTCATTTCAGCAGCTAATCTTTGATCTTCTCGAAAACTTTCAACTGCTAGTTTCGAGCGACGATCGTGTTCAAACATAGCAAGATCTAGTTTACTCTCTTTAGCTGCACGCATGACGACTTCTTCACTGTATTTTTTATGTTCGACATAGAGTTGGCGCTGAACATTGAGCAAGAAATTATGCCCGCGGTTACGCCCTTGAAAAAGGGCAGCTTTGTAATCCAAAACGGCATTATACAAAATCTGGGATACTTTATTGCGCAGTTGCAAAGTATCACCTGAAACATTCATCACAGACATGACCTTGGTCACTGATTGCAAGTTCAAAAGTGGGATAAAACGAATCTGAAACTTTTGTGACGATTCTTCCGCAAGTTTTAAAATGTTTTGTTCTGCTTCGTAGCATTTAGCGCCAAGAGGATTGATAAACAAATACATCTCTAACATGGTGTTTTCCTCCACTTGATCAAATATTCCTTTTTTCTATATTTATACTTTAAGCAAAAAAAATGATTTTTGCAATAAATCTGACTTATTTTGTGCACAAAACCGTTTTCATATGTTAAAATGTAGCTTTAATTTTTTTGAGAATGTAAAAGAACGTGGGTCTATGTTAAACTGATAAAGTATGGAAAGGTGGTGATCTATTTAATGGAAGACGATTGGAGCAATTTTTTAGAGCCTTACGATCAAGCGGTCAATGAGTTAAAACTCAAACTCAGAACTTTGCGGGGGCAATTTAAAAAAAGCGGCAACCGCAGTCCAATTGAATATGTCACCGGCAGAGTCAAACCAATACCAAGTATTTTAGAAAAGATGAAACGGCGCAAGATCCAGCCCAAGCGTTTATCACAGGATATGGAAGATATTGCTGGGATACGGATCATGTGTCAGTTTGTGGAAGATATCTATCGTGTAGTTGAACTTTTACGGAAAAGAAAAGATATGCAGGTGATCGAAGAACGTGATTACATCAAAACGCCTAAGGAAAGTGGCTACCGTTCCTATCATTTAGTGGTCATGTATCCAGTCCAATTGCTGGAGCGTGAGCAACAACTAAAAGTTGAGATCCAAATCAGGACGTTAGCGATGAATTTTTGGGCTACGATCGAACATTCGCTCAACTACAAGTACCAAGGATGTATTCCACCTGAAGTTGCGATGAGACTAGAAACAAGTGCTGAGATCGCTTTTGCACTTGATCAAGAAATGTCTAGTATTAGAGAAGAAGTCAATGAGGCACAAAGATTATTTGAAGATAAGCATACGGGATTAGAGTAACTAATCAAGACACATTCGACCATGGAAGTGAGAATAATGAAAATCGCAATTTTTGCTAATAAACGAGCTAAATCTCAAGCAGTTAAGAAAAAATTATACCAAAAATTTGTGGAACGCCATTTTGTGATCGATGATAAAGAGCCCGATGTTGTAGTGACGATCGGGGGCGATGGCACTTTGCTATCGGCTTTTCATCATTATGAAGATAAATTAGAACAAGTTCGTTTTGTGGGTGTTCATACGGGACACTTAGGTTTTTATACGGATTGGCGTGATGATGAGATCGACGACTTAGTGATCAGTCTGCAGTCGGATAATCGTCAATCTGTCAGTTACCCGTTATTGGAAGTTTCCGTTAAATACGCTGATAGCCCGCGGCGTGAGCGTTATTTAGCATTGAATGAATCGACCTTAAAGCGCAATAGTGCCACTATGGTAACGGATGTGTATATCGGGGGTGAACTTTTTGAGCGCTTTAGAGGTGATGGTTTATGTGTTTCGACTCCAACTGGTTCGACTGCGTATAATAAATCGCTTGGTGGGGCAGTAGTTCACCCTAATCTTGAGGTCTTGCAGATAGCCGAGATCGGTTCGATCAATAATCGAGTTTTTCGGACTTTGAGTTCACCAATGATCGTGGCACCTAATGATTGGATCACCTTTAGACCGGGAAAAGGGAGCGATTTTGTTTTGACCGTTGACTCAGAATCATATCATAATCGTCAGATCTGTGAGATCCAATATAAAGTCTCAAAAAGACGGATCTATTTTGCTAAATACCGCCACACACATTTTTGGCGCCGAGTTCAAGACGCCTTTATAGGAACTGAAGATGAAAATAGAATGGATTTATAACGAAGAAAATAACTGTCATTTAAAGACATTTTTAAAACAAAAGGGCGTGTCACGACGTTTATCAGCTAAGATCAGACATGAAGGTGGCCAATTATTGGTGAATAACACTTCAGGTCGGATCGTGGATCAAATAAAAAAAGGTGATAAAATAACGATCATTTTACCACCGGAACATCCGCGCAAAGAGGCAGTGATCCCATCATATGTCCCGTTAGATATCGTCTATGAAGATGATCATTATTTGATCGTCAATAAACCAGCACGTTTGACTACGATCCCATCACCACTGACCGAGCAGCGAACTGATTCATTGGTCAATCGGATCGTGGGTTATTACAAATTACGGGGTTACGCGCAGACCGTTGTTCATATTGCAACCAGACTAGACCGTGATACGACTGGATTAGTTTTAGTTGCTAAACATCGATATGCCCATGCTTTGATCGATCAGCAACAACATGCGCATACGATCAAAAAGGAATATCTGGCTTTACTTACGGGTAAACTGACGAACCCACATTTTATAGTAAACTTGCCGATCGGGCGCCAAGAGGGTAGTTTGATCAAGCGGCGAGTAGTAGCAAGCGGTCAGTTTGCTAAAACTCAATATTGGTATAAGAAAAGTGTAGGCCAAGCGACATTGTATCGAATCCAATTGCACACGGGACGGACACATCAGATCCGCGTTCACAGTGCTTATTTAAAGCATCCGTTATTAGGCGATCGCTTGTATGATGGTGCCAAAGTTTTGCCTTTACAACGGCAAGCATTGCACTGTGCCTATCTGCGCTTTTATCATCCTTTTTTAGAAAAAGACGTTGAGTTTACTTGTGAATTACCACGAGATATGCAACAGTATCTAGCAAATAATTAGAAAAGAGGGATGCATATGGCTGAAAATCTGGTAAAAATTCAAAGTGACGAGAAGATCATCCAGTTGCTAAACAGCCAAAAAGCACGGCAATTTAGAGAAAATTACTTGGATCTGCACGTTTATGAACAAGCACAGATCTTTACTGAATTAAATTCACAACAAAGAGCAAGGCTGTATCGCTATTTAACAGCCAAGGAAGTCGGAGACATGTTTGATGCGATCGAAGATGAACCCGAAGAAGTCGTAAAATACTTTGAAGAAATGACGCCACAATATGTGGCAAATGTCATTGATGAGATGTATACCGATAATGCAGTCGATATCTTGGCATATGTGCCCAAGAAAGATCTAGCGGGTTATCTGCGCCTTTTGCCGACCGAAAAAGCCGCTGAGATCCGTGAAATGTTGCACTATGAAGATAAAACTGCGGGTGCGATCATGTCGACGGAATATGTGGCGATCGCTGGCAATCAGACGGTCCGCTCGGCAATGCATGTTGTCAAACGTGAAGCAAGCGATGCCGAAACGATCTATTATGTTTATGTTGTTGGCGCTGATAATAAGTTGATCGGTGTTTTGACGTTGCGTGATCTTTTGATAAATGATGATGATCAAATGATCACGGATATCATGACAACACCTGTAATGTCAGTTAAAGTTTCTGATGATCAAGCTGAAGTTGCACAGACGATCAGGGACTATAACTTCTTAGCGATCCCAGTGACCGATTATGAGAATAAATTGATCGGGATCATCAACGTCGATGATATCATTGACGTTATCGATGAAGAATCTGCTGAGGACTACTCTGGTTTGGCTGCTGTTGATACAGAAGAAGTGGCAGATAATCCGATCAAGGCTGCGAGCAATCGTTTGCCTTGGCTGATCGTCTTGTTATTGCTGGGGATGTCGACGACGACATTGATCTCGCACTATGAAGGTATGATCAGCCAAGCTAGTATTTTAGCGATCTTTGTTTCTTCGATCACGGGTACTGCTGGGAATGCGGGGACACAGAGTTTGGCGGTCGCAGTTCGTCGCCTAGCTAGTCGTGATGAAGATCAACCGTCTGTTTATCGCCAATTTTTTATTGAACTTTTGACGGGTCTTGTTACGGGATTAGTTACAGGTTTGACGATCTTTTTGATCGTTGGTTTTTGGAAGCAAAACTTTATTTTAGGCTTTGTTATCGGGATGGCAATGATGTGTGCGATCACGGTGGCAAACTTAGCTGGAAGTTTTATTCCTAATTTGATGGATAAGATCGGCGTCGATCCCGCTGTGGCTTCAGGTCCATTTATTTCAACCTTAAGTGACTTGACTTCGGTGTTGATCTACTTTAATATTGCAAAATTATTTATGAAATTTTTTATGGGGACATAAGGGTAATTTAAATGTTAATATTTGTATTGATATTCTTAATTGGGATTGGTTGGTTTACTTATACCATGAAACACGAGCCCCGTTCTTTATGGGCTGGCGTTTCATTTGTGACCTTTTTACTGACAACGGCGGTCTTTATCGTTGCGATCTTAATGAGGTACAGTGAGTTTTTGTATGCTCATCAGTGGTTGGTTTACATTATTACCTTTTTAGCGATCATAGTGACGATATGTATGGTATTGTGGCCGTTTGTGTTAGTGTCAGCCTTTCTTTATAATGGGATCAAGGTGATCTTAAATGAAGGCTTTAAATTCCATAATCTATTATCACTAGGTTTTGGAATTTTTTGTGTTGCTTACTTAGTGATCTGGCCGATGTTTGGCCATTTTACTGATAAAAATATTTGGATGTACGCCTATGGTTATTTAGGTTCGGTGACGGTCTATTTCTTACTCGTTATGGTAATGTATACTGTAACGTTGACTTTGAATCTAGTCCATCTTAAGTTGCCAAAACTTGACTATATCGTAGTCTTAGGTGCAGGATTAAATGGAACTGAAGTAACCCCGTTATTGGCAGCGCGGATCGATCGGGCGCTTGAGATCTACCGTAAGACACCAGGTTTAAAATTGATCATGTCGGGAGGAAAAGGACCAGATGAGGTGATCGCAGAAGGTGAAGCAATGCAGAACTATGCTGTAAAGCAAGGGATACCTGCAGACGATATCATCGTTGAAAATAAGTCCACGACTACGTATGAAAATATCTTATTTTCACATCGTTTGATGACACCAGAGGCTAAGTTTGGGATCGCTACTAATTCATATCACGTTTATCGTGCCTTAGTGATCGCTAAACGCCAAGGGCTTAAATGTGTTGGCTTTGGTGCCAAAACGCGCTGGTATTTTACACTCAATGCGTTTATGCGTGAATATATCGCTTATCTAAGGATCACCTACAAGTTACAACTGAGCGTCATTTTGGCTTTAGGTGTTGTATATATGGCATTTGCGTATTTAAAGATATAATTATTTCGAGTCAGTCAGAGGGCTGGCTTTTTTGGTATAAAAAAACAAGCCCAACGAATGTCAGACTTGTTATCTAGCTCAAGCTAATAATTTAGTTCCGTGGACGGCAGTGACTTGTAAGGCGTCAGCTACAGCTTGGGCATTTTTAGCGGTGATCTTGCCACCAGGTAGGATCGTGATCCGCTTGTCAGCATAAGCGATGAGTTCTTTTAAATGCCCTAAATTAGCTTCGATCGGAGTATCTTTAGGACCGCCATGGGTCAAGATCCGACTAAAGCCTTGTTCGCAGGCCCAATCGATCGTTTGTTTTTGTTCGTCAAAGTTCAATTCATCAAAGGCCATATTAAAGACGAGTTCCATTCCACCAGCTGCGGCAATGAGTATTTCCATTGCTTCGTAGTCGACTTGGCCATCAGCTGTTAAAGCCCCGATACAAACAGCATCAGCACCTAAAGCTTGGGCTTCTAAGATGTCAGCTTCCATGATCTTTAATTCGATATCATTGTAAACAAAATTTCCACCACGAGCACGGACTAAGATCACTAAGGGAATATTTTTTTCATGGGTATATTTGATGGCTTCACCCATAACACCTTTACTGATCGTAGTTCCACCGACAGCGAGATTGTCACAGATCTCGATCCGGTCAGCACCATCTAAAACAGCTTGAGGCAGATCAGTATAATTTTCTAAGCAAACTTCGCGATAAAGCAAATTCTTCATTCCTTTTAGTTAAAATAAACGCAGACGCCCTCGGGAAGAGGAATATCTTTTTGGCAACAAGCAAGTAATCCGGTTTCTTGGTCACGGGTATACAAAGTTGCATTATCAGTATTTTGGTTAGCGACCAAAATAAATCTTTCAGTTGGATCTAGCGCAAAATCACGGGGGAAATCACCGTGAGTCGTAAGGTGTTGGATCAATTTCAATTCTCCATCCAAAACTTCAAAGACAGCAAGTGAGTTGTGCCCGCGATTAGAAACGTAGACAAAGCGACCATCATTAGAAATTCTGATCGCAGCTGCCCCGTTATGTTCAGTCCAATCATCTGGGATCGTATTTACAGTTTGGCGTAAGTAAAAAGCACCAGTCGTAAGATCATAATCAAGCACAGAAACCGTACTTGAAAGTTCTCCGACCAAATAAGCTGTCTTTTTATCAGGAGCAAACACTAAATGACGTGGTCCGAGCCCAGCCTTGGTTTTTAAGATCGAAACCGGTGCTAACTTACCTTCAGCTGAAATATCGTAAGTTGAGACCGTATCATTACCTAGATCAACGACCGCCAAACGCCCGTCAGGAGTTAGATCGGTATAGTGAACGTGTGAGCCATCCTGCTCTTTACGCGGGCCATGGCCATAGCCAGTCTGGACGACAGAATCACAAAGAGTCAATGTTTTATCATTATTTAAACGATAAACATCGATCTGTCCCTTGTGATAATTAGCAGTGTAGACTAAAGACCGCTTTTTATCGAAAGCTACATAACATGGATTGGGGCCAGCTACAAGGGCGTCATCTGTAAGGACATAGCTGTCATCTGCTAGTTCATAAGCAGCTATTCCGCCTAACGGACCTTCTTTTGCTACGGTCAGCAAAGTTTGATCAGTTATAGTTAAGTAAGTAGGATTTTCCACGGTGATCGCTACTTGGGGCGTGGAAACTTGAGCGGTGTCAGTGTCTAAAAAAGCGTGATAGATACCTTGGCTAGTTTTTTTGGTATAAGTTCCAAAGTAGATCTGTTCTTTCAAAAAAATCCCTCCATTCATCTTGCTCAACTACTATTTTAACATTTTTAGCAGAAAAATTGTGTAACCTGGGTTGGAAAGTCCGCAAATGGTAGAAAAACTACTTTTCTACATAAAAGTGCGGTATAATGTAGCTGTGTTGTGTAGATAAAGCGACGCAAAATTAGGTGATGTGCTAGAGAGGGTTTGTAAAGTTATGATCAAAAGTGAAGTTATTGAAATCGGAGCTAAGGCAGTCTCTAAAGATGAGCCAATGGTGATCTTATTTGATGAAACAGCTTCTCCTCGCTTACGAGAAGTTTCTGTGATCCAACGCTTTGAAAATGATGCGGCCAAGAACTATGATCTAAAGATCGGTTCTAAGATCCAGATCGATGATCAAGTTTATCATGTAAAATATTTAGGTGAATTAGTTGAAAGTAACCTAACAACGATCGGGCATACCGTACTCAACTTTAAACCGGTACCAGAAAAAGAGCATCTCCAAGAAAATGTACTCTATTTAGAGCCACATACTATGCCAGTGATCAAACAAGGAACGCAGATCATTTACGGATAGATAAAATATCCCCTCTAAGACTGTTTAAGTCCTAGAGGGGATCTGTTTCATTCTTTAGTATTGGTCACCATTGAAGATCGAGTTTTTAACGATCACATAATCGACTTTACGAAGTGCAGCTAAGTCACGCCCCCCAGCATAAGAGATGGAGGATTGTAAGTCTTCTTGCATTTCGCGAAGGGTATCGGAAATGTGCCCACGATAAGGAACTAAGAGCTTCTTACCTTCAACATTTTTGTATTCGCCTTTTTGGTATTGAGAAGCTGAACCAAAATAAGTCTTATATTTTTTACCGTCTTGTTCAATGATCTCGCCTGGTGTTTCGGCATGTCCAGCAAACATTGAGCCGATCATACACATTGAAGCCCCAAAACGAACAGATTTAGCGATATCGCCGTTAGTTCTGATCCCACCATCAGCTACGATCGGTTTGCGAGCAGCTTTAGCGCAGAGGCGAAGAGCCGCTAATTGCCAACCGCCAGTCCCAAAGCCAGTCTTGACTTTAGTGATGCAGGCTTTACCCGGTCCGATCCCGACTTTAGTAGCGTCAGCCCCGGCGTTTTCTAACTCACGTACGCCTTCAGGAGTTCCAACGTTACCGGCGATCACAAAGGTCCCAGGGAGTTTTGCCTTGATGTATTTGATCATATCGATCACGGTATCTGAATGACCGTGGGCGATATCGATCGTGATGTACTCAGGGATCAAGTTTTCCTGTGCAAGTTGATCGATCAATTGATATTCTTGTGGTTTGACCCCGACTGAGATCGAGGCAAAGAGTCCAAGTTGGTGCATCTTTTTAACAAATGGGACACGTTCGTTTTCTTCAAACCGGTGCATGATATAGAAATAACCGTTTTGCGCTAACCAAATAGCTAGGTCTTCATCGATCACGGTTTGCATATTGGCCGGAACGACAGGAATGTTGAAGGTCATTGGACCAAATTTAACGCGGGTATCGATCTCAGACCGACTTTTAACGATACATTTATTAGGAACAAGTTGAATATCTTCATAATCAAATACTGGCATGATTATAAACCCCTTTATCTATTATTCGTAAAAAAAATCATTAACTCCAAAGAGCAAAATTAAATATAACGTATTAGTCAGAGTAAGTCAAATAAAAAAATATTCGTATTAAAAAAGGTTCGGTTTTTACATTGATTAAATTTGACTTAATAAATTAAGCAATTCGACAAGTACATGGATCCACGTTAAAATAAAGCAGCAGTGAAAGTGAGGGAGAATTTATGGCAAAAAAAGCTAAAAAAAATAAAGAAAAAAAGACAAATGACGAGCGGATCCTAGATCAACATCATATTGAATATGAAGAAGCTTCATTTGAATGGTTGACTAGGGGGCGATCTGCACTAGATGAAGCTAATGCTCAAGGTGTCGATCCCAAATCTATTTTAAAAACGATCGTCTTACAAGCAAATAAAGATCCTAAAGATTATGTGGTCGTATGTTTACCACTTGAATATGAGATCGACCTTAAGTTGGTAGCCCAAGAGCTAGGCAAAAAGCAAGTTCATTTAGCCGATAACAAAAATTTGATCAACATCACGGGCTATATCCATGGTGCTAATACGCCGATCGGGATCAATGTACGTAAGGGATTTCCGATCTATTTTGATGAACGGATCAAAGATCAACCATTGATCTCAGTTTCAGCTGGTAAAGTAGGGCGTTCGGTCCGCTTAAAACAAACTGATCTAATAGATCTAGTCAAGGGTAAATATATCAAGGTCGAAAAGTAGGGATGAGTATGAAAAAAATCGAACGGGGAGCACGATTTGTTGCGCAAAACAAAGAGTTATTTCGGTGTCCGACCTGTAAAGCGCCCTTTAGTAAAGTAGAAAAGACGACAGTTTACTGTATCAAAGAGCATCAATTTGACCTTTCTAAAAAAGGGACCTTGTATTTGATCAAGCATGGCGTCAAGAGTGACTATGATGACGATGCAATGTGGCAAGCGCGCCGTACTCTATTACAAGCTGGCTTTTTTGATCCGATCATTGAAGAAATAACAAACCAGATCGGTAAACGAGCAGGTATCAAAGTACTTGATATTGGCTGTGGAGAAGGTAGTGTTTTACAACGCTTAGAACATAAGCAAGCTGATAGCTCTGACCGATATGTAGGCTTTGATATTTCGAAACGTGCGATCAATCTGGCAACACAACAAGAAACGGCTGGCTTTTTTTGCATTGCCGATCTAGCTGATCTTCCATTTAGTGAACAAAGTTTTGATTACTTGATCGATATTTTTTCACCATCTGCCTATAGTGAATTTGCACGGGTCCAGAAAAAATCGGGCAAACTTTTGAAAGTCATTCCAAATGCTAACTATCTAGGTGAATTACGGCGGTTATTGTATGCTGAAAATGATGAAAAACACGAATATAGTAATCAAAAAGTGTTGGATCTTTTCTATAAGCACTATCCTAAAGCGACTAGTACGCGGATAAAGTATGGTTTTTCGTTAGATGATGCTTTGTTTACTGCACTTATGAAAATGACGCCTTTACAGTGGGGAGCTTCGGCTGAAAGCTTGCAAAAAGCTGCGAGTCAGCCATTAAAGCAGATCACAGTGGATGTGACCTTACTCAGTGGTGAAAAATAATTTTGAAAAAAGATTGAAAACTACCTAAATAAGTGCTATGATAGTCGATAAGAAATCGGTTATGAGTAATTAATGCACTGTCGTTAGTTGCTATGTGATTGTACTTCATTAACGTAATTGTTCGCCGTGCCCACACCGAACAGTTACGCTTTTTTTATGTAAATAAGATCTTAAAATGAAAGAAGAAAAAAGATGGCTAACCATATTGTTTTATTTGAACCTTTGATGCCAGCAAATACTGGCAATATCGCTCGAACTTGTGCAGGAACGAATACTGAATTACATTTGATCGAACCTTTGGGATTTTCAACTGATGATAAATATTTAAAACGAGCTGGCTTAGATTATTGGGATAAAGTAAAGATCACTTATCATGCTAATTTACCAGCATTTTTAGAAATTTTAGGTGCTGATGCTAAATTACATGTCGTTTCAAAATTTGCTAATTTAGCATATACTGAAGTCGACTATACCGATCCTAAGACTGATCATTATTTTCTTTTTGGAAAGGAAACGACTGGCTTGCCAGAAAATTTTATGCGCCAAAATGAAGAAAAGTGTATTCGGATCCCACAAAACGATGAACACATTCGGGCGTTGAACTTATCGAATACAGCAGCGATCGTAGTTTATGAAGCTCTAAGACAACAAGGTTTTCCAAAGCTTGATAAGACACATACGTATGAAAACGATAAATTAAAATAGTTAAAAAAGAGGCTTGTCATAAAAGGCAAGTCTCTTTTTTAACTATTCAGTCACATAAACTTCTTTAAAATCATCTGTGATCCCAGCTGAATTTTGAACCATATCGTGTACTGTTGGACGAAGCATTTCAGGAACATTATCTTGAAGTAATGGAACAACTGGCTGATCTTCGTTGAGTAACTTAGCAGCTTTGATCATGTCTTCGAAGCGTTTATTTTCATTTAAAGCATCAGTTGTTTTAGCTGCAGTAACAAGCTTATTGTATTCAGGACTATCATAATTACCCATGTTAGTGAAGTTTGCTTTTGTTTCAACATCTAAGAAATTGATCGGATCAGCAAAATCAGCTAGCCAACCGGTAAGTTGAACATCGAAATCACCTTTTGAAGCTTGAGCGATGATAACTTTTCCTGGGATATTACGTGTTACGACCTTAACTTGAGGTAAAGTCTGCTCGATCTGACTTTGGATGAACTCAGTCTCTTTTTTAGACGTTTCATCATCGCGTCCTAGTAAGGTAAATTCAAAATGATCTTCACCTAATTCTTTGAGACCTTCTTTGAGCAACTTTTGGGCTAATTTTTTATTATATGTCACGCCAACCTTAGTAGCAGCTAGCTCAGAAAAATCTTTACCTTTAAACTTGGCTAGGTCTTTGGGAACGAAATTGGTCAATGGAACAGCGCCGCCTCCAGCAACATTTTTAGCTAAGTACTTACGGTCGATCGCATAAGATAATGCTTGACGGATCTTTTTGTTTTTGAATTCTTTCTTCTCTAAGTTATATTCCATATATGTTGTGCGAGCTTCTTGTAAAACTTTATAACCTGGTGTTTTGGCTAATTCCTTTGCTTGTTCAGCAGAAAGCGTTGTGAAGTCAACTTTATTTGCTTGATAAAGGTTATAAGCTGTTGTGGTGCTCTTATTGACTTTAAAGTTGACGGTCTCCATCTTGACGTGTTTTTTGTCCCAGTAATCTTTATTTTTAACGAATTTCCAGTTTAGGTTAGACCCCGTCCAACCTTCTAATAAGAAAGGACCGTTAAAAACGGTGGTTTTAGCTGAAGCTCCATACTTAGCTCCATATTTTTCAACGGCTTTTTGATCTTGCGGGAAGAAACGAATATCGCCCATCAAAAGTTTAAAGTAAGGTGTCTGTTGTTCAAGTTGAACAACAAGTTCATAGTCACCGTTTGCTTTGACGCCTAAGGTATCTGGTGCCATCTTACCTGCGATGATCGCATCAGCATTTTTGATCCCACTGTAAAGATATGATCCTGGAGCTGCATTTTTAGGATCAACAGCTCGATGCCAAGCATAGACAAAGTCATGAGCGGTGACGGGATCACCATTTGACCATTTAGCATTTTTGCGTAAGGTCATCGTATAGGTCAGCCCATCTTTTGAAACTTTAGTCTTTGTAGCTAACCCTGGTTCAGCATGATTATTTTTGATTCGGAAAAGCCCCTCCATAGCGTTGTTGATCATATTAGCGCTCCCGTTTTCTGGAACAAGGGCTGAATCAAGTGTGGCGATCTCACTTTTTAATGACCAATTTAAAACTTGCTTAGCTGCAGGTTTGTTGGTCGTTTGTTTAGAGTTGGAGTTGCCACAAGCACTTAGTGTCAGTGTGGCAACAAGTAAAGTACTACTGGTCATGAGTAGTTTTTTTAATGACATAGATTATTCCCCCTTAAAATAATTGTTCTGTAAGCTACCCCTAAATTAAAAAAGTAATTTTTTAATTTCTATTATTATATTTTATAAAAATTATAATTTCAAGATAATTATTTAGTTTTTTTAAAAAATAAAAATATCTATTAAATATTAATATAAAAGGATTTAATCTTTTTCGTTGATGATCGATATCAAAAGTTTTTGCTTATTATATTTTAAAGAATAGCAACTTGAGGTAAATGTGTTATAATTTAGTGAGCATTGAGTGGAATTTAGGGTGATTCCAAAAGAAATCGAGGGGTAAATTTGGCGCACAGAAGAAATACTAGAAGTAAACCAAAAAACAATAAGAAAAAGCAAACAAAAAATAGTAAAGATCTCAAGTTGACTTGGAGAGCATACGGGGCTTTGGCATTGATCTTTGCAGTAGCGATCATACTAGATCTAGGCTTTTTAGGGACATTATTTGCTAACATGTTACGCTTAGTAGTCGGAAATACTTATCAATTAGGAGCAGTACTTTTGGGGATCTTAGGAAGTTACTGGTTATTGTTTGACCGTGTTTTCAAATTAAGAACCAACTATCTTGTAGGGGCGATCTTGTTATATTTAGGGGTCGTTTTGTGGATCAGCGCTTCTACTTTTCAAAATTTGGCGATCCACACTGATTTTATTGAAGCCTTTTTTGAACGAGCGGGGCATGATCTTGTTTCAGGGACTTTGAACGAGGATCTAGCAGGAGGGATCATAGGGGTCATTTTGTATAGCTTGACGTATTTTTTGTTAGGTCAGATCGGCTCTTATCTGTTAGCTTGCTTACTAGTAGGGGCTGGGGTCTTGTTTATCTGTCAGATCTCCTTTAGTGCAGTATTAGAAAATATCGGACGGATATTTAAAACTTTAGTCTTTGGGACATTAAATTTACTAAAAAAGGCTAGAACTGAACTAAAAAGTTTCAAACAGACGACTTCTAAGGAATTGTTTACCGAAGTTGAACCTAGTTCTGATAGAAAAGCCCCTGCATCACAAGAGCCGATCCCAGAACCAACACCAGTAGTAGCTGAGCCTACAGTGAGCATACCACCCGAGAAAAAAACAATTCCTAAACCCAAAAAAGTACTATCAGTTAAAGGTGATGGTACGTATGAATTACCGAGTCTAGATCTATTGAGCGAAGTTTTGGTTCCCGATCGCACGGGTGAAAAAAAGAAGATCAAACAAAATCAAGTAGTCTTGACAGAAACGCTCAAAAGTTTTGGGGTTCAGGCTGAACTAAAAAATATTATCTTAGGTCCAGCGGTAACTAAATATGAATTACATCCCGCCATCGGAGTCAAAGTATCTAAGTTTGTCAGTTTAGCAGATGATCTTGCTTTAGCCTTGGCTGCTAAAGATATTCGGATCGAAGCGCCGATCCCGGGGAAAGCTTTAGTTGGGATCGAAGTGCCTAATCAAAAAGTAGCGACTGTTTCGTTTAAAGAATTGATGGCTGAATTTCGTGAGACTGATTTTTCACCACTTGAAGTGCCTTTGGGACGTGATATCTCAAATGGGTTGGTCACGGCTGATCTAGCTAAGATGCCACACTTGTTGATCGCAGGATCGACTGGGAGTGGAAAGTCGGTCGCGATCAATGTTATTTTGACGAGTTTATTGATGAATTGTTTGCCTGAGCAAGTCAAGCTGGTCTTGATCGATCCAAAGAAAGTAGAGCTTGGAATGTATCATGATCTGCCACATTTATTGACACCAGTTGTAACAGAACCGCGTAAAGCAGCGGTGACTTTGGAAAAAGTCGTTGCAAAAATGCAACAGCGTTATGAGATCTTTGCTCAAACGGGGCAAAGAAATTTAACGGGCTATAATAAAATGGCGGCTAAAGATCCTGCTAATTATGAACAGATGCCATATATCGTTGTTGTAGTCGATGAATTAGCCGATCTGATGATGACGACTGGTAACGAGGTCGAAGCTGCGATCACACGGATCGCGCAAATGGGACGGGCTGCTGGGATCCATTTGATCTTAGCTACCCAACGGCCTTCTGTGGATGTCATCACGGGGATCATCAAGGCTAATGTGCCTTCGCGGATGGCGTTTGCGGTCTCAAGCGGGACTGATTCACGGACGATCATCGATCAAGTTGGTGCTGAAAAATTATTAGGTCGTGGTGATATGCTCTATTTACCAATGGGCCAAAATAAACCATCGCGAGTCCAAGGGGCATATATCTATGATGAAGACGTTCAAAATGTTGTTGATTTCATCAAATCTCAAGCCGAAGTGACGTATGATCAAGCGTTAGAAGTTTCTGAAAGTGAGCTTAAAACTCCAGATGATAATGGGACTGATGAGCTTTTTGATGAAGTCGTAGCTTTTATCACGCAGGAACAAAAATGTAGTACCTCATTGATCCAGCGCCATTTTAGGATCGGTTATAATCGAGCTGCCAATCTGGTAGAAGAGCTTGAAAATCGAGGCATGATCGGCCCACAAGCTGGTTCTAAACCACGCCAAGTTTATTTAAAATCAAAAAAAGTCGATGATTGATCGCATTTTTGCTCGTCTGATCTAGACGAGCTTTTTTGGTAGAAATAAAATTTATTTTTTAAACGAAAACCTTGTGATTGAAACTTGTCAATGCAGGTCTTTTACCTTATCATAGTTAGAGAGTATATAAACTATTTGACTAAACAACTAGAAATATATCAGTAACATATCGAAGGGGGAACTGTTAGTGCAAAAAGAAATCAATACGGGGGTCATGTTGAATGTGATCCCTACACAACAGTTCAAGACAACACGAGTCGTGATCTCATTTTTAAAAGAGTTGACAGATCGCAAAGAACTCGTTATGCGAACGCTATTAGCTAATATTTTAGAAACGAGTAGTCAAGCTTATCCGACACAAAAAGCAGTTGCCTTAGAGCTTTCCAAGATGTATGGAGCAAGTTTTGGTACAACAGTCAGCCGGCGCGGGCAAGTACATATTCTAAATTTTGTTTTGAATTGTGTAAATGATAACTATCTTTTGCATCCCGAAGATTTGTTAGGTCAAGTTTTCTCATTTTTAAAAGAATTGATCTTTGCCCCATTAGCCAATGATGGAGCCTTTGATGAAGCAACTTTTGAGCGTCAAAAGCTTAATTTGACCGCTTATATCGAAGCAGTCAAAGATAATAAACAGTCCTATGCGGCGTTAGAATTGCAAAAGGTTTATTTTGAGGATGCGATCCAACAAGCTGCTAACTATGGGACAGTGGAGGATCTAGCTTCAGTTACGGCAGCTGAACTTTACGCTTATTATTTGGAAATGCTTCAAAATGATCAGATCCAGATCTTCGTGTCAGGTGATGTCTTAGAAGCTGAAGTTGAGGAAAATGTGCTTGCATTACCTTTTGGCAAAAGAACGACTGCGATCACCAAGCTTTGTTATGAGCAACCAACACGGACCCAAGTGGTCGAAGTCGTCGAAAAACAGACTTTAAATCAAAGCAAGTTAGACTTAGCTTATCGATTGCCGACCACTTATCGCGATGCTAACCACTATGCTGCTGTAGTCTTTAATGCCTTATTGGGGGGCTCGCCACAGTCCAAATTATTTGCTAATGTACGCGAAAAAGAAAGTCTTGCTTATTATGCAAGTAGTAATTTTGATCCCTTCCGGCAGGTGCTCTTGATCCAGACGGGTATCAAGACAAGGGACAAAGAAAAAGCCTACAGCTTGATCAGACAACAAGTTACTGATCTAGCTGCAGGAAAATTCAGTGAAACTGAATTAGAAAATATCAAACTAAATTTGATCAACGGTTATGAAAGCCGTTTAGATAATCAAATGACGGCGATCACACGTAGTCAGCTAGATATATTGAGTCAAGTGTCGGAAACACCAGCGATCTGGATCGAAAAGATCAACCAAGTTTCACATCAAGACGTGGTAGAGGTGGCAAATTTAGCTGAGCTTCAAGCCGTATTTTTCTTAGATGGGGGGCATATTTAGTGGAGATCAATAGTTATCCGCAATTTGACGAGACGCTTTATACGGCTACTTTGGATAATGGGCTAAAAGTCAATTTTTTGCCGCGAACAGATTTTCATAAGACCTATGGGATCTTGACGACTGATTATGGCTCAGTTGATAACGAATTTGTTCCTCTAGGTGAGACTGAAATTCGTCGTTTTCCTGATGGGATCGCCCACTTTTTGGAACATAAATTATTCGAAAAAGAAGATCACGATGCCTTTGAACTATTTGGTAAATATGGGGCTGATGCGAATGCCTTTACCAGTTTTACGCGTACGAGTTATCTATTTCAAACGACACAAAATGTTGCTAAGTGTGTGACGACGTTATTGGATTTTGTGCAAACGCCGTATTTTTCGGAAAAGACAGTTGAAAAAGAAAAAGGTATCATTGGTCAAGAGATCAAAATGTATGATGATGACTCCAATTGGCGCTTATATTTTGGGATCATTGAGAACATGTATCCTAAAAATTCATTAAGTATAGATATCGCTGGGACAGTTGATTCGATCAATAAGATCACTGCCAAAGATCTTTATGACTGTTACAAGACTTTTTATCAGCCAAGTAACATGGATCTCTTCTTAGTCGGGAATTTTGAAGTTGAAGCTATGCTCGAGTTGATCAAAGAAAATCAAGCAGTTAAGGAATTCCCAAGTCCTGAGCCGATCAAGCGAGCTGAAGAATTTTTTGATCTAGAAGGTAGAGATATTATTCCTTATCGGATGACGGAATTGGAGGTCCAGCGTCCTAAAACGATCATAGGGATCAAGGGACTGGATAAAGTACCGGCAGGTCGAGCAGGTCTGCGATATAAGCTAGCAGTCGAATTATTATTGTACTTACTTTACAGCGAAACTTCAGATAAATACCTAGAACTTTATGATGAAGGTATCTTAGACGACAGTTTTGGTTATGATTTTTCTTTAGAACGAGGTTTTCATTTTGCTACGATCTCGGGTGATACCAATAAACCACAAGAACTATCCAATGCCGTGATCGAGATCGCTGAGCACGCGTTAGAGTTTTTAGACGATAAAGAAGCTGCTTTTGAATTAGCTAAACGTGAGCTGATCGGACGTAATATCCAAGCGATGAATTCATTAGAGAGTATCGCCAATCGTTATGAAGCTGAGCTGTTTGAAAATGCGACCTTGTTTGATGTTGGAGCGCTTTTAGAACAATTGACTTTAGCTGATATCAAAGCTGTGGCCAAGCAGTTCTTACGGTCAGAAGCGATCAGTGTTTACCAAATTCTCCCGAAAGAAGATGAAGATAAATGAAATGGGCTTTGCTCTGTGGAGCTTCAGGTGATCTAGGTCACCAAATAGCTAAAGACTTAGCTGCTGATGGCTGGTCGTTATATTTACATTACTATCGCAACAAAACGCGTGTAGATGATCTAGTAGTAGAACTAGCAAAGAATTATCCCAAGCAGGATTTTTTAACGATCCAAGCTGACCTTACAGCACCAGACACGATGTTGCAAGTAGCTTCCCAGATCTTTGGCAGTCTAGATGCATTGATCTTTGCGCAAGGAACGACAGAGTATGGTCTATTTAGCCAACAAGAACCACAAGCTTTTGATCAGTTGTTGGCGATGCAACTACAAAGTCCGTTGCGTTTGATCGCATTGCTCGAAGCTAAATTAGCCCGCAGTCAAGCAGCGCGGATCGTGTTTATCGGCTCGGTCTATGGTGGGGCTGGTAGTGCTTTAGAAGTCGGTTATAGTACGGTAAAAGGAGCGCAAAGTGCTTTTTGCAAAGCTTATAGTAAAGAAGTAGCTTCTTTGGGGATCACGGTCAATACGCTCGCACCTGGAGCAATAGATACGCAGATGAATCAGATGTTTTCTGGTAGTGAACGGCAAGCAGTAAAAGAAGAGATCCCCAGTGGTCGCTTTGCTCAGCCAAGTGAGATAAGTTATTTCGTAAAAATGTTGTTAGCCCCTAAAGCTAGTTATTTAACGGGTCAGACACTTTATGTGACCGGTGGTTGGCTCGTGTAGACGATAGAATCTAAAAAAGAGACGGAGAAATTAGATAAAATGACAGATATTGGAACAATTTTAAAAGAAGCGCGTAAAGAAAAAGGTTTGACACTAGACGACTTGCAACAAACGACCAAGATTCAAAAACGTTATTTGATCGCGATCGAAGACGGTGATTTTGCAGCGCTACCAGGTAAATTCTATGTGCGAGCTTTTATCAAGCAATATGCAGAAACTGTTGGGATCGATCCAGAAGAGTTGCTAGCTAAGCTAGATGAAGATAAGGCTCCCAAACTAGAAGAAACAGAAGCAACGACGCGTACTGAAGCGGTCAAGCGCGAAGAAGAAAAAACTATGTCACCGATTCTTGCAGGGTTGATCCGTTATTTACCTACGATCATTATCGTATCTATCGTAGTTGCGATCTTAGGAACGATCTATATCTTTGCTTGGGGAGATCGTGAACGTAATAGCAGTACACAGATCGCCGATAACAGCCAAAAAGTCTCAGTTTCTTCTGAAAGTTCTGCTAAGAGTAGTAGTTCTAAGGAAAAAGCTTCAAGTAGTGAAAGTAGTAGCAGCACATCTAAAAAAGAAAGCTCAAGTACAAAAGCTAAGAAGGAATCTAAAAAGACAACTAAACAAAAGATCACTAATACTTCAGCTACGGGTTCAGCTTTCGTATATGATCTAGAAAATGCTCCGGCTACAAACAAGATCGAAATGACAGTTTCTGATGGCGCAACAGCTTGGAATGCTGTTTCAGCTAATGGAGTTCAAGTCTGGCAAGGGACGCTCAATGCTGCTAATACGTCACAAACAGTTGAGATCCCTGAAAATACAACAACGATCACTTTGAATTTAGGAAACTCAAAGGCTACCTCGATCAAGATCAACGGTAAGAAATTTGATTTCTTAAAAGAAAACGAGACTTTGACCGTACGTACGATCACCCTAAATGTTGCCCAAACAACAGCACAATAAAAGTAGTATGGCAGAAAACGGTGGATGCCAAAGTATAAGTAAATCTAAGAAAGGAAACTGTGCGCTTTTCAAAGTGTGAAACTTTTCCGCCAACACAGTAGAAAATTATGAATTTACCGAATAAATTGACAGTTTTACGGATCATTTTGATCCCGATCTTCATGTTGGTCTTACTATTACCGCTTGATTGGGGCGAGGTAGTTTTAGCTGGTACTGTTATTCCGACCACACAATTGCTCGGAGCGTTGATCTTTGCGGTTGCTTCGATCACGGACTTTGCGGATGGTCAGATCGCGCGTAAACAAAAATTAGTTACCAATTTTGGCAAATTTGCTGATCCTTTAGCTGATAAGATGTTAGTAATGACTGCATTTATCATCTTAGTACAAATGGGCAAGGTACCTGCGTGGGTCGCAGCGATCATTGTTTGCCGCGAATTGGCTGTAACAGGTTTGCGTTTGATCATCGTTGAAAATGATGGTAAAGTCATGGCGGCTGAACTCCCAGGTAAGATCAAAACAATGACCCAAATGTTTGCGATCTTGTTCTTGTATTTGAATAATGTTTTCTTTATCAATGCAAATATCATGATCGGTGAGATCTTATTGTACATCTGCTTATTCTTTACAGTATATTCAGGTTTGGATTATTTTTGGAAGAGTAGAAGTATTTTTGCCGATTCTTTTAACGATTAAAAACGATAGACTACTTCAACTGGTGAAGTGGTCTATTTATTTGCATAGAGATCCAAAGATTTTGCGTATCTTTAAAGTGAGGCTAAAACATGTCAAACATTAGTTCGCAAAACGCTTGCTTTTTTTGAAAAAAATAAGTATGATATATGGTACAGAGTAATTGAACGTAGATTAGGAAACGTTCTTTGTGAGTAGATGACAAAGAGGAGGAGTAAATTTGGCTGACGAAAGACAAGTTGCTTTAGACAAAGCGCTCAAGAAGATCGAAAAAGATTTCGGTAAAGGTGCCATCATGAAGATGGGTGAAAAGGCTGATACCCAGATCTCAACTGTTCCAAGTGGTTCATTGGCCCTTGATGAAGCTTTGGGAGTAGGTGGTTTCCCAAGGGGACGTATCGTGGAGATCTATGGGCCTGAAAGTTCTGGTAAGACCACCGTTGCCTTGCAAGCGGTAGCTGAAGTTCAAAAACAAGGCGGTCTAGCAGCCTATATCGATGCGGAAAATGCGCTTGATCCTGCATATGCGACAGCTTTGGGCGTAAATATCGACGACTTATTGCTCTCTCAACCCGGTACTGGTGAAGAAGGTCTACAGATCGCAGATGCCTTGGTCTCTTCTGGTGCGGTAGATATCGTGGTCATTGACTCCGTAGCGGCTTTAGTTCCTAAAGCTGAGATCGAAGGTGAGATGGGCGACTCACATGTTGGTTTACAAGCGCGTTTGATGTCTCAAGCTTTGCGTAAACTTTCAGGTACGATCAACAAGACTAAGACGATCGCTTTGTTTATCAATCAGATCCGTGAAAAAGTTGGGGTGATGTTTGGTAATCCGGAAACGACCCCTGGTGGACGGGCCCTTAAGTTTTACTCAACGATCCGCTTGGAAGTTCGGCGTGCTGAACAGATCAAGGATGGTTCCGATGTCTTAGGTAACCGGACTCGGATCAAGGTTGTGAAAAACAAGGTCGCACCACCATTTAGAACGGCAGAAGTTGATATCATGTATGGCGAAGGGATCTCGAAGATGGGTGAATTGATCGACTTAGCAGTTGAAAAAGATATCATCGAAAAGAGTGGTTCATGGTTTTCATATGGTGGTAGTCATATTGGTCAAGGTCGTGAAAAGACAAAGGCTTACTTGAGTGAACATCCTGAAGTGGCCGACGAGATTACCCAAAAAGTTCGTGATACACCAACGCTCACACAAAAAGAGAAAAAAGCACTTGAAAAAGAAAAAAAAGCTAAGGAAAAAGAAGCGGCTAAAGCTGATAAAAAGGCAGCTAATAAGCCGGTCAGTTTAGACTTAGGCAATGATGAAAAATAAACTTTAAAGAGTAGCCGGTTGCTAGGACTACTCTTTTTTTCGACATTATTTAGATAAAAGGTCAAACAGACTGATAATGATTGACATTTACCAACATTAAACATTAAAATATTATTGTGTGTAAATTAGACCTAAGCCGTCGATTTACCACGATAAAATAGATCGCGGAGGTGCAAACTTGAACTATATTGTTATTAGTGCCATCCTCGCAATCGCTGTTTTGACTTTAGTGCTAGGTTTTGCTTTAGGAATCTTTTATCGAAAGCGTAGTTATGAACAATCGCTAGATGCCGCAACTCAAACGGCCAAAGGTATTATTGCTAGTGCCAAAAAAGAGGCTTTACTGGAAGCAAAAGATGAAAGTCATCGCTACCGTAAAGAAGTCGAAGGCGAATTGAAAGAGAGACGCTTTGAAGTTCAGAAACAAGAAAATCGTTTGTTGAAAAGAGAAGAGAACCTTGATCGCAAGGATTCAGTCTTAGACAAACGCGAACAAGTGCTTACACAAAAAGAAGATCAATTGAGTGCTGAGCAACAAAGATTAGATGCAAAGAGCAAAGAAGTCGCTTCACTTGAACAAAAACAAAAAGATAAGCTGGAAGAAATCGCCGCTTTGACAAAAGACCAAGCTAAGGAGCTTATTCTTAAAGAGACACGTAACAGTTTGAGTTATGAGTTAGCTGTGATGATCAAGGAAAGTGAAGCACAAGCTCAAGCCACAGCTGACAAAAAAGCCAAGAGTTTGATCGCGCAGGCTATCCAACGTAGTGCAGCTGATATGGTCTCTGAAACCACCGTCTCAGTCGTTAACTTACCAAATGATGAGATGAAGGGCCGCATTATCGGGCGTGAAGGGCGTAATATTCGCACACTTGAAACTTTGACAGGGATCGATCTGATCATTGATGATACTCCTGAAGCTGTCGTTTTGAGTGGTTTTGATCCTGTAAGACGTGAGATTGCCAAAATGGCCTTAGAAAAATTGATCCAAGATGGTCGGATCCATCCGGCACGCATTGAGGAAATGGTCGAAAAGGCTACTAAGGAAATGGATAGCCGGATCCGCCAGACTGGTGAAGAAGCTATCTTTGATCTTGGGATCCATTCAATGCACCCAGATTTGATCAAGACGGTCGGTCGTTTGAATTATCGGACAAGTTACGGTCAAAATGTGTTGGATCATTCGATCGAAGTTGCGAAGATCACAGGGGTCCTTGCAGCTGAGTTAGGTGAAGATGTTACAATAGCGAAACGCGCAGGTTTACTACACGATATCGGAAAAGCGGTCGATCATGAAGTTGATGGCTCTCACGTTGAGATCGGGGTAGAATTGGCGAAGAAATATAAAGAAAACGATGTCGTTGTCAATACGATCGAATCTCATCACGGGGATGTAGCACCAAAATCAACGATCGCAGTTTTAGTTGCAGCGGCTGATGCAGTTTCAGCTGCACGTCCAGGGGCTCGGAGCGAGTCGCTAGAAAACTACATTCACCGCCTTGAAAAATTGGAGAATATCTCTAATGAATTTGAAGGTGTGAAGAAGAGTTATGCGATCCAAGCTGGGCGTGAAGTTCGGATCATCGTTAAACCAAATGAGGTCAACGACTTAGAGGCAACTGTTTTAGCACGTGATATTCGAAATAAGATCGAAGAAGAACTTGAATATCCAGGGCATATCAAAGTTACCGTTATTCGTGAAACACGAGCGGTCGAATATGCTAAGTAATAGTTTTAGCAATTGTATCAAAAAAACTGTAGTCCGATCAGGGCTACAGTTTTTTTATTAGGCACGGCGTTCTTTTTTTAATTTCTCAGCCTGTTTAGCACTCAAGTTGCCGAGGGTAACTAAACGGTCTTCGATCAGGTCTAAAACGTAATTACGATCTGCTTGATTTTCAACAAAATCGTATTTATCGCCATCAATGATCAATAGTTGAGAGAGTTCATAATTTTTTTCAAAGTCAGCATAATACCGTAAGAGACGTTGGTAATACTCGATCAATGAAGGATCAGTTGAGATCTGTTCATATTTACGTCCACGTTTTTGGATGCGCTTGATCATCGTATCATAGGAAACTTTGATCAAGACCATCAGATCAGTATCGTTAGTCGGAGTAGCTGCCTTAAGTTCAGTCAGCATATGGCCTAAAAGTTCTTGATAGGTCGCATATTCGATCTGAGTTGCATTTCCCATATCGGTATTCATCTTCATGAACATCGCATCTTCATAGATCGAGCGATCCAAAATGTTGTTTGGGTGTCGCATAGCTTGCTTCATCATCATAAAACGTCGATTTAAAAAGAAAGTTTGTAACAGATAGGCATAGGGATTAGTAGCATCCTTATCGCCAGCTTGACGTTTTTTGGCTGCGATTTCGTTACCTTTATAAAATAAGGGTAAGACAGGGTTGTCTTCAACGGGTTCAAAGAACGGCTCTGAACCTAATTCTTGGGCCAAGATCTGTGTTAGGCTTGATTTACCTGATCCAATTATCCCAGCTAGTGTGATCATAGAAAGTTCATCCTCTCGGTTAATGTACTTAACTATCTTACATTTTTAGCGCTTGTTTTTCAAATGGTGAATTACTTGACTAATTGTTATGAGAGGCATATATTTCTCTATATAAAATTTTTTATGTGGCAGACTGTAGGCAAGATGATAGCCTGCCAGAAAGGCTCGTGAGATAATGGAAAAACAAAAAAGACAGCTATTTTTAGGGTCTTTGATCACCCTAGGAATCGTTTACGGGGATATAGGAACTTCGCCTTTGTATGTGATGAAGGCTTTATTAGCGGATCTAGGAAGTCCGCAAAACTTGACCCGTGGATATCTTATTGGCTGTCTCTCGTTAGTTTTTTGGACTCTGATGCTGATGACAACGATCAAATATGTTTTGATCGCGTTGAAAGCAGATAATCACGGTGAAGGGGGGATCTTTGCCCTGTATGCTTTAGTGCGCCATCAAAAAAAGTGGCTGATCATTCCGGCTTTGATCGGTGGGGCTGCTTTATTAGCTGATGGGACTTTGACCCCAGCGGTGACCGTTACCAGTGCGATCGAAGGCTTAAAGGGGGTTGCATTTGGTCAAAATGTTCCGATCGCATCTCAAAATAGTGTGATCATTGTAACATTTGTGATCTTATTAGTTTTATTTTTGATCCAGCGATTTGGGACAAGTTTGATCGGTAAAGGCTTTGGACCGGTGATGTTTATCTGGTTTAGCTTTTTAGCGATCGTTGGTCTGATCAATTTAGCTAGTGACCCTGGGATGTTAGTCGCTTTGTCACCACATTATGGTTTAAAATTGCTGTTTTCACCAGAAAATAAAGTTGGGATCTTTATTTTAGGGAGCGTCTTTTTGGCAACGACAGGGGCTGAGGCGCTGTATTCAGATATGGGGCATGTTGGAAAGCGCAACATCTATCTGACCTGGCCCTTCGTCTGCACGGCGCTTATATTGAATTATTTTGGCCAAGGAGCATATTTGAGTACACACTTAGCTCAGATAAAAGCCCAAACTAACTTTGAAAATCCATTCTATGCTGTTTTAAGTTCAGATTGGTATTTGTTTGGTGTAGTTTTGGCAACGTTGGCGGCCATTATTGCGTCACAAGCCTTGATCACAGGCTCATTTACCTTAGTTCAAGAAGCAGTTGGTTTAAAACTTTTCCCCCGCATGAAAGTTGAGCATCCTAGTCTTTCGCGCGGGCAGATCTATATTTCTGCAGTCAACTGGTTATTGTGCTTGACTACGACGATCGTTTTATTTTACTTTAAGACTTCTGAACATATGGAAGCAGCTTACGGTCTAGCGATCACCTTGACGATGTTGATGACGACGCTTTTATTATTTGAGTATCTGCGGTCTAAAGAAAAACGGATCAGTGCAGTTTTAGTCTTAAGTTGTTTTAGTGTGATCGAACTGATATTTTTAGCTGCTAGCTTAAGTAAATTCATGCATGGCGGTTATGTGACGGTCTTTATCACCTTGTTGATCTTAAGCTTGATGTTTGTTTGGTTCTTTGGAAATCGTTTACGTGAGCGTTATGCAGATCGATCTGAGATGGTCAATTTAAAGGATTATAAGTCGATGTTACAAGCGCTAGCCAAAGATGAAAGTGAACCACTTTTTACAGATAACTTGATCGTTTTAGCTAAGGTAAAGCGCGATCTTAGTGTCAAACGTGAATTGTTGTATTCGATCTTAGATAAAAAGCCTAAGCGCGCTAAAGTTTACTGGTTCGTTACTGTCAATACGACCGATGAACCTTACACTAACTATTATACGGTCGATATGCTCGGCACACGTAATATCGTTAATTTACAGTTATATTTAGGCTATAAGATGAATCCAAGCGTCAACTTATATCTTTATCAGATAGTTTCTGATCTGATGCAAAAAGATGTTATCGATGAACAGCCACAAAAATATACGACAGTTCCTGGACGGATCGTGGGTAACTTTTCTGTTTTAGCGATCCAAGAAGTTTTATCGCCAGATACGCGTATCTCAGCCTGGATGCGCTTGTTGATCTCGGCACGGATCTTTATTCAAAATCACAGTACGACACCAGTTCAGTGGTTCGGACTTGAAACTAGTGAGGTCCACCTTGAAAAGGTCCCACTTTTCTTGAAGAAGCGTTCGGTACCTGTGATCGAGCAACGGGTGATCTTAAATCCTAAAGACATCAAACGCAGTACTTGCGAATAATTGATCGCACCCAGTTATTGGGTGCTTTTTCGTGTTTTCCTTAAAATAAAATGTGTTTGTGTGTTTTTTTATATATTATACGGATAAAATTATTATATTTTAAAAAATAGTTCGATTTTTTATTTTGACAATTATAAGCCACTTTGTTATGCTTAAAGCAACTTGAGGGCTGATCAAGATCTTGATAGCCGCTGGAAAATAGTGTGGTAGTGGTGTCCCCCAAGCTTTTGAGTTTGAAAATAACCAAGAAAGGATATGCTATATCGCTTTCGGTCGTGTTTTATGCGATCCCACATAGATATGGCGGGCGCTTAGATTGAGTAATCGAATTAGTATTGTGATGGGCAGCTATTCTGATTGGGAGACCATGAAAAATACAGCTGCTGTTTTAGATGAATTTGGTGTAAAATATGATAAGGCTGTGATCTCGGCTCATCGTATGCCCGAAGAAATGATGGCCTTTGCTAAAGACGCTGTAGATAATGGGATCGAAGTGATCATTGCGGGGGCTGGTGGTGCGGCCCATCTGCCGGGAATGGTCGCTGCTAATACTGTTTTACCAGTCATTGGTGTTCCAGTTCAGTCACGATCCTTAAATGGCTTAGATTCGTTATTATCGATCGTTCAGATGCCAGCGGGGGTTCCAGTCGCAACGACTGCGATCGGCGTAGCAGGCGCTAAAAATGCTGCTCTATTGGCACTGCAGATCCTGGGTGTTACCGATAAGACGATCCAAAAAGATCTCCTTGCTTATCGACAGGAAATGCATGATAAAGCTGTGGAAAGCGGTGATCTTCTTGGCTGATACAGCGCAACTCAAACAAGGGCAAACGATCGGGATCATCGGTGGTGGTCAATTGGGGCAAATGCTAGTTTTATCGGCTAAAGCGATGGGGCTAAAGACGATCATTTTAGATCCTGATGCCACTTGTCCAGCTGGACAGGCAGCTGATGCCCAGATAGTGGCGCCATATGATGATCTTTTGGCTTTAGAAGAATTAGCAAAGCGATCTGATGTTTTGACTTATGAGTTTGAAAATGTCGATCTAGCAGCTTTAGAGCATTTAACAGATGCTAAATTATTGCCACAAGGGACAAAATTGCTGCAGATAACTAAGAATCGCTTAGCCGAAAAAGCTTTCTTACATGAGCATGGTTTAAAGACAGCTCCATTTAGAGCAGTCAATACAAGGGCAGAGCTTGAGCAAGCAGTAGCTCAATTAGGTTTTCCAAGTATTTTAAAGACTTGTGAAGGAGGCTATGACGGTAAAGCTCAGTTTACGCTCAAAGAAGAGGCTGATCTTGATGTTGCCAGCGAATTACTAGCACAAGGTCCATGTATCTTAGAGGGCTTTGTGAATTTTTCTTTGGAATGTTCTGTTATGGTCGCACGGAATGCTAAAGGAGAAGTAACTGTCTTTCCAGTCAGTGAAAATGTTCATCGTGACCATATCTTGCATGAAAGCATCATACCAGCCCGGATCACTTCAAAGGAACATAAAAAAGCACAGACCATTGCAATAAAGATCGCTCAAAGTTTAAATTTACGGGGGATCTTAGGTGTGGAACTTTTTGTAGAGCCTAACGGTGAGATCTACGTCAATGAACTAGCGCCACGTCCGCATAATTCAGGACATTATTCGATCGAAGCCTGCAACTTCTCGCAATTTGATATACATAATCGGGCAGTCATGAATTGGCCTTTGCCTAAGATCGAATTGTTGAAACCGGCTATCATGGTCAATATTTTAGGGCAACATAAGGCTTTAAGTGAAGACTTGATCGCCCGAAAGCCACAATGGCATTTCCATGACTATGGCAAAAAAGATGTTAGAGTAGATCGTAAGATGGGGCATATTACGATCTTGACTGACGATCTAGAACAGACTTTAGCTGAGATCAAAGCAACTCAAGTTTGGGATTAAACACAATCAAAGGAGAATCATTAATGATTTCACGTTATACACGGCCTGAAATGGCTGCAATTTGGACAGATGAGAAAAAATTTGAATGTTGGTTAGCGGTTGAATTGGCTGCTGATGAAGCATGGGCTAAATTAGGACATATTCCAGCCGAAGATGTCGAAAAATTAAAGCAAAATGCTAAATTTGACGTTGACCGCATTCAAGAGATCGAAGCGGTGACCCACCATGATGTGATCGCATTTACACGTAATGTATCTGAATCATTAGGGGAAGAAAAAAAATGGGTCCACTATGGTTTGACCAGCACAGACGTGGTCGATACAGCTTATGGTTATCAATTAAAGCAAGCTAACGATATCATCCGAAAAGACCTTAAAGATTTTACTCAGATCGTAGCTGATAAAGCACGAGAACATAAAAATACAGTGATGATGGGGCGGACTCACGGTGTTCATGCTGAACCAACAACATTTGGTGCTAAGTTAGCTCGTTGGTATTCAGAAATGAAACGTAATATCGAACGTTTTGATCGTGCTGCTAAAGGTGTTGAAGCAGGCAAGATCAGTGGTGCGGTCGGAACATATGCTAATATCGATCCTTTTGTTGAAGAATACGTCTGTGAAAAATTAGGGATCCGTGCACAAGAAGTGTCGAGTCAAGTCTTGCCACGTGATCTGCATGCTGATTACATGGCATCTTTAGCTTTGATCGCTACAAGCTTGGAAGAATTTGCAACTGAGATCCGTGGTTTACAAAAATCAGAGACACGTGAAGTCGAAGAATATTTTGCTAAAGGGCAAAAAGGTTCATCTGCAATGCCACATAAGCGTAACCCGATCGGCTCAGAAAATATTTGTGGTTTAGCTCGTGTTTGCCGTGGTCATATGGTCACAGCTTATGAAAATGTTGCTTTATGGCATGAACGTGATATTTCTCATTCTTCAGCAGAACGCATCATTTTACCAGATACAACGATCTTGATCGATTACATGTTGAATCGCTTTGGTCGGATCGTGAAGAATTTGACGGTTTTCCCAGAAAACATGAAGCGCAACATGGATAAGACATTTGGCTTGATCTACAGTGGACGGGTCTTGCTGAAGTTGATCGATACTGGTATGAGCCGTGAAGAAGCTTATGACCTTGTGCAACCATATACAGCTAAAGCTTGGGATGGACAAACACAGTTCCGCCCATTGCTTGAAAGTGATGCAACGATCATGAGTCGTTTATCCAAAGAAGATCTTGACGATGCGTTCGATTATCATTGGCATTTGAAACATATTGATGATATTTTTAAACGTGTTGGTTTAGAATAGCACCTATAATATAAATTTAAGATTTAAAAAGCCTTGATCTGTGTGATCAAGGCTTTTTTATAAACAACATAAAATTTACAGTGTAGTGGCCGACCTTAGTTAGTTAAAAAACGGTATCCAAAGGAAAGTTCGTGTTTTGATGTACCTTTATATTGAAATACGAACTTTATTTGAGTTATTTTATATATTTAAGTTTATATTTTTAAAATTTTAACAATGAA
>ERZ778517.258-NODE-258-length-62731-cov-9.000590_pt1 | contig 62731 bp, 57 predicted proteins | sample MGYA00510341_ERZ778517 | MGnify/ENA primary metagenome ERZ778517 (study PRJEB29527, sample SAMN07138964) | mouse gut metagenome | material: feces | host: mouse | place: China:Nanjing | collected 2016-01-25 ...
ATTATTTTTCACCCGTTGGGTACACAATTTTGAACTATAAAAACATGCACGAACATTGAAACTATGCGATGTTTGGAAAACAAGTTGTAACGAGGTTCACGGATTCAGGTTCTACAAAAAGCAGATAGTCACTCTCTGTATTTCCCTGCGTTAATGCTTCCTTAACTGCCGATGCACTATTCGGGATATATTCATGTCTGGAAACAACATCCCACCCGGCATTGATAAGCTGCTTATCTATTTTTATGCGTGCTCTTTCTTCTGGCAACATAGTAATTGCACCTTTCATATTCTAGTTCAAATTATAAAGATTATAATGACCACTTCACATATTTTCTTGTCCAAATTCTCTTATCAGCAGATTTCTCGGCATCTTTAGGAATAGCTCAGGCATGACCAAATTTTATAATGCCCTGTACCATCCCCTCGTTACATATAGTTTGTATTTGTCTTGCCGAAATATTCCTTTTTTCACTCCCATATATAGCAAAATTTTCCATTAATATTATAAGCGCAAAGAAGCCGAATATCAACCAAAATATAACAACCATGTAGCAGATTGCTTTCCTTCACCCTCGCTTGAATATTGCATATAAAAATGTGGAAATTGTCTGATCCCAAACTTAATTTCTTATCCGGAACCATAATGAGAGTCCACATTACCAACTGCACAGAAAGTAGTATGATTATGACAATACCCTTTGTCTATATGCGTTGCAATCATATAGGCTTTATTCATTTTTCTAGCAGTTTTTCCACCAGCTCTATCCCTACTTGCTGTTATTTTCTTGCCCTGCACTCCATTCTAAATGCATTTCATAAGGGGGCATGGTCATACCCCCCTGCATCTTCTCAGCCATCCGCCTTTCAGATAATAAACAATAAAAAGCACCGACGTCACCGACCACGTCAGCGGGTAGCTGAACGCCACGGTTGAGACCTCCGGCCGCAGCGGCACCACTGCCAGGTTCCAGGCGACGCGCAGCACGCAGATGCCGACGCAGGTCATGAGCATCGGCGGGACGGCGTCGCCGCACCCGCGCGTCGTGCCGCCGAGGATTTCAATGCAGATGTATGTGATATAGCTGGGCGAAATCACCCGCATCATCCCAAGCCCAATCGAGACCACGCCGGGGTCATCGGTAAACAGACCAAAAAAGACGCGCCCGCCCGCAAGCACAATGACACTCAGAAGCACACTCGTAAATGCCGCCATGCCCAGACAGATGCGCACGCTCTTTTTGATGCGGTCGTACTTGCCCGCGCCAAAATTCTGCCCCGCAAAGGTCGTAATTGACACGCCGTACGCGCCCATAATCATCCAGAAAATACCATCCACCTTGCCGTATGCCGTCCATGCCGCAATCGTGTCCGTCCCGAACGCATTGATACTCGACTGGATGATGAGGTTCGATGCCGAGTACATGGTGGACTGAATCCCCGCCGGCAGTCCGATACGGATGATGTTGTGCAGCAGCACTGGCGAAAAACGGATTTCCCGGACAAAAAGCCGGTAGGAATCCTCCGTCCGCATCAGCGCCGCCAGCACCATCAGCGCGCTGATGACCTGCGACAGCGCAGTCGCCACTGCCACGCCGACCACACCCATTTTCAGGACAGTCACAAAAAGAATATCCAGCACGATATTGACAAAACAGGACAGAATCAAAAAATAGAGCGGACGTTTCGAATCCCCCACTGCGCGCAGAATACCCGAGCCCATGTTGTAGACAAGCGAGGGAATGACACCCAGAAAATAAACGCGCATATACACAACGGAGAGCGAGAGAACCTCGTCCGGCGTATTCATCGCCCTGAGCGCTGCGCCCGAAAAAAGAATCCCCAGCGCCATAATCACGGCGCCGCCCGCGATGGAGAGCGCCATGGCGGTGTGCACGGTTTTCTTCACATCCTCATCTTTCTCTGCACCATAATACTGCGCAATAATCACGGTCGCGCCAGAGGAAAGCCCCGTAAAAAAACCAATCAGCAGATTAATCAGCGTCGCCGCAGGTCCGCCCACTGCCGCCAGCGCCTCCTTCCCGACGAACTTCCCCACAATCACGGCATCCGTCGTATTGTAGAGCTGCTGGAAAAAGGTGCCAAACAAAATTGGGAAAAAGAAAAAAAGGAGCTGTTTCCAGATAACTCCCTCCGTAATCTGATTGGAAATGTGACGACTTCCTGTTTTCATAAGTACCTCCTGATTCCGGTGAAAGCGGTTTTATGACAACCGCTTTCACCGGAAAAAACAATAATAATCTACTGTGTAAACGAAACACTTTCCAGAATCGCGTCAAACATCGGATTGGCGGTATCGCCAAAATCCTCATGGATATAAAACTCAAAAGTGACAAGCGTGTCACCTTTCTGCACTGCGACAAGCGTGTCATTGAACACACTTCCGCTGTTGTCTTCCATCTTTCCGACAGCCTTCAATGCCGGCAGTCCTCCGACTTCCATCTCGCTGATGTCATAACCATTTTCCGCAAAATACTCCCTGTCAAGCTGCAAATCGTTGTAAGAGTCAATATACATCAAAGACATGTCCCAGATGTTATCCTCCTCATAACGGGAGCAGAGCATCAGGGACAGCTCCTCATTTTCTGAAATGTCCTCCACGTCCCACAGATATGGATATGAAAGGTTCATTCCCAGTGCTTCAATTGTATGCTGCTCCATCACAGGCATCGGAATCTCCGGCTCCATCTTCATCGCGGCGTCAAGCTCCTCCTGCGTGATGGTAATATTGGGTTCGGTTCCTGTATCCGCAAGAATCTTCTGCGCCACAACACGCGTGAGCGGTGCAAGCACGGAAAAATGGTCGGCATCTTCCATGACATAGCAATGGATATTTTCATTCTTGGAGGTGCGTTCGATTTTCTTCAGATTCGCGGAATTTCCATCACTTCCTTCTATTAAAAAAGTGGGTGATTTCACGCTGTCCAGCCAGTAAATCGGGGAGCGCATCTTATACTCCTCCTTGTTGTCCGTGTCAAACGTGAACTGGCTGTTGTTGTGGTACTCAATCTTGTCCACCGCACCAAATGCAAACACGGCGCGGAACCTGTCCGTGTACTCCGAAGCGAGCAGCGCGCGGGTTCCGCCAGTACTGTGCCCGCCCAGGTAAATGCGGTCGGCATCCACATAGGGAAGCGATGCCGCATACTCATACGCCGATGCGATATCGTCCACCTCGCCAAAAAGTGTCTCATAATTGCCGGGATTCCCGCAGCCGCCGCGGAATGAGGGGTACATCATCAGCACGCCCGCCTGCCAGAACGCAGAGCCTGTCTGGTCATTGTCCCACTCCGGATAACACCATGGGAAATCGTCAATACCATTTCCCCAGCCACCCACTACCCAGATGATCAGTGGATGCTTCTGTCCATCACCAGGGTCACTCGACACATATGCCGCCAAATCCCCCACCTTGGAAGGATACTTTATTAAGTCAAAAAAACCTTCGGGAGGCGCCGGAATCTCATCATCATCACTTTCCTCCTTCGCAAGCGTTGTCTGGAACGCATCATGTGCCTCCGCAAAGCTCTGTGCACTGACACCCTGTTTTCCTGTTTCGTCCAGCATGGTCACTGCTGACTTAACCGCGGAACAGGATGTGGTCAGGCACATCACTGCCGTCAGTATAACTGTCAGAACCGTGTTTTTAACATTTCGTTTCATAAAATCATTCGCTCCTTTCTATCTTATCGCGTATTTCCTGCATCTGGTAATCAAGCTCCTCAATCGAATCCGCACACGCCTTCAACTGCCGCTCAATCTCCTCCGTGTTGTTGATATTTTTCTTGTATTTCAGCTTGTGTTCCAGGCTTCCCCAGAAATCCATCGCAATCGTGCGAAACTGTACTTCTGCCGTCATGTACTTCTTCTCGTCAGGCAGAAAAACAGGCACGCTCAAAATCAGGTGCAGGCTCCGGTAGCCGTTGGTCTTCGGCTGCTTGATATAATCCTTTTCCTTCAGCAATATAATGTCATCCTGCTTGAGCAGCAGCTCTGCCAGGCGATAAATATCATCGGGAAAAGAACAGATGACCCGCAGTCCGGCGACATCCGTGATATACTTCTCAATATTCTCAACCGTGACCGGACAGTCCTTGCGCACCAGCTTTTTGTAAATGCTCTCCGGTTTTTTCAGGCGGCTCTTAATCGACTCGAACGGATTTCTCTTGTACTGTTCGGAAAACATGGCATTGAGCACCTTGAGCCTTGTCTCCACCTCCATGATTGCCGCACGGTACTCCATCATCAGCCTGTTAAAAGACTCTGCCGTACTGAGCTGTTCTGCCTGTATCCTGATAATCTGCTCCTGCCTGCGCAATGTCTCGGACTGCCTTTCTATCTTGCGTTCCAGCTGGTTCTTGCAGTTAAACAGCTCGATTGTATTTTTCACCCTGTTCTTGACGATAGAATCGACAAACGGTCTGTGAATAAAATCCGAGACGCCTAGTTCAAAGCATTTATTTTCTGCCTCAACAGCATGCTCGCTACTGATAATGAGCACAGGAATACTGTCCATCCATCCCTGCGCCCGCATCCGTTCAATCACCGCAAAGCCATCTCCTCGCGGCATATGTAAATCCAGCAGAAGCGCCGAAATCTCGTCGTGCAGCACATGCAGCTTCCCCATCGCCTGCTCGCCGTTTTCCGCCGTCTCCACAACATAATCAGCTTCCAGAAACTCCCTCAGTAATTCGCGGTTTATCTCCGCATCATCCACTACCAATATCTTTTGCATTTTCTACTAATTCCTATCCTCTAAAATTCTCCCCTGTGCCGCTCAAAAAACTCATAAAAGTACCGCACATTCCCAAGCTCCGTCCACTCTGCCTCCTCAAGCTCCCTGGTGTCGAGGTTGTAAATCCTTGCCTGCAGCGTGCCGAGCATAAACGGCGAGTGCGTGGAAATGATAAACTGACATCCCAGGAAACGCGCCATCTGATTGAGCTTTTCCGCCAGGGCGGTCTGGTTTTCGGGCGAGAGCGACACCTCTGGCTCGTCCAGCAAATACAGCGCATCCGGCTCAATATAATCATCCAGCATTTGCAGCGTCGTCTCACCGTTTGAGTACTTTTCCTGTGCAAACTTCAAATTTTCGAGCTGCTGCTGCGCCATGCGGGAATTTCGAAACAGCTCCCGCTGTTCCCGTGGCAGCCCCCGCCGGACATGTTCGTAGATATAACCGTCACACAGTATCTGCTCCTGCTGTATTTTCTTAATTTCATATAAAATATCCTCACTCTTAATGTACCTGCTTTTCTCAGGCAGCTTTCTGAGCGTTCTTCCGTCCTCGTACTCCCCAAGTGTATAACTGCACTCATCCACAAACCGGGAAAAATAAGCCACCCTGCCAAATTGATTGCTCGTGGCATACTCCTGCCCGGCTAATTGCAGCTTATTTGCCATAATGTTGAGCATGGTTGATTTTCCCGACGCGTTGTTTCCATATAAGATGGTTACCGGCGTATTGAACAAAAGAACGTTCTCACCCTTTCCGGCAAATACATTGTAAGGATAAATGTAAGGACTGTTGACCGTCTCGCCAGAAAATGAAAAACTACTTAAATAAATTATACTGTTCACCTGACTTTCAGCAAAAAATAAATACCAATTCACACATACCTATAGTTTATCATTTTCAGAAAATACTTTCCACAACTCTTTTTCCAAGTGATATTGAAATTTTCTGATATTTTTTGTACACTATATGAAACGGCACAAATGTATAACCTCCCTGCGAACATGCAGGGATACTGGAAGGGAGATTTTACTATGAAAAAGGCAATCAGCCAGTCCTTACTTACCGCAATCCTGAATGGCGTATCCATTTTATCACTTTTTTATCTGGCGTTTTCCCTGTATTCCTACAGGAATGTAAACACCGAGCTCAATGTGGCATACGCCGAACGGTTCAACCTGACCTACAATGCTAACCGCTTTATGAACGGTTCCGCCTACCTGACAAACGAGGTGCGGGCATTCGCGGCTACCGGGCTCCAGGAGCATTTTGACAACTACTGGAACGAGGTGGACAATCTGAAAAACCGCGATAAGGGCGTCGCGGCGATGCAGGAAATCGGCATCACCTCCGCAGAACAGAAAATGATTGATGACATGTACGCCATTTCCAACCAGCTTGTCCCGCTTGAGGACGAGGCGATGAAAAATGTGCGGGACGGCAAGCGGGCAGTCGCGCTCGATTATGTATACGGAGACGAATACAGTTCGTCCATTGCACAGATTAATGCGCTCAAGGAACAGTTTTTATCCGACCTGGACACGCGCACGGCAGAACAGGTCGACAGCCTGCTCGCTGAAACCAACCGCATCCGGATACATATGATTATCGCGCTGTCCGTTGTCGGCATCATGCAGCTGTGCAATATGTTCCTCGTGCGGTTCAAGGTACTGCGCCCCATTGTAACAATCGAAAAACAGATGCTGGAAATTTCCCACGGAAATCTTTCCGCGGACTTTGCACTGTCCCCTGATACCTCGGAAATCGGGATGCTCGTGGGTTCCATCCATGAAACCAAGCGCGAGCTGAAAAAATATATCAGCGACATCAACATGACGCTCGCACAGATGGCGCAGGGAAACATGAACCTGACCATCGGCAGCGATTACCGCGGCGAATTCCAGCCCATCCAGCGCGCGATGGCACAGATTCTGGACTCCTTTAACCGGGCGCTCTACCAGATTAACAAATCCACCGAAAAGGTATCGGAGGAGTCCGCCAAGATGTCGTCCAACGCCCAGAGCCTGTCAGACGGCGCCACAGAACAGGCAGCCGCCGTCGAGGAGCTGTCCGCGAGCATCACGGAAATTTCAAAGCAGGTAAACAGCACTTCATCCGACGCGGACAATGCCAACAAGGCATCCGAGGAGGCAATGAAACACCTGTCCCTGTGCAATGAAAAGATGGAAGCGCTCCGCGCCGCAATCGAGGAGATTTCCGATTCCTCCCGTCAGATTGGCGGCATCACAAAGACAATCGAGGACATCTCCCTACAGACAAATATCCTTGCACTGAACGCGTCCGTGGAGGCCGCGCGCGCAGGTGAGGCCGGAAAGGGTTTTGCCGTTGTTGCCGGCGAGGTGCAGAGCCTTGCGAACAAGAGCACGGAGTCCGCGAAAAACATTTCGCTGTTGATTGAAAAATCCATCAAGCAGGTACAGAGCGGCGCTTCCCTGTCCGTTGAAACAATGAATGCACTCATGGAAGTAATTTCCAGCGGCGAGCAGTCGGCGGCAATGATTGAGCGGATTGCCTCCTCCGCAATGCAGCAGGCAGAGTCGCTCGAGCAGGTGACTGTCGGCATGAACCAGATTTCCGACGTCGTCCAGAACAATGCCTCAACCGCGGAGGATACCGCCTCCTCGGCACAGGAGCTGCGCCACAGCGCCGAGGCTCTGAAGGACTCCGTACATAGATTCCACCTGCGTACTACTCTTTAATATACATTCTTGCCTCATAAGGGCGCAGATTCGTCATTTGGTCTGCGTCCCTATAATTGCTTATCAGCAGGCGCATCGACGCGCCAGGCTGTTCCAGCGCACACGGCACGGTCTCCCCATAAAAATTGCAGACCACCAGAAGCTGCCGGGATGCGTTCGTCCTCGTGTATGCAAACAGGTTCTCGTCCTCCGCCAAAAGAAGCTCAAACACGCCATCCGTAAACACATCATACTCCTTGCGCAGCTGAATCAGTTCTTTATAGCAGCTGAAAACAGAATCCTTATCCGCCGTCTGCCTCGCCGCATTAATCTGTGTGTAATTCGGGTTGACCTTCAGCCACGGCTCACCGTCTGAAAATCCCGCGTTTTTACTGTCATTCCACTGCATCGGCGTCCGCGCATTGTCGCGGCTCTTTGCATGGATGGAACGCATGATGTCGTCCTTTTCATATCCTTTTTCCAGACGCTCCCGATACAGATTCAGCGTCTCAATGTCCCTGTAATCCTCCATCTCATACTGCACGTTCGTCATGCCAAGCTCTTCGCCCTGATAAATGTATGGTGTTCCCTGTAATCCATGGAGCAGGATTGCCAGCATCTTTGCCGATTCAACGCGGTACTCCTTGTCATTTCCCCAGCGTGAGACAATGCGCGGCAGATCATGGTTATTCCAGAACAGGCTGTTCCAGCCTTTTTTGCAGAGCTGTGTCTGCCAGCGCGCAAACACCTCTTTCAGCTTCATAAACGGCAGCGGCGCCAAATCCCATTTTTCCTTTCCCGCTATCTGGTCCAAACAGATGTGTTCAAACTGGAATACCATGGACAGCTCACTGTTGTCAGGATTGCTGTATAATTTCGCAAGCTCCGGCGTCGCACCCCACGCCTCGCCGACTGTGACCAGGCTGGCTTTCTGGAATGTCTCCCTGCTCAGCTCCCGCAGATACTCATGGAGCCTTGGTCCGTTATTCGTTATCTGCCTGTCCGGCTCCTTTGCAATCTGGTCAATCACATCCAGACGGAAACCACCCACGCCTTTTCCAACCCACCAGTTAATCATGTCATAGATTTCTCTGCGAAGCCTGGGGTTCTCCCAGTTCAAATCCGGCTGCCTGACGGAAAACTGGTGAAAATAGTACTGCTGCACTTCGGGAACCCACTCCCACGCGGAACCACCAAATGCTGCACGCATACCATTCGGCAGCTCACCCTCCCTGCCGTCGCGCCAGACATAGTAATCGTGGTAGGGATTCTCCCTGCTTTTTTTCGCCTCCTGGAACCAGAAATGTTCGTCCGAGGAATGATTCAGAACCAGATCCAGAATAATGCGGATGTGGTGCTTTCCCGCCTCCCGAATCAGCTCCTCCATGTCCGCGAGCGTGCCAAACATCGGGTCAATATCCTGATAGTCAGAAATATCATACCCATTGTCGTCCTGCGGGGATTTGCACACCGGGGAAAGCCAGACCGCATCAATCCCCAAATCCTCCAGATAATCCAGTTTTGAGATAATTCCCTGCAAGTCACCTATGCCATCCCCGTTGCTGTCCGCAAAGCTGCGGGGATAAATCTGGTAAATGACGGCACGCTGCCACCATTTTTCATTGTCTGTTTCGTTTGTTTCCATCTTTATATTCCACCTTTCCATTCAATTCTTTACTTCCGCTGAGATGTTTCCGTAACTCACTATTTTTAGTATACAGAAAGGTCTGTAAAATGCAAGCACTTCGCGTTACAAGAAAAAATTTATTAGATATTTTGTATAATTTTCCATGTTATTTCGAAATATTTTGTATGAAATACACATTTTTCTTTACCATAGTCTGCCATGGTGTTATAATAAGTTTTACAAAGAATGCAAGTGTAATTTGTTTTAGGCATCATTGGATGAGAAGGGAGCATGTACGAATGAAAAATCTGAGTGTAAAACTGAAAATGACAATTATCGGCATTATGGTCGTTGTCTTTATGCTGTTTAGTGTTAATTTTTCCGTGAGCAGTATGCGGGCAATTGACGAGCGCATCCTACAGGAGGAGGAGGAAAACATCCGAAAAGATTACGATGATTCCATCAGGCAGCAGGTAGGGCAGGTCATCTCGCTGCTCAAAACCTACCAGGCAGAGATTGAAGCCGGCATCTATACCAAGGAAGAAGGCATGAAGCTGGCGGCAGATAAGGTAAGGGAGTTACGGTACGGCACGGACGGCTATTTTTGGGTAGACCAGTCTGACGGAACCAATGTCGTCCTACTTGGAAACGATACAGAAGGCACCAACCGTCTGGGCACCGAGGACGTGACAGGCTTTAAGATGGTTAAAGATTTCATCGATGGAGCGGTTGCACAGGGAAGCTATTACAATGACTATCAATACCCCAAGGAAGGCGGGGCGGAGCCAATGCCAAAACGCGCATACACTGAGTATTTCGAGCCGTTTGACTGGGTTGTCGGCACCGGAAATTACATCGACAACATTGACACACAGATTGCCGCATCGAGAGAGACGGCAAACGCATTTACCAACCAGAAAATATGGCTGTTCATAACAGCGTGCTGCATATTTGCCGTCATAATCATATTGATTCTCGTAATGACCATCCTCAATATCACCATTCCGCTAAACCAGGTCAGCGCAGTCCTCCAAAGTATGTCGGGCGGTGATTTTTCGGTCAGGGTGAATGAAAAGACCTTAAGACGCCGGGACGATTTCGGCAGACTTTCAAATATTTTGGAAAAGATGCGTGTCAACATCGGCGGGCTGATTCATGATGTCAAGGATGAGACAACACTGACTACGGAGAGTGTCAACGGCATTTCGGAGAATATGGTAAACCTCAATACCAAGGTGGAAGATGTCTCCTCGACTACCACACAACTCTCGGCATCCATGGACGTGACTGCCGCCACCGCCGGAAACATCAGTGAGATGACTAAGGAAATTGAGTACGCTGCAAGGAATATCGCGGAACGTGCACAGGAAGGCGCAGGGCGCGCCGAAGTCATCCACAAAAAGGCAGTCGGCGCCAAGGGTTCTGCCGGTGAGAGCAAAAACAGCCTTGTCCAGCAGAAAAAAGCGATTGAGGTCAGCCTGCAGGATGCACTCGCAAAGGTAAAAGTCGTCTCCGAGATTTCGACCCTCGCAGAGTCCATCATGGAAATCACCGCGCAGACCAACCTGCTGTCCCTCAACGCCAGCATCGAGGCTGCCAGGGCCGGGGAGGCCGGAAAGGGCTTTGCGGTTGTCGCCGACGAAATCCGCAAGCTTGCCGAACAGTCGCAGAGCAGCACCGAAAACATCAAGAAAGTCACAGAACAGGTCAACAATTCTGTCGGGACGCTCGCCGCGGACGCGGAACAGCTGCTGACCTTTATAGACACACAGGTCATGGACAGCATCGGCATGTTTGAGACCATCGCCAACGACTACAACGAGGATGCCGGGGAGATTGACTCGCTTGTCACCGACTTCAGCGCGATTTCTGAAGAGCTTCTCGCATCCATCAACAACATTACCGATTCCCTGAACGGCATTGCGCAGGCAGCACAGGAAAGCGCACAGGGCACGGCAAACATCGCCGACCGCGTGATGGAGGTGGTACAAATCTCCGATTCCGTCAACACGTCCCTCCAGGACGCAAATGGGATTGTGGGCAGGCTGAGTGACGCGACCGGAAAGTTCCAATTATGATACGATATCAGGGGCTATGTTTCCATAGCCCCTGATTATGTGCCCACTCGATTTTCCAAACAATTTCTACTGCGGTTTATTTCCATAAACCCGAATCGTCGGTCCCCCCTCCCCTTCTTCCACAACCGCCGTCAAATCAGCGTCATTCATCCATGCCAGTTCTGCGCTGTCCGTTGTGACAACCGGTTCCCAGTCCGTCTCGCCCTGCTGGTTGACGATGTGAATCGTGCACCGCTTTCCGCTCCGGTCCAGTCCCTCTAACGTGTACTCTGCCCTTATCCCCACGGAGCCGTCCGCACAATACCGCCGCACATCACAGCCGCCCGGCAGTACAGTTCCCTGAAAATATGGTGTCTCACACCAGCCTGTAAAAAAGAGCTTGTCCTCGCGCGTCTCCCCCTCCGTCCGCGTTTCACAATGCGTCAGGATAATGCGGATGGTCAGGATTTCCTCCCGCCCGGACAGAAACTGGCGCACGGACGCAAACGCACTCTTGTATGTGCCTTCGGAGAAGCCATGCCCCAAGTTCCGCACAAGCTGTAAATGGCACTGCCCCTCCCTGTAATTTTCCCTTGCCCGAACCGCATAGGAATAATTGACAATATCGTCCGAAAGCCCCTGCAAAATCAGGACAGGTCCCTCATAGGGTGCAAGCTCCAGATAGGCATCCATCTGTACAGCCTCCTCATGAAATGCCCTTCCCAGCCTGGTCTGCCCACAGTCCAGCATGTCCGGAACATTGTCGGGCTGATAGCTAGCACCGCCCAGGCATCCACGCCTTGCATGGTCGGGAATGCAGAGTGCCGGAAATGCCATCACCAGCTTTTTAATTTCCGCACCGCACCTTGCAGCAGCAAGCCCCGAAACAAAACCGCCCTGACTTTCCCCCAGCAAAACCAGATTTTCCATGTCAACATAAGTCTGCCTGACCGCAAAGTTTTTCACGGAAAGCAAGTCCTCCACCTCTGTCAGGACAGTCATTTTCGTGCTCTCCCCATCACTTTTCAGCGCCTTGTCCTCAGACTGAGTCCCGCCGCCGCAAAAGCTGAAGCAGAATGCCACATAGCCAGTTTCCGCAAAACTCCTGCACCAGTTCTCCATGCTTGTATAGTTGCACAGGAATCCGTGGCTGGCAATGACCGCCGGATATTTCCGATTCTCGTCAAATTGTTCCGGAAAATACTGCATCCCCCGAATTGTCATGCCATCCCTGACACATGTAAACTGTTTTGCTGTTATACCCATAAAAATCGCTTTCCTCCTGAATTCCATATTGTTGATAACAGTATAACACAATTTTCCTGCCTATTCCCACCCTAAAAATATACATATCTACCTGAATTTTTCGGACAGCCCATCCTTCAGTCCATACATTTTGCAAAAAATTCCTCGATATCCTGCGCGGAGTATGCCAGTATCCTAAGGCACACTCCTTTTAGCGGCTTTGACACACCGACTGCCATATTTTGACAAAATTCACCACAAAGCGCCACAAGCTGCTCCTCCTTCTTTTCCGAATCCTTTCCATAATAATAAAGTGTCCCCATGTGCGTATACCCGTCGAACAATACCATGTTTCCCATGTCCATCCGTCCGGGCTCAAGGATGCAGTTGTCTATCCAGACCGGTTTTCCGTCAAGGCGCACACAGACACGGCTGTGATAATGACGGAACGAAAAGCGCTCCCCCATTCCCACGCGCCCCGCCGTCACGATATCCGTGTAGAGCAGCTCGCTGGTTTCCCTGATATCAACGTCGATGGCACTGTCAAAGCTGCTTCCGGCAAAGGGAACCGCCGCCTGCGGACAATAAAAAAGAGACGCATCCTCATCCAGAACAATGTGCTGCGTCTTTTTTGCACTGCCGCCTCCCATGTCAAATATTTTTGTGTAGGACTGTTCTGTTATCAGCGCATTTGTCCCTTTATGGCAACGAATATAGTACTCAAATGCATCGCCTTTTAGCACACCCGCCGACGCCATCATCAGGACAATTTTCTGCCTGCCGCCCGCCGTCCTTGGCGTTCCAAGCTTTAACGGACTGGTAAAATAGCTTTTTTGTATTTCATATGGTCCAATTTCCAGAAAAAGCTGCGTTGCCGCCATCTGCTCATCCTCCGTCAAATCTTTATTTTATGCCCTCATAACAAGTCTTCCATCAGTACATTTTTCTTAATCCAGGCAATGACTGCATCCGCGCCGCCTTCTGACACAAGACTGGTAAACAGGAAATCTTTTCCCTTCCGCATCCTCTCCGAATCGTTTTTCATGACTTCAAGGCTTGCGCCCACCATCGGCGCCAAATCCGTCTTGTTGATGACAAGCAAATCGGAGCGTGTCACGCCTGGTCCTCCTTTTCTGGGTATCTTTTCGCCCTGTGCCACATCGATTACATAAATTGTGGCATCTGCAAGATCGGGGCTGAATGTTGCCGAGAGGTTGTCGCCCCCGCTTTCTATAAAGATAATCTCCGCATCCGGGAACTTATCCGCCATCTCCTCCACCGCCTCAAGGTTCATGCTGCAATCCTCCCGGATGGCAGTGTGCGGACATCCGCCAGTCTCCACGCCGACAATCCGCTCCGGCGCAAGTGCGGAATTTTTTATCAGAAACTCCGCATCCTCCTTCGTATAAATATCATTTGTCACGACACAGATGGAATATTCCGCCGACATCTTCCTTGTAATGCGCTCTATCAATGCCGTCTTTCCGGAACCGACAGGTCCTCCTACGCCAATCTTTACATATGACATTTTTATAACCATGCTCCTTTCATAGCCTGCAAGTTTGGGCTGCAAAGCACAAACTTGTAAGATTGAAAATTTTATTTTTCAATCTTTATCCCCTCCATATTGTTATGAACTATACTGCCGCGAATACAGCCGCTCATGATTCATGCAGTGAATCTCGTATGCTGCTCCTGACGCCCCGATTTCACTGATATCTACCTGTACGGCGCTGTCGGCAAGCCCTTCCAGCTCCCTCATGCATTCAAACAATATCCGCTGACCGTCCAGCTGCCCCAGCGGCACAAGCTTTACCGCGTTATTGACAATTGCCGACAGGATGCTGTACCCATACATCACCAGCAGCATGTGCGGCTCAATTCCTACCTCCGCGCCATATATTCCAATTGCAACCGGATGGATGCCGTATGCCTGCCCTGCGGCAACCGCGGCCCCATATCTTTCGAGCTGTCCCTGACAGTCACCCATTGCCTCCCGCGCCTTGAGATACCGGATGCACATACGCATGGTTCCCGTCCTGACCTCCCGCGCACCCTTGCAGGCGGCAGCGACATGGTCAAGCTCCAGAATATCCGGGGCGCTTTGAAAATGACTGTATGCCCACGCCGCAATGCCCAGGTCATTATAGGGAAATACCTGCATAAATCCCTCAAGATACTGTCTTAAATCCACACTGTCCTTCATGCGTCCGCTGACCACATAGTCCTCCAGTCCATTGGACAGTGTAAATGCGCCCACCGGAAAAAAGGCATCCATTGACTGCAGCATATTTAAAAAACCCGCTGTCTGATTCATTCCTGCGCACTCCCTGTATGGCCATGTCCGTGGCATACGGTAAAATGGGTAAAGCTGCCCTCCACCTTTTCAGGGCAAAATCCCATCTTTTCAAGGTGATGGAACGTCGGATCATCATACGGTATGGTCACCCTGTTTTCCTCGATTTTCAGGGAAAGATGGCGGTTTCCCAGCTCAAAACAGAGCCGTCCCATCTCTATCATGCCAGTTACCTCAACCACTGTAAGCTCGCAGGGAGCAACTGCTGCGGCAATCACACGTTCCTCATCCGCATAGAGCACATCCCCTTCATGCAGATGCGTGTGGCTGTGCGATTGCGTGTCAGAAGCATCCAGGCAGATGCCAATCTCCTCCCCGCTTTCCAGCGTCTTGCGCAGGCGCTTTTTTTCCAGCTCGAACCACTCAAGGTACACCTTTTCAACCTTCCGCGCCCCCGCCGGATACGCCGGAAGCCTTCCCAGTATCTCTTTTACAACCATATTCATCCTCCATTATGTACGATTAAAACAAATAATACCGCTGCGCCAGCGGAAGCGCCGCCGCGGCTTCACAGGTAATCCGTTCCCCATTGACACGGACCTCATAATTTTCAGGATTGACCTGGATATCCGCAATCACGTCATTGACACGCATATCCTTCTTCCCGATGCTGCGGCAGTTATGGACTGCGCATACCTGTCTTTGCAGGGACAATCTGTCCTGAATGCCATTGTCCATGGCTGTTTTGGAGACAAATGTGATGCAGGTACTTTTTTTGGCAATCCCATATGCGCCAAACATGTTCCGATACAGGACAGGCTGCGGTGTCGGAATGGAAGCGTTGGCATCCCCCATCCTGGATGCCATGATAACACCGCCCTTGAGAATCATTTCCGGCTTGACGCCAAACAGCTCCGGCTTCCACAGCACGATATCCGCAAGCTTTCCAGCCTCCACCGATCCCACATAATCCGACACGCCGTGCGCGACTGCCGGGTTTATCGTATATTTGGCAATATAACGCCTTACCCTGAAATTATCGTTGCGCGCGCTGTCCTCCGGCAGTGTCCCGCGCTGTCTCTTCATTTTATCCGCAGTCTGCCATGTGCGCGTGATAACCTCCCCCACACGCCCCATTGCCTGTGAATCCGAGCTCATCATCGAAAAAATGCCCATATCGTGCAGGACATCCTCCGCGGCAATCGTCTCGGGACGTATCCGCGAGTCTGCAAATGCAATATCCTCCTCCACATTTTTGTCCAGGTGATGGCAGACCATCAGCATATCCAGATGCTCGTCAAGCGTATTGACCGTAAACGGCATTGTCGGATTTGTCGAGGATGGGAGAACATTTGGAAACGCCGCCGCGCGGATGATATCCGGTGCATGTCCGCCGCCGGCTCCCTCCGTGTGATAGGTATGGATGGTCCTTCCCCGGAATGCCGCCAGCGTATCCTCCACAAAACCGGCTTCATTCAAGGTATCCGTATGAATCGCCGCCTGGATGTCATATTCATCGCATACGGTCAGGCAGTTGTCTATCGCCGCCGGTGTGGAACCCCAGTCCTCATGAAGCTTCATGCCGCAGGCGCCAGCCGCAGCCTGCTCGCGCAGCGTATCGGGATTGGATGCGTTTCCTTTGCCGAGAAATCCCAGATTCACCGGCAGGGCTTCTGCTGCCTCAAGCATTTTCCTGATGTGGAAGCGCCCCGGTGTACAGGTTGTCGCGTTTGTCCCGTCAGCAGGACCCGTGCCGCCGCCTATCATGGTCGTGACACCGCTGTAAAGCGCCGTCTCTATCTGCGTCGGACTGATGAAATGGATATGCGTGTCCATGCCGCCCGCCGTGAGAATCAGCCCCTCACCCGCAATCACCTCGGTTCCTGCCCCGATCACCAGATTTTCGTCCACACCATCCATTATGTCCGGATTGCCCGCTTTGCCGATGCCGCAGATTTTTCCGTCCTTTATCCCCACATCCGCCTTGACAATGCCCCAGTAATCCACAATCACCGCACTGGTAATCACCGTATCGGGACAATTCCTGTCGCGCACATTACACGACTGTCCCATTCCGTCGCGCAGGGACTTGCCGCCGCCAAACTTTGCCTCGTCGCCGTACACGGCATAATCCTTTTCAACCTCAATTACCAATGACGTGTCCGCAAGCCGGATGCGGTCGCCTGTCGTCGCGCCGTACATGGCAGCGTATTTTTCCCTGCTAATCCTGCCCATCGGACACCACCCCCTTAAACCCTTTTTCCTGTGCGTTCTTTAACGCTGTTTCCCTGACCGCAGGGCTGTCCATGCTGCCTTCGACAAGTCCGTTCAGCCCATATCCCATGCGCGTGCCACCGACCGCAACGAGACGAACCCGCTTTGTCTCCCCGGGCTCAAAGCGCACCGCCGTGCCGGCAGGGATGTCAAGCCGCATGCCAAACGCCAGGTTCCTGTTGAAGGACAGCTCCTTGTTCACCTCGAAAAAGTGAAAGTGGGAACCGACCTGAACGGGTCTGTCCGCAGTGTTTGTGACCACAATCTGCGCCGTATCCTTTCCGGCATTCAGTTCAATCTCACCATGCTCCACCAGCACCTCGCCAGGAGCACCGCATTTTATGACACGTTTATCATTTTCTGCCACATCATTTGTGACACTACTGTCATTTTTGATAGGGTTATGGACTGTCACAAGCTTTGTCCCATCGGGGAATGTCGCCTCCACCTGTATCTCGTGTACCATTTCCGGTATTCCCTCCATGACATCCTGCGCTGTCAGCATCGCGGCGCCCATGCTCATCAGCTCCGCGACACTGTGCCCGTCACGCGCCAGCTCCAGCAGCTCCGAGCTGATGTATGCCACTGTCTCCGGATAATTGAGTTTCACGCCCCGCTGTTTTCTCTCTTTTGCCAGACTGCCCGCGACATGCAGCAGGAGCTTGTCTGTCTCTCTTGGTGTCAGATGCATTACAGCCCTCTCCTCTCCCATTTTATGTTCATATAGTCAACAATCACGTCCACGCACCGTTCCCTGCCGACACGCGCGCTGTTCAGTGTCATGTCATAGTTGACAGGATTTGTCCAATAGCCGCCCTGTGTATAATACTTGTAATAATCCGCCCGGTACTTGTCCGTCTTTTCAATCAGCTTGTGTGCTTCCTGCTGCGTCACCCCGAGCTTGTCCATGATGGATTCCACGCACTGCGCGCGCGGCGCTTCTATGTAAATGCTGATAACATTGTCAAAATCCCAAAGCACATAATCCGCACATTTTCCGATAATAATGCAGGACTGTGACGCTGCAAGCTGCCTGATAATTTCGCTCTGTATGTTAAAAAGGTTGGCATCGGACACAAACTCTTTTGTATTTGGCCTGGCAACTGTCGTAAACGGTACCTTGCGCAGATATCCGAGCACATACGCACTGTGCCTGAGCTTCTCGTTCCTCTCATGAAAAAGCGCCTCATTGATACCGCTGAAATCAGAAGCCATTTTCAGAATCTGGTCTTCATAGCATGGAATGCCAAGACGCTTTGCAAGCTTAGCGCCAATCTCCTTGCCGCCGCTTCCAAATCCCCTTGCTATGGTTATAATATAATTCTTCACACTACTCCTCCGTATAATGAATCTTTAGTTTGTCATAATCCGGGTAATCTCGTCGGCGGAAAGACTGCCAGTCTCCCCCTGCCGGATGATTTCCCCCTTTTCCATGATATAGATAAAATCAGAGATGCCAAGGACAAAGTCAAGGTACTGTTCCACGATGAGCACCGTAATGCCAAGCTCCCTGTTGACGCGCTTTACAGCCTCCCCGATGTCCTCTATCACGGACGGCTGAATCCCCTCTGTCGGCTCATCAAGGATCAGTATTTTGGGCTTTAAGACCAGCGCCCTTGCAATCGCAAGCTGCTGCTGCTGTCCCCCGGACAAATCACCGCCGTTTCGTTTTGCAAATGGCGGCAGAATCGGGAAAAGGTCATAAATATAGTCGGGTACGCTTTCCCTGCTTCCCGCCGCCTTCAGCCCCAGCTCCAGGTTTTCCTGGACAGTCATCTGCGGAAAAATATCCCGCCCCTGCGGTACATAGCCGATTCCGAGCCTGACACGGTCATACGGCGCCATCTTTCTCATCTCCGTGCCGGCAAGTTCAATGCTCCCATCCGGTGTCCTTACAAGTCCCATGATGCTCTTAAGCGTCGTACTCTTACCCACACCGTTTCTTCCAATCAGGCAGACCACCTTATTGTCAGGCACATCGAGGTCAAGGCTTCTGATGACCCTGCTCTCACCGTAACATGCACTCATGTTCCTAATTGCCAGCATAGCGCTCACCTCCCCTTCCCAGATAGACTGCCTGGACGGTCTGGTCTGCCAGAACCTCCCCGACACCGCCCTCCATCAGTACCTTTCCCTCATGGAGGACTGTCACTGTGTCCGCAATCTGCTTTACAAAATCCATGTCATGCTCCACGACAATAACCGTACAGTCCTTTTTAATCTCCTTTAACATTTCGCCCGTACGGAACGTTTCGGGCTTGCCCATTCCGGCTGCCGGCTCGTCAAGCATGATAATCTCCGGTTTCTGTACAAGCTGCATCGCAATCTCAAGCCACTGCTTTTCCCCATGTGCCAGGGAGCCTGCCCTGACGTCAGCCCTGTCCGCAAGCCCGACCTTTCCTAAAACTTCCATAACTGCCCTTTCATCCTTGTCAGAAAGTTTATAAAATAGGCTTTCCCATACACGCTTATGCCCTTTTAGGGACAGTACCATATTTTCCATGACCGTCAGTGCCGTAAACACGGACGGTACCTGAAATTTACGCCCGATGCCCTCATTGACAATCTGATATTCCTTCATGCCGGTCAGCCTGACGGCATTTCTTCCCAGCGGATAGTAATGCACTGTCCCCGACGTAGGTTTTGTCCTGGCACAGATAATGTCAAGAAGCGTTGTTTTGCCGGCGCCGTTTGGCCCGATAAAAAAATGAATGCTATTTCTTTTCACATTGATGTCCACATCGGTCAGCGCCTTAAACCCGTCGAAAATAACGGAAATATGTTTGATTTTTAGGACGTGTTCCCTGATATCCGTCATCTCAAGCCGCCTCCTTTTTCTCTTTTTCCGCCGCGGGCGCTGACTGGAATCTTGCAAAAAGCGCCGGTATCTGTTCCTTCACAATGCCGACGATGCCGCCCTTGAAAAAGAGAATCGTGACACCAAAAATTGCGCCGACAATGTACTGCCAGATGCCCGCAAGCGCACCGGAGCTTAGGTTATATTCACATAAATTAATGAAAAATGCACCAATGACTGCACCGATGACCGTGCCCCTGCCGCCCACTGCAACCCAGACCACCATCGTGATGGAGTACGCAATTGTCATCTGCGACGGGGTTATGCTTCCGTTAAAATTGACAAACAGCGCACCACCGATTCCCGCAAGCACTGCGGACAACGTATAGATAGAATTCTTGTACTGGTTGACACAATAGCCCGAAAAAAATGTCCTGTTCTCGCCGTCGCGTATTGCAATCAAAAGCTTTCCAAACTTGCTGTTTACCAGCCATGACGCAAGCAGATACACAAGCACGAGCGCCGTAAGCGCCACAAAGAACATTGCTGTCAGGTGTCCCCTGTTTGCCGCTCCCCTTGTGCTTCCAAAGACAGATGTAAAATCCGTGATGCCGTTATTTCCGCCTGTGTATTTGGAATTTGCGATAAACAGGGAATATGCTGCCCAGGTAAGCGCCTGTGTGATAATGGAAAAATAAACGCCCTTAATGCGGCTTCTGAACACAAAATACCCAATCACCGCCGCCAGCGTGCCCGGCACCAGTATAACCAGTAACACCGCCAGCGGAAAGCTCAGAAACGGTTTCCAGAAAAACGGCAGCTTCGTAAGACCTCCTGTCTGCATAAAGTCCGTCAGCGCACCCCCGTTATCCCGCAGCCTCAGATACATCGCCATGGCATATCCGCCAAGACAGAAGTAAATGCCGTGCCCAAGGCTTAACATTCCTGTATAACCCCATATCAAATCCAGTGCAATGGCAACAATGGAATAGCACATGCATTTTCCCAGAAACTGTACCATTGAGGATGACCCGACCAGAAACGGACTGCACGCCAGCATCACTGCAATCACCGTGAAACAAATATGATTCCCCTTTAATCTTCTCATAATAATCTCCATTCTTGATGCGCCCTTTACTCATCCAGGCTGCGGCTTCTGATTGTGAACAGTCCCCTGGGTCTGAACTGCAGGAATACAATAATCATGAAAAGCACAATTGCCCTTGCAACCGACGCACTCTGGTATGCCTCCACTATAATGCTGGAAAAACCGATAATCATGGCGCCAAGCACCGTTCCCAGAAGATTCCCGACACCGCCAAGCACAACCGTCATAAAGGAATACACGATGTAGCTCTGCCCCACTGTGGAGTCAACCGAACCCAGAAGCGCCACGGAACAGCCCGCCACTCCGGCAAGACCGGAGCCAAGTGCAAAAGTCAGGCAGTCCACTTTTTTCGTATTGATGCCCATGCACTGCGCCATGGAGCGGTTCTGCATGGTGGCGCGCATCTGCGCGCCAAAGGAAGATTTATTCATCAGAAACCATACCGCGCCCAGGCAGGCAGCCACCATACAGATAATAAAAATCCTGTTGTAGGAAAATGTACAACCTCCGATTTGTATGCCGCTTTTTAAAAAATCAGGCGCATTGACATTGACACCCTGTGAGCCAAATATACTTCTTGCAGCCTGCTGCAATATGAGGCTGATGCCCCATGTTGCAAGCAGACTGTCCATTTTCCTGCCGTATAGTCTCGTGACCAGCGTCCTTTCCATGATGCAGCCCAGAAGAAATGTAATGACAAACGCAAACGGAATCGCCGCAATGTAGTAAAGGCTTCCGCTCCTGCCAAAGAGCGCTGCAAAAATCTGCTGCATGACATACGCCATGTATGCCCCAATCATCACAAACTCGCCGTGCGCCATGTTGATGATTCCCATCAGCCCAAAGGTGACGGATAATCCCAGCGCCACCAGAAGATAAATGGAGCCAAGGCTTAAGCCATTAAACAAGGTATTTGCGATTTCTGCCATGTATACACACCTCCCCCTTGTACTCATTCGAGCGGCTTGATTCCTGCCGATACTGCCCAGTCGTATGTCTCAAGATATGGATCCGGCTCCACTGGCGAATCTGTCGCGTAAACCTCATAAATCAGTCCGTCCTCGCCGACTGCGCCGATGCGTACCGGTTTTGCCAGATGATGGTTGCTTCCGGTTATCGTCACCGTTCCCTCAGGTGCCTTGTAGGAGATGTCACCGGACTCTATCGCCGCAATCACTTTATCCACCTCGAAGCTTCCTGCCTTCTCACACGCCGCTTTCCACAGATAGACCGCATCGTAAGCTGCTTCCGCCGGGTCGGATGTCACCCTGGTGTCACCGTACGCTTTCTTGTATGCGGATACAAACGCTTCGTTTTCCGGTGTATCTGTCGTCTGATAATAATTCCACGATACCATGTGACCCTTTAAAATATCGGCCCCGATGGTTGAAACCTCCTCCTCCGCAATCGAGAAGGACATGGTCATATAAGTATCGCTGGTATAATTTTTCTCCGCCATCTGCTTAAAGAAGGACACATTTCCTGTACCGTTGAGGGTATTGACAATTACGTCAGGCTGTGCCTCCTCGATTTTTGCTATAATGGCTGCAAAGTCGGTCTGTGTCATGTCCGCGTATTCCTCACCTACGACTTCAAGCCCTGCCGCCTTTACCTGTGCATTGATAATCATGTTTGCCGTGCGTGGAAATACATAATCGGAGCCCAACAGGAAAAATTTTGTATATCCCTGGTCAATCAGGTACTCAACTGCCGGCACAATCTGCTGGTTAGGCGCGGCGCCTGTGTATACAATGTTGCCAGATGCCTCCATCCCCTCATACTGAACCGGATAGAAAAGAAGCGCATCATAATCTTCAAAGATTGATTTGACCGCTTTTCTCGAAGAGGATGTCCAACAGCCAAACACGGTCGATATCCCATCCTGGTCAATCAGTTTTTCCGCCTTTGTGGCAAAGGTCGCAGGATCGGATGCGCCATCCTCCTCCTGGTATGTCACCTGGCAGCCAAGCACGCCGCCTGACGCATTAATTTCGGATATTGCAAGCTTCTCCGCATCAAGGACTGCCTGCTCCGAAATTGCCATGGAACCTGTCATGGAATGAAGAAGCCCCACCTTGATGGTTCCCTCCGCCTCTCCGCTTGTACTGCTGATGCTGGCACAGCCCGAAACAGTAACAGCCATCGCGACGGACGCCATGAGTGCCACTGCCTTTGCCAGCAGATTTCCTGTCATTGTTTTTCTTCTCATAATGTTCTCCTCACTTTCGTTTCCTCATTTGAAAGACTCGTCCCCATATACCCATACAGACGACAAAAGGCGCCCTGCTTATGCAGAACGCCTTTGTTCAGTCAATGAATATACCACCAGTCTACTCATTTTTCTTTTTTTGTCAATGCCAAACCGCAAAGATGCACAAAAAACCGTTATCCCAAATCGCCGCCATACTTATTTTTATGCATCATGCCATATTATCCCACAACAAGTCACGCAAATTTTTTCGCTACACAAATTTCCCCTTCTATGTTAATATAGTTTTAAAAATAAAAACTGAAAGGAGTGCAGCCAAAATGAAGCTGTCAACACCAAAAAGAACAATCCTCCAGTGCGCGTTCCTGCTCGCAGCCGCGCTGATGATTGTATGCGGCATAAACCGCGGGGAACAGGAAACGGTCTGGAACAAGGCAGCCAATATCTGCCTGGAATGCATAGGATTGGGGTGACGGGCATGAACAACACAGTCAAACGAAAACTGATACAGCTTGCCGCCTTTGGATTTACCAACACCCATATTGGAAATTTTGCCGCTGGGAAGCTTTATACCGGCAAATGGAAGCAGTTCTGCAATCCCGGTCTCCACTGCTACTCGTGCCCTGCCGCCACGCTCGCCTGTCCCATTGGCGCCATGCAGGCAGTCGCCGGCTCCATGCAGTTCAATTTCAGCTTTTACGTGGTCGGATTCCTGCTTGCAGTCGGTGTCCTGCTCGGCAGATTTGTCTGCGGCTGGATTTGCCCGTTTGGTCTGGTTCAGGAGCTGTTTTACAAAATCCCGTCGCGCAAATGCAGGCTGCCGAAACTGTTTACCTATGTTAAATACGTCATTCTGATACTGTTTGTGATTGTGCTGCCAGTCACTGCCACAAACTATATGGGCATGGGAAAGCCGGCATTCTGCCAATACATCTGCCCGTCCGGCACACTGTTTGGCGGCATTCCGATGACAGCCACACATCCGGAGCTCCGGACAACGACAGGGTTTCTGTTCGGGCTGAAAATGGGCATATTACTACTGACCATCATTGCATCCGTCTTTGTATTCCGTTTTTTCTGCAAGACGCTCTGCCCGCTGGGTGCCATCTATGGGCTGCTCAACAAGGTCAGCATCCATCACCTGGATGTGGACAAATCATCCTGCATCCAATGCGGCAAATGTGCCCGCACCTGCAAGATGGACGTAAATCCTGTCACATCCCCCAATTCAGCCGAGTGCATCCGCTGCGGCGCCTGTGCCGCCGCCTGCCCGAAACAGGCAATCCAGCTCGGTTTTCGAAACCATTCAAAATAAGGAGGAGCATTATCATGAAAACACAAAAATATTATTCAATGACACTTTCCATTTTCATTGCCCTCACCCTAATCGGGTGCGGCACAAAGACGCAGGAACAGCATCCTGGCACTCCCGCCCCCTCTGAAATCTCCGAAAGCGAAATGTCCACAACCGATGCCGCGGAGTATGTCCTTAGCTTCTCAACCACGGACATCAACGGCGCCCCGGTGGATTCCTCAATCTTTTCAGAAAAGAAGCTTACCGTCGTCAATGTGTGGGGCACCTTCTGCGGACCATGTATCGAGGAAATGCCCGAGCTTGCCGACTGGGCAAGGGAGATGGGGGATGACATACAGCTAATCGGCATTGTAGGGGACATCAACGGCGAGAATGACACGCAGCACATTGAACTTGCCCAGACGATTGTCCAGACAGCCAGTGTCGAATATACCAACCTGATTCCCAACGACGATTTGGGCGAACTGATGTCGAATATTATCGGCGTTCCGACCACCTTTTTTGTCGACCAGACAGGCGCCATTGTCGGTGACCCGATTATTGGCGCAAATGTAGCGGGGTGTAAGGAATTTGCCGAAAACTACCTGGCTGGACAGTGATGTCGCATACAGACATGACGGTTTGCCGCCGATTAAAAATCAATCACGGAGGTGGATAATAACAATCGAAGTTCGTATTGCAAATATTGTGCTTCCGCCCAAATTCGCAGACTTTGGCAAGAATGGATGATTATCATGAATCCTGAAGGGAAAATACGCATTGCTATTTCTATAGTTTTTCCTTTTTTCGTAATCAGCAGGGGGCGCTTTACCAGCATTCCATCCGTGGATAGGAGCTGGTACTGTTCCTCCCCGCTCATCTCGTGCCATTCCTTTAGCTCCGCAGCTGTCGGGTTTTCCTCCTTGATGGGACGTACCTGTACCGCATAGCCGGATTCCTCCACCCACTTTAGTGCCTTTTTACAGATGGTACATTTTTCATAACAAAGCACTACTGGTTTCATTATTATAATCCGCCTCTCTGCAAAAGGCACCGATGGGATTATGAGACCCTCTTCGGTCCTTCGCTATTATCACTCGTTCAGTCATCAATACCAAATACATACTCTAACTGGTCTTCTGCCGCATCCAATTTATCCTCCAATAATTCCAGTTCACGTTCCATCCGCTTATAGTCGTCCCTTGTCAGGGACTGATATTTATAAAGATACTCCAGTTCATCCTCATGGCTGTCAAGCAGATCGTCAATCTGTTTCGCCTCCTGCTTCAGGGCAAAGAACTGCTCCATATCCTCCGCGGCAGTCCCACCTGGCACCGCTGTGCCTGCCTTTTCCACAAATCCATTTACCATGACGCCAAGTTCCTCCATGGTGTAGGTGGTAAGTCCATCCGCGCCCTGATGATCTGATGCGTCGTCATTTATGGCAGCATGTGACGGATTATGGTAAGCTTCCTCGTCATGCCTTGACACAGGAACGCTTCCGACACTTGTGTCATTTTGCGGCTGCAGGCTGTCTGCCGCCCCGGTCTGATTCTGTGTCCTGCCATCCGTCTGATTTTGCGCGTTGTCCCCATCCAATGCAGGCTGCGCGTTGTCATTAGATGCGGTGTCTGACTGCTCCTGGGCATTATCCCCGGAAAGTGCCATTCTGTCCGCAGATGCAGCATTTTCCGCTGCCTGCTTCTGCTCCAAGTCCGATATCTGTTGCTCAAGACGCGCAATCTGCTCTTTTAGCGCCTCTGTCTCCGCACTGCTGCCAGAGCCTGACTGACAGCCCGTCATCAGAAATGCGGCGGCAGTCACAACAGCCAATACACGGTTTCCATTTTTTTGTCTGTTCATACGCCTAACCTTTCTCCTTTCTATACATCCCATTAAGAAATACAGGATTCCATATTCCATTATTGCCCCATCTGATCACCTCATACGCCTCCCACGGCGCCGGCATTTCCAGTTTCCGAATCATCTCCTCCAAAACGGGTTCCGGAATATAACGCGCCCTTTTTTGGTTTCTGGCAAGCAGCTCCTGATAAGGCACTTCCAGATACAGAATATGCACCCGCGCGCCGTATCCGGCAAAAAGACTGACCAGCCGCTGCCTGGTTTCCTGGATGATATTCGTCGCATTCCAGATAAACGGTTCCTTTCGTCTCAGATAGCCTCTTGCCTGCTCCTTGGCATTCTGCACTACCCTGCCTGAATTTTTTGCCGGCGATACGCCCATCTCATCGCGGATGTCGTCGAGGGAGACAACTGGCATCCCCGCGCCATGCTGTGCTATCCAGCTGTCCTTTCCCGCAAGCGGCAGTCCTGACAGCATAATGACATCAAATTCCGACTCATCACATAATTGCGCCTGATACCATAGTCCCTCTCTGAAAATACGCATACCTTGTATAGGGGTTTGCAAAGGCATGCGGTGTCTCCCAGATGCCCAGCTCCTTTGCATAGTCGGCAAACAATTCCACCTGGTCTTCCAGATGGTCGGAGCCTTTTGCCACCCGCCCCTGCACATCTGCTTTTGAAAGCAGATACAAAAGCCGCAGGGGAATGCTTTCTGCCGCCCTGAGCAAGTCAAACTCGGTTCTTTCCTTCGTCCAGAACCACACAGGCAGCCCATGGTACCGAATCAGCCCGGCTGCCAGTTCGCGCTGCGAAAAGGTCAGCCCAAACTGCGCCACATCCCTGTAAACCATCCAGCGGAATTTCTTTTCCCCGATAATTGTATGTTTCGGGGATACCCAGATTCCGTCCTCCTGTTTTGTACAGGAAATTTTTCCGATATCATGGAATGCCGCCGCCAGAAACAATAGCTCCTGTTCCTCTTTATCCAGCTCCGTCCATTCCGGAAGCGAAAGAAGTCGTTCACATACCATTTCCGTATGGCGGTACACATCGCCCTCTCCATGGTATTCCGAATTTTGGGGAACATGCCTCAGCATGCCCAATTGGGGATAACTATCCGAGAGCCGGCGAAAGGAAAAACCGCTCCTGCGGATTTCTTTAAGAATTTCCCGGCTCACTGGCACCGCCTCCCTCCTGCATGGCAAACAAATCCACGCCGTCTGCAAGACTGTTTGCCACTATCGGACGTTTTACCCAGTGGCTCTCCGAGTCAAGAATCGTATTGAGAAAGGAACCTCGCACAAACTTCAGGCGATCCGTCACATAATCCCCATCCTCCACCTTGATATAGATTCCCTCCATCATCCCTGTCAAATCGGTCTGCCGGACTGCCAGCGCATAATCTGTCCCGCTTTTTTCACATTGCATGCGGAAATTCTGCTCCTGTTCCCCGGAAATAAACAGACTGGATCCAATCCACTTTTCAATGTCCCCAAGTGTTTCGAAATATCCCTCCGTCAATACCCGGACAGAATGAATAAACGGAGCATCGCACAAAAATTCCCTGCGCTTTCGCGTGGAAAAAAATCGCTGCCGCTGTTTGTCAAAAATGTCAAACTCCATAAAATAATGCGGCAGCCTGTCATAAAAAACGGTATGCTTTGCATACAGCCACTCACCATACATTATATACCGGTCTCCAAGCAGGCAGCGCAGCCGGTCTTCAAAGCATCCCGCCCAGAGCTTAAACAAATCAAACTGTCGTTCTCCATATCCGCCGTTCAAAAAATGCCCGCGGCTTTGCAGAAACATTTTTCCGTCCCTGCCAAAACTGATGCCGCAGTTTGCACCGTCCACCTTTTCCTCTAGAACCAGATAGCTCCCCTTTATCTCATCTAATTTTACAACCGTCAAGTCCCCATCGCCCAGCTGTTCCCTCGACCCCTCAAGATGCCGGGTTCTTGGGTATTTTAAAATCTGTTCCATATAATCCTCCTATATACTTCCTCTGTATGAAACTACGTAATCGATCAGAGAAGATTTATCTTCCCTACCCGCCGCGCCCCCATGCGCCGCCTTAGCGGCATACTTCCTCTGCATGGGGCTGCGCAATCGAGTAGGGGAATGACCTTCTCACCTACTCGTGCGCCGGGCGTCCGTCAGCTTGCTGACATATTTCATTTGGACGCCCGTGTGCATAAAAACCACAGCCACTATCCGTTGCCGACAGTGTCCGTGGTTTTCTGTATATTGTAATAGGAATATCGGATTACATGGGAAACTCCTTTCTGAAACCAAACCAATTTTACTGATTTTCACTATAGCACCCTGTAAATGCTTTGTCAATCTTCCGTGTATTTTCACTATGCAGTCCATAAAACTTTTACAACAGTCCACCATTCCAGTGCACAGGATGCATAAAATTTATGGAACAATGCAAACTGCTGTGGTAAAATGTTTTTAACAGCATTATACTCACGACAGATGAAATCTGCCGTGAGTATTGCGCCAGCCGCAGCCGCGAAGCGGCATATTTCCTTATGCGGCTGTGTGCATAACTTTATACTGAGCGGTCAGTCTTTTCGACCGCCAGTATAAATCACAGAAAAGAAAACAGCCATGTCAAGACAAATACGCACATCTGCAAAGGCAGTTATCATCCAGGCTGGCAGACTGCTTGCAGTAAAACGAAGTGACGGCAGAGAAGAATGGTATATTCTGCCCGGCGGCGGTCAGGACAGCGAGGAACTGCTTCCCCAGACTGTTGAACGCGAAGTCTGTGAGGAAACCGGAATGGCGGTTCAGTGCAGGGACTTGCTCTTCGTTATCGAAGGCGTCACGGAGAAAATTTTCATAGGATTGACCTTGTCTTTCTATGCGACTACCTTGGAAAGGCAGAATGCGCAGCACTCTGCAAGGACACCAGCCAAATCGGATTTGAGTGGCTGGATTTGTCAGTGCTGAACAGATTACCACTGTTTCCGTCAAAGCTGCGCCGCCCGATTATGAATTTCTATGAGGGAAAAGAATACACGAAATACCTCGGAAATGAGGAGATTGGAGACCCGGAATGTTTCGAGTAGGGACCTATTTACATAGGTCTTACTCGAAATCAAGACTGGAAAAATCAATATACAAGTCCTCATAGATTCCCACCTTCACGGTATCGTCAAACGAGTACACCTTCACGCAAAAATGGTCGCCATCCATGTTATACACATAGATGCTGCTGCTCTGCGGATCGACAATCCAGTATTCTCGCACATTGGCGCTATTGTACAGATTCAGCTTTGTGATATAATCATGCTGCGGATTGGACGGCGAGGCAATCTCGATAATCCAGTCCGGTGCGCCAAGGCAGCCACGGTCGTTTAATTTACCAGGGTCACAGATGACAGAGATGTCAGGTTCCAGCACTGTATCCGTACTTTCGTTAAGCTGCACGCCAAATGGGGCGGGGTATACATGACACCTACCATTTTTTGACTTGATATAATTTTTAATTTGGTTGAACAATTCACCCAGAATCTCCTGATGAATACGGCTGGGCGAAGCCATATAAATAATCTCACCGTCAATCAGTTCAGCACGAATCTCCTCAGGCATATTATAAAAATCCTCGATTGTGTAATATTTTTCCTGTGGTAATCCCATTCCAACTCCTCCATTCTAAAATTTCTAATAATATGACATTTTTGACTTTTTCAAACATATCCTATAATTCATCATAACATAATTTTGATACTATGCAAAGGACAAAACGAAATACAATCACAGTCAAATTTACATCCTGTGAACATACATCCTCGTCATGTCCGGTTCTCCGTCGCCCTGCACCATGCACAGGAATTCCCAGCCATAACGCTCATAAAACGACGTGTGGTCTGTCACAAGGTAAAGCGTGTCGATGCCCCTGTCACCCATATCCTTGCAGACCATGTTCAGCAGCGCCCCCGCTATGCCCTGCCCCCTCTTTGGCTCCTCCGTGTAGACGGCGCAGACATTCGGGGCAAGGTCTTTCCGGTCGTGGAAATCATTCTCAATCACGCCCATGCCGCCGACAATCTGCCCGCATTCCATCGCCAGATACCATTGCGGCACGGCGCTTTTCTTTTCCAGACACGCCCCCATGCTCTCCATGTATGCCTCCACCGGAATGCCCCATTTCTCGTGAAACCACTGTGCGGCACACTCCTTTAAGTCCGGTCTGTCTGCCAGACAAATCATATCATACGCCATGCCTTTTATTCCTCCTGATATACCCTTTCATCATAAGTCCCTATCTATCAGTTTTGTACAACGGTACCCTGTTTAAAAATTGTTTCACCGTCAAACTTGCACTTAATAAACTTCGCATTTGTCACGGAATAATTCGCAACCTTTCCCCTAAAAGTACAATTTTCCACCGTCAGACGATTCCCTTGTATCACAGGGGAATTCGGATAGTTTACCCACGCCGAACCAAACGCATACGCTTCGGAATGCGAACTGCAGACAGCTTTATTGTCTATGGTTGAATTCTTTATCACAATGTCCGTGCAGACTTCATCCCCACTATTTTTCTCTATTAATATGCAGGCTCTCGGCGCAGTGCCGTACAGACTTCCCGCTCCTGTAATTGTACAGCCGTCCACATAGACATTATGTGCGCTGACAATGCCGAGACAGTTTCTGCTGTTATTGGCAATCGTACAGTTTGTTATACTGATATTGGTGGAACCTGTCCCATTTCCGCCGATATAAATGCCATCGCCGCGGCACTCCTTTATATTCACGTCATGGATGAAGACATTTTGGGCGTACTGTATTCGAATGCCCATTCCGCTTTCCCCGGACTTCCCTGCCGCCCGCAGATCTCCGATGATGGTGCCGCCGCTGACTTCTATATCCGACTGATAGACACCGATAACCTGACTTTGCTTGGTTTTGGACAGCAATGCCTGCAAAACTGCATCCTCATGCATATAAAGTTTTGTGTTGGCAGGCATGACAATGCCATATTCAGGGTCAATATGATACGTCCCCTCAGGAACATATACTGTATCATATCCTTCGTAGTCCCCTTTTCCCAGTGCGTCAAGCGCCCGCGTAAATGCATCCCGGTCATCCCCGCCGTCGTTGGGCACCGCTCCAAAATCAGTTACCGAGACATAATTTTCCAGCTCTCCCTCTACTGTCACACGACACTGGGCGGACAATACAAGCTGCTCTGCACTTGTACTTGCCGTAATAACTGCCATGCCGCTGCCCACCAGGCTCACCAGACCCTGGTCCGTGACAGTCGCCACACCCTCATTTGAAGATTCCCATTTTATCGTACTGTACTGTATACTTGGCGGTGTTACTGCCGCGCTCAGCTGAACTGTCTCCCCTGACTTTCCTGTTATCAGCTCTTTATTCAGTGTCAGCAAAAGCGCCTGCGCATCCTTGAATGTCAGGCTGCCCTTGTAAGGACTTCCCTTCACTGCCTTGATTTTCACGGTATACAGCCCCGTGTTCCTGTTCTGTTTGATTGATGTTACCGTGTAATCCTTGTCCTGTTCAAGCATCTTGCCATTATACATCAGCGTGACCTTTTTCTCATCTACGTTTGTAATCGTCAAAGAAACGGTCGCAGTCCTGCTTGCAAGGTTCAGCTGGCCAAACTTGATTTTCAGTGTCTTTGTATCCGAGGTATAATTTCCGTCTTTTCTGACAGGCAGTATTGTAATCTCATATTTCACGCCTATCTTGATGTTGTCAAATGATTTTATATCGCCATAGTCAATCGTGTAATCCTCCCCATAGGAAAGTATCGTCCTGCCGTCCTTTACCACAACGGCTTCATTAATGGCATTCTGAATGTCAGAAATCGTGCCAGACTTCGGGAGGGTTCCCTTGATGGACACCGATACCTTGCTGAAGCTCTTTTGACTGATGGAAAATTCTAACGGTTCGGAAATGCCGTAATAGCCCGCTCCCTTTTTCGTCACGCCGACAACATATGCTTTCGCCGTGTTTGTTCCCGCGTTGACATTGTTGGTGTAAATAACCTTGTAATAGCTTGAAGAGACCTTTCTGCCGTCCTTATCCTTTACCACAACCGCTGGCTTCTGCGCTTTCCCATTGTAGGTATAAATCTTACTGGGGTTTTTCCATTCAACACTGGCTTCTGCAATCGAAACAGCGTTTTCCACGTCCGTTCCTAAAATATTAAAGGTTGCTTTCTTGCTCGCCGTCCCCATATAATTGCAGCTGTTGCTTTCTACCGCTTTTACGGTCAGCTTTGATACTGTAGTCGTATCCGCACTGCCTTCCGTCCAGCTCACCGTGTAATCCCTGCCCTTGACCAGTTCCTTTGTCCCATCCATGACCGTGACCTCGGGCACTTCGCCGTACTTAATATCACCCACCGCAGAAAGCGTAACTTTGCTGATGCTCTTTTGCGTGATGTCAAATTCTTTCGTAACCGTTCCCTGGTACTCGCCGATACCCTTTATGGTCACGGTCGCTTTTTCTCCTCCTACATTTATGTTATTTCTGTACGTCACAGTATAGTCCACATTCAGCTTCAAGGTCTGCACCTTTGACTTGCCCTTGCTGTCCTGGTAAGTGTATCTCACTGTCATTGCCGGACAGATTTTCTCCCCGGTATAGACTGCGTTATAGCCATCCGCCTTTTTACCCGGAAACAGTACGCCATCTGCCGTGATGCACGGTCTTTTGTCACTTTCCTGCACGTCTTCGCCTGTCGGGCTGCTTTCGGATTCTGTTTCAGTTTCGGCTTCGGAAGAAATCCCGGACGTAGCAAGAAGCTCCTCAAGGTCACTTTCGGATTCTGTTTCAGTTTCAGTCTCTGTACCATCTTCGGTCTCCGTACCATCTCCGCTGCCATTATCCACATCACAGACAGCCGCATCCGCCTTTGAAACCGGATACGTTGTCATAAATTCCTCTGAAGTATACGCAGCTTCTGCCATATGGTCACTGAAGCTGTCTGACCCTTTCAAAAAACAGCCATAACTCGTCTTCCCTGCATCCCATGCCGCATCCAGATAGTAATAGAAGTCTCCGCACTTTACAATATTCCATACATGATTTTCACCGTCTGCCGTTCCGCTTATAATCCTTGAATCAATGCCGCATTCCAAAAGCAGACGGTACAGCAGGCTTGCATAACCATGGCATTCCGCCGTCTTATTGATCAAGCCCCCATAGGCTGTATGCTTTAACGCATCATCTGCATCGTCCAGATTTTCATTTTTATCGTTCCTGCAAATATAATCGTAAATCGTCTTAATCTTTTGGTAGTCGCTGGTATCTTCATTCCATCCAAAACGCTCGATTACCGTTTCTACCGCACGGTCCAACTCCATTTCCTGCGCGTATGTCGTATAATAGGTTACTTTATATGTAATCGGCAGATAATATGTCGTTTCCGGAGATGTATCACTGTTTTGTGTTGCCGTGGATACATCTACAGTTATGTCATAGTCAGGGATTTCAAGACTTTCATATTGAAAGAGAATATAATCTCCTTCTGTCGGCTTTCCCGTATGTTCCAGCGCTGTGTTCCAGATTTCCCTGGCAATTTCATCGTCCGGCTTCTCTGCCGTCTGAAAATAAACTGTAATTTCTGATTCCCTGTTTTTCAGTGATTCCCGCAGTTTTTCTCCCACTGCATCAACCGTTGTCAGGTATCGGGCGGTATCTATGTCATTATCTGCATCCGTTTCGGTCTCCGTCACGTCTTCCGTTCCAGTCTCCGTCATGTCGTCGGTTCCAGTCTCCGTTTCCGACACATCTTCCGTCTTTATCTCCGTTTCGGTCTCCGTTTCCGACACGTCTTCCGTTTCAGTTTCCGTTTCGTCCTTTGTTTCCGTCACGCTCTCCGTTCCAGTCTCCGTTTCCGACATGTCTTTCGTTTCAGTCGCAGTTTCCGTTTCGGTCTTTGTTTCCGTCACTTCTTCCGTTTCCGAGCACAGCTCCTCCTGCGCTTCAATCTCCGTTTCCGACTCTGTTTCAGCCTCAATTGCCAATACCGGATTACCGGTCGGAATCGTACTTGCCGTTGTCTGAAATGATGACATAACCAGAACTGCTGCCTGAATACATGCTAAAATACGTGCTCTCACAATCCGTCTCCTCCTTAAATCAAGTGCTTTTATCACTTCTGACGTCCGTCTCCTCAAATGCCCGCTTCCAATAAATCTCCGGCACTTCGGGCCAGTTACATCCGCCAGTCTCCTGTGTGCACAGCTCCATCGCCCTGCCCAGCACCCCTCCGTGTGTCACCCTTGTCCCCCTCAGAATGCGCTCTGTCACCCTTGTCCAGTACGGCGCCACCTCACGCAAACCGTTTTCATGCATATCCTGTATCGTCCGTTCTATGTCGTAATCCAGTTCCACGAACTCAGGATGCCATGCCCCATCGTCGCCGTGCAGTACCATAAACTGCGCTTTCATAGCGCCCTCCTCAATGATAGGCAGACCGACCGAGCCGGGATTCCATATGGTTTTGGAATACTCCTGAATACTCATGACCTTGTGTGTATGACCGCACAGCATATATTCTTCCTCAACCCCTGCAAGAATTTCCTGGTTTTCACGATTTTGGGGACGCATCTTTTCGTTTACCGCCCTTTGTGTACCGTGACATATCCGGATATCCTTCATGCCGTCTATATGAATGCACGCCGTGGTTGGCAGGCTATCCATAAAGGATAAATCCTGCCGTGTCAAATGTGCCCGGCCATAGCGCAGCATTCCGACCGTGCTTGGATAGCTGTCCCATTCCGGATGCGCTTCCCCCATTCCGGACAACATATACCCTTCCTTGTTTCCCCTGAGCATATAACAGGGAAAATTCTCCTGCAATTCGTAAAGTGTGTCCATTACCCGCCGGATTCCGGGAAATTCTCCCACATAATCCCCCAGAAAACAATATGCATCAACCGGATGTTTTTTCAAATATTCCATACAGGCCTGCAGCGCGATACCGTTTCCATGGATATCCGATAAAACAGCAATGTCCATAAGTACCTCCTTTGCATCAATACCGATTCATCTTATTTTTATGCATCACATACCCGAGCCCTGCTCCCACGCATCCGCCTACAATGTGGGTCAGCTGGGATACATTGTCGTCCGCAAAAACGCCGCTGTAAACCTGTCCTCCGATATAGAGCGCCGCCACAAGCACCAGGGTAATCGGTATGCTTCCCTCCCTCACGCTGGTAAAAGGTGACAGCAGGATAAAAGCGAACACCACGCCGCTTGCGCCAAGCAGCTGAACATGTGGGAAAAAGATATAGTTTACAATTCCTGTCGCCAGCGCCGTTGCGAGGATGACAAACAGAATATTGGACGAGCCATACTTTTCTTCCAGCAGCGGCCCTACAATCAGCAGCAACATGATATTTCCAATAAAATGCTCCCATCCCGCGTGACCAAACACATGCCCAATCATCCGCACATACGTCAGCGGCGACAGCAGCGAGGAGCGGTAGACACTGAAAAAGGTATTTGTCGTCCACCCCTTCGTAAGCCAGTCCAGCACCAGTGCGGCAAAACAGACTGCCGTAAAACAGATGACAACTGGCGAATTAAATGATACGTTGATTTTTCTATTTGACCTCATACACATCTCCTTTTCTGCTCCTCGACCCCGCTAGCAAAATACAGCGTCTTTGGGCGCCCTCACCCTGCCGTCGTTTCTTTCAGCAGCGCTGTCTGCGTCTGGTCGTCAAAAATCTTCGCAGTCTGTACGCGCTCTCCGCCGTCTTCCTCCACGACATAATAGATGTCCGACAGCATGCCGCTGCCGCTTTCCAGATAGAGATAACTGCATGGATCATCGCGCAGTTTCACACACTCCCTGGAACGCCAGTCCGTATAATCCGGTTCAACGCAGTCGGTCGTCTGCCTGAGCGATACAAAAAAATCCATGTTTTGTGCCTGGTAACGGTCGCCGTCATACGCTTCCCGCGTCATACGCCTGCCTGTGACATCATACAGATACAGCTCCTTTGTATCAAGCGGGTGCAGACAGACCCACTTACCATCCGCCGCAACAAAAATCTCACAGTTTACTTGTTCCTCCGCGTCGAGGCATCCCAGTTCTTTGAGATTCACACTGCTGTCAAGCTTTTTCCTGCCGATGTCATAGACAAAAAGACCAGAATCATGGTGAAAAATCAGTGTCTCACCGTCCGCATAGTCCAGGACAGGTCCTTCTATGTCGCACACCATCTCGCTCGTCACCACCGCCGAGGACACCGGGATCTGTTCGCCGCTGCTGTCCCTCAAATCATCATTTTCCTCAGCAATGCCGATTCCGTCCTTTTTCACCGCACGTTCTCCCGCAGGGATGCCCCAAAGCGCCACCAGCACAATCGCAATTCCGCAAATCAGGCTTATTTTGACTTTCATACGAATCTCCTTTCCAGATACATTCCAGTAGATTTCTTAATTCTACAATCGGCAGAACGCCTTGTCAACTGTTTTGACGCGGAAAAAAACGGACGCAGTTACCCGAAAACTGCGTCCGTTCCTTTTCCTTTATAAATATTTGTCAATCGCCTTTACCGTCTCAAGCAGCTCCACCATCAGTCCCCTCGCCTGTTCTGCCTTACGGCTGGTGTCTGCACCAAGCTCTGCCGCCTGCTGCGTGCTCGCGGTCACTTCCTCGCTGACAGCGGAAATATGGGTAATGCTGTCCACAATCACATTGTTGGATTCCAGAATTTCTTCTATCTTCCGATACATTTCCTGCACATTGCTATGTAGCCCCTGCATACGGCTGCCAATCTCGCCGAACTTTGCACTCGCATCCAAAATTAGTTTGTGCTCTGCGTCTGCTGTTGTAATGACATTATCCACCGTATTTTTTGCCATGTCGGCATTTTTCCTAAGCTCTGCCACAATCCCCTGAATCCCTTCGGTCAGCTTTCTTGTCTCATCGGCAAGCGCACGGATTTCCTCGGACACCACGGCAAATCCCTTTCCGGCTTCCCCGGCCCTGGCACTCTCAATTGAGGCATTGAGCGCCAGCAGGTTCGTCTGGCTGGAAATGGAAAAAATCTGTTCCGTAATCTGCTCCACTGCCTTTGCGTTGGAAATCAGCCCCGCCACGGAAGCAACGACCCGTTCATTTGCCTCCCTTGTCCTATGAGACTGCTCCTGAAGGCTGTCAACCGTATGCTGTCCATCCAGGACAGCCCCCTCGGAGCGCTCCGCCATTGAGAGCATTTCGTCGGACATCTGCTTGGTCTCCAATATCATGTTCTGGATATTTCCAGTCATGACAGTCTGTTTCTCAATGCTCTGTGCATTGTTGATGTTCCCCTCCGCGATGTCGCCCAGCTCAGATGCCGTATCGTCAACATACTGGCTTAACTGCCTGATATGCTCTGCCGCCTCGCTCGAGTTCTGTTTCACCGACGCCACAACATTCAGCACCTCATTTAGAAGCGCAGTGCTCTTATCCTTTTCCTGATTGATGCTGGCAATCTTCTTTTCATTGTTGTCATTTGAAATATATGTCGTCCCGCAAAGCACAATCATGTATACCACTGCCGAGGCGCCCTGTAATAAAAGGGAAGTGCTGTTTATCGGGACACCGGAATGCATGTGTCTGAGCACTGCGACTATATACACCACATCCACCACGTTTATCGCGCCAAACACCACTGCAATCCTCAGGATAAGCTTCATGTCATAGTACAGGATATAGATTACAGTCAGCGGAAACACCATCATGAACACAAGGTCATTCTGTGCGCCAAACACTGCCAGCCCATAGACCACCATATAGCCAATCACCGAAACATGCTGGAAAGCCGTGCTGTCTTTTTTGTGGAAATAAACACTGTAACAGGCTATCATGGACACAATGACCGACAAGTCCACCGAAAGCATGAATCCAAAACTGATGTTTCCCTGCGCATAATCGCCGATATACCCGAAAAACAGCAACATATCGATAATCGTGACAATTGCCAGCACAAACTTGTTTACCCTTTTTTCTTTTCCGTATTCCTTTCCACGACGTTTTTCTTCCATTTGAATCATCCCCCTCATTACAACAAGTTTTTATTCCCTATTGCCCAACAACCCATCTATCCCCATGTACATCATCGAGCAGGGGAATGACCTTCTCCTCCACCCGCGCACCAGATGCCTGTGTACATAAATAAGTTGCCGGAAAATAAATTTCCCAGCAACTTACCGAGGGTATGACTAAATTGTTGCAACAATTTAATAATATTCTATCAGATAAATTGTCAAAATAAAATAGATTTGGTATGGAACGCACTTTTAAGGGTACGCATTGCACTTTTTTATAAAAAACACTGCCTCCGCCTGTCGATATAGTCCGTCAGCAGCTCAACTGTTCCATCAATCCCCAGCTTACTGCTGTTTAAGGAAATATCATAATTTCTCGAATCTCCCCATTTTTTGTCGCAGAAGCTATTGTGGTAGCGCCTGCGCTTCATATCCTTCTCGCGAATCTTCCTCACCGCCTGGCTTTCTGTCAGCTGGTACAGCCGCATAACCCGCTCAATCTTCTTGTCACGGTCGCCAAGGACAAATATGGATATAAGGCTGTCATACTGTTTCAGTATCGTCTCACTACAGCGCCCCACAATCACAAAGGACTCCCCGGAATCCGCCTTGTCACGCAGAAAGTCAAACTGAAGGTACAGCAGGTTTTCCTCCGGCGAACTGCTAAATCCCCTTACCGTCCTTGAAGACAACGGATTCTTACGGCGTTCATCCAGTCCCTTTAAATGTTCCATATTCAGGTTTTTCTTCGCCGCAATCTCATCGAGAAGATTGTGGTCAAACAGCTGGATGCCATAATGCCCTGACAGCTTCTCCGCAATCTCGTGGCCACCGCTGCCATACTCCCTTCCCACGGAAATAATCAGTTGCTTTTCCATCCGTTCCACCTCCCTTTACAAATAACGGAAATAAATCAAAAGCATTGAAATCAGCACAACCATCACGGTCGCAGGCATCATTTTCTTACAGTACAGTCCCCACTTTATCACATAGCCTTCCCTTGATGCCGTTGCAATTCCGACAACATTGGCCGATGCGCCTATCGGGGTTGCGCTTCCGCCAATATCCGTTCCCATCGCCAGCGTCCATGCAAGCATGGACAAGTCAACGCCATATGCCGCCGACAGACTCTTGATAATCGGTATCATTGTGGTCGCAAACGGAATATTGTCAACAAACGCGCTGGCAACCGCTGATAACCATATAATAATTGCTATCATGACCATGACATTACCGCCGCTGATTTTGCCGATAAATGCAGCCATGACTTCCAGTATTCCCGTCTGCTCCAGTCCGCCAATCACGACAAACAATCCAATAAAAAATAACAACGTCTTATAATCGACCTTCCTTAACAACAATATAGCATACTTCCACGAAGTTACCAAGGTAGCAATTGCAACAATGCACCCGATTGTGGAAACCGTAAGCCCTGTCTGCGCATGCGTCACCAGCAGCACTATCGCAACGGCAAAGATGACACAGCTCACCGCAAACCCTTTCTTGTCAGTAATTGTCGATTCCGGGCTTGGCAGGCTGCCGTAATCGACTGATTTCGACGCTCCCGCCCTGAGTTCCTTGCGGAATATCAGATAAAAATAAACCAATACTGCAATCAGGCAGACCCCTGCAATCACACCAGTATTTGTCACAAAATCCATGAATGAATAGCCAAGCGATGTCCCGATAATAATGTTGGGCGGGTCGCCGCACATGGTCGCCGAACCGCCAAGATTTGCGCAGAAAATCTCGGATAATATCATCGGTACCGGGTTGAATTTCAAAAGCTGTGAAAGTTCAATCGTCACAGCCGCCAGAAACAATATCACCGTGATGCTGTCGATAAACATCGCCAGAACCGTTGACAAAACCATAAATGTAATAAAGAGCGGTATCACCTGATAGTTTACAAGCCTGGCTATGCGCATACAGAGCCATCGGAAAAAGCCGACACGCGCCATCCCTTCCACCATGACCATCATGCCAAAGATAAACAGAATCGTCTCCCAGTTGATGCCGGCGCTGCTTCCCGACGTCTCCCCCGACAGATACCAGAACTCCTTTGCAAAGATGCTTTTCAGGTTGATTGTCTCAATCACCGCCTCCATGCTGTGCATCCCTATGCCGAAAACAAATATCATTGTCAGCAGTGCACATACCAGCGAAACAACATGTCTTTCCACAATTTCGGTCACAATAAAAACAAACATTGCAATAAAAATAATTACTGCAAAAACCTGTGCCAACATATAATTCCCTTCTTTCTAAAACTGTTCCCATTACGCCTTCCGGCTGCCTTATGCAATAATATATTCCAAATCGGGCAGGGGGTATCCGGGTTTTTGTTATTCCTGTCATTTTTGAACAGCCTTAGATTCGTTTTTTTCCGTCCGCCTGATGCAGGTAATCCGTGACAAGCTCATTCTGCCTGCGGCAGCACAGATGTGCCGCCACGCGTTGCATACATGATTTTCCCTGTGACAAGAAACCAAAACCAGCGCACTGTAAATACAGGAGGTCATTCACTTCCCTTGCACGTACCTGATAACGCCCTGGTGATTGCTGCTCCACGCTGCACACATTTAACAGCTCCATTATACTGCATATCGCAGCGTCATTGATGTCCGAGTGGCACGGAGCAAGTCCTGCCGCCATCTTTCCGGTCAGGTCGTACACAAATAAAGCCTCTGCCGTGACTGCATCTGCATACATTCCCGACAAAAACATCAATATTGCAAAAAATAAACTGATTATCCTGTGTGTCCTCTTATCCATCATCTTATATCTCCGGTGTACACCATGATTCCTTTGTGACAGTTTCCAATCCAAATTTTCCTAAACCGACGATATTATATCACAGTTTCATTCACAGTGGAAGATTAATTGCTTGACAAAAAAGGGCTTTTTTACTACAATATTCTGTGTACTTTTGTTTTGTTATACGCTGCCGGCTTATATCATTGCCATGCGGCGGCATTTTCCGTGTAATATCCAGGAAATTCTATCTGTTATTTCTAACGGCGCTGCACACCCATTCTAATATCCCCCGTGTTTTCACAGGAAAAACCTGTTACCGGAACGGAGTAAACGGTAGCAATAACCCAGGAACTGTTCAGAAAACAAAAAGGAGGGAATCACATGTTACAAATCAGACATTTAACCATACGTCACAAAAAAGATTACCGCATTTTACTGGAGGATTTCAACCTAAATATCAACTCCGGCGACAAGTGCGCCCTGATTGGCGAGGAAGGAAACGGAAAGAGCACACTGTTAAAGCTTATCTGTGCACCTGAATCCGCGGAAAATTATGTGGAATATGAGGGGGAAATCGTAACTATGGGCGAGCAGTTCGGCTATCTGCCCCAGGAGCTTCCCCAGAATCTGCAAAAAAGCACTATATACGAATATCTCACAGAAAGCGGAAGCCTTTACGACAAAAGCCCCAATGAGCTCGCACAGCTTTGCGCCAAAATCGGTTTCCCAGTGGAACGCCTTTACTCGGACGAACTTCTGGGAGTCCTCTCTGGCGGTGAAAAAATAAAGGTACAGCTCATCCGCCTGCTTATTGAATCACCGACAACCCTGCTGCTCGACGAACCATCAAACGATTTGGACATCGAAACACTTGTCTGGCTGGAAAATTTTATATGCGGCAGTGACATTCCGGTGCTCTACATCTCGCACGATGAAACACTGCTGGAACGTACCGCTAACATGATTGTGCATATCGAGCAGTTAAAGAGAAAAACGACACCGCGCTGTACAGTCGTTCACACCACTTACCAGAATTATATCACAAACAGAAGCCTGATGTTCGAAAAACAGGAACAGGAAGCCAGGAACGAACGCCGGGAATATGACAGGCAGCTGGAAAAGTTCCGCCGGATACAGCAGAAGGTGGAACACCAGCAGAACGCCATCAGCAGGCAGAACCCGCACGGCGGGGCGCTCCTGAAAAAGACCATGCACCGGGTCAAGGCTTACGAGACACGGTTTGAGAAAGCATATAAGAACATGACAGAACATCCGGAGTACGAGGAAGCCATGTTCACAAAATTTGGCATCAGGGCATCTGTCCCAAACGGAAAAGTCGTGCTGGATTTCACGCTGGACACACTTCGTAAACCAGAACATGACGGCACACAGGAGTCCGGAATCCTTGCACGCAGCATCCGTCTTTTTGTGCAGGGTGCGGCGCATATCTGCATCACCGGAAAAAACGGATGCGGGAAGACAACGCTGATGCGGATGCTCTCCGAAAACCTGCTGCGGCGGACAGACATCAGTGCCGCCTATATGCCGCAGAATTACGAAGAATTTTTAAATCTCGAGCAGACACCTGTCGAATTTTTGTCCGACGGCAGCAAGGAAAGCATTTCCCTGATGCGCACCTATCTAGGCAGCATGAAGTTCACGGCGGACGAGATGATGCACCCGATGCGGGAATTGTCAGGCGGGCAGAAGGCGAAGGTCATGCTGCTGTATCTGGACACTTCCGGATGCGATGTCCTCCTTCTGGATGAGCCTACCCGCAATTTTTCGCCATTGTCCACCCCGGTAATCCGGCAGCTGCTTGCCAGCTACCAGGGCGCCATCATCAGCGTGTCACACGACCGCAAATATATTTCTGAGGTCTGTGACATCGTTTATGAGCTTACACCGGAGGGACTGGTCAAAAGAAACCTGTAGCAGAGTATATAAAATAAGAAGGCGGTGGCAAATATGAATAACCGGCAAAAAACGTACCTACAGAAATTTTGGGATGAAATCCGGCAGGCAGGCGATATCCTCAGAAACCAGGAACCGCCCGAGCCTTCAGAAGATGCATTCTTTCTATTTGAAAAGACAGGCAGCCGACTCGTGTACGAAACGATTTATTTTGCGCGAAGAAAATACCTGACGGTATTTGGCATTTTATCCGAATACGGAAAAAAGGACGCCGATATCGAGGTGCTGAACCAAATCATCATTTCCATTTGCAAGGAGCGCTTCTGGGCGCTCCCCGCGCATGTGGACTTCTCGCACCTTGACGAAAAAACGATCGATCTGTTTGCCGCGGAAACTGCGCAGTCCCTTGCCGAAATCCTTTTGATTATGGGAGGCCGGCTGCCCCATGAAACCGTGGCGCTTGCACAGGAAGAAATCATGAACCGGGTGCTCACACCCTTCTGCACCTCTGCATTTCCTTATAGCTGGTGGGAAACAGACCGCTGCAACTGGTCAGCTGTCTGCGCAGGCTCCATAGGCATCGCGGCAATCGCCATGGACAAGATGGGAAAGCTCCCCGCCGCTTGGAAGGAGCCCTGCATCAGGCGGGTGTGCGATGCGCTCTCATGCTATCTGGACGGCATGGAACAGGACGGAACGTGCACGGAGGGGCTTGGCTATTTTTCTTACGGCATGAGTTACTTCACGGCATTTGCAGAGCTTTTATATCAGGAGACAAACGGCACTGTCAACCTGATGGCACGGCCAGTCTGCAAGGAGCTTGCCGCCTTTCAGGCAAAGTGCTATTTTGGAAACGGCATATCGCTGAGTTTTTCCGATTCGGACTGCCACGAACACTTTCTGCCCGGACTGACGGCATACCTTGTACACTGCTTTCCGGACGCGGGGACACCGGATTATGCATCCGCGAGAACATTTGAGGACGATGCCTGCCACAGGTGGCTCACCAATGAAAGGACGATTCGATGGCTGATACAATACGGTGGCCACGATACCATAAAAGAGGATATCACCAGCTCCTGCGCCCTGCTGCCCTGCGCCCAGTGGATGATATGGAAAAACCAGGACGGCAACGGCTTCGCCGCAAAGGGCGGACACAATGACGAAAACCACAACCACAATGACGTCGGGCATTTCCTGTGCGCATGGCAGGGCGAGCTGCTGCTGACCGATTTGGGCGCCGGTGAGTACACGAAGGAGTATTTTCACGAGGGTCGGTACGATATCCTGTGCAACCGCTCGCTGGGACATTCCGTCCCCCTGATTAACGACTGCGAGCAGTGCGCCGGAAGCGCCTACCGTGCAGACAGCTTCTCATGGGATGACGAAAAAGGGCAGCTTGCCATCTCCTTTGCAGGCGCTTACCCCGAAGGATGCATTGACAAACTGATACGAGTGATTGCAAGGGAATCCGCCAACGCCAAAATGGCATTGTCAGTCACGGACTCCTTTCTTGCATCCGAACAGACCACAAAAATTACGGAAAACCTGATTACCCCATTCCAGCCGGAAATCGTGCAAGGCACTGATGGGATACAGGTCTTCATAAAAGGGGAAAAAGGCAGCTGCACAATTACCGCCAGTGCACTGTGGCATTGTCCGGAACAGATACGAATCCTCCCCAAAGAGCACTTTATGCACGATGGCACAAAGACAACCGTGTACCTGATACAATGGGAGCTTCCTGCCGAACCCCGTCAGAAAACGGAGTGCTGTATTAATATTTTATGTAACACAAAAAGGGGCTAAGCCCCTTTTAATTTACAGCATAAGCCGTCCCTCTATTCCATCAAAATCAATCGTTTTTGTCATTCCGTCTTTGTGCGTGATGATTACAGGTCCATAGCCCCCCTTTGCCTGGGGGTCGGTGTATGTTATTTTCCGAATGGGAAAAAGCTCTTCGTCCGTGAAGTCCCCATGTTCCTCTTTTGTGATCACCTGTGAGACAAGAATTGCCTGTTCATAATGGTTGTGGTTCTTTCTTGCCGTCTCAGCGTACACGACAATGGACTTTTCCGAATCAGGATTTGTGCCCTTACTGTTCACTGTTTTCAGGCAGTCCCATCCGTCATAGATGGTCATGGCAAGCTGTTTTCCGCGCCCTGTAAAATCTCTCCCTTTCAGAATAACGGCATGTGCCTTACCGCCCTCGTAATCCGCTTCCCGCTCAGTCATCTCCGTGCCATTGTCGGGAAACCCATACGCGCCCAGCGTAAGCACGACAGGCTTTTTGAACAGACGGAGTTTATCGGCGCGCATGATTCCATATGGGACAGTGTAATCCGCAAGACTGACCGCCTGTATCCAGTGGCACTCCGTCTCCATTTCGTAGCCAAAAAACTGCCTGCGGTACAGCACGCCGTCCTTTTCGCCATGCCAGAACGTCACATTTGCCTTGTCATAAGTATCGTCCGTCAGGTCATGAAGGACATACTGCTGTGCCTCCACCTCCTTTGACGGCGCTGACTCCCATGGGTATTTGGTATTGAAGCACAGCTTTGAATAGTTCCACATGCCATGCTCATCCTTTTTGTGTTTCACGACCTTTCCGCTTCGTAATATGGTCTCCCCACTTGCCTTGTGGTTGCTAAAGCATAGCGCCGGACCATCCAGCGTCGTAGTCTTCACTTCGTTTCCGCATAATTTTTCCCAGGTTCCGTTATTTTCCGTTGCCGTCCAGAATGGATGCTCCGCAGGCAGGTGCAGGCACAGAAATGCCTTTCCAAGCCACAGCGGGGACTCCGCGCAGGAATATCCCTGCACAAGCGGCATGAACTGCCCGTAAAATCCAAGTGTGGGAACACCCTTGTACAGAAAGTCACTCCGTCCCATAAACTGCATAAGCGACCCGGACGAAATGCGCCTGGCAAGCCCTGGATCCGCCGCATAATTTTCCAGCATCATATTGCCGTCAAAGGCACTGGTCGCAGCATTCCTGTAGATGTTGCTCCTGCCCCACATATTCGTAAGACCATCCGCGTCAAAGAAATCCGCATATGTTTTCATGAGTGCATTGGAATTTTCCTCAAATTTCTTTGCGAGATAAGGTTCATGCTCATAACCGTACCACTTGTTCCAGAGCGGCGCATAGACATTGAATGCCCAGCAGGAATAATAATCAAACGAATGCCCGTCGCGGTACCAGCCATCCCCTGCATAGTAGGCAAGGATTGCCTGCGCGTGCTCCCGCATGATGTCCGCGTCAATCTCATAGCCTTCCATGCCAAGAAACGCCATGTCAAGCATGTTGAACAGGCGCCAGTTCTGCGGAACCGTATTTCCATGCGCATATTCGAGCAAAAAATCCGCGATGACATCCTTTTGTGCCTTTGTGTATGTATCCCATATTTCTTCCTTACTCATCCACAGACAGATCACAAGGGCGCAGGTCTCAACCGTCTGCTGGAACGCCCGAAACGGATTCGGGTCCTTTGACAGCTCCCTGCACGCTGCATAGCTCCCCACATACACGCTGTCCCCCGGTGTGCACGCCCTTAAAATGTGGCTCTTGTAATAATTTCTGACACTAATGTCATTTAGTGTCAGTTCCGGCTTGATATGGATGAGCGGCGCCGCAATAAAAAGCGAGCGCGCAAGCCCCTCAAAATATTCTGCCTGAAACTCCCAGACCGCGTCCGCGCTGTGCGGATACGTCACCTGTGTCTCCTTGCGCGGCATCACGACAGGATCCTTGAAATCCCTGATATTCTGGAAAATGCCGTTTAATAAATACTCTGCCGCCTCTATCCAGCTTTCCCGGGTCAGCCCTGTATAGGGACTGCGTTCATAATCCAGGTGCTTTGGCTGAAATATGTCACTCATGTCTGTTCCCCCAAATAAATAATTCCCTGCCCATCAGTTTCCAGACTGCCTCGATAAAGTAATAATCTCCATAAATAATGGAAAATTCATGTTCCGCGTCATGGTACGCCGCCGTGCATTTTTCCAGCAGGTTGTCCGTATCCTCGTCCCAGCTGCAGCGTTTGTCCGCAAGCGCCTTTAGCATTTCCAGCGCTGCATTTTCATATTTGTCCCTTTCACCTTCAGAAACACATTTTGCAAGCTCGAGCAGCCCGCACGCTGCGATTGCCGCCGCTGTCGAGTCCTCATATGCCGGACTTTCGGGCTGCCTGAAATCAAGCGGTATGAGCCCTGATGCCGGAATGTTCGCGATAAAGTAGTCCGCCACTTTTCTCGAAGTGGCAAGGTAGCGCTCCTCCTTCGTGTGGAGGTAGCTTAATACAAAACCATAGATTGCCCACGCCTGCCCCCTCGTCCACGAGGAGCCGTGACCATAACCCTGTCCGCCTACGGAATGCAGATATTCCCCGGTCTCGGCATCAAACTCGATAATGTGCTTTGCGGAACCGTCCGCGCGTATGAAATATCTGGCGGCAGTGTCCGCGTGCATTTTTGCAATATGGTAGAACCTTGGGTCATGTATTTCGTCCCCTGCCCAGTACAGAAGCGGCAGGTTCATCATGCAGTCAATGATGGCACGCCCCGCAAAGGAGCCATCCTCATTTCCGTCCCAGTTGTTCCATGCGCGGATAAACTTTCCGACCGGATGAAACCGCCCCGCAAGATTGTCTGCCGCCAGAAGCGCCCTGTTTCTCGACGCCATGTCCCCTGTCACGTGGTAATGTGCAACCGATGTCGGCAGCCACTTAAAGCCACTGTCATGATCCATGCCCTGACGGTTCATCAGGTTTGCGTCGAGCTTTATTTCCGTCGCCAGCGCGTTTTCCAGATAGACAGGATCCCCTGTCGCGTGATAGAGCTGCCACATGATGCCGCCCCAGAACCCATTCGTCCACCAGCAGATTTCCGTCTTTCCCCTGTCGTCAAAAACGCCATTCTTTGTCGTGTAAGGAATCTTGTCGCGGCTGCGCTCCGCAACCTTCTTTTCTTTTTCGAGAATCTTATGATAGACCTCGCCCACCCAGGATTTATCCATATTTATAACCATGCTCCTTTCTCAACCTGCAAGTTTGGGCTGTCAGGCACAAACTTGTTTTCCTCCATCTTACAGCCTATATTTCCCACCCCTGCTGTCTGAAAATCTGCCGGAACACCAGGGCCTGCAGATACGCTGTCAGTCCGACGCAGAGCAGCAGCAACGGCCAGAACCCAAACACGCCGACCGCGCCAATGCACACCGGAATGACAAGGCAGAGCACCGTCCAGCCAAAATATTTGACCGCAAGATAAAAAGATGCCCTGACATACCCCAGCGGGGACTGGTGAATGCGCGCCATGACCGGAAAAAGATAAAGGACTGTCATCAGGTACACCAGCGCAATCACGGCAAACGCGGACATCAGCATTGCGGCTGCCGGGCTTTTGATGCGGACACAGATGTAAAAATCACCTGTAAGAACCGCACCGGCAGCCAGCACCATCAGCCACACAACCGTGGACTCCCTGAAAAACCGGACAAAATTCTTAAAGTACATCCGTGTCAGGTACTCCTCCTGATTGTCCGCCATCTTCAGCGCGATATAGTAGACCGTGGTGGTCGACGCCCCTATGGTCACCAGCGGCAGGGAAGTCACGAGCCACAGCAGTGTGAGATACAAAAAATCAATCAGCCTTCCCATAAATCTCCATACAGGGCTATCATACGAAAAAACCTTACTCATTTCAAGCACTTCCTTTATTCATTTACTATCCTTTCAGGCCGGTTGCGGCAACACCCTCCACAAAGTACTTTTGCAGGCACAGGAATACGACCAGCACAGGAATCAGGGACAGCACGGAGCCTGCCATAATCAGCCCATAGTCAGAAGAATACTGGCTGATGAACATTTTCAGTCCGAGCTGTATCGTCTTTTTGCGCTCACTCTTTAAATAAATCAAAGGTCCTAAGTAATCATTCCATGTATTGACGAAGGTAAAAATGGTCAGTGTCGCAAGGGACGGTTTTGACAATGGCAGCATAATGCTCGCGTAAATCCTGTACTCGCTCATTCCGTCAATCCGCGCCGCCTCGCACAGTTCATCCGGTATCCCCTCATAAAACTGCTTCATCATGAACACGCCAAACGCCGAAAACGCCTGAAGGCAGATGATTGCCAGGAGCTTGTCATTCAGACCAAACTTCCTCATCATGATAAACTGCGGAACCATGTACATTTTAGCAGCGGTATCTTCACCCAGATATCATGGTAATACACACCTCCTGTTATGACTGGTATTTCTTTTGTCCAATGAATTTGGCAGCGCCTATGGAATCCACATTGAAAGTGCTGCCGGCGAATATACCGAGATGCACATTCTGATACCTCGCAGCCCAGACCCCAGACCGCCTGTAAAATAATAATCAAGTAGGGGAATGCCCTTCTCCACTACTCGCCGCGCGGGGTGCGTGCAGCAAAGCTGCTAATTTCCTTACGCACCCCTGCGCATAAAAAGGAAAGGATTTATTATGTACAAGCTTCTTATCATTGACGATGAACCATTAGTCCTGGCCGGCATCCGCGCCATGATCCGCTGGGAAGAGCTCCATATTGAAATCTGCGGCGCTGCCTCGAATGGGAGCCAGGGCTGGGACATCATGCGAACGGAAAAACCGGATATCGTCCTCACGGATATTAAAATGCCCATGATGTCCGGCCTTGAGCTTCTGAAAAAAACGCGCGACCATTACCATGACAATACGTATCCGGTATTTATCCTGCTCACAAGCTACGAAGATTTCCATATGGCAAAGGAAGCCATATCCTACCATGCCGCCGAATATCTTGTAAAGCTCGAGCTGAATGCGGATACCCTGAAGCAATGCATGGCAAAGGTCGTCAAATCGCTTGATGGGAGACAGCGCCCCACGGACTCTGAATCAGCTGACATGTCCCTGAAAGAGCTGCAGTCCCTGAAGGACAAATTCTTTATCCGGCTGCTCCACAATCTGTATGACTCAGAGCAGCAGTTTGAAACGCTGCGGCATGATTTGAACATCCCCTTTGATTTTCCCTTCTGCCAGTGCTGTTACTTTGAGATGAACAATGCCGACGGGGACAGTATGGACATCGAGCAGCAGGTTGCACTGTATACCGCCTCCTATCAGCTGATACAGGAAATTGTCAGCAAATATGCTCCGGCATACTATGTCAATCTCGACAGGAAGCACGGCGTCATCATCTTTCTGCTTGGCGACATGCCGTCCGGCAGCCCTGACCTGATGCAGATTCTAAAACAGACCGGACATTCCCTGTACAACTACTACAAAACACGCCTCAAATGCGGGATCGGAACCAGGGTACGCGCTGCCCTCTCCCTGTCAAACTCCTATCAGGCGGCACGGATATCCTTCTCAAATATTGTGGAGAGCTGCGATACGGTGCTCATTTGCGACACAAGTGTCATAAATTCAAAGAGCCATAATGTTTTTAATATTTCCATATTCAGGGAAGACCTGAACAAAGCATTCTCCGAATATGACAGCACGCTGCTTACAAATGTCCTCATGCAGATTATCAGGCTTCTGGAGGAGAATCCAGACCATTATGTCCAGACACTTGATGCTGCCTGCAACGTACTATTTTTGTCCATATCGCCGCTTCCGGACGGAGACGAGGTTGTGTCTTCCCTTTTTGCGGAATACCGCGACGGCTACCGTTCCATTTACCGCATGAACACCACCGAACAGGTTACGCAGTGGATGCGGCATTTTTGCGCGCAGATGGGCAGATATTTTGACGAGCAGAAGCGGCATCACAGGCATCATGTGGTCGAAAATGTCAAAAAATATATAGAATCCCATTTATCGGACAAGCTCTCCCTGAACGATGTCGCCGCAATTTACGGAATTTCCCCGAATTACCTCAGCTCACTTTTCAGGAAGTATAACGACTGCGGTTTTTCCGAATATATTACAGAATGTAAGATTGCACAAGCAAAGAAAATGATGAACGCGGGCAACTGCAAGATATATGAGATTGCCGACATGCTCGGATTTGAAAGCGCCTTTTATTTCAGCAAGGTATTTAAAAAATCCGAAGGGATTTCCCCCTCGGAATACATGAATAAAATATAATGGCTTAAAAATTTGCCTTCCATACCCGCAGGGAACACCTCCCCACTCCTTCTGACTGCTCAATGCAATACTGCATTATAATTATTACCTCCACATGTGTTGACACTAATATCGGAACACACTCTCTTTATCTCGTCACTTATATCGGAACACATTTTTTTCACTTTGTCTCCAATACCTGATGACTTCCCGAATCTCCCTTTTGCATTTCCAATTTCGTTTTTAAATCCTGTTTTGTATATGAAAGTAATTTTATAAGGATCTTTGTTTCCATCTTCATCCAGTCCGCCGACTATTACTTTTTCAACTATACTCTCAAATATTCCCCTGTCAAATTCTTCTAGCACCTCATTATGCGATAGTGCTTTTTTGAAATCTGAAATCCTCCTTTGCAATGAATTCTTTTCATCCGACTGTTGCTGCAAATATTCTAATTTTGCCCTTACATTTGTCAGTTCTGTTTTCAGTTCCACATCTGTTTCCTCATAAATATCCTGCTCAATAATTCCTTTCAAATAATTATCAAGCAGCTTTTTCCTCTTTGAAGAAACTTTTTCCATATTTTTTTGTAATTTATGTAATTGATCCTCAATCGAATTTTCCCCAAGTGCTTTTTCTGTTCGCTTTAGGAACTCTTCCAAAACGTCTTTATTGTCATTACAAAGCATCCGATATGATTCGATAAACGCATCTTCTATTACTTGCTCTGGAATCCCCTTACTATCCGGGCAAAACCGCTTTCCTTCTTTTGTAGACTTGACACACTGCCACATTGTTTTTTTATACTTTGAATTACTGTGCCAACTTCTACGTGAAAGATTAGAACCACAAAATCCACATTCTATCATACAGCTAAACGCAAACTGCCGACTGAACTTCTCTCGTTTTCCTGGGGCAACATTATGTTTCCGGTTTCCATTTCTCCGATTCCGCATTTCCTGCGCCCGTTCAAATTGTTCTTCTGTAATGATCGGCTCATGGTGATTATGTATATAATACCGATCTTCTTCTCCAAGATTATCCAACCGCCTTTTTGAAATCGGATCAACCGTGAAAGTTTTTCCAAGTAATATATCTCCCTTATACTTTTCATTATTAATGATACCCATAACACTGGATGAAGTCCATGAATTTCCTCTAATTGTCAGATGCCCCTGCTCATTCAGTTCTCTGGCTATCATTGTGCTTCCCACCCCTGCTACATATCTATCAAAAATGTACTTAAATAAAACTCTCCTGCAGACGGCTGTCGGGACACAGCCACAATGGTATCACACCATCCTCACGAACCGAAGCAGCTTATCTCCGGAAATCTTATTATCAGAAATCAGCATCTTCGCACAAAATCCTCGTAATTTTGCCTATGATCCGATATTTTCTGCTCGTACCTTTCCATCAATATCATTAAAATATTCTTTCGTTTTCAATATCCGGCAACTTTACGCCACGATGTCGCAAAGTGCCGGACACAGGTAGTCTTCGCATATCTGCCACACAGCTCCGCTGTATTCTACGTCCTGCAAACTAAATATTAAATTGTCAAGGTACGCCAACTCTCATTACTTTTCACATGGACAAAAAGGGGCAAATTCCCATGTTCAAAAGTATTAAAGCTGTATTTGAAATCCCAATATCTTCGTGATGAGTTTAGTTTCCATCCGGCGCTTCATATATTCATCAATTCCATATCTTATCCGCCCGCTCTCATCTATAAACTTTCTCCGACATCTGCTGTTAATGTAGGGCTGAAAATAATCAATAATCTGATTTATTGCTACAGCATCGCCTCCAATGGCAGCCTCAATCACTTCAAATGCAATCTGCTCTTTCTTTTTTCTGTACTGCATATGTATCACTCCAATAATTTCTTTAATAATCGCAGAGAATCCGCTTTATGGTAATGCACAGTACTCTGTACAAGATTCATACATTCTGCAATTTCTTTTTCCGTCATATCCAGAAAATAAGACATAAGAATTATCTTCCGTTTCTTTTCCGGCAGACGGTACAGTGCTTCACTGATCGCTTCATCCTTAACAGGCACTTCCATACCCATAATCTGGAAATATCGAATTTCCATAAATTTGTCATAAGAACAAAACCCATCTAGGTAAAATTTTTAAAAAAATCGAAAAAACAAGAAGAAATTTTTTAATGTTTCCGTATATAAAAATGCGCCCATATGAGCCATTGCCCATCGGACGCACTCTATAGCTGTTTCAGTTACTACCCACATTTTAATACAACTATGTATCACAGACATAAAAAAGCGGGAATAATATCGCTATCACTCCCGGCTATACACATTTTTTTCAATTTTAAATTTTAATACACCAATACATTGAGAAATCAAAACCAATAAAACTGTCATAGCAACCAAAGATACCATTTCTAAAAACCTACTAAGCGTACAGAAAATAGCAAAAATAAGTATCCCACTTATGGTTTTCTCCGTAACTTTTTTACAATGTTCTTTCTCATTCTGATCAAGTTCCCGGTTGATATTTTCTACTGGTGCTAACATCCAAACCATGCTCAGACCTACTACAATACAAATCCATGAGAAAATTACAGGAAAAGTAAACTTACTGTTTATTACTAATATCAACGTCTGAACAGAAACCGAACACAAGAAACATGCTCCAAATCTATTCAGATGCAAACCACCGGCATAAGTTCGCAACAGCATAAAAACAATAGTAAATACTCCAAATTCCGGAATCATATGCAACCATATGGCTATACAGAAGCATGTCAGAAAACAACTTACCATTTCAAGTCCTATCTGAAATCCATACTGATATATTGCATATGATTCCTCGGAAGCTGCACCGGTTTTAATAACATAATCTGTTATTTTCTCCGATAAATATTTCATGTTTATTTTTCCTTTAATGATTTAAGTTCTTTCGGCATTTTAGGCTGATGGAAAATATATGCGCAGGCGCTGTCTACCGATACTTTTCCAATCTTCAAAGATGCACTTGCCAATGCTTTGGCGGACTGAAGTTTTAAATCTTTTGTTTTCATATTTTGAAACTCCTTTCATTTGTTTTTAACACTTTATCACAAAAAAACGCATCCATTTCCTTGATGTCAAAATATCGAGTGTTCATGTAACTTTTCCCTTCCCCACACTTTCAACTTCCATACAACACAACCCTGGTAAGGAACCGTCCCGGCTCTGTGGTGTCAACAGACAACACCCCCTGATATTTATCCGCCGCCCTGCGGACAGACGGCAGGCCGATCCCATGATTGCTTGTATCCGTTTTTGTTGTTCTCAGTTTCTCCCCCTTCCCTTTCACCAGTTTTCCCCGGTAGCTGTTCTCTATCGTTATCAACAGGTTGCCTTTGTCATATTTCATCTTTAGCCGTATGTACTTCCGGTCTTCTGCCCTCCCGGCGCCTTCCACTGCATTTTCCAACAGGTTTCCCATGATCAGGCTTATATCCGCTCCCCGGAACGGCATCTCCATCGGGATGCTGAGATCCGTCAGAAATTCTATCCCCACATCTTCTGCTTTTTTCTTCCAGTATCCTACCAGGGAATCTGTCACGATATTCCCGGTATTGATCTCTTCGGACGGTCTCAGCCTGCCATCCTCTATTATATCGGTTACAAACCGGATAAGCATCTCCCTCTCCCCTCTCTCTGCATATGCAAGGATCGACAGGAGATGGTTTCTCATACCATGCCGCACATCCCTCATCTGCAGCACGGACAGTTCCCTCTCTTCCTGGTGCCTCGCACAAAGGTCTAGCTGCTGTTCATACACCAGATTCATCCGCCGTATCCGTAAATCATCTGCCAGCCGTATATAAATATAAAAAATCAGCACATTGATAAACAGCAGTATCAGACCGGAAACAAGGGAATACCCCTCAGCATATTCCCAGTCAGTCCTGTAAGCCAGTACAAACACTGCGTTCATGATATATATGCTCCCTGTCGGGATAAATATGATCAGGATGCTGTACCTCGTCGGCAGACCCGTAACCTTTTCATTTGTAAACACTTTCCTTAAAGCCTGGATGATCAGGAAGAACAGGAGCCTTGAAGCAAAAGCACCAAAAAGCTGCCGTTCCACAATACTTTCCCCATAGATTATCAGCACACTGCCAATCAGCATTTCCGCCAACATCCAGATAGCGGCAAATGTAACTGCAAAAAACCTTTCATCCATGCCTTTCCTTCAAACACATTCGCCACAACGAACAGGGCAAGCCCCACTGTTGTCCCTATGTTCCATGCTTTCGGAAGTTCATTGATAACCTCCGGGATACCTATCTGCCAGAGTATAAGCACGATAATTCCCAGCAATACACGGATATCCTTTTTTCTCCTCTCAAAAAACATCCCAAAATAAAGGAAAAAGAGGTATACCGTAAACATCGCCAGCAGCAGATCTGCCATCCACTTACATGCCGACATAAAACGTATCCTCCATCGCACAGTATTGCTCACCGATCAGTTTCCGGCGGTCTTCACTGATTGAGAGTCTTTTCTCATTATCCATTACGACAAAATCGTATGCCAGTCCTTTTATGTGTTTATAGTTTATCAGGAAAGACTGGTGTATCCGGAGGAAAATGCCCTTGCTGGCTCTCAGGCTTTCCTCAATCTCATTCAGTTTTCCGTAAAATTCAAAAGTCTCTTTTTCTGTAACTATGTACACTTTTCTTCTCTTGCTTTCAAAATAGAGGATATCCCTCACCGGTATTTTGCAGTTCAGCCTCTGGTAGCTGTACCGGAAATAACTGTCAGCGCTGCTGATTTCTTCATATGCCGCCTCCAGACATCCCTCCATCTGTTTTTCTTCTACGGGTTTTACCAGAAAACGGAATAGTCTTACAGAAAATGACTCCTGCATATAGCTTTCATGGCTCGTGACGTAAATGATCAGGACATTTTTATCTGTCTCCCGGATTTTCCGTGCCACTGTGATCCCATCAGCCTGCCCCATCTCGATATCCAGGAAGATAACGTCAAAGTTGTTCCTGCTCTCTACCGCCTCCGACAGATGCTCTCCTTCCCAGAACACTTCTGTTTCGATTGGAATAAAGTTTCTCTTTGCTATGCGGCACAGCATATCCTCTATCCTTCCGGTTGTCGCAATATCGTCATCACAGACCGCTACTTTTATCATTTCCCACACCTCGCTTTCTTTTCTCCGCAGTTTTCCCAACAGTCTGCATGATCGACCATACCATTTCCCTGTCATACCCGTCCATTCTTCTGTACACTTCTATCAGGTCATAATACTCATCCAGGGTTTCATTCATCTTGATCTGACCGGACAGATCCCGCTTCATGTCAGACAGCCCAAGCAGGTAATCTGTTGTTACATTAAAATATTCTGCTATTCTTTTTAAGATATCTACTTTTATGATGGTAATATCCTTTTCATATTTACTGAGCATTTGCTGCGTTACGCCTATCTCTACTGCTAAAAGCTCCTGTATCAATCCTCCTTTTTCCCGAAGTATCTTAATCCGGCTTTCCATAATCGTTTACTCCTTAAATATACATGATACTACCATGCTACCCTTTTCACATTCTCCTGATACAAATAATAGGAGTATTGAATTACGCAATATCAAAAAAAGAAGCAGGCAGCTCTATTCACTGTCCACTTCCTGTACTATACTTTATAATCTTCAAATTATATCATTAATAACTATAGTTTCTCTTTTTTCAGTTCGGCCATATATTTATCTCTTTCCGACTCAGGAATCTTCAAACCACCCATTGCCTGTTCTGCAGACCATCCCATTGTCTCCATAAGGCTTTTAATGGAAAAAAGAATTCCCTTTTCAATTCCTTTCTCCTCAACACCTTTACTTAAATTGCACATAGTCGACACCTCGCTTTCCAAAGTCTTTGTCATCTCAATCGCAAAGTCTTCCTGCAGAATCTTCTTTTTTTCTTCTACTTCTCTCTCCGTTGAAAGCAATACTTCCAATAATTTCAATATACCAGATGAATTATCATCCGCAGTTCCCAAGCAAATCATGATTGCAGTTAATAAGTCGTAATTTTCAATCTTCTCCTTAACATTTCCTACCAGATTTTTTTCTGCAATATAGTACTCTGTAATAGTATTCTCTCTATATTGTGGAGGATTCATACAAATCCAAATCGAATATACCTTTTTTATATTTTCGTAATGAGATGAAGTAAATTCTGTTCCATACTGTGATGAAATCATACGGCTACAATAATATATTCCACGTTTTATAATCGGATAACCCGGATAAAAGTCATTCTGTGCTTCAATATTGATTATTAACTGGATTTTGTTCTCTGTTCCTGGAGCTTCCGCACAAAAACGAATATCATAGGTAACCGTGCCTTCATAAATAGAAGCATCTTCCACAGATGCATTCCTTATTTGTTCTCCGGACAATCGCTCATCTACATTTACAGGCACTTGTCCAACATCTGGTTCTCCATCAATGTATTGAGAAACTATTTCCTGTATAGTACAATTTCTATATTCTTCCAAACATTCTTTCATAATCCAAGCAAGTATCACTTTGTTTGCCAACAAGCGCTTGCAGGCTGCATCATATGCCGCTTTATTCCCCATTGCATCGATATTCTTTGACAATATGCTTTCTATTCTCATCCAGTACAATCCTCACTCATCATTCTTGTTTTATTTTAACATGTCCACACAAAAAAAGCCATCTTTATATACTTTTAAATCAACAACATTTTATCAAAAATCTACGTGTCTCTGATACCTGTTCCATAAAACAATATCCTCTAATTTCTGCTTATATTCTTGCATATCATCTATATTAGTTATATAATCATCTGCGCCTACTGTCAGTACGGAATAAATTTCCTGTGGTGTTCCCCTCATTATTACTAGAATAGAAACATGTGTACCCAATCTGCCTTTTATTCTTATTATCGGTATAGTCACCTCTTGAATTCTAACCTTATCAAAATGTATAATTACAACATCTGCCACAGGATATTGCCCTTTTTGCAGGTCAACATACTTATACCACATTAGTTCAAATTTGCTTTGAATAATTTCATTAGTCTTTTCAAATACACTTCTGCTATCACTAAACAATAATAATCTCACATAGACCACTCTTTTCACAATCTATAATTTTATTAATATATACCTTCTACACTTATTGTGCTGTTAGATGTCAAAATATCGAGTATTCATGTAACTTTTCTTTTCCCTACCCCACACTTTCAGTTTCCATACAGCACCACCCTGGCAAGGAACCGCCCTGGCTCTGTGGTGTCAACAGACAGCATCCCCTGATATTTATCCGCCGCCCTGCGGACAGACGGCAGGCCGATCCCATGATTGCTTGTATCCGTTTTTGTTGTTCTCAGTTTCTCCCCCTTCCCTTTCACCAGTTTTCCCCGGTAGCTGTTCTCTATCGTTATCAACAGGTTGCCTTTGTCATATTTCATCTTTAGCCGTATGTACTTCCGGTCTTCTGCCCTCCCGGCGCCTTCCACTGCATTTTCCAACAGGTTTCCCATGATCAGGCTTATATCCGCTCCCCGGAACGGCATCTCCATCGGGATGCTGAGATCCGTCAGAAATTCTATCCCCACATCTTCTGCTTTTTTCTTCCAGTATCCTACCAGGGAATCTGTCACGATATTCCCGGTATTGATCTCTTCGGACGGTCTCAGCCTGCCATCCTCTATTATATCGGTTACAAACCGGATAAGCATCTCCCTCTCCCCTCTCTCTGCATATGCAAGGATCGACAGGAGATGGTTTCTCATACCATGCCGCACATCCCTCATCTGCAGCACGGACAGTTCCCTCTCTTCCTGGTGCCTCGCACAAAGGTCTAGCTGCTGTTCATACACCAGATTCATCCGCCGTATCCGTAAATCATCTGCCAGCCGTATATAAATATAAAAAATCAGCACATTGATAAACAGCAGTATCAGACCGGAAACAAGGGAATACCCCTCAGCATATTCCCAGTCAGTCCTGTAAGCCAGTACAAACACTGCGTTCATGATATATATGCTCCCTGTCGGGATAAATATGATCAGGATGCTGTACCTCGTCGGCAGACCCGTAACCTTTTCATTTGTAAACACTTTCCTTAAAGCCTGGATGATCAGGAAGAACAGGAGCCTTGAAGCAAAAGCACCAAAAAGCTGCCGTTCCACAATACTTTCCCCATAGATTATCAGCACACTGCCAATCAGCATTTCCGCCAACATCCAGATAGCGGCAAATGTAACTGCAAAAAACCTTTCATCCATGCCTTTCCTTCAAACACATTCGCCACAACGAACAGGGCAAGCCCCACTGTTGTCCCTATGTTCCATGCTTTCGGAAGTTCATTGATAACCTCCGGGATACCTATCTGCCAGAGTATAAGCACGATAATTCCCAGCAATACACGGATATCCTTTTTTCTCCTCTCAAAAAACATCCCAAAATAAAGGAAAAAGAGGTATACCGTAAACATCGCCAGCAGCAGATCTGCCATCCACTTACATGCCGACATAAAACGTATCCTCCATCGCACAGTATTGCTCACCGATCAGTTTCCGGCGGTCTTCACTGATTGAGAGTCTTTTCTCATTATCCATTACGACAAAATCGTATGCCAGTCCTTTTATGTGTTTATAGTTTATCAGGAAAGACTGGTGTATCCGGAGGAAAATGCCCTTGCTGGCTCTCAGGCTTTCCTCAATCTCATTCAGTTTTCCGTAAAATTCAAAAGTCTCTTTTTCTGTAACTATGTACACTTTTCTTCTCTTGCTTTCAAAATAGAGGATATCCCTCACCGGTATTTTGCAGTTCAGCCTCTGGTAGCTGTACCGGAAATAACTGTCAGCGCTGCTGATTTCTTCATATGCCGCCTCCAGACATCCCTCCATCTGTTTTTCTTCTACGGGTTTTACCAGAAAACGGAATAGTCTTACAGAAAATGACTCCTGCATATAGCTTTCATGGCTCGTGACGTAAATGATCAGGACATTTTTATCTGTCTCCCGGATTTTCCGTGCCACTGTGATCCCATCAGCCTGCCCCATCTCGATATCCAGGAAGATAACGTCAAAGTTGTTCCTGCTCTCTACCGCCTCCGACAGATGCTCTCCTTCCCAGAACACTTCTGTTTCGATTGGAATAAAGTTTCTCTTTGCTATGCGGCACAGCATATCCTCTATCCTTCCGGTTGTCGCAATATCGTCATCACAGACCGCTACTTTTATCATTTCCCACACCTCGCTTTCTTTTCTCCGCAGTTTTCCCAACAGTCTGCATGATCGACCATACCATTTCCCTGTCATACCCGTCCATTCTTCTGTACACTTCTATCAGGTCATAATACTCATCCAGGGTTTCATTCATCTTGATCTGACCGGACAGATCCCGCTTCATGTCAGACAGCCCAAGCAGGTAATCTGTTGTTACATTAAAATATTCTGCTATTCTTTTTAAGATATCTACTTTTATGATGGTAATATCCTTTTCATATTTACTGAGCATTTGCTGCGTTACGCCTATCTCTACTGCTAAAAGCTCCTGTATCAATCCTCCTTTTTCCCGAAGTATCTTAATCCGGCTTTCCATAATCGTTTACTCCTTAAATATACATGATACTACCATGCTACCCTTTTCACATTCTCCTGATACAAATAATAGGAGTATTGAATTACGCAATACCCCCCCCAAAAAAAAATAGTAAGACAAACAAGGTCATTCCCTCGATCATCTTACTATCTTTATTAATCATGCAACCATACAAATTGAGTAGACTCCGAATAAATATTCGAATAAATTATATCTGCAAGTTTATCTTCGGAAACATTTCCATTTTCTTCTCCTATATGCCTCCCCACTTCGTTATTATGTAAATCCATTTCTTTATGAGCTATTTTAGGGAAGCCATCGGATTCATCTCCAGAAACGTCTTTATCTTCATGCGCAGTAGCAAATAACTCTGCTTTTTTACTACCGATCAAAATACTCATCTCCGCATTCCAAATACCATGCCTAAAAGCATCACTTCTGTCTCCTAATCCACTATATCCAAATTTTCTCTCAGTCTGCTCAGTTGCAATTTTTCTTGCAGTATTAACTTTAAGTGCATCAAATGGATAACGAATGCACAACCTTTTTTCTGATTCAGTAAGAGAGTTCCAGATATCTGTAATTCCTCTTATATCTCTCTTATCTCCAAACTCCTGTTCATTCATAATTTTCAGCATTTCATCTTCTGTAAGTTCTGGATTTTCAGATTTTATAGATAGAATCTCTGCAATCATTTTTTCAAAATCTGTTTCTTGCATCATCACCAACTCATCTTCATTTGTATCCTGTGCATAAACAGAAAAGGGTGTGGTAGCGCTTAACACAAACGTCAATCCTAAAATTAAAAAGCTACTTTTTTTCATTTTTTCTTGTCCTCCTTACAATCCATATTATACGCTTAAAATACCCTTAATGAAAAACATGTAATAATATCGACTGACCGAGTAATTTTTTCTCATATTTTCAATATTATTGTTTAATTTTGTTCTTTCCACATCTTTGCATACATACCTCCAGTTTCGATTAAATCTTTGTGTTTTCCTTGTTCCACTATCTCCCCTTGTTCTATTAAATATATGTAATCTGCATCTTTTATAGTGGAAAGGCGATGAGTTACAATAACTTGTGTTATATTATTATTTTTTAATTCTTTATAAATCTCTTTTTCAGTTATTGCATCTAACTGGCCGGTTCCTTCATCAAAAATAATGATATCCGGATTCTTCACTAATGCTCTAGCTATAGAAAGCCGTTGTCTTTGTCCACCTGATAAATTTTTTCCATTTTCTCCTATTCTAGTTTCATATCCTTTTTCCATACAACTTATATCTCGATCCAATCTTGCCATCTGAGCAGCTTTTTGTATTTGAACTTTTTCATATTTTTTTGAAATATCAATATTCTTTTCAATTGTATCATCAAAAAAGTAAGCCTCCTGCATAGTAATACCGATATGTTTCCTATAATCACTAACATCCAACTCTGTAATTTTATTTCCATCAATCATAAGTTGTCCTTCCGTTGGTTTATATAATCCTAAAATTAGTTTAATCAATGTGCTTTTCCCGCATCCTGTTTTTCCCACTATCGCAATTTTTTCTCCTCTTTTAATAGAAATATTAATATCCTTCAAAATATTTTCTCCTGACTGAAAATATTTAAAGCTCACACTTGTAAGTTGAATTCTTTGAATTTCTTTTTCAAGCCTCTTCTTATTCATATTCTCTTCTTTCTTCGCATAATATATTTCCATTAATCTCTCTAAAACAGAACGCAAATACACTATATCTTGCATATCATTTGCAAGTGCCGAAACAGGATTAATAAACATACTTCCAATAGATACTAACGCCATTAGTCCACCCAATGATAATCTTTCTGCTGCAATTTCATAGCATCCAAGAGTAAGCAATAAAATTGATGGAGCCAATTTTAATACCATTAGTATACATTGAAACAAATTTAAAAATTTTTCTTTATGCAAACTAGTTGTCATCTGTTGCGAAAAAATTTCCCTCCACTGATTAATAGAATCAATACTAGACTCTGAGCTTTTAATAAATAATATATTTTTTAAAACTTCTAATAAATATGTATATGTAATTTCTTGCCGCTCCAAATTTTCATGCATAAGCCGTCGT
>ERZ778517.259-NODE-259-length-62672-cov-14.950221_pt1 | contig 62672 bp, 41 predicted proteins | sample MGYA00510341_ERZ778517 | MGnify/ENA primary metagenome ERZ778517 (study PRJEB29527, sample SAMN07138964) | mouse gut metagenome | material: feces | host: mouse | place: China:Nanjing | collected 2016-01-25 ...
GCTTCGGCGAGTGTGGTTTTACCGGAGCCTTTGCTGCCAAGCAAGGCTATGTTTTTGATTTCGCTTGTCTTGTAAACCTTCATGTTATTAGAAGTTTATAGTGAGAAAAAGTAGTCTGTTGCCGTGGCGTGAGCGCCTGTGGGTGTCATGCCGAGTGGCAACGGTTGGCAAATTACAGAAAATATTTGAAAAACGCGTCATGGAGCAATATGTTACAAAACATAGCTTAACAGCCAATTGCTCCAATCGTCGGGATAACGCGCGAAAATATACCGGCATCGCGTTGTGTGAAATATTGTAAACTGAGAAAATTTTAGTAAGTTTGCAATCACAATTGCCTTTTGTATTTTAATTATGAAAGGGATTATTGAGTGCAAATATAATCTCAGTATGAGTATGTTGAAGATATTGTTATTGGTTGTAGTCATTATGGGAAGCCTTTGTTGTGAGGCCCAAAAAGTTGCGTTTGCCTATGATGAGACGGGTAATAGAGTGAAGAGGGAGATATTCGTACCAACACCCTCTAAGGTAAAAGGGAGGTCTATGCAAGGAGGCGATTCGTATTATGATATGTTGGGAGAGCGTACTGTAAAAATTTCGCAGGATACTTATGGAATAATCAAGGTTAGTATTTCTGAATTTGTAGACGGCGATAATTGTACAGTGGATGTCTACACACTCAATGGTCTAACGATATTCTCAGGTCGCATTAACGAGTTTGAGACAATTATAGATATTAGTGGACAGCCTGATGGAGTATATATACTGAAGGTGATAATTAACGGGAATCAGACGACATGGAAGCTCAACAAGAATTGAAAAATCTTATGCTCAGAAGAATTTTCACGTCATTATTTATATTGATAAACTTATATGCTGTTTCTGCGGAGAATGACAGCATTCCGACAAACGATAGTATTCCTGGGATATCAGAGATGAGCAATATTGATATTGTGCTCCCTGAGTTGCCGAGGGATAGTTTAAGACCTATAGGGCCAACAGATCCTATGGTCCCCGTTTTCCCGCGCGATACCACATCTTTAATCAATAGGCCGTCTGAGCAGGAACCACCCAAGGTCAATCCATTGAAACCGGATATACCGGTTGGATCAAGCCGATATTCCGTGGGGACATCAAAAGGAAATTTGTCTGTAAGCCGAGCAGGTGCAGCCGAGTATAATTTGATGATAGAATGTCCTGCCGGAGGTAGCCTTATCCCTCAGATAAGTTTGGCGTACAGCAGTCAGAACATGTCGTACGGAGTGGCCGGATATGGTATCGGACTCAGTGGACTTTCTTCCATAACACGAGGTGAAAAAACGCTTTTCAATAATAGCGGGAGCATCGCCGGAGTGACATATACTGCATCGGATAATCTTTATCTTGATGGTAAACGGATGATACTGTTATCTGGTAGTCCCAGTCAGGAGGGAGCTGAGTATTGTCTTGAAGGAGATCCATATACGAAAGTTACGGCTCATGGGACATATACGGCTTCTTTAGCTACGACATGGTTTGAAGTTAAAACACAAGAAGGCAAGACATATCGATACGGGGAATCTTCGGATTCGCGCATCGAATATATGAACAAGACTGGTAATCCTCGCATCGCATCATGGTATGTGAGCCGGGAAGAGGATGTCTACGGAAATTATGTAACGTATACGTATTCTATTAGGAACTATTATGCCTATCCCCGTTCGATACGTTATGGATTTAATTCGAGGAAAGACAGAGGAATAATCAACAAAATAGACTTTGAATATGAGGATATCGGATGTACTCCCGGATTCTTTAATGTAGAGGATAGAAGTGGAAACATAGACCGTCGTATATCTTCCATTATAACCTCAAGCAATGATTCAATATATCGCAAGTATCGTCTTGAGTATTATGATTTGAAGAAATTTGCATATCTTGATAAAGTATACGAGGAAAACGGTAAGGGGGAGAGTTTCGATTATACCTCATTATGGTGGAAATATTTTTCATGGGGAGATGTCTATGAAGAACAGATCAATGCTACAATCTATGATGATAATCCGTTGGTAGAGGAACAGGGTAGGCAATTCTTTGCGGCAGATTTAAATGGAGATGGGTTCAGCGATATAGTAAGGCTGTCACAGGTTAAGGTCATAGACTATTCGTATAATGGGCATAAAGAATTTCATCAGGAAACAAGACTATATATAAGTAGAAGTAAGGTGTCATCTGCTGGAGGTGTCTCCTATCTTGCCCCTATCTTTTTTACTCTGTCACCATCAGCTTCTATGGATGGGCTTGTGTCAACCTTGGGAGGACCATTTTTAGCTGATTTTGATGGAGACGGATATAATGATATATTGCTCGGATATTACAGGCAGACGGGCCAATACAGGAATGCCTGTTTTTATATTGTAAAAGGGTGTGATGTGGCAGTAGGAGGAGGTGCAGTGCAAGGCTTTCAAATTCCACTTCAAGTCTCTACTGAAACGCCTTTGTTTACAGCGTTTGATATAGATAAGAATGGTAAGGATGAAATAATTTGTCTGGAAAAAGCCGCAGTTAACGGTAACTATCGTTGTACTATCGTAAATCACAAAGCAGGTGCTCAACTCGGACATCAGGAAATAGATTTGAAATTTCCGGCAGAACCGAAAAAATTGTTCTGCGGGGATTACAATAATGACGGTCTCTCTGATATTATTATATTGTACAATGAAGGCTACAAGATATATTTTAATAATGGAGGAACGGAAGATACATGTAAATTCTCGGAATTTAATTCTAAAACCGGTAGTGAAATCGGCAACCATTGGCGTTATCAGCAAGGGGATTTCGATGGAGACGGTCTCTTGGATTTTGTTTATAATGTTGCAAATGAGTCATTTTTATGGATTGCCCGTAACAATGGAGACGGCACATTCTGCTGTGTAAAATCCGATGATATCGGAGTCTCAGATCAAATGACTTTAAATGACAATAGTCGTTTCTCTATCCATGTATGCGATGCAAACAGAGATGGAAAATCCGACGTGATGTTTTGCAAGGCCATTTATAAGGGCTATTCTCCAATATACGATCATACTCAGATAAAATGGTTGTTTTCTGATGGCATAACATTACGGTCTAAAAGAAGTAATACTACTAATTGTGAGAGTGATGCCAATGAAAATTGTATCTTTTCCGGAGATTTTGATGGTGACGGTTTTGTTGAAATAGCGAATTATGGAAATGATCTTTTAAGAAGCCAATATTCTTCGGCTAAAGAGAATCAAATTCATGTATATTCCGACCATTCAGACACATCCATTGGTAGAATATACCGGATAATTGATGGTATGGGCAACGATAATTACATCGATTATGCCTATGTTACTAATCCGCGTGTTTATACACGAACACCAGCGACTACCAATCAATATCCGGTCAATACTTATTCTTTACCGCTGCCGGTGGTAAAGAAGGTATCGATAGATAATGGAGTTGCCGGAACGCAAGAGATTGAATACTCCTATCATGACCTTAGGATTCATATGAAAGGAGCTGGTTCCCTCGGCTTTATGGCAATGACCAGTGCAAACAAGACTACCGGAGAATCGACCAAGACGGAGATAACGAAATGGGATGAGGAAAAATGGATTCCTATAGAGATGCGAATCACAAATACTGTAGGTTCCAGTGTTTCCTCCACTATATCCACATATACAGTTGAAAACGTCAATAACACGTATTTCGCATATGAGTCTAATAAGACGGTCACTGACGTTGATGGTAATGTGGCTGTTACTATTAGTAATTACGACAAGGAGAAGGGTGTAATTCTTGATCAGACCGTCAAGAATGACGGAGGCAAGATGTACAAGCGTGTCGTGTATTCCGGATATCAGAATAAGTCAAATCGCTGGCTTCCTACAGTAATGTCTATGACCCAGAAGCATGAGCACGATCCATCGGCATATACAACTGAGACCCGATATACATATGACGATAAAGGGAATATATTGGCAACGACGGTTAACTATGGTACTCCGCTTGCTTTAAAGACTACGGCCACCTATGATATATTCGGTAACCGTCTTTCGTCTTGTTCTGTCGGGAAAGGGGTAAAGACTATTACAAAATACAATGATTACGACCCTACCGGACGTTTCGTGGTCAAAAGTTATTATAATCCTGATGCCGCCGTCAATATCTATACTTATGACTGTTGGGGGAATCTTCTGACAGAAAGTGACATCACTGACCCATCGAATATTCTTACGACCACCAATACATATGACGGTTGGGGACGATTGGTTTCGACCGTGATGCCTGACAGCACCGTGACTACAAGTACTATGGGGTGGGGTGTAAGTCGTGATAAGAAATACTACATCCTGACAAGTAAATCGGAACGACCATGGGTTTTGACGTGGTATGACGAGAAAGGGAATGAGGTGTCACAGCAGTCATTCGGGCCTAAGAATATTCTGCGCTCTAAAACCAAATATTATAATGAAAAGGGACTTGTATCGAAGATAGAGAGCGTGGACGGACTCCTCACGGTTACGGAAAAATTTAATTATGATGAACTCGGGCGTATTCTTACCGACAGTCTCAGCTCAGGCAAAGAAACATCATATAGCTATGGTAATAGGACGGTGACTACTACGGTGTCGGGACGTACATCGATGAAAACAACCGATGCGTGGGGTAATGTTGTGAAGTCGGTGGATTCGTCCGGGGGAGAAGTGACGTATTCATATAATTCAAACGGCAAACCGTCGCGTATCACTACAAATGGCTCGACTGTGGTGATGACTTATGATGAGGCTGGAAATCTTATCTCTTTGAACGATCCCGATGCCGGAATTAAGACATATGAGTATGCCGCCGACGGGACGCCTCTGATGCAGACTGACGCAAGAGGCGTACAGACTATGAACACATATGATGCGTTGGGCCGATTGTCTGAGGTACGAATCGGAGAAAATCTGATTGTGAACACTTATGGTACTTCAGGCAATGGGAAATTGCGTTTGGTTAAAAAATCAATGGGCAACAACTCAATCGAATTCACCTATGACAGGTTTGGTCGGGTATTGACTGAGACACGTAAGGTGGCCGGGGAAGGGGATTATGTATTTGCCTATGAATACGACAGTCGCAACCGTCCGGTTAAGACTACATATCCCGGAGGACTTGAAGTAATCACTCAATACGACGATTATGGCTTTAAGATACAGACTTCGGCGGCAGGAAATGTAATTTACCGGTTGAAGGACTATACCGGACTTAAGACCGAGACATCCTTTATGGATAGTCTGACATATACGAGGAAATGCGATGTTAATGGTTATGAGGTCTCAAGGGTAATCACCAATAACAAGAGTATGTTTAAACTTCCTGTTGTTGTTCTGCCCAAAACATCTGCCAATGGCTTGATCCATAATATAGCAGATGATAAAATGATTCTTGATCAGATGACTTCAGGATTTGATCCTATTACGGATAATCTTACTTCTCGCATGCGATATATGGGAGAGAAAGAGGCATTTGGTTATGATGATCTTGATAGACTTGTGTCGGTAAGTATTGGAGATGAAGAGGCTATGACCATTGACTATGCACCCAACGGCAATATCACCTCAAAAACGGGAATCGGTGGTTATGCCTACAATGACAGTTTTAAGCCCCATGCAGTTATTTCTGTCGATAATCTTTCTGGTATCATACCGTCACACAGGCTTATCACCGACTTCAATGATTTCGGAAAAGTCAGGCGAATCGAGGACGAGGATAACGGGTATGTGATGGATTTTGTATACGGCCCTGATCTGCAACGCTGGCGTACTGTATTGTTGAAGGATAGTGTCGCAACAAGGACCGTGGTTTACGCACGTAACTACGAAAAAGTAATTGAAAATGGCGTAACGCGCGAATTCTATTATCTCGACGGTGTTACGATAGTGATAAAAAAGGATGGAGAGTTCACTCCATATCTTGCACTGACCGATCATCTTGGCAGCATTTTGTCGGTGTTTGACAAAGAGAGTACCAAGGTGTTTAGTGCTACTTACGACGCATGGGGACGCCAGGAGGTGAGTGTAAACACCATAGGGCTGATTCGAGGCTACACAAGCCATGAGATGCTCAATGAGTTCGGAATCATCAATATGAACGGAAGACTTTATGACCCCGTATTGGGTCGTTTCTTCAGTCCCGACCCCTATGTGCAGTTGCCCGATTACACGCAGAGTTACAACCGCTACAGCTACTGCCTGAACAATCCTCTTAAATACACTGATCCCACGGGGGAGAGTATCACCGGCCTGATTGCGTTTGGAGCCTTTAATTTGGTGAGCAGCATGATGAATGCTGCGTTTAACGGTGAAAATATATGGAAAGCCGGAGCGTTGAGCCTTCTTTCATCGGCTGCGTCGTATGGTATCGGGCAACTGTTCGGCATGGTCGGCTGTGTCGGTAAGGAGCTGCTTCGTGCAGGAGTACACGCAGTGTCGGGCGGTGTGTTCACAGCTTTGGGCGGGGGTAGCTTTGGTGCGGGCTTCGCATCGGGCGCCATATCGTCGGGTATAGGATCCTTCGTACAAGGGGTGGGGTTGCATCCGGCTCTAATGGTGGTTTCTTCTGCAGCTATCGGAGGTGTTGCTGCATGGGCCACGGGCGGTGACTTCCTTGCGGGAGCACTGAACGGACTTAAAATCGCTATGTTCAATCATCTGGAACATCAATATGTAGGCATACGGAAAGGTGTAAATGAAGATGGTGACTGGCTGTCAGATTTGCCTGAGGTAGAATGTGTGGCCTTCCGAAGAACTACTATGTTTGATGTGGAAAAGGCGTTCGCGGTAGGCTCTACGATAAATACAGGAATTGATTGTTTTGGCAGATCGTTGGAGAAAAATTCCGGAAATTCAACCATTGGAAGTAATGTCAGACTATATTTCCATAAGGATAGTGAACGAGGATTTTATGGGAATCAATATGTGAGAACTATAAAACTGACTAAGATTGGAGGATATGTAACAAAAGTTACTGGCCCAATTGGCAAAATAATGGATGTATATGATTTATATGATGGAGCAAAAACTGATTATTTGGCTTATAAGAATGGCGGTTCGGATGGATATAATACTGCTAGAGTTGCAGCAGGATTGGCTGCCGGTTGGGGTGGAGCAAAAACTGGGATTCTTGTTGGAGGAGAAATTGGAGTATGTGTTGGAGGACCTCTTGGAGCGATTGTCGGTAGTACAATCTTAGGTATTATCGGAGCTTGGAGCGGTGATTTAATAGGTACGGAGATAGTTGATTATCTGTATCAAAAATAAAGGATATGAATTTCAATGAGTTTGCATATTTCCTGAATGCAGTGCATTACTGCATTTGGCTTCATGAGATATGGATTGGCAATTTTATTCATAAACTGGTCTTTGGCAGTATACGTCTTTTTGCCAAGTATATGTGTTCAAGGAATTGTCAGGAGAGACTTTATGCTTATATGGCAATGCGTGAACAGCAAATATATGAGTTTAAGCATGATAAAAAGAACGGGGTTTATATAGGGTTGTCGAAGTATGAGTTCGGCTACGTTTATTCGTGTTATCCGTGTTTCCTGTCATTCCTCATGTTTGGGTTGATACTTAAAATCAATGGAGATATTACTCCAATCGTAATGATTGGCACTCTTGCTGGGCCAATTGGTTTGGGATATATTCCGGTCTATAAAGCAGTCTTTTCAAATAATCGCTACCTTGAATATTTCAAGGAATTTGAGAAAGAGAATAGGGATTGGCATCGTAAATGGGCGAGAATCACCACTGCGTTCTGTATTGGGGGAGTCCTGATTTCTTTATTGTCTATAGCTGCTGCATGGGCTATTCTATTGTGGTAACCGGTCATGTATGATATGATAGATAACAATCGATTTGCATATTTTCTGAATGTAATGCATTATTGCATTTGGCTTCATGCTATTAGCTACAGTAATTTTATGCATAAACTGGTCTTTGGCAGTATTCGTCTTTTTGCCAGGTATATGTGTTCAAGGAATTGTCAGGAGAGACTTTATGCTTATTTGGCAATGCGTGAACAGCAACTATATGAGTTTAAGTATGATAAAAAGAAGGGGCTTTATATCGGGTGGGCTAAGTATAAGTTCGACTACATTTATTCGTGTTACCCCGGTTTTCTATCTTTTGTGATATTGGGACTGATATATAAAAATTATGGTGCGGTAAATCATGTGATAGCCATGACGACTCTACTTGTCACTATTGTAATATGTTATATTCCAGCTTATAAGGCTGTGTTTGCCGATAACCGTTACTTGAAGTATTTCAAAGAATTCGAAACAAAAGGAAAGAAATGGCATAAGAAGTGGAAGAGAATAACGATTGTATTCTGTTTTGGAGGATTTGCTATTGTCATATTCGGAGTGGCGATATTATTTGATATAATGATCGGCTTGGAGAATTTTCGTTTCCCAATCCTGGGGCATTGATTAAATGTGAAATGGAGCTATGAGAGGTGATAGATTTGCATATTTCCTTAATGCAGTGCATTACTGCATTTGGCGAGGGAGTAGAAGATTACAGCTTGTTATTGATAAGGTGATAGGTAGATTCCTATTGTTTTTTGGAGTACTATTTCTTTCTCCCAAAAAACAGGAACGATTGGATATACATATAGCAAATCGTGAGAAGGAAACATATGGATATTTTAATAATAAAAAAAGAGGTTTCCATATTCTATTTGCTAATGATAACTTTGGATTTTTTTATGGAGGGTATTCTATTTTCATATCATTTTTGCTTAATGGAATATACATTAGAGTATTTGAATATATAAATCCTGTTTTACTTATTGTCATGTTGGTGGTGCCTATTTGGTTATGTTATATTCCGGCTTATAGGGCTGTATTTACAAATGATAATTATCTGAAATATTACAAGAAGTTTGAAAAAATGGATAAATCGTGGCACAGGAAATGGGTAATGATTACATGGGCATTTTGTGTCGGTGGTATATTGGCATTCTTTGGCGGTATAATTGCTCTGTTTGCCATTGCAATAGGATGGAATAATGTCCATCTGCCATTTTCGGGGTATTAACTTGTAAATGGGAAATTATGAGTGATGAACATTGGACATAATCTGAAATGCACGGCTTGTTGAGAGTGGCGAGGTGATATAAAGAGCAGGATTGGGGGATGGGAATCCTGATTTTCCTTGATTTCCCGTTGCCGCATTGTTGACAAACGTTGGGAGGGTTGATTGACTGTAAGGAATAATTTGTTAACTTTACTGACTCAAAACATCGACAGCATATGAAACTCACGCTTCCGCCACAGCTTGACTCTACGCGCGAGGTTATCGACGATGACTCCCGGCGCATTATAATAATAGGAGCAAACGGTTCGGGTAAGACCCGGTTTACCGAGCGTCTTGTCGAGGAGACCGGCATGAGCATGCCGGTGTTCCGTATCTCGGCTCTTAACGCGCTGTATCGTGCTGACAGCACCGACACTCTGGAAGGATCGGTCGACGTGCTTTATGAGGCGGCCACAGAGCGTTCGCCATTTATGCGCAGCGACCACCATACCCAGTTTGAGCGTGTGATGGCTCTGCTGCTGCTCGATGAGGTGTTGCACCTGCTTTTGCACAAGCATTCGGGAGGCCGGATGGAGCCTACGTGTCTTGACCGTGTGATCAGCGCTTGGCAGGAGGTGTTTCCCGACAGCCGTATTCTCAGGGAGAGCGGACGTCTGCTGTTCAGCCGCAAGGAGGATGACAGCGCTTACTCGCAGATGCGTCTGTCGGACGGAGAGAAGGCTGTGCTTTATACGTTCGGTGCCGCAGTACTTGCTCCGGAGGATGCCGTGATGTTTGTAGACAGTCCGGGGATGTTCCTCCACCCGTCGGTGATGGGCATGATATGGGACAAGGTAGAGTCGTTGCGCCCCGACTGCACGTGGGTATACACAACCCACGACGTGGAGTTTATGACATCGCGCGTGCGCCCCGATGTGATATGGGTGCGCGGGTATGACGCCGAGGCCCAGCGCTGGGACTATGCCGTGCTGCCCGCCGGGACTCCTCTTGACGACGAGATATATACTACTATAGTAGGCGCGCGCAAGCCGGTGCTGTTTATCGAGGGCGACGGCACCCACAGCATCGATGCCAAGCTCTATCCGCTGGTGTTTACCAACTATACGGTGCGCTCGCTGGGTAGTTGCAACAAGGTGATAGAGGCCACTCGCACGTTCAACGACCTGAATTCATTCCACCATCTCGACAGCCACGGCATAGTCGACCGTGACCGTCGCGACGCCCATGAGGTGGCTTATCTGCGCAAGAAGCGTATCTTCGTGCCAGATGTGGCTGAGATTGAAAATATACTGATGCTTGAGGATGTGGTAAGGGCCGTGGCACGGCATTTCCACCGCAATGACGACCGAGTGTTTGACCGTGTGCGCAAGTCGGTGATAAACATGTTTCGCGGCGAGCTCAAGCAGCAGGCGCTCATGCATACACGCCACCGGGTGAAACGTATGGTGGAATACCGTATCGACGGGCGATTCCCGTCGATTGACAAACTTGAGCAGCATATGGCCGATCTGGTCAATGCCCTGCGTCCGCGCGACATATACAACGGGCTTGTGCGCGATTTCCGGGGGTATGCCGAAGGGGGCGACTATCAGTCGATACTCAGGGTGTACAACCAGAAGTCGATGGTAGGGCAGAGCAATGTGGCCGAGCTGTGCGGGCTGAAAAATCATGATGCGTATGTGGCCGCGATAATCGAAATCCTGAAGGAGGACTCTCCGGAGGCCGACAGTATACGCCGCGCGGTGACAAGATGTTTTGGCATCACCGACGACGAGGCTTCGGCAAAACTGTCGGAAAACTCAATATCGGAAATCGACTGAGAGGGTGTCTGCCCCCCTGTAATCAGGACTTTCCTACGTAAACAAGCTCTAAGAATATGACTCTGAAACCGTGGATTGAAGCCATGCGTCTGCGCACACTGCCTGTTTCTGCAGCCGGAGTGCTGACGGCGATAGGATATAATGTAGGCGACGGCACCTTTAAGGCTGCGCCTGCGACGCTGTGTCTGATATTTGCCCTGCTGGCGCAGGTGGCCTCGAATTTTGCCAACGAATATTATGACTACCGTGACGGTCTTGACCGAGCCGGACGCGACGGTCCGCGCCGCGGAGTTACCGAGGGCGACATCACCCCCGGCGCGATGCTCCGCGCCACGTATGCCACTCTCGGCATGGCTTGCTGTGTGGGTCTGTCGTTGCTGTGGTGGGGAGGCTGGTGGCTTCTTATTGCCGGCATAGTCATAGCGATTGGTGCCATGGCCTACAGCGCCGGGCCGTATCCGCTGTCGCGCCACGGGCTTGGCGAGGTGGCTGTGATTATCTTTTTCGGAGTGATACCTGTAAATCTTACATATTATGTACAGTCGGGATATTTTGCGTGGCCTGTCGGTATAGCTTCGGCCGCTATCGGACTGATGGGTGCCAATGTGCTGCTGGTCAATAATTACCGCGATGCCGACGATGATGCCTCTGTAGGCAAGCGTACCCTTGCGGTGATAATGGGCCGTGGATTCGCCTATTCGCTGTATCTTATCAATGGAGTGCTCGCCATGCTTCTGCTGCTTGACGCTATGGGTGTCCATCGATGGATTGCATGGGTGTATCTGGCCGTGCACCTGTTGCTGTGCATGATGTTGAAGCGCCGTACAGGCCGGGCCATAAATCCGCTGCTCGGCATGACGGCTGTGGCTATGCTTGCCGTGGCGCTCGCATGGCTTGTGTCTGAAATCTGTAGCAAGGGAGTGTAATCATGAGTGCGCGCGGAAACAGCAAATCGGGCATAAATGTTGCCACAATCGTTATCCTGTCGGTGTTTCTTGCCGTCGGGATGGTGATGTTGCTCGTGCGTCTGCGCAGGGAGATTACTCCACTTGAACTAAGCCGCGAGGAGTATCCCGTCACAGGTCTTGATCTGTCGGCACATAACGGAGATATTGATTTCAGCCTTCTGGCGGCTGACTCGATTGATTTCGTGGTGTTGAAAGCAACGGAAGGAGCTACCTTCAAAGACCCGAAATTCCACCACAATTATCTTGCAGCCCGCAAGGCGGGAATTAGGAATATCGGTGCCTATCATTTCTTTAAATTCGGCACCGACGGAAAGATGCAGGGTATCAATCTGCTCAACTCACTGGTGGGGAAGACCCTCGAACTGCCACTTGTGATAGATCTCGAGGAGTGGACCAACCCCAAAAACATGCATACCGACTCTATCGTAGTGCGCCTTCAGGACATGATAGACTATCTGGAGAGCAACGGTCATGCCGTGATGCTGTACACCAACAAGGACGGATATGAACGGTTTGTGCGTGACCGTTTTACCGATTATCCTCTGTGGATATGCTCGTTTACCAAGCCGCCTTTGCCGGAGGATGCCGACACCGACTGGTCGCTTTGGCAGTATAGCCACTGGGGGTGGGTTAGCGCTACCGACACGTCGGTCGACCTGAATACATTCAACGGCAGTCGCGAACAATGGCGGCAGTGGCTCCGCTCGGTCGATTTCTGATGTCGCTGAGCGAATGCCCCGGATCGTTTGTGAAATCGCTGAGACATTACAATGTTAATGCAAAGCGAAAATTATGTTAATTTGAAGAGCCGGATGCGTGGAGGATGCTAAAAGACTTTAAATGGCTGTATGTCCGGTTGATTGCTGACGATGATTTTAGTATCTTTGTGAAGAATGGAAAGAGAGGCAGTGCAATATGCGCAATGGACAGGGCCTCGATTCACTAAAATTACCTTAATTTAAATGAGCAATATCATACGGGTATCTCTCGCAGTTGTCATGATGCTTGTCGGTGCAGTCTGTGCCGATGCGACCACCCCTCTGCGTGAAACTCTCGACCATAAAAACATATCAGCCGACTTTGCTTCTATAAATACATGGAAGCCCGAATTGCCGTTGATTCATCCCATAAGCAATGGCGATGCCGATGAGGCTCCGGAGTATATTGCCGACATGCTGTCGTTTGCCGGTCAGTACAAGGGTCTGCGTTACCGTCGTGGCGGTAAGACTCCCAAGGGATTTGACTGCTCGGGTTTTACCAGCTATGTGTTCAGACAGTTCGGCATGAAACTTAATGCCTCCAGCTCTTCGCAGTATACTCAAGGCGAGGCCGTCGAGGATATGGATCTTCTGCCCGGTGATCTGGTGTTTTTCAGCGGTCGTGCCGTGAGCAAGACAAGAGTGGGCCATGTAGGGCTTGTTACCGACGTAAATCCCGACGGCACGTTCAAGTTTATCCACTCGTCTAACTCGCAGGGTGTCACCGTGTCGAAGAGTACCGAGCCATATTATTCACGCCGTTATATCGGCGCGCGCCGAGTAAGATAATTCAGGCCTGAGGGTCTTACAATAGAACGATTTGAAATATGTGGCACGGAATGGTTTCTGTGCCACATATTTTTAGACCACTTTTGTACGACCGTCTTATACTGTATCTATGTTGTTTTGAATGAGGTATGCGATGTTATGACCAACTTTTATACCGATAGGGTTTGTGATTTTCGTCGATAATGTCTAATTTTGGCAATACACACAAATAAACCGAAGAAATGAAAAGACTATTCATCGCACTATGCATGGCCACCGTTGCGATATTTGGCGGCTCCAGACTCAATGCGCAGACTATATTCGACACCGGTGTGCCGGAGAATCTGTTCCGGTTCGGAGTACGGCTCGGCTTCAATACCTCCAATCTCACCAACAATTATGATAAGGTGATGAGCGGAGTGGAGTGGAAAGACAATCAGTGGCGCGGAGGATTCAACGCAGGCTTCGTGGTTGATATAAATTTCCGCAATTTCTTTGCCATACAGCCCGGCGCCTTTATTTACACACGTAAAAACGATTACCATCTGCTGTATACCGACGGGCATAGCCTCAGTGCAATCAATGGCACTCAGAAGGCTAATTTCCTGCAGATACCTATTCTCGCCTCTCTGCGTCTCGGTGTGCCGCAACTGGTACAGGTACATATCGACTGCGGTCCGTATTTTGCATGGGGCTGGGGTGGAAGCAATAAATATAAGAAGTATGACTCATCGACCGGTGAACTCGTTGTTACCAATGGCAAGCAGCCTTATTTCGGTGACTCTACATTTGCGCTTTCCGACCGCTATGACTATGGTCTGAAATCCGGGGTAGGTGTCATGGCGATGGAGCATTTCTACGTGGGTGCCCATTATCAGTACGGATTCCGCAATGTGATGAAAGGCAATGGGCAGAAAGGGCACAATAAGATGTGGACTTTCTCGGTAGGATACAATTTTTGAAAGAATCCCTTGCGATGCTGTCCCTCTTTGCCGGGGCGGATTCAGCGGGCTTGACAGTGGCGCCAACTACGGCAACCGGCTGTCAGGCCCGCTGAATCGCAATTATACAGATGTTTTGCCGTTAAAAACATATAAAAACGGTATATAAAAATGTAAACTTCTAAAAATGCGTTGCCGTTTCAGCGGTAATGATTAATTTTACCATCTCTTAGCACGGGCATACTGCCGGTGCTGTTACGTTTTTTGCAATATCCTGCATATACTTGGCAAATACTTCGTATCTTTGCAGTTTGAAAAATATAGATATATGAATAAGCGACTTGCTGCCTCATCACTTGCCGCGCTCTCAATCATGCTTGGGAGTGTGGTTGTGTCGTGCAACAGCGACGATGATACAAACGATTACGACATCGATACCGGATATACTCCGGAAACGATGTATTCAAGTACGGCTATAACGGCATTCAATCTGAAAGCCGATACGAAGGTGCTGGCCAATCTCGACTCGGTGTTCTTTACTATCGACCTGGAGGGGCAAAAGATTTTCAATGCCGACTCGATGCCTCTGGGCACGGATGTGCGTAAACTGGTACCCGTAATCGGCACCGGCGGCTCGTCGAAAATCATGATTAAATATACCGACACCGAGGGCAACGAGAAGGAGGAGGAGTACAACAGTACCTCACCCGATACGATATCTTTCAGCTCTCCGGTAAAGGTGACTGTTACGTCGCTTAACGAGACATATTCGCGCACATATACTATCACCGTGAATGTACACAATCAGAAGCCTGATTCATTGTGCTGGGGTGATATGGCCTATTCGGTTCTCCCTGCCATCCGTGAAGCCAAGGATGCTGTGACTGTAGAGAAAAATGGCAAAGTATATTGCTATTCGACTGATGGTACAGCCTGGCAACGCGCTTCGGCCGATGACCCTGCGACTCCTGTCGACAGCTGGGTGCGCGAGACTGTCAATTTCGGATTCACTCCGCGACTCTCCACTCTTACAGCTACAGATGGCGATTACTATGTGCTGTCGGACAACGGTACCCTTTACAGCTCGACCGACGGACTTGCGTGGTCTTCGACCGGAAAAGTATGGTCATGGATTTATGGCGCGTATGAATCGCGTGTAGTAGGTGTCGCCCCCGATGGCGCAGGATATGTGCATGCCACCTGCCCCGAACCTCAGGGCTATGTTGCATCGGCGGTAAGAGCCGACTTCCCTGTCGGCGGCACTACCCGCATGCTCACATTCTCTTCCGACTGGAGTTCGGCACCTCAGGGCATAATAGCCGGCGGTCATATCGCTAACGGCAATCTTACGAGTGCCGTTTGGGGATATGACGGACAGGCATGGAATAAATTTGCCAATATGCCTCAGGATGCAGCGCTTGACGGAATGACAATCTTCCCGTACTATACATTCAAGACCAATACCGTCAACTGGACTGTCACCAAGCAGTCGACTATATTCGCTATGGGCGGACGCAAGGCCGACGGATCATTGTCGCGCGAGGTGTATATATCACGCGACCTTGGTGTCAACTGGCATGAAGCCGACTCTCTTATGCAGTTGCCCGAGCAGATGGAGTCGTTTGCCGGTGCCCGGGCATTGGTGATTCCTACGGTGATGCATGCCCGCTCGACTTCCGGCGGTGGATGGGAGAGCGTGACACTTCGCCGCCTGCCGGCATGGTGTATGCTCGACGGATTCTATGGTAGCCGTGCGGTAGCCCCGATTACCGAGTGGGACTGCCCCTACATATATATATACGGAGGCGAGAATGAGGCCGGCAATCTGCGCGACATAGTGTTGCGTGGAGTCATCAACCGGTTTACCTATAAGCCGCTTCAGTAAACATCCTCTTCTACCACTTTATCACGCCTGACAACTCGGATATGCCTGACAAGAGGCCTCGACAGAACACAACAATACAGCTATTGCGCCGGCCGGTCATTATTATAATGGCTATGGTGGCGCTTTGGGGTGCATGTTGTGTAAATCGTGCCTCGGCCCAAGAGACCGCTTACAAGTTTGAACTGGGCCCCGCCCTCGGATTCAGCGGTTATCTTGGCGATGCCAATACCGGCAGTCTTTATGCTCATCCCGGGTTTGCAGGCGGAGCTATATTCCGTTATCTTGTGAGCCCGCGATGGAATATACGCGGCAACTTTACTGTTGCCACCCTCAGCGGCAACAGTTCCGACATGACAAATGTATACCCCGGCGGGGAGACCTACCGATTCTCGTCGACCGTATACGACCTCGGCGCCCGCGTCGACTTCAATTTCTTCAACTACGGTATCGGCGAAACGTACCGCAGGATGCGCCGCTGGTCGCCATATCTGACTCTGGGCATGGGTATGTCGCTAATCTCGTGTGAGGGCACAGCGGTAGCATTCAATATACCGATGGGCGCCGGAGTGAGATACAAAATCAATCCACGGCTCAATCTCGGAGTTGAGTGGTGTATGACCAAGACGTTTACCGACAAGGTCGACGGCCCGGTGTTAAGTGACTTATACGGCATAAAAAGCTCTTTTGCGAAAAATACCGACTGGTATTCCACAGTCATGGTGTCGCTGACATTTGAGTTCGGCGAGCGCTGCAGAAGCTGCTATTATGTCGACTGAATATATTATTGACCAATCAATGTGACCGTTATGTCATATAAAGATAAGATTGACCCCCAGCGGCTGCCGCGTCATGTGGCCGTGATAATGGATGGCAACGGACGATGGGCCAAATCACGCGGTCTCGACCGTTCGGAAGGACATGTCGAGGGTGTGAATACTGTAAGAAAAATCACCGAGATTGCCTCGGAGATAGGTATCGGCTATCTTACGCTCTATACATTCTCTACCGAAAACTGGAATCGTCCGCAGGCCGAGGTCGATGCTCTGATGAATCTGGTTGTCGTAGCCATCGAGAGGGAGACGGCCGATTTGATAAAAAACAACGTGCGTCTGACGATGATAGGCGACTTCTCGCGCATGCCACGGTTTGCCTACACCCGCCTGTGCAAGTGTATCGACGACACATCCCATTGTACCGGGCTGACCCTGGTGCTGGCCATCAGCTACTCTTCGCGCTGGGAGATTACCGATGCCATGCGCCAGATTGCCCATGAGGTAGAGGCCGGGAACATGCGTCCTGACGAGATAACCCCCGAGGCAGTCTCGGCCCATCTCGCCACACGCGATATGCCCGACCCGGATTTGCTGATACGTACCGGCGGCGACCATCGTGTAAGCAACTTTCTGCTGTGGCAGATTGCTTATTCGGAAATCACCGTTGTGCCGACCTTCTGGCCGGATTTCTCCAAGGAGGATTTCTGCAAGGCGGTGGTCGACTATCAGAGCCGTGAACGTCGTTTCGGCAAGACCTCCGAGCAGGTAAGCGGCGACGCCGCGGAGTGACCGCACACAGCCACCACACATTATATATACGATATCAAATATTTCACACGACACGACATCTCCGAAAAATAAAATCAGCTTATGCTTAACCGACTGCTGACAATCATCGCTCTGACTCTCCTTTCCGCAACTACGGTTGCCGTTGCTCAGGACTCACCTGTCCTGAACGCACCGGTCGATACCGTCTATAATCCCAATATACTCTATACCGGCATGCCCAAAAGCTATGAGATTGCCGGAATCGAGGTGACCGGTGTGCCTAATTATGAGGATTACATTATAATCGGATACTCCGGGCTGAATGTCGGCGACCGAGTGGAGATACCCGGTCCGGATATTACCAATGCGGCAAAACGCTTTGCCCGCCAGGGCCTTTTCAGTACTATTAAAATCAAAGTAGCCAAGATGGCCGGCGATAAGGTGTGGCTTGAGTTTGCTCTTAAGCCCCAGCCGAGAATCTCCGCCATAAATTATTACGGAGCAAGCAAGGGCGAGAAGAAAGACCTTGAAGAGCGTCTGCAGCTCATGAAAGGAAATCAGATTACCCAGAATATCGTAAACCGCGCTACCCAGATTATCAAAGGCTACTACAGTCAGAAGGGCTTCGGCAACGCCGAGGTTCGTATCGACCAGATTGAAGACCTTTCAGCTCCCAACGAGAATATAGTCAATATCAATATCGACAAAAACTCGAAGGTAAAGGTGCACAAGATATACATCGACGGCAACGAGATGCTCTCTGACAATGTGCTGCAGCGTGCGATGAAGAAGACCAACGAGAAGGGCAAGCTCATCAACCTCTTCCGTCAGAAGAAATTCGTTGAAAGCGATTATCAGGACGACCTTGGCCGGATTATCGCCAAATACAATGAGAAAGGCTACCGCGATGCCAAGATTATCAGCGACAGCGTTGTCAAGTACGACGACAAGAATGTCGATGTCTATATAAACCTCGAAGAAGGAAAGAAATACTACATCAGCAATATCGACTGGGTGGGCAATACGGTATATCCCACCGAGATTCTTGAGCGCATACTTGACATCCGTCCCGGCGATGTCTACAACCAGAAACTGCTCAACAAGCGTACGGTAGAGGATGAGGATGCCGTGAGCAACCTTTACCTCAACAACGGATATCTGTTCTACCACTTGTATCCGATTGAAAAGAATGTGACCGGCGACTCGATTGCTCTCGAAATGCGAATGGTAGAGGGCCCGCAGGCTACAGTCAACAATGTAATCATCAACGGTAACGACCGTCTGTACGAGAAAGTAATCCGTCGAGAGCTGCGTGTGAAGCCCGGTCAGCTTTTCAGCAAGGATGACCTCATGCGTTCGGCACGTGAAATCGCTCAGACAGGCCACTTCGACCCTGAGGCTATGGACATCCGTCCCGAGCCTAATGCCGAGAACGGTACGGTAGATATAGTGTTTGGTCTGGAATCGAAAGCCAACGACCAGGTCGAGGTTTCATTCGGCTGGGGACAGACCGGCCTTATCGGTAAACTTGCCCTTAAGTTTACCAACTTCTCGATAAAGAACCTCTTCAATCCGAGTTCTTACAAAGGTATAATACCACAGGGCGAGGGTCAGACATTTACGATTTCCGCCCAGACCAATGCCAAATATTACCAGAGCTACTCGATATCGTTCCTCGATCCGTGGTTTGGAGGAAAGCGCCCCAACTCGCTGTCGGTGTCGGCCTACTATGCCCGTCAGACCGGTATCAACTCCTCGTATTACAGCAGCAACTGGCGTAACCCCTACGGCTACAACTACTGGGGCACATCGAATTACTACAACGATTACTACCAGAACTCCTACGAGAATGCCTACGACCCCAACAAGGTGCTGCAGATGATTGGTGTCACAGTCGGTATCGGAAAGCGTCTGAGCTGGCCTGACGACTACTTCACCTTCCAGGCTGAAATCGGATATCAGTGGTACTACCTCAAGAACTGGGACTACCTCTATTATATGAACAACGGTACTTCAAATTCGCTGACTCTCGGTCTTACTCTCGCCCGCCAGTCAATCGACAATCCGTTGTATACGCGTAGCGGTTCGATATTCTCTCTCAACCTCCAGCTCACGCCCCCCGCTTCTCTTTTTGGCAAGAAAGACTGGAAACGTCTCTCCGAAGAGGGCAACAACGGCTCTGTCGAGGCCAAGAAGGAACTCTACCGATGGATTGAATACTGGAAGCTCCGCTTCAAGAGCCGTACCTACACTCCGCTTACCGACCCTGCAGGAAAATGGACTCTCGTGATGATGACCCGTGCCGACTTCGGTCTGCTCGGCAGCTACAACAAGTATCTTAAGACTCCGTTCGAGACATTCTATGTCGGAGGCGACGGTATGTCGGGCTCATACACATATGCTACCGAGACCATAGCCCTGCGCGGTTATGAGAACGGCCAGTTCACTCCATGGACACGCGAGGGCTACGCCTATGCACGTGTCGGCATGGAGCTCCACTTCCCGTTCATGCTCTCCAACTCGACCACCATCTACGGTCTTACATTTGTCGAGGCCGGTAATGCCTGGACCGCTGTCAAGGACTTCCAGCCCTTCAACCTCAAGCGCTCGGCCGGCGCCGGTGTGCGTATCTTCCTGCCGATGGTGGGTATGATGGGTATCGACTGGGCCTACGGTTTCGACACCGTCTATGGCCGCAAGGGTGGAGGCCAGTTCCACTTCATTCTCGGTCAGGAATTCTAAAAATAGTTAATCATTTCAAACTATTCCGCTTCTGTAGTGTCATATGATTAAGTGGCCCCGCTATAATGGAGATGTCACGTATTATTAACTCTCTTAACATCAACAAGTATGAAAAGACTTGCCACAGCTCTTATGCTTTGCGTCGCATGTTGCTGCGGAGCTTTCGCCCAGAAGTTCGCTCTGATTGACATGGAATATATCCTGAAGAATGTGCCTTCCTACGAGATGGCCAACGAACAGCTCAACCAGATATCACAGCGTTGGCAGAAAGAGGTCGAGGCCAAGGCTACCGAGGCCCAGACAATGTACAAGAATTATCAGGCCGACATGGTGTTCCTGACCGATGAGCAGAAGACCAAGAAGGAGGCTGAGATTGTAGCCAAGGAGAAAGAGGCTACCGAACTCCGATACAAATATTTCGGACCGGAAGGCGAACTCTACAAGAAGCGCCAGTCGCTGATGCAGCCTATTCAGGACGAAGTGTACAATGCCGTAAAGAAGGTGAGCGAGGAACGGGGATACCAGTGTATATTCGACCGCGCATCATCGGCAAATATCATCTTTGCATCACCGCGTATTGATGTCAGCAACGAGGTACTCGCAAAAATGGGCTACGCGCGATAACCGGCATATGAATATTTTATGAATTTTATTAATATCTTTGTCGCGTAATCGGCAGAGATTGCTTAACTTTGTGCAATTAAGTAAAATTATCTACGCAAATTAACATTTCACATATCATGATAAAGAAAATTTTGCTCGCCGTTGCTGTGGCACTTCCCATGTTCGCGGCTGCTCAGGCTCCCAAGTTCGGTGTTATCAATACTCAGTCTGTAATGGAGGCTCTGCCCGATTCAAAGCAGGTTGAGGAGCAGATACTGGCCGCATCAAAGAAGTATGAGGATGAGTTTGCCAAACTTCAGGAGGAGATGAACAAGGCCGTACAGGAATTCCAGGGCCTTGGCGCGGATACCCCCGAGACCATCAAGCAGCGCCGTCAGCAGGAAATCCAGGATCTATACCAGAAATCCGAGCAGTTCCGTCAGACAGCCACTCAGGACCTACAGCGTCAGCACGAGCAGCTGATGGCCCCCGTAGTACAGAAAGTTACCAATGCAATCAACTCCGTGGGCAAGGAGCAGGGTATGACATTCATATTTGAGCAGGCTATGCCTCTGTATGTAGGTACTGATGTTGTCGACATCACCCCGCTGGTGAAGACTTCGCTCGGCCTGAAGTAATCCCGCATTTCACGATAAATTATTATAAACCATAGCCTCGGGCCGTGAACGCCATTCAATAAAGGCGTTCACGGCCCGAGTTGCAAGATAATCATAAAAATGCATGCGGAGTAGTTGTTGCCTTGACGGTGCTCTGCCCTCCGTATGCTCCAATAGCTTCATGCTGTCAGCTGTACCTGGCCCGATAGGTGTGTTCGACTCCGGATTCGGAGGTCTCACCATATTGCGCGACATACGCCGTCGCTTGCCACAATACGACTATCTTTTTCTTGGAGACAACGCCCGTGCGCCATATGGTACACGCTCGTTCGACGTTGTTTACCGATTCACGCTGCAGGCCGTGCGCTACCTGTTTGACTGCGGATGCCAACTGGTGATTCTCGCCTGCAATACCGCATCGGCCAAGGCTCTCCGCACTATCCAGCAATGCGACCTGCCGGAGATTGACCCCGCACGCAGAGTGCTTGGGGTGATACGCCCGACAGTGGAGATTCTGCCGGAGTTTACACGCAACGGACATATCGGTATTGTCGGTACACCGGGCACTGTGGCCTCCCGCTCCTACGATATTGAAATCGGCAAGATGCATCCGTCAATGACCGTCACCTCACATGCGTGTCCGATGTGGGTTCCTCTGGTGGAAAATCGTGAAGCCTCTTCGCCGGGAGCTCGATATTTTGTAGAGCGCGATCTCGGGCGACTGCTTGACGCCGACCCGCAGATTGATACGCTGATACTCGGCTGCACGCACTATCCGTTGCTTATCGACACGATACAGGAAGCGATTCCATCCGGTGTCAGGGTGCTCTCTCAGGGGAGTATTGTTGCCGAGAGTCTCGCCGACTATCTGCGGCGTCATCCCGACATGGCCTCGCGCTGCACTGAAGGCGCCAGTGTGCAGTATTTGACCACAGAGAGCGCCGACCGCTTCAGCTCGCTCGCCTCGCTCTTTATGGACACCCCTGTCGAGGCTCGTCAGATAGAATTATAAAGGTGCTCCACCGGTATATTTCAGAGTATAAATCGAAAGAATTATAGACCGTATAAAAAATTTATATACAATTTATTAGGCACATTAAGCGGAATTCGCTATCTTTGTGCGATTTTTTGTATAAGAAAAAACATACAATTACAGAGACATATTATCATTTATGGCACAACCAATCAAGAAAACCATCGCGCTGCCCGACGGACGTGAGATCACGCTCGAGACCGGCAAACTTGCCAAGCAGGCCGATGGTGCGGTAGAGCTGCGCATGGGCAACACCATGCTCCTGGCCACTGTGGTGTCGGCGAAGGAAGCCGGCGAGGGGGTCGACTTTATGCCCCTCCAGGTAGAGTACAAGGAGAAATTCTCTTCAGCGGGACGTTTCCCCGGCGGTTTCCTCAAGCGTGAGGGCCGCGCATCCGATTATGAAATCCTGACAGCACGCCTTGTCGACCGCGTACTCCGTCCGCTTTTCCCCGACAACTATCATGCCGATACGTTTGTCAACATCATCATGTTCTCGGCCGACGGCGAGGACATGCCCGACGCTCTCGCCGGTCTGGCCGCTTCTGCAGCCATCGCCGTGAGCGACATACCGTTCAACGGTCCTATATCTGAGGTACGTGTAGCCCGCGTTAACGGCGAATTCGTTATCGACCCCACATTCGAGCAGCTCAAAGATGCCGACATGGAGCTGATGGTTGGTGCCACCTACGAAAATATCATGATGGTCGAAGGCGAAATGAAGGAAGTCAGCGAAGCTGATCTCCTCGCCGCCCTCAAGGCTGCCCACGATGCTATCAAGGTACAGTGCAAGGCCCAGATGGAACTTGCCGAAGAGCTCCATGTGGTAAAGCGCGAATACTGCCACGAAGTCAACGACGAGGAGCTCCGCAAGGACGTGCACGACAAGTGCTACGACAAGGCTTACGAGGTTGCCAAGGCAGGATGTGCCGACAAGCACTGGCGCATGGACCACTTCGACGCTATCTGCGACGAATATATCGAAAGCCTCCCCGAAGAAGTGCGCGAGGAGAAGACTCCGCTCGTAAAACGCTACTACCACGATGTAGAGCGTGAAGCCATGCGTCGCTGTGTGCTCGACGAAGGCGTGCGTCTCGATGGCCGCAAGACCACCGATATCCGTCCTATCTGGATTGAGACCGACTACGTGCCCGGCCCTCACGGATCGGCCGTGTTCACCCGCGGTGAGACACAGGCTCTCGCTACCGTGACTCTCGGCACAAAGATGGACGAGAAGATTCTCGACGACGTGCTCAACCAGGGCAAGGAGCGTTTCCTCCTCCACTACAACTTTCCCCCCTTCTCTACAGGCGAGGCTAAGCCCCAGCGTGGCGTTGGCCGCCGCGAGGTAGGCCACGGCAATCTTGCCCACCGCGCCCTCAAGGGTATGTTCCCCGACAACTTCCCCTATGTATGCCGCATCGTCAGCGACATCCTCGAGAGCAACGGCTCCTCGTCTATGGCCACCGTATGTGCCGGCACACTCGCCCTGCTCGATGCCGGCGTGAAGATGAAGAAGCCCGTCAGCGGTATCGCCATGGGTCTCATCACCGACTCCGACGGTTCGAAGTATGCCGTGCTCTCCGACATTCTCGGCGATGAGGACCACCTCGGCGACATGGACTTCAAGGTGACCGGAACACGCGACGGTATCACAGCCACACAGATGGACATCAAGGTCGACGGCCTCAGCTACGAGGTGCTTGAAAAGGCCCTCAACCAGGCCCGCGACGGACGTATGCATATCCTCGACAAAATCGCCGAGGCAATCCCCGAAGCACGCGCCGACTACAAGTCCCACGTGCCCCGCATCGAGACAATGCTCATACCCAAGGAGCTTATCGGTGCTGTTATCGGCCCGGGTGGAAAGGTTATCCAGGGTATCCAGGAGGCTTCCGGTGCTACCGTTTCAATCGACGAAATCGAAGATGGCGGCTACATCGAGGTTGCATCCTCCGACAAGGAGTCGATGGACAAGGCTCTCGACATGATTCGCGCTATCGTGGCTCTCCCCGAAGAGGGCAAGGTATATCAGGGCAAGGTACGCTCGATACTCGACTTCGGTGCGTTTGTTGAGTTCATGCCCAACCGCGACGGTCTGCTCCACATATCCGAAATCTCTTGGGAACGTCTCGAAAACATGGAGGCTTCCGGCCTTAAGGAAGGTGACGAGGTAGAGGTAAAACTCATCGAAATCGACAAAAAGACCGGCAAGTACCGACTGTCGATGCGTGCCCTCCAGCCCAAGCCCGAAGGCTACGTAGAGCCCCAGCGCCGCGAGCGTGCCCCGCGTCGTGAGGGTAGCAACGACCGTCCCCGTCGTGATGGCGACCGCGGTCCCCGCCGCGACCGTGGCGACCGTCCCCGCCGCGACAACAACCACGACTAATTTCCTTGAAAGGATTCATATACTACATGAAAGGCCGTGCTGCGATTTGCAGTGCGGCCTTGTTATATTCTATATATAGACTGGAATCCAATCCTATGGCATAAGCGGTGATTGGATTGTGTATGTTTACAATATAGCAGTAGACCGTCAGTCACGACGGTCTACTGCTATATTGTAATGTCTATAATGTCTTTCGGGAGGGAATCAGGGGGCGGTGACGGCGAGCTTGCGGGAGGCGGAGACGTACTGCTCGTGGTCGGTGGTGACGGTGGCCCGGTAGAGGTAGATACCACGGTTTACGCGGCGGCCTGCGGGGTCGGTGAGATCCCATGCGAGGGGCTCGGAGAGTCCCATGTCGGACTTGGCATTCTGCTCACCGGTCCACACGGGGCGCCCCATGAGGTCGAATACCTCGACCTTTACGTGCATAACAATGTCGGGACGATTGTGCGATACGATGAAGTTGGTGTGGTCGCGCGCAGGGTTGCAGTCGGCATAGAGGTCGAATATCTCCGGAGCCTGTCGGGGGTCTACCGCGAATTCAATCTGCGACTCAGCCATATTGTTGGAGGTGTCCCATACGCGCAGACGCAATGTGTGGGTACCTGCCGTGAGTTCGGGCATAAGGAAGTTGAGATTGCCCGATACGGCGCCATCCTCTCCGGGAGTGTAATAATATACGGCCTCGGGATAGGTGACATTGCCGTCGAGCTGAAGGTTAATCTGGTGGCCAATGCCGGCTGTCGATATATTGATGCCGATGTCATCGCGTACGCGCGCGATTACCATTGGTGTGGCGTTGACGGTTTGTCCAGAGCGGAATCCCTCGGTGTTGAGCCCGAAGAATTCAATTACCGGGGCATTATTGTCGGGTTCCACGTCGGATGCGAAGCCGTAGACATAGAATTCGCGATTGACTCCGCAGGCATCGCGTGAGGTGTCGTCGCTTACGGCATAGAGGTTCATTGTCGCCGGGCGATAGTTGCCTGATATCTCTATGGGCATGGCTACGTTGACCTCGAATTCTCCGGCGGTCACATTTCCGCGGCCTACGAACAGGCGTTCGCCCATCTCTTCAATAATCTCCTGTTTGCCTTCGACCAGTACGCCGTTTTCCACTGTATTGTGACCCTGTGTGGTGGTGCTGTATTCGGCGTCGTAGATTGTGGGGGTGACGTAGCCGTTGAATGAGGTGTCGGTGTTCCCTTCGCTGTCAAGGATGCGCCCTGATATGGTGAGGCGCTGCTGTGCCATTATCGAAGGAGGGTTGTCAGGGTCGAGTGGGGTATTGTCGATAGCTTCCAGCAAGGCTTTCTCCTGAGGTATGGCCAGCGGAAGCGCCGGGTCGCCCATGAGCACATAGCGCAGTTTGTTGCTGTCGTTGTTGAGACTGGTGTTTTTGGCCCGGCGGAATATCTCGCCTATGGATAGCGGGTTTCCGGCCGGGTCGCGTAGATTGGCTGTCTGTGCGACGCCGAATGCCATTGTCTTGTTATAGTCTATATATACAGGGCGAGTGGCGGCTATGGCTCCTATTATCCCGTTAGGATTGAAGAAGAGCATTTCGGCGCCGGAGGTTTGTATTCTGTCCCAGCGCAGGAAGTTGCATGTGGCGGCAAACAGCATCGGGGCGTGGGGATAGCTTGCCACGTTGATGTCGGTGAGTTCGAGCAGTCCCTCACCGGTCCATGAAGTAGCCGATGCATGGCCGATATACCACCACCATATCACCCCTTGGTCGAGATAGCGCTGCATGCGCTCGCGTGCGTCGGGTGCCTTGCCATTGATAATGGTGAAGGCGTCGATGTATACTTTATGGAATATGTTGTCGGCTCCGAATCCGTTCTTCTTCAGCAGCGATTCGGTATCTTCCATCTGTGTGAGGTGTTTGGAGTCGTTTCCGTCGTCGGCACAGAGCAGATAGCGGTTTTTCCAGTCGTTCTTTCGGGAGTCGCGCACATAGTTGCGAATCTTTTCCAAGATTACTTTAGCTTCGTTGGCATTGTTGACCGGTATGCGGCCTACTCCGATGCAATGATAGTCCTGGCCGGGATACGCGCCGGAGTCATCGCGCAGAAAAGCGAGATAGTCTTCTGTGGTATATGACACGTTGTCGGTCTCTCCGTCAATTGATTGCCATTGGGGCAGAATGGAGTTGAGATAGCTGCGCCCCTCGGGGGTGATGCCGCGATGGTCGTAGAAAGCGCGTCCGAACATCAGAGCATATTGTAGTTTGCTGTCGGAGCCGGTGGCCGGATTGGCTGACTCCCGGCCGCGGTCCCACATCATCTTGAGCATGCGGCGGAATGCCCCTATGTCGGGTGTGCCTGATGAGAATTCATTGTATACCTGTTCGGCATTTACCACCAGTACCTTGAGGTTCTGCGGAGCCGCGCGGTGTATGTCGGCCAGTTGCTCGGCTCTTGCCTTCCATTGCGGCAATGTGAATATGACCATGTCGGGTGTCTCCTCGCCGTGGAGGTTCTGATTGGCTGTTGTGCCGACATATGCCGGAGTCGGGAATTCGGCGTCAGCGTTCCATGCCACATACTCCCTTACGCCAGAGAATGTAGGTGTGGAGCATGCTTTGCCGCCGTCGACGGTGAAGTCGACGCGCGCTACCGCTCCCGGCGATGTGATATCCCATATGCGGATATTGCCACTGGCAGCGAGGGCAAACCCACGGTCGGTGCGGAACGCCAGTTGGGCTCCGTCGAGCGAGAGCGCACGTGTATAGTTGACTGTTATATTGTCGAGGCGTGCGAGCCTTACCGTGCCTGTACAAGAAAATGTGATGCCTATATCAAGTTTGCCGATATTGTCGCCGAGGGTGGTGGAGGCAATCATGTTGGCGCTCTTGTAGTGTCGTGCGTCGGATAAATCCGAGGTGTCAATATAGTTTGGCGATGGCGTAACGGCGTTGCCGTTGACATTCATCTGGATGCGTGCGATGCTATACTGCACGTTGGCGCCGAAGACGGTGCGTATCCACACGTTCTCAGATACGTTGCCAGGGAGATTAAACGAGAATGTCTGAGTGGTGCGCGTGCGGAAATCTTCGCCGAGGAGTACATGGCCCGTCTCACCCGGCGACATTGTTTCGGTCTCGTGCAGCAGATGCTCTGTAAACTGTTCGGTGGCATTGCCGGCTCTCACGGGCGAGCCTGTGGCGGGGATTCCTCCGGTAGTTCCCGGGGCATCCGACAGAAAGTAGTAAGCGTCGGTCGAATAATAGTTGTGCACCGGGAGATATCGGCCCGAGGGGTCCTGCTCCCAGCTCAGAGGGCCGTGGGCATAGAAGAAAAGGCCGCGCGAGGTGTATTCGCATCCGGCAAGAGGGAGATCGTCGGTATATGTCACGGCGTTGAGTATGTCGCTCTGGATATTGCCTCCGTATCCGTATACGCGCACATTCTCCGGCTGCTGGAATCCCCATTTGCGCAGCTGGTCGGGAGTAATCCTGTATATGCCGGAATCGGAGACTTTGATTTTTACCCAATGGCCGGATGATAGTTTTGATTGAGGGGCGTATGTGTCGAGAGGCAGGGCGGCGGCGTCAGCCGGCAGTAGGAGCATGCATGCTACCATACATGCCATAGCGATTATATTGCGGTAGAGTATATTCATGATTCCATTGCAGATTTGCTCTAATGAATATAACGTCAACGCATTGCATGATATTGTGCAAGGCAGAACGTTTGCCTCCGCTTTAACATGACGGCTGAAAACAACGACAGCATCCGGATTCCGGATGCTGTCGTGCAATTGTATTGGGTGTTGCGTGTGATTGGGTTATTTATCGTGGCCGTTGCCTACTTTTTCAAGCACTGCGGCATCGATTACCGCTACGGTGGCGAGGTTGATTATGTCGCGCACGGCAGCGTCTGTGCTGATGAAGTGTATAGGCTTGTTGAGGCCCATCTGTATCGGGCCTACAGCCTCGGCCAGTCCCATTTCGAGCATCATCTTGTAGGCTGTGGAAGCCGCGCTAAGATTGGGGAAGATGAGAGTGTTGACATCCTTGCCGTTGATGCGCGAGAAGGGGTAGGCGGCGTCGCGGGCTTTTTTGTTCAGCGCATAGCTCATCTGCATTTCTCCGTCGATGGGCAGGTCGGGATATGCTTCGTGCATGCGTTCTACAACACGGCGGGCTACTTCCGGCTCTTTCTCCTTGTGGGAGCCGAAGTTGCTGTACGACACCATTGCCATTATCGGGTCGTGGGCGAAGTACTCTACCGAGTTGCGGGCCAGGCGTGTTATGTCGAATAGAGTTTCTTCGTCGACCTCGCGGTTGACAGTTGTGTCGGCCATGAAGAAAGTGCCACGTTTGGTGTTGAGTATATGCATTGTGGCGAAGTGGTTATAGGTAGGACGTATGCCTACTACCTCTTCGGCTATCTTTGCAGCCTTTTTGCTTCCGGAGTATGTGCCGGAAATCATGGCGTCGGCCTGACCGGTCTCTACCATCATCATGCCGAAGTAGTTGCGGTCGAACATGAGTTCCAGAGCCTCGGGGCGGGTGATACCTCTGCGCTGGCGTGATGCGGCGAGTTTTTCGGCAAACTGTTCGCGGCGTTCGGCCTCTCGGTCGTGGCGGAGGTTGACTATCTCGATGCCTTCTATATCGAGTCCGAGACGTTTGGCTCGCTTCTCAATCATCTCCTCGTTGCCGAGCAGGACGGGTATGCATACTCCGTCGTGATATGCATTGACGGCCGCGGTGAGCATATTGTCGGTGTTTGCCTCGCCGAATACCACACGTTTGGGGTTGCGACGGGCTTCTTCAGTGACGCGGCGCATGAATTTGTTGTCATACCCCATTAGGTGGCGCAGTTTCTCGTTGTATGCTTCCCAGTCGGTGATGGGCCGGCGAGCCACTCCGCTCTCCATGGCGCCTCGCGCTACAGCCGGAGATACGGCGGTAATCAGTCGCGGGTCAAGAGGCTTGGGCAGGATGTAATCGCGGCCGAACTTGAGGTTTGACATGCCATAGGCTGCGTTGACTACCGAGGGCACCGGCTCTTTGGCGAGGTCGGCGATGGCCTTTACGGCAGCGAGCTTCATGGTCTCGTTGATGGCTGTCGCGCCTGCGTCAAGCGCTCCGCGGAATATGTAGGGGAACCCCAGCACATTGTTAATCTGGTTGGGATAGTCGGACCGTCCGGTGGCGAAGATTAGGTCGGGGCGCGATGCCATGGCTGCCTCGTAGGATATTTCCGGGTCGGGATTGGCGAGGGCGAATACAATAGGCTTCTCGGCCATGGACTGTACCATCTCGGTGGTGACTACATCCTTTACCGAGAGGCCAAGGAATACGTCGGCTCCCACCATGGCCTCGGCCAGGGTGTTGATGTCGCGGTCGGTGGCAAATTCTTCTTTCTGAGAGTTGAGGCCTTTGCGCGAGCGGTTGATTACACCCTTTGAGTCGCACATCACAACATTCTCTTTTTTTACGCCGAGAGCGATGTAGAGGCGTGTGCAGCTTACTGCTGCTGCGCCGGCGCCGTTGACCACCAGCTTTACATCACCGATATTCTTGCCTTGGATTTCAAGGGCGTTGATGAGTCCGGCGGAGGATATGATGGCGGTGCCGTGCTGGTCGTCGTGCATCACGGGTATGTTGCATTCCTCTTTCAGACGTTGCTCGATTTCAAAACATTCGGGCGCTTTGATATCCTCGAGGTTTATGCCGCCGAATGTCGGAGCCAGCGCTTTCACAATCTCGATAAATTTTTTCGGGTCTTTCTCGTTGACCTCGATGTCGAAACAGTCGAGCCCGGCGAATATCTTGAAAAGCAGAGCCTTGCCCTCCATTACCGGCTTTCCGGCAAGTGCGCCGATGTCGCCGAGGCCAAGCACTGCGGTGCCGTTGGAGATTACGGCGATGAGGTTGCCCTTGTTGGTATATTCATAGGCATCTGCCGGATTTTTCTCAATCTCCAGGCAGGGATATGCTACTCCGGGCGAGTAGGCGAGTGCCAGGTCCTGCATTGACGAGTAGGGCACGGTGGGCACTACTTCGATTTTGCCCGGTTTGCCCTCGCGATGGTAGTCGAGGGCCATTTCTTTGGTTACTTTTGACATGCTATAACAACAAATAATCTACGTTTCATGCAAAATTACGAAAATTTATTTTGAAACGTCGGTTTTTTCAAGAAAAATGTCAGAGGCGTATTCCCCAATATTTGTTAACGGACTATCGACCGAAATATGTCGATCCGGGGGAAACTTCATGCGGGCTGCGGCCTTCGGCGATGGCTGCCCGGCATGTGACTCTTCCGTTTTTATAACGACTGCGAGTGGCGCGATGTTTTAGAGCTTGTTTAGGATACCGCAATCAGTTCGATGTCAAAAATAAGAGTAGAGCCTCCGGGGATGCCCGGCTGGGATATCTTGCCGTAGGCCTGCTCGGCCGGGATATAAACCTCCCAACGGTCGCCGACATGCATCTGCTGCAGGGCGATAATCCATCCGGGTATCAGCTCGCGCAACCTGAACGCAGGGGCCACGCCTCCGCGCGAGCTGTCGAATATCTTGCCGTTGATAGTGCGTCCGGTGTAGTGCACTGTCACTACGCTTCCGCGGTTGGGCTGTGCTCCTTTCCCTGATTTAATGGGCTTGTAGCAGATGCCCTTGTCGATAGCGGTTACACCGGCTTCGCGTGCCTTTTCGGCCAGCCACTGCCGGTTTTTCTCGATATATTCCTGTTTTGCCATTGTGGTTATATATATAGTATAGCCCTCCGGGTCAGGGGGCGCATAGCATCATGCGTAGGCCGTGACCGGGAGGGCGTTTGTTGTAGGTAAGGTGTGGTACGGTCAATACTGCTCCGAGGCGTTGGGGAAGTCGGATGTCTTCACGTCGTCGACATAGTGGGCCACCGCGTCGTTGATGATTGTCGATAGATCGGCATATCGGCGCAGGAACCGCGGGGAGAATCCCTTGTTGATGCCGAGCATGTCGTGCATCACGAGCACCTGTCCGTCAGTGCCGCCTCCGGCACCGATGCCGATTGTTGGGATGATGAGTTGTTCCGACACACGCTTGGCCAGCGCGGCGGGTATCTTTTCGAGTACTATGGCGCAGCATCCTATCTCCTCAAGCATTTTTGCGTCGGAGATAAGTTTCTCGGCCTCGGCCTCCTCCTTTGCACGCACGGCATAGGTGCCGAATTTATTGATTGACTGCGGGGTAAGGCCGAGATGTCCTACCACCGGTATGCCGGCGCAGAGTATGCGCTCGATCGACTCGCGTATCTCGGCGCCCCCTTCGAGTTTCACGGCTTCGGCGCCGCTCTCTTTCATGATGCGTATTGCCGAGTCGAGGGCCTGCTTGCTGTTGCCCTGATAGGTGCCGAACGGCAGGTCGCATACAACCAATGCGCGTGTCACACCTTTCACTACCGATGTGGCATGGTATATCATCTGGTCGAGAGTCATCGGCAGTGTCGTCACATTGCCTGCCATCACATTGGATGCGGAGTCGCCGACGAGTATCACATCCACTCCGGCCTCGTCGATGAGTTTGGCCATGGAGTAATCGTAGGCGGTGAGCATAGCTATCTTTTCGCCACGCTGCTTCATTTCGGCGAGTCGGCGTGTGGTGACCTTGCGACGGTCCTCGGTATAAGTTGACATTTCTTGTTTTACGTTTTTTAGTTAGAGCTTGTTTAAGAGCTTGTTTAATAATAAATGTTACCGTCAGAGGGCTTTTGGGGAGCAAAGTTAGGCAACTTTACCGAATCATCGGCTCATTATACCTTAAAACTTGTAAATTGGGCTTGCGCAGTTATGTTGTAGAACATAAATATACTGACTATATATTTTAGGGAAATATGCGGCTTATTTAATGAAAGGGTGTCCCTCGGCATAATACATTGGCCGCAGGCAATCCTGCAATGTGCATACCATAATAAAATATATGACAACAAAACTGACAGTAGCAGCGGTGGCTTTGGCCGCATTTGCCGCATGTAATTCTTCTTCCAAAGGCTGGCATGATGCCGCAGTAGACAACGCCCGCGTGCAGATAGGCATGCAGATTGACACAGTCGAGTCGTTTAACGGGGCGTTTCATAATCCCACTACTCTCAATCCCGACGGCAGTGTGCTCTACTGCGATGTGACCGACTGGCGCAGTGGATTCTTCCCCGGCACCGTGTGGTATCTCTATGAACTTACAGGCGATTCTGCCTTGGTGCCGTATGCGCGTAAGTACACCGAGTCGATTGCCGACGCACAGTATCTCAAATGGCACCACGACGTAGGGTTTATGGTAGGCAGCAGCTTCGGCAACGGCCTGCGCCTTACCGGCGACTCTGCCTATGCCGACGCCATGGTTGAGGCCGCGCAATCGCTGTCGACACGCTTCCGCCCTAAAGCCGGCATCATACAGAGCTGGGACGTAGAGCCGGGGAGCGACCGGGAAGCGAGAGGATGGTCGTGCCCGGTGATTATCGACAATATGATGAACCTCGAACTGCTCTTTGAGGCGACACGCCTGTCGGGCGACAGCTCCTACTATCGTCTCGCCGTAAGCCATGCCGACCGTACTCTCAAGGAACATTTCCGCCCCGACGGGAGCTGCTTCCATGTCATCGACTACGATTCGATTTCCGGCGGAGTCAACCACCGTCACACAGCACAGGGGTGCGCACATTCCTCGGCATGGTCGCGCGGACAGGCATGGGCCATCTATGGATATACCGTGGCCTACCGCTATACCGGCAACCCCGCTTATTTCAAGCGAGCCGCCGACACGTTTGAGTTTATGAGAACACACCCTAATATGCCGTCGGACAAGATTCCTTACTGGGATATGGATGCGCCCGGCATACCCGACGAACCGCGCGATGCCTCGGCCGCTGCCGTAATAGCCTCGGGACTGTATGAGATGTCGACATATCCTGTGGCTGAGGGCAACGGATCTCTATACCGGGAGTATGCCGACAGTATAATGCAGTCGCTCGCTTCCGATGAATATACCGCCGCAGTAGGCGACAACGGGCGCTTCATACTGAAACACAGTGTGACAAGCAAGCCCGCCGATGTCGAAATCGATGTGCCCCTCAACTATGCCGACTACTACTATCTGGAGGCTTTGAAACGCCGCCGCGATATTGAAAAGAAACTCTAAACTCCGTCAGTATACGAAGCCTATATGGTGTGCCTGCCTCCGGGTGGGCACACCATATTTATATATAGCTCAAATATAAGGATTAAGTATAAGGAGAATAGGGTGGAAAGTATCATCTTTCGACGGAGATTATCTTTTTGGTAAAAAATATCGGAAATGTTCGGCTAAAATATTGTGAATGTAATTAAAATTGGTTAAATTTCGGCGCTCTTTTTAACCGGATTTACCATGACATATCGAATTTTACTTACTCAATTGCTATTATTAAGATAGAATATCCGAGTATTAATATAATGAATAAGGAGATTATGCTCTATGAAGCTGTTATGCCTCGACATTCGATAAATCCATATACAAATATTAGAAATAATCCGATGAATCCGTATTTTAATATTAAAAACCGTTAACAATGAAACATTTGTATTATAACGTTAGTTTCAACGAGTATAAGAAAGTCGGCATGTTGGATATTCCTGAAGATTGGCAGCCCTTCCCGATTGAGAGATCTGGTGTCCCGGTAGAGAATATCGATAAGTTGATTCTTACGCTTAAAAATGGGAAATATGCCGATTTTATGTTTAGTGTTGGGTGTGCCTATTTCTTGTCTCCACGCCTTAAGGAGCTGTTTGAGCACTATGTTACCGATTCGACTCTTATTGAGTTTTATCCGGTACCGGTGGTGAGTGAGCAATATGGTGACAGGACATACTATCTGCTTCATTTCACTCGATGGTGTGATGTAAGAAACGAAAAGATGACCAGCTTTATGCCTCGGTCAAAATATCCGGCACGTATGGTGCTGGACTATGAGAAGGTGTGCAATCTGTCGATTTTCAACAGTGATTCCTATAATATCTTCTTTCTTATGAGAGACGAGGTAAGGCGCGCTATCAAACGGGAGAAGATGCATATAGGCATTGCATTTGACCCGGTCGAGTGTTCGGGCGTTCCTGAGGAGTTACAGAAAAAAGGCTATGCGTGCGCCAATCCCCGGAAGCCGATATGGAAATGCCTGTCGTTCCCCAAAGGCAAAATCTGGTAATTATTTACCAAATATGCAGTTTAAAATATTGTGAAATTGCTTCTTACAGTCAGCGTTGCTATTAACGACAATAGCAACGCTGATATTCAATTATTTCATAATTTTAATTGTATCTATCACCTGGTTATTTCTTATGTGTTTTACAATAAGCAAGCCTTCGTATGAGATTTGTGATATTGATGCTAAATCATTGGTAACCCCAATGCGATTTCCGTTTATATCATATATTTCAAATCTGTCATTATCTCCGTAAGCTGAATCGGATAAGGGTATCGTTTGGATTGAATTAGTTGGAGATACAATTCCACCCGGCTGCAATTCAATGGTGTATACTGTTTTCCCATATTTGTTTTCAGCGGTGAAGTCAATCCAAGCATAGAATAGTGAGGTAATATGGTCAGCAATGCCATAAGCGATAAGTGGCTCATAAATAAATTGTGCTTTCATTTTTGCCCCATATTCTTCTTCAACCGTAACAAGTATTTTATCAGCTCCATAATATTTCACCTTGAAGTGAGCATCATAGGAATAATACGGAGAGTTGTCAACGATTTTTTCGATTGTGGCATACTTGATAATCGGCTTGAGTTCGAGACTTATCTTAAAAGGTGTGGCATTGAGCTCACGGCCATTTGATGTGCAAGAGAAATAAAGTTTGGCCTCAATGTCGCCATCGACATTTATCTGATACTGCTCCTCATTATCAATCTTCGGAACGGTGCATGAAAGTCCTGTATCAGGGAGTGATATGGTGCTGAAACTGCCGTCGGCGAGAGGGAGCTGCAAGGTCCACTTTGGATTGGTAATGGACAGAGAGCCGGCATCTATCCGGAATGTGTGCGGTTCGTATGCCGATGCAAGCCCCGTGTCGGGTACATCATCACTGATTATTTTGATTGAGGCAGACCCTGCTGTGGTATAACTGTCTGAATAAGATATTGACACGATATCTTGTGCGGAGATTGTCGGCCCTATGCACAGTGCGAGGGATATTGCAATGCTCTTCAATATGGTTTTAGTAAAATTATTCATATATTATGTGATTAAATTGATTTATTAGACAAATGACACGGTATCATCGATAATAGTCGGATTGATTGCCATTTTTGCAAAAATAAGCTAAATATTTGAAAATTGCAAATAAAAATGAGTGTGTTTGCATTAAAATGAAAAAAATATTTTGTAAGATTGAGTTATGAATAATTGCATTAGTGGCTTGTTTAATAATAGATGCTACATACAGTGGCGTATTATAAACTAATCTTGGTTGCATTCGGTGACAGAAAAAATGACTTTTTCTTGCAAGATAACAATTAAAGGTGTAAATTTGCCAAAAGGACTATAAACACACCTTAATATAAAAATGAGCTCAGAATTTAGAAAACAGATATCTCTTGACAAAGAGAAGGCCGCCGCGGTGGTAGGCCGTGTGCGCCATCTTATGGGGCTTACACGCCTGTCGCAGGCGCAGTTTGCAAAAAAAATCGGTCTTGACCCCGCCAACATATCCAAGTATATCAACGGGCATCTGCCGATTACCGACAATCTCATCAACCGCATCGTTGTAAATACAGGCGTGTCGCGCGAGTGGCTACGCGACGGCATCGGGCTTCCGTTTGACAAAAATCATGTGGCTACTCCGGCTGTCGCCAGAGTGGAGCCCGGTTTTCAGATGTTTCAGCAGCGTTCGCTCCCTATCTATGATATCGCTGTGCTCGCCGGTGTCGAGGAGCTTGACCGCGCGTTTACCCAGGAAAATGTAATCGGCTACCTCACTATGCCTCATCTCAGCCCCAACTGGGCCGTGGTGAAGGCACAGGGCAATTCGATGATGCCGATAATAGAGAGCGGGGCCTATCTCGCCTTCCTCCCCGAGAACGAGTTCCCCATGATTGCCTGGGGAGAGATATATATAGTGGTGATGGAAAACCGCCGTGTAGTAAAGTATGTGCGTCGCCATGACAATCCCGAGAAGATAATACTCAAGAGCGCCAATGAGGATTATGACCCGATGGAGGTGGACAAGAGCGATATCGTGGCCATGTATCCGGTGAAAGCCATAATTAACATGCATTTATGCCATTGATGGGCAGGATCTTTGACGGCTTTTCGCGGACGATGATTGCTGCCGCGGCGGCATTTGCAGCCATTCCCGGAGCTATGGCCCTGACTGTCGTGTCTGATACTCCGGGCACACTGGCGTCGGCTCTCGGCGGGGTGCCCTCCGACACCCGCGTGCTTGTGCTCGAGGGGAGGGTATACTCCTCGGAGCTCGCTGTGCTGCGCGACAGCATGCCGATGCTTGAGGATATTGATATGCGCAGGCTCACTGTCGAGCCGGCCCGCATACCTCCGTATGCTTTTGCCGTGATGCCTCTGGCCAATGTGCTGTTGCCCGATGACATCGAGGTAATCGGTGAGGGCGCCTTTGCCGCCATCCCCGCAAAGGAGCTCACATTGCCTTCACGGCTCGATTCGATTGCGCCGTATGCATTTGCCCACAGTGGTCTTGTATCGATTACGCTTCCCGACGGCTTGCGCGCTATCGGGCGAAACGCTTTTGGCGACTGTGTGTCGCTGTCGGACATCTCCGGAGGCAGGGGAGTCGTGACGGTCGGTGAGTCGGCGTTTCACGGCGCGTCGTTCCGGCGTCTTGACCTTTCGCATTGGGCGAGTCTGCGCTCTGTAGGGGCGCGTGCTTTTGAGGGTTGCCGGTCGCTTGCCGGAGTGTCACTCCCCTCAGGCATAGCCTTGGGCGAAGGCCTGTTTCTCGGATGCGGCGCCCTGACCGAAATACAAGCCTCAGGCATTGACCATCTGCCGGCTCTCATGATTGCCGGCTCTCCGGATGCCGATGTTTCCGGCATACTGGGCGAGGGATTGCGTACTATAGGGGCTTACGCCATGTCGGGAAACCGCGCGCAGGATATTGTGCTCCCCTCCACTCTCGATTCTATCGGCGACCATGGCATGGAGCGTATGCCAGAGCTCGCATCAATGGATGCGTCGGCTCTGCATTCGGTGCCGGCTCTTGGCGAAGATGTATGGGATGAGGTCGACCAGTCGGCTGTGAGACTCGGAGTGGCTGAGGATATGGCCGACAGTTTTGCCGGCGCACTGCAGTGGCAGGAGTTTGATATCACCCGCTCTACCGGCACTGTCGATGACATCGGGCAGGACGCAGACGGGATTGACCTGCGCTTTGACGGCACTGTGCTGAGAGTGTCGGCCTCGCGCGACATCTCAAGAATCGAGGCCGTGTCAATCGACGGCATAATGCTCGCCGACATAACCCCGGGAGCTCCGGAGGCCGCGATTGATGCCTGCCGGTGGCCCGGCAGAGTATGCGTGGTGACGGTGACACTCGTGGGCGGAACAAAGACAACATATACATTATCAAGATGATATGGGAAAGAATAAATTGAAGAAATTCAGCGAGGTAGAGCAGATGAAGTGTGTGTTCCAGTATCCGTTCAGAGTGCTGGAGGAGCAGGGATTCCCCATGCGCGGACAATGGAACCGCGAGTATTTCCACAACGACAACCCCATCGTGCTTGAACTCGGATGCGGCAAGGGGGAATACACTGTCGGGCTCGCCGAGCGTTTCCCCGATAAAAATTTCATAGGGATTGATATAAAAGGAGCGCGCATATGGTCGGGCGCCCGCCAGGTAACTGACAGGAACATACAAAATGCTGCATTCCTGCGTACGAGCATAGAGCTGATACCATTCTTCTTCGCTCCCGGAGAGGTCGACGAGATATGGATTACATTCCCCGACCCTCAGATGAAGAAGGTAAACAAGCGCCTTACCGGCACACGATTCATGAATCTGTATCGCAAGGTGATGAAGCCCGACGGCATCGTGCATCTTAAGACCGACAGTCCGTTCCTATACAAGTATACCGGCCTGATGACTGCCTTGAACCGGCTGAAGATGGTGGCCGACACTGCCGACCTTTACGCTTCGCCGGAGGGTGCGGGCGACATACTCGGAATCCGCACGTTCTACGAGCAGCAATGGCTCGACCGCGGCCTTACCATAAAATATATCGCCTGGTATCTCGACCACGATACCGTGCTGGCCGAGCCCGACGAAGAAATAGAGCCTGACACATACCGCAGCTTCTCCCGCGGAGAACTGCAGATGCCTGATATGCTCTGACAAAAGAAACTAACAAAACAAAAACTCTAAGAATATGGAGACACTATATCCGCGTCTGATACTTGACGCATTGAGCAATGTACGCTATCCCGGCAACGGGAAAAATATAGTCGAACTCGGCATGGTCGAGGACGACATTCGCATCGACGGAAACACTGTGAGTTTCTCGCTGATATTCGACAAACCGACCGATCCGTTTGTGAAGTCGCTCGTAAAGGCCGCCGAGACGGCGCTGACCACATATATCTCGCCCGAAGTGGATGTAAAGGACCGCATCGGCGTAAAGTTCCGCAATCCAAATCCTGCTCCTCGTCCCGACAATCCTCTTAAGGGCGTGAAGAATATCATTGGTGTCTCATCCGGCAAGGGTGGGGTAGGCAAGTCGACCGTGGCAAGCAATCTGGCCGTGGCCCTGGCACGCATGGGCTACAAGGTGGGTCTGCTCGACGCCGATATTTTCGGACCGTCGGTGCCCAAGATGTTTGGTGTGGAGGACGAGCCTATATATGCCGAGAATGTCGACGGGCGTGAGATGATTGTGCCCGTTGAGCGCTACGGAGTGAAAGTGTTGTCAATCGGATTCCTTGTCGACCGCAACAATCCTGTGCTCTGGCGAGGCGCCATGGCTTCCCGTGCACTCAACCAGCTGATTACCGACGCTCTCTGGGGCGAACTCGATTACTTCCTTATCGACATGCCCCCCGGCACAAGCGATATCCATCTTACACTCGTGCAGACGCTCGCCATCACCGGTGCTGTAATTGTGAGCACCCCCCAGGAGGTGGCGCTGGCCGATGCCCGCAAGGGTCTGGCGATGTTCCGCGACGACAAGGTCAATGTTCCCGTGCTCGGTATCGTGGAGAATATGGCATGGTTCACACCTGCGGCACATCCCGACGAACGTTACTACATTTTCGGACGTGACGGTGCCGTGAAACTTGCCGAGGAATTTGGTGTAAAGGTACTTGCACAGATTCCGCTCGTAGGCAGTATCTGCGAGGGCGGCGACTGTGGAGCGCCTATAGCTCTGCGCGATAGTATTACAGGAGAGGCATTCATGAATCTTGCCGGCAATCTTGTGGAGGCTGTCGATGAGCGTAACCGAGCTCTTCCACCCTCGGCCAAGGTAGAGACTCATTCATAATTAATTGTAATGATAACATTGCATCACAACGAAAATGCCGCCACACTCCGACGGCATCTGTGTGCACTCGCCGCACGTCCCGACGAGGTGATGACGCTTCCGGGATGGTCGGTGACCATGCTGCCGGGTGCCGCACGACGTATGCGTCAGGTGCTCCGCGACACCGGCGCCGCGCTTGTGTACGGCGATTGCTGGCTGCGCCAGTCCGATGGCTCTCTGCGTATGGCAAAGAGCGAGGAGTGGCAGCCGGGAGCTTTGCGCGAGGGGTTCGACATGGGACCCGTGTGGATGGTGTCGCCGGTGGCAATGGAGAGTGCTCTCGGCACTTTTGGCCATGAATACACCTATGGCATGCTTTATGCCCTGCGGCTTGCCCTGCAGCGTCAGGGGCCTGTGGTAAGGCTCGGCGAGCCACTTTGTATCGCCGAGCGTGTTGAGACCGCAGCCGACCAATGGGCATATGTCGACCCGGCCAACCGTGAGCGGCAGATTGAGCTTGAGGATATATGCTCTGCCCATCTGAAAGCTGTCGGCGCCTACCTGGAAGGGGAGCCTGCGCGTGTCGACCGCACGCACACCGACGGTGGCGAGTGGCCGGTAGAGGCATCGGTTGTGATACCTGTGCGCAACCGTGTCGCCACAATCGGCGATGCCGTGCGCAGTGCGTTGTCGCAGGACACTGATTTCAGCTATAATGTGATTGTTGTCGACAACCATAGCGACGACGGCACTACTGAGCTGCTCGACAGCCTCGCCGCCGGAGATTCCCGTCTTGTGCACGTAGTTCCCGACGATGAGGGGCTCGGCATAGGCGGATGCTGGAATACAGCTATCCTGCATCCCGCCTGCGGACGTTATGCGGTGCAGCTCGACAGCGACGACATATATTCTTCGTCCGACACATTGCGCCGGGTGGTCGATACATTCCGCCGCGAGCGTTGCGCAATGGTAGTCGGTAGCTATACACTTACCGATATCGACGGGAACACCATACCCCCCGGACTGATTGACCATCGGGAATGGACACGGCTTAACGGACGCAACAATCTGTTGCGCGTAAACGGTATCGGCGCTCCGCGTGCATTTGTCACCTCGATTGCCCGCGACCTGCTTTTCCCTAACTCAAGTTATGGCGAGGATTATGCCATGGCTCTGGCCATATCGCGCAGATGGCATGTGGGACGGATATTCGATTCCATATACATGTGCCGTCGCTGGAGCGGCAACTCCGATGCGTCGTTATCGCCCGAGAAGCTCAGGGAATTCAATCATTATAAGGACTCGCTGCGCACGATGGAGATTGTTGCGCGCCGGGCTTTGAATCGCGACTGATGGATAGACAACAGATACTTGACTGGATTGCCGAGGGACTTGAACGATGGCCCGAGGCCGCCGAACGCCATCGGATGGTGGCTGCATGCGGGCCGCGAGTGCTCGCCCGTTATGAGGGTTTCGAGTGGAAAGCCCTGCTGTTGCCGGCCCGCAAGGTAAGCACGCTTGCACGCCTTGATGCCGGCAGTGTGGCCGCGCGGCCATGTTTTCTGTGTGCCGCCAACCGACCGCAGCAGCAGGCGGCTATGCCATGGCGCGGTTATGAGATTCTTGTGAATCCGTTCCCGGTATTTCCCAATCATCTTACAATCGCCGCTACAGACCACACACCACAGCGTATACCGGGCCGTATAGCCGACATGGCAGCTCTTGCCGGCGAGCTGGAAGGCTTTACAGTAATATACAACGGAGCGCGCAGCGGAGCATCGGCCCCCGACCATTTCCATTTTCAGGCAGTGCCTTCGGGATATATCGACATGCTGCGGTTTGACCGCGGACCCGTCTACAGCCGCCGGTTTATAGGCCGCGACGCCGACACTGTGGTGAGGGATGTCGAGCAGTATCTCCTTTCGGCCGGACTGTCGGACGACGGAGCCGAGATGCCGGTGAATATTGCCATGGAGCGTCTTGATGATGGTAATCTGCTGGTAAGGGTTGTGCCGCGTCGCGCACATCGTCCCTCATGTTACCCGACACCTGCGGTAAGCCCCGGCGCGATTGACATATTCGGCACTATTGTCACTGTCAGCGATGATGATTTCATGGCGCTTGACCGTGATTGTCTTGAGCGCATCCTTGCCGAGGTAGCCTATCCCAATCCTGACCGTTGTATACGTGTCGGCATAATGAGTTCCCGTAATCCGGAATTCACGCTCAACGGACGTTATGAGCGTGTGGCCGACACTTTCTTTCCCCTCGACGATGATGCCTCGTTTACCCTTGAGGATGTGCCTGTGGGGAGCCAGTTTCATTGGGAGCATACCGAACGGCGCACATATCCGGGCACTCTTGAGCTGCAACACCGCTCCGACGGCACTGTCGAGGCGGTCAATGTAATAGGCATGGAGCGTTATCTTGAAGGTGTCATCGGGGCCGAGATGAGCCCGGAGTCGCCCGACGAACTTCTGAAAGCTCATGCCGTGATATCGCGCAGCTGGGCATACAAGCAGATTGCATGCCGTGAGGCGCTTCATTATCCCGCGCAGTGTGACTGCGGCTTAAAGGAGGCCGGCGACGAACATATAAGATGGTATGACCACGACGACCACACCGACTTCGATGTGTGTGCCGACGACCATTGCCAGCGCTATCTCGGCCTGCCCGCCGAGGAATATAGTGTAAAGTTGCATGAGATAATCCGGGCCACTTCAGGCGAGGTGGTGCTTGATGGCGATGGCTCTCTGTGCGACACTCGTTTCTCCAAATGTTGCGGAGGAGCGTTTGAGGAGTTTGAATACTGCTGGGAGCCGGTGCATCATTCATGTCTTGAGGCGGCACGCGATACCGTGCCGTCGCATCCTGTGCCTGATTTGCGTGATGAGGAAGAGGCCGTAAGGTGGATTATGTCGGCTCCGGAGGCGTTTTGCGCCTCGCCCGATGCCGATGTTCTGCGAAGTGTGCTTAACCGCAGCGATTTTGACACTACTCCCGATTTCTACCGCTGGACCGTGACATATACTCCCGACGAGCTGTCGGATATAGTGCGCGAACGCTCGGGCATTGATTTCGGCATGATAACCGGTCTTCAGCCGATAGAACGAGGTAAGTCGGGCCGTATCGTGCGTCTGCGTATCACCGGCACATTGCGTACGATGACCGTAGGCAAGGAACTTGAGATACGGCGCTGGCTCTCTCGCAGTCATCTCTACAGCTCGGCCTTCGTGGTGGAGCGTGGCGATGAGGGTGAGTTTATACTACATGGCGCCGGCTGGGGGCATGGAGTGGGACTATGCCAGATAGGTGCCGCTGTAATGGCTTCGGAGGGGTATGACTATCGTACGATTCTGCGCCACTATTTCAACAACGCCGATATAAGAGCTTGTTTAATAATAAATGTTGCCGGCAGGGTCGTATAGCTTGAGTCGATTTTCGACATGTGCCGAAGGAGTGTACTTTATGTACATGACTGAGGAACAGGACGAAAAACGACCAAGATATACGAGACAAAAGGTAACTTCATAACCGATACGATCTCTTGCATGCTTGTAAGATAAATGCAAAATATATCAACGATATGAAACAAATTACCTTCCTTCGGTCATTCGCCGACATCTTTCCGCCCGTTCTTCGGTCGTTATGGAGCCCCATAACTCCCTCATCACAAGCGAAAATCTGCTCGCCGACTGACCGCCCTGACGGTAACATTTATTATTAAACAAGCTCTAAAGCAGATATAGAATCATGTCAGGAAAGAAGGGAGAGATAACACCGTGGGCCTGGGTGAGTACGCTGTATTTCGCCGAGGCTATGCCTTATGTGGCTGTGATGACGCTGTCGGTGCTCATGTACAAGGTGATGGGTGTCTCCAACGGTGAGATTGCCTTTTACACATCGTGGCTCTATCTCCCGTGGGTCATAAAGCCACTGTGGAGTCCGTTTGTCGACCTGTTCCGTACAAAGCGATGGTGGATTATCGCCACCGAAGCCCTGATAGCCATCGGGCTTGCCTGTGTGGCGTTTACCCTGCCCGGTGCATGGTTTTTCCGGTTGTCGCTTGCATTCTTCTGGCTTACTGCATTTGTGAGCGCGACCCACGATATTGCCGCCGACGGATTCTATATGCTTGCTCTCACTCCTCATCAGCAGGCCTTTTATGTAGGCATACGCAGTACCTTCTACCGTATAGCCACGATTGCCGCACAGGGAGGCCTTGTCGCGGTTGCCTGGGCAATAGGCGAGAGCGGAGTGAGTGTGGCCATGTCGTGGGCCATCGTCATGGGAATTATCTCCGCCTGTTTCTTTATTTTTGCATTGTATCATAGCCGTGTGCTTCCCCGTCCGGCAATCGACCGTCCTGCCGAGGGTATTACCGTGAGGAATGCCGGAAAGGAATTCTTGCGCACGTTTGCCACCTTCTTCAGAAAACCGCAGGCTTTGGCGGGCATCCTTTTCATGCTCCTTTACCGTGTGCCGGAGGCGCAGTTGGTCAAGCTGATTAATCCGTTTCTTGTCGACGGACGTGATGCCGGAGGGCTTGGACTAAGCACCGGAGAGGTCGGTCTGGTATATGGCACTGTAGGGGTCATCGGTCTTACCGTAGGCGGAATTGTCGGAGGCATAGTCACAGCCCGCGGAGGTCTGAAAAAATGGCTTTGGCCTATGGCGTGGAGTATATCTCTCACATGTGCCACATTCTGCTATCTGGCATGGGCGCAGCCGACATCGCTTCTTACAATATGTGCCTGCGTAGGCATCGAGCAGCTTGGCTACGGATTCGGCTTCAGTGCCTATATGCTTTATCTCATTTATTACAGCGAGGGTGAATTGCGCACGGCGCATTATGCTATATGCACCGGCTTCATGGCCCTTGGCATGATGTTGCCGGGCATGGTGGCCGGATGGATACAGGAGCAGCTCGGCTACCTCGGATTCTTCTGGTGGGTGATGATATGCTGCGTTGTGACGATTGCAGTTACCGCCCTCGTTAAGGTGCCTGCCGGCTTCGGAAAAAAACATGTTTAAAAACATGTAACCCCAAAATAGAGCATTAAAATGCCGTTTAGCCCTCATTTTGCCTGTTGTTAAGTGGAATTTAATTGAAAATTAATGGTGGATATATCCGGTAGTTAACCGGGTAGGCTTTATTTTGCAGTCGAAATCACAATAAGTACCTGCCATACGGTCGGGCTTATCGTGGTATCAACGCAGTGTAACCAAAAATACTCGAAACGATAGATGCCTGTGATACCGCTTCGCAGACATCGGCAAAACAAAAAATATGAGAAGACAAATAGTAATTATTTTAGCTCTCCTGATTTGCTTGTCGGGCTATGCGCAGAAACAATATGACTCCTACAAGGGGTTGGTCATGGCAGGCTATCAGGGATGGTTCAACACCCCCGGCGATGGCGAAGGGCGTGGATGGTATCACTATAAGGGTAGTGACGGTTTCCGTCCAGGGAGCTGTTCGATTGACATCTGGCCCGAGACTTCGGAATACGAGAAACTTTATGATACGGAGTTTCGCTATGCCGACGGTTCGGTTGCCCGTACATTCTCGTCGCATGATGCTTCAACTGTCGACACCCACTTTCGTTGGATGAAAGAGTATGGGCTCGACGGAGTGTTCATGCAGCGTTTTGTCCCGGAAATCAAGAATCCTTCCGGGAAGAAGCATTTTACCAAACTGCTCAATGACGCGAGCGTGGCTGCCAACAAATACGGGCGCGCTTTCTGTGTCATGTACGACTTGTCGGGGATGAATGCCGGCGACGAGAAGATACTTCTGAATGATATACGCGAACTCACACCGATGCTCGGTCTTAAGAACCGTGCGGACAATCCTTCGTATCTGTGGCATAACGGCCGCCCGCTTGTAGTGGTATGGGGTGTGGGATTCAATGACCGTCGCCAGTATGGGCTCAAGGAAGCCAATGCTATTGTCGACGGACTGAAAAAGCAGGGCTTCAGTGTGATGCTGGGAGTGCCTACGCATTGGCGCGAGCTTAAATATGACACAGAGTCCGACCCCCGACTCCATGCATTGATAAAGAAGTGCGATATTATCATGCCTTGGTTTGTAGGCCGATATAATGAAAGTTCTTATCCTTTCTATAAAAAACTTATCGGAGATGACGTCAAATGGTGTAAAGCCGAGAATATAGATTACGCTCCATTGTGTTTCCCCGGTTTCTCCTGGAAAAACATGAAAGGGGCGCAAAGCCTGCAGATTGACCGCAACAACGGCAACTTCTTCTGGAAACAGCTTGCCGGTGCTATTGAGCAGGGAGCCGAAATGATTTATGTGGCCATGTTCGACGAAATCGACGAGGGTACCGCAGTATTCAAGTGTGCCAGGAATGTTCCTGTAGGCGATAGCCGTTTTGTGGCTCTTGACGACGAGACTGAGCCTGATCATTATCTGTGGCTTATCGGGCAGGCCGGAAGCATGCTGAAAAAGGAGAAGCCACTTTCAGCCTCGATGCCGGTGCGCAATCCGGCCTCACAGCGTTTGGTATACAACGGAGTTTTTGCTCCATACGAAGGGCTTGTCAACCGTCTGGAGAAGCCATATCGTAAGGAAATCTGCCTAAACGGCTACTGGGATTTCCAACCGGTAAGACTACCGGCCGACTATCGCCAGGGAGGCGGGAAAGCACCCGAGCTTCCGATGCCTTCTGCCGACGGGTGGAGCAAGACAAAAATCAAGATACCCTCTCCGTGGAATGTCAACGACTTCTCCAACCGCAATCTGGAGGGCCCCGATCATCGCAACTATCCTTCATATCCCCGTGAATGGAACGACGTGAAGATGGCATGGATGAAAAAGACATTTGATGTGCCCGCAGACTGGACAGGAGATGACATACGCCTTTGGTTTGAGGCTGTTGCCGGCGAGACTGTCGTATATGTCAACGGGCATAAAGTCGCCGGAAATTTTGACCTTTTCCTTCCGTTTTCAGCCGATATTACCGATGTCGTAAAGCCCGGTGAGAAGGCCGAAGTGCTCGTAGGAGTACGCTCTCAGAAACTATTCGAGGACAACAGTACCATCGGACGACGCATTGTGCCGGGCGGCTCAATGTGGGGATATGATATGAACGGCATATGGCAGGATGTGTATCTTCAGGCGGTGCCGCGCACACGCATCGAGGATATATATGTGAAGCCTCTTGTAGGCCGCGGAACACTTGAAATCGAGGTCACGCTTACCAACTCCGACACAAAGAAGCTGAATGTAGAGCTCAGCGGTGATATCAGCGAGTGGATCAATCTGGCCGGTACAGATGTGAATTCAGCGCCGGTACCTGCCTGGGAACTCGGGCGTCAGGCCATGGCTGTAAAGCCCGTCAAGGTGTCTGTGGCACCGGGTGATACTGTCAGGACTGTAATCGCACTCCCCGTAGCGGAGGGCACCCTTAAATACTGGACTCCGGAGACTCCCAATCTCTACAGCCTTGTTCTGTCAGCCAAAACAGGAGGCAAGAAAATCGATACGAAATATGAACGCTTTGGATGGCGAGAGTGGACTCTCGAAGGCACAAGCCATCTGCTCAACGGCAAGGTATACCCGCTGCGCGGCGACTCGTGGCACTTCATGGGTATCCCTCAGATGACACGCCGCTATGCATATGCCTGGTACAAGGCCATCAAGGATATGAACGGCAATGCCGTGCGTCCACATGCCATGGTGTATCCGCGCTTTTACCACGACATGGCCGACGAGATGGGTATATGTATACTGAATGAAACCGCCAACTGGGCAAGCGACGGAGGACCGAAACTTGATTCTCCCCATTTCTGGGAGGCGTCGAAAGACCATCTGCGCCGCTTCGTGATGCGTGACCGCAACCATGCGAGTGTGTTCGGATGGAGTGTCAGCAATGAAAACAAGCCGGTGATACTATATGTATACAATCGTCCTGACCTTCTCGAACCCCAGATGGTGGCATGGCGTGAATGGCGCGATATCGTGCGTGAACTCGACCCAACCCGTCCATGGATCAGTTCGGACGGCGAGGATGACGGCGACGGCATACTTCCTGTCACCGTAGGCCATTATGGCGATGTAGGCTCGATGCACAACTGGATTAATATCGGCAAACCGTGGGGTATCGGAGAGCATTCGATGGCCTACTACGGCACTCCCGAACAGGTGGCAAAATATAACGGCGAACGCGCCTATGTGTCGGCCCTCGGGCGTATGGAGGGTCTTGCCAACGAGTGCTATAATCTGATTAAGGACCAGCGCGACAACGGTGCAAGCTATTCGACCGTGTTCAATATGGCATGGTATGCGCTGCAGCCCCTGCCGATTGGCAAGAAAGATATCACTACACCTCCGTCGATGGAGAATGACGGTATATTCTTCGGCACATACACCGAGGGACAGCCTGGAGTACAGCCGGAGCGTGTCGGCCCCTACAGCACGACTCTCAATCCCGGTTACGACCCGTCGCTGCCGCTTTACCGGCCATGGCCTATGTTTGAGGCGATGCGTGCAGCCAACGCTCCCGACGGACCGGCATGGAGCGAGTGGGCCGAAATCGACAAAAAGAAATATGAATCAAAAGGACGATGGGATGCCGCCACTCCTTATCGTCAGGTAGTATTTGTGGGCAGTGCTGATTCCCGTGCGCGCCAGCAGTTTGACGCTCAGGGAGTGATATTCTCCGACAAGGTTACAGATCCTGCCAACGCACTGTATGTTCTCGATGGCACATATTTCCTATCCGGTGAGCTTGAAGAGACAATCAGAAAACATATGAGTCTTGGTGCCGACCTGCTCGTGTGGGGCATCAATCCTGCCAATGTGCAGCCTCATAATCCTTACAACGGACTTCTGCCTCTGCCTGTGACGGTAAATACACTCAGGCGCTCCTCGTTTATTCCGGCCGAGACCTCATGGATGCGTGGACTTAATCCTTCGGATTTCTATTTCTGCGAGGTGCAACAGGCCGATGCCGCACAGTACACACTTACCGGGCCGCTTGTGGAAGAGAGCGAGGTGATTCTCGAAGCATGCCGTACCGACTGGCGTACATGGAACAAGCGAGCCGAGAATCTAAAGACTGCCGCTCTTCTGCGTTCGGAAAATGAGTGCACCACTCCCCGTGCGGTAGTTGTGAAGTATTCATCCGGTCCCAACAACATATATCTGAGCACTCTCGGAGAGTTTACCAATACTGAGAAGGGGTTCAAGACACTTGGCGCTATCATCGCCAATGCAGGCATCCCCTGTAAAGCTCTTGAACAGAATCCCGATGAAATCTTCTTCTTTCAGGACAACAAACTGTTGTTCCCGCGCCAGGCTGCCAAGAGAATGGTAAAAGCCGACGGCAGGAAAAGTCTGACGATTTATGTCTACAGCCCTCGTCCGCTTGACGACCTGCTTATCGAGCCTAATATGCCCAAACTTACACTGCGTACCGGAACTCCTGATACCGAACTTGTAATCAACGGCAAGCCTGTGGAGATTGCCGGCAAGGATTACAATCGTGCCGATTTCCGTGAACTGCCGCTACTGCAGGGATGGAACTGTCTGGAGATAAGTATGCCGGAGTCGACACCCGACGACAAGCTCCAGGGCCACTTCTTCTGCGACAACCGTGCCGACTATCTCCCGCAGGTGCGCGCTTCCTATGTCAATCCGGAGGCCAAATGATTTAAAAACATCAAGTCAATATGTCAGTTAGTTCAATAAAAATGTTGTGTGTCAGCTCCATGGTCGTAGCTTCGCTATCGGCCACGGGGGCTGATGCCGCAATATACCGAAACGATTTTTCCAACCCTTCCGAAAAGCTGCTCACTGTAGGACGCGGCTCTACCCATGTCGGACGGGAGGGTGTACTGGTGTCGAAAGACAATTATGCATCTTTCGGAGCACCCGATATGAAGGATTATTCTGTGAGTTTCCGTGCACGTGCGCCAAAAGGGGAGGAGCAGGTGCAGATATGGTGTGGATTCCGTGCCGCCAACCGCTTCGACCGATATATTCTCGGGATAAAAGGTGGCATACAGAACAATGTGATGCTCATGCGCATGGGCTATAAGGGCAACGACGAGCTGATGGGTGTGCGCCCACTCGGTTTCACTCCCCGCCCCGGAGAGTGGATTGATGTGCATATAGAAGTCGTAGGCAACCGTATGCGTGTATTTCTCAACGGAGAGGAACATCCTCATATGGATATTACCGACCCCAATGCATCACGGTTTGCCCCGGAAGGTGGTGTGACCCTTGGCGGGAGCTGGATTCTCACAGAGTTTGACGACCTGGTAATCACGCCTCTTGCCCCCGACGCGCTTGACAGGGTCTCCGACAAGGAATGGAGCAATCCCCTTACTCCCCGTCAGAAAGAGGACATGCGCCGCAGTCAGCGTGCATCCTATGCCGGAAAAAAACTCGACAGCCTGAGTGGAGCGCGTACAGAACTGAGCCTCGACGGCGACTGGCTGTTCATGCCGGGCTACAGCGATATCGCTGAAAAGGATGCCATAGATCCCGACAAGGGTGATTCCGACTGGCATGTGATGAATGTGCCCGACTTCTGGAATCCGATACGCATATGGCTGCATGGCGAGACTATGGGTACTCCGCGCGGACATATGCCGAAGGGTGTGTCAGACACATATTATATGCAGGAGACGGCACGCTGCGAAGGGTATACTTTCGACTACCGCCGCACACGCGATGCATGGTATCGCCAGTGGGTCGACCTTCCTCAGGAAGTGGAAGGCCGCAATATACAGCTGACATTCGATGCCGTGTCGCGTGCTACTGAAATATATATCAACGGTAAAAAGGCCAGGAGCCATCTGGGCATGTACGGACAGATTGACGTAGACGCTACCGATATGCTGCATCCCGGACGCAATCTTATCGCCTTGAAAGTAATAGGCAAGACCGGCGACGGAAAATCCCCCTCAATCGACTTTTTCTATTCGTCTGTGCGCGAGAGCGAGCAGAAGGATGGAAAGGTGGAGGCCGGCAAGGATGTCATAAAGGAGATACCCCACGGGTTTTACGGTGATGATCCGGCAGGTATATGGCAACCGGTGAAACTTACGATAACCGAGCCGGTAAGGGTCGATGATGTGTATATACGTCCCAATCTCAGCGGTGCCACATTCGAGCTGACTGTCAGTAACCGTTCCGACAGACGTCAGACCATAGTCCCGTCAACCAGAATTACCGACTGCGCTACCGGCAGCGAACTTTATGGCGGCAGTATCGGGAAAGTGACACTCGCTCCCGGAGAGAAACGTACGTTGATCTACAGTGTCGACGGACTTAAACCGCGTCTGTGGTCACCTCATCATCCCGATCTGTACGATTTCACATTCACTCTGTCTGACAAGAAAGGGCGCGAGCTCGACAGTTTTACCGAAACTTCCGGATTCCGCACATTTGAGGTGCGCGACGGACTGTTTTATCTCAACGGGCATAAATATTGGTTGCGTGGGGGCAATCATATACCATTTGCCCTGGCTCCCAACGACAAGCGTTTGGCCGACACCTTCATGCAGCACATGAAGAGAGGCAATATAGATGTGACACGCACCCACACCACTCCCTGGAACGAACTGTGGCTTGACGCGGCCGACCGCAATGGCATAGGCATCAGCTTCGAGGGTACATGGCCCTGGCTATTCATACACTCCACACCACTCCCCGACGCACAGGTGCTCGCCATGTGGCGCGAGGAGTTCCTCGGATTGCTTAAGAAATATCGCAACCATCCGTCGCTGCTGTTCTGGACAGTCAACAACGAGATGAAGTTCTATGACAATGACGATGATATTGAGCGCTCCAAGGAGAAGTACCGCTATATATCCGATGTCGTGGGCGACATGCGCAAGGTCGACCCGACGCGTCCGGTATGTTTTGATTCAAATTATCAGGCCAAGGGTAAGGAGCAGAAGTACGGCAAGGCATTCATGGACTCTATCGACGACGGTGATATCGATGACATGCATGCTTACTACAACTGGTATGACTACTCATTGTTCCGCTTCTTCAACGGAGAGTTTCAGGATAGGTTCAAGATGCCGGACCGTCCGCTCATAAGCCAGGAGATGTCGACCGGATATCCCAACAACGAGACCGGCCATCCGACTCATTCATATCAGATTATACATCAGAATCCCGAGTCGCTTGTAGGCTATGACTGCTATGACTATGCCGATCCGGCATGCTTCCTGTGGGCTCAGTCGTTTATTACCGGCGAGCTTGCCGAGGCATTGCGGCGCAGCAACGACCGGGCGTCAGGTATCATGCATTTCGCCCTGCTCACATGGTTCCGACAGGTTTACGACGCCGACCGCATCGAGCCTTGGCCTACATATTACGCGTTGGCCCGAGCTCTCCAGCCGGTGCTTGTAAGCGCCGAGCTGTGGGGACGCCATCTGTATGCCGGCGAAAAACTTACCACACGCGTCTGTGTGGTAAACGACCTGGAGGAGGGGCGTGCTCTGCGGCCCACACTTCTGCGTTGGGAACTTCGCGACGAGCGCGGCAGGGTGCTTGACCATGGCGACAGAATGCTTGACAGTGTGCCACACTACGGACGTCTGTGGATTGACCCTGAGATTACCATCCCGGAGAGTCTGCCCGAGGAGAAGGTCAAGGCACGCCTGTATCTGAAACTTAATGAAGACGGCATACCCGTGTCGGCCAATGAGTATGAGCTGCTGCTTACCACCCGCGACTGGGCCAAAGGCAATAAAATAGGAGACGGCAAGCAGAGACTTGCCATACTCAAAGGGGAGGGCGCCGATAAGACTGCCGCCACACTTACGTCGCTCGGTATCGAATATGCAAGATATGCTTCCGTTACCCAGATGCTTGCTGCAAATCCCACAGTGGCCATCATAAGCGACACGCATGTGCTTAATGACTACGATGCGAAGGCCCTGCGCAAATATGAGGAGAATGGCGGGCGCATACTGTTTCTGAACAGTAATGAAGCAGCCAAGGCGGTATTCCCCGAGCATATACTCAGCTGGGAAGTCCCGACTGAGGGTGATATCACCTTTATGGAGCGCAATGACAGCCGTGTGTTTGACGGGATAGAACCACTTGAGTTGCGCTATTTCAACAACAACCGCCGTGAGATACCCACTGCATGCAACACTACCATGCAGGTAAATCGCAGCGAGGCCCTTACCGAGCTTGCCGGGCAGATAAAGATACACGCTTATATCGACGGAGGAGGCTCCAAGGCCCGACTCGACCGCATAAATTCCTTGCGAGGATTTACCATGGTAGGCATAAATGAAGGGAAAGGCTCGGCCATTGTGTCGACTATGGCTACGCAGAAAGCCGACACCGACCCGGTTGCCGCAAGGCTTCTCCGCAACATGGCGGAGACTCTTGTGTCGGGAACTCCGTTCACGCCATCGATATGATTAATGGCTTTAAGTAATATAGAAAACTCATCATCAGCAATGAAATATAACCATAAACTTATCGGAATCTGTGCCGGATGCCTTTCCTTACTGGTTGCTACGGCCATATTCCATGCATGTATCAATGCCTATGCGGCTGACAATAGAGAGCCGGTAGATTATGTCAACCCGTATATCGGCAATATCAGTCATCTGCTTGTGCCGACTTTTCCTACCGTGCAGCTCCCCAACAGCATGCTGCGGGTATATCCGGAGCGAGCCGACTATACCAGCCGGCTGCTCAACGGACTGCCTGTGATAGTCACAAACCATCGTGAGCGCTCGGCATTCAGAATCAATCCCGGGCATGACGGTGCCATGGCGGCCGTGAAGCAGTACAGCTACGATAACGAGTATCTCACTCCATATGAATTCTCGGTGGATATAGCCACACCTGCCGGAGATGATCCGATGCATGTTCATTATGCAGTAAGCAATCAGTCGGCTATCTATGACATAGACTTCGAAAGCAGCGAGCCCGGCAAGCCTGCGTATATCGCGGTAAGCACAGGGAGCGGCAGGATAAATGTCGACGGCAATCATATCAGCGGATGGCAGCAGCTACCCAACGATACACGTGTATACGTATACATGGATGTTGACAAATCGCCTACAGCCGCCGGTATTCTTGAGGACGGCTCGGTGAATACGGGTCTTGGCAGCAAGGAAGGCGATAATGCATGCGCGGTGTGGCAGTTTGCCGACGGTACGAAAGATGTGGTGCTGCGCTACGGCGTGTCGTTCATATCCGAGGAGCAGGCCGCACTCAATCTGTCCCGTGAGATAAAGGACTTCAATCTCGAGGATGTGGCCGCCAAGGGGCGCAAAGTGTGGAACGACGCGCTCGGGCGTATAGAGGTGAAAGGCGGTAGCGAGAATCAGAAGACGGTGCTTTATTCGTCGTACTACCGTACATTCGAGCGTCCCATATGCATGAGCGAGGACGGGCGCTATTTCAGCGCTTTCGACGGGCAGGTGCATGACGACGAAGGTACACCATTTTATACCGACGACTGGATATGGGATACCTACCGTGCGGCTCATCCGCTGCGAATACTTCTCGACAGTGACCGCGAGGAGGCTATCCTGGCTTCGTTCCTCCGCATGGCCGACCAGATGGGTACAGGCTGGATGCCTACATTCCCGGAGGTCAACGGCGACTCGCGCCGCATGAATTCCAATCATGGCGTGGCCTCCGTGGCTGATGCCGTGGCCAAAGGTATCAGGATTGATACTCTTCGTGCCTACGAAGCGTGCCGCAAGGGTATCGAGGAGAAGACTCTTGCGCCCTGGAGCGGAAATCCGGCCGGCTGGATTGACGAGTTCTATGCGCGCAACGGATATATTCCCGCACTTCGTCCGGGAGAGAAGGAGACCGACCCTAATGTACATGGTTGGGAGAAGCGTCAGCCGGTGGCTGTGACTCTCGGCACAAGCTACGACCAATGGTGTCTGGCACGCATAGCGCAGGCTCTCGGAAAGACCGACGATGCCGCCCGATATGACAGCTGTGCGCTCAATTACCGTAATATCTATAATCCGGCTACGGCATTTTTCCATCCCAAGGACAAGGATGGCCGGTTTATCGAACCGTTTGACTATAAGTGGGACGGCGGTCCCGGTGCCCGTGAGTACTATGGCGAGAACAACGGATGGATCTACCGCTGGGATGTGCCTCACAATGTGGCCGACCTGATAGAGCTGATGGGAGGCAAAGAGAATTTTGTCGAGAATCTTGACCGTACTTTCTGTGAGCCTCTGGGCCGTGGGAAATATGAGTTTTATTCCAAACTTCCCGACCATACCGGCAATGTGGGACAGTTCTCCATGGCCAATGAGCCGTCGCTGCATATACCGTATCTATACAACTATGCCGGCATGCCGTGGAAGACTCAGAAAGCCATACGCGACCTGCTCAAGATGTGGTTTCGCAATGACCTTATGGGTATTCCCGGAGATGAGGACGGAGGAGGCATGACTTCGTTTGTCGTGTTCAGCTCGCTTGGATTCTATCCGGTGACTCCCGGTCTGCCGTTGTACAATATCGGTTCGCCGCAGTTCGAGCATGCTTCGGTGAGACTCAGCAACGGCAATACATTCGAGATTGTGGCGAGCGGGGCGAGCGACACCAACAAGTATATACAGTCGGCGCGTCTCAACGGCAAGCCTTGGGATAAGTCGTGGATAAGCCACGAGGATGTGATGAACGGCGGAAAGCTGGAGCTTGAGATGGGGGCGCGTCCCAACAAGTCGTGGGCAAGCGGTCCGGAGTCGGTGCCTCCGGTGCTGATGTGACGTCAGGTGTTCTTCTGTCAGATATAATAAGGCCATGCATTTCCTCAGATGGGATGCATGGCCTTTGATGTGTTGATAAAAAAGGAGGGTGAGCCGGGCTATAAGCCGGGTTATGTCGGTCGTGCCGGGTATCTTCGCCGTAGCGGAGACGGGGCATGCCGGTCAGCCATTTATCTACGATGTACGTTGCCGTATCATCTGGTCGGGCCATGTGTGATGACCTCGGTAGCAGTCTACCCCCCGACAATGGGCGAGCAACCCTTGAATGCCGGTATACTTGACTTTGCAACCCATGAGGTGTGCGGCGCGATATGTCGCCATACCGTCCGGTGAGCTCTTACCTCGCCTTTTCACCCTTACTGCCCCGGGGGGCAGCGGTAGTTTTCTGTCACACTGCTCTGCCGTTGCCGGCAGGTTGCCGTTAACAACCATGGTGCTCTGCGTTGCCCGGACTTTCCTCTTGCCGCTCTCGAAGTCGGCAAGCGGCTGACCGCCCGGCTCACGGATTCCTCCTAAACGGATACAAAGATATGAATTATTCCGATAAGTCGTAGAAATTATTGCTTGTTTATCGGCGATGCGGGAGTGTTTGGATCTGTTGCAAGATGGGTATGGATAGTCGAGGGCAGAGAGGTGTAGTTGTCGCCGAACAGCCGGCGCAGATAGAGGTCGGGTGAATGTGGGGCGCCGAATGTGTGTCCCTCGAATGATATTCTTCCGGTGGGCAGGCATTCGCCGGCTATGCGTGGCGCTGAGAAATAGCTGGGTATGAGATGTCGGTGTGTGGCGCCTGCGCCTGTGGCAGAGAGCAGCCGCAAAGCAGGGTAGGCTATATGCTTGAGTGCAAAACGCAGTGGAGCCATGCAGCGACGTAGTCCGGGGCGTGCGACCCTCATCTTCAGTTCGGTGCCGATTAGCTTTGAGCCGAGTCGGTGGAGGCGGCGCGATGCCGATGGTGCGAGCGGGAATATGTCGATGTATGCACCGTGGAATGCCTGTAACGAGTCGAGGCCGTCGGCTTCCGCTATATTGGTATGTGTGTCGCGCAGTTTGGCGAAGGGGAAGAGAAATTCAGGGTCGGTGTCGGATGTCTGTAGGGCGTATCCGGCGGCCGGCGCTTCTTGGGCTATTGCTTTTATGAGGCGCAGATAGTCGGGGAGCATCAGCTCTATATCGACATCATCATCCCAGGGTATGAATCCGCCGTGGCGCACGGCTCCGAGCAGTGTGCCTGAACTGAGCCAGTAGGGTATGGCATGGCGCACGCAAAGTCGGTCGAGCCATATCAGCATGTCGAGCATCACGAGCTGATGGCGACGCAGGTCGGAGCCGTCGGGATTGTAGGCGGCACGGAGCGCCTTTTGGGTAGCCTCATCAATCATTGTGGAATTCAAGTTTATTTGAGCACAAATTTAGTCAAATCCCGTGTGAGATGCGTAACTTTGCATCCATGAAATTGTCTCATGGTATAATTGCGGCAGTGTTGGCTGTCATGTGCGGGGCGTCGGCCATAATGGCTTGTACGAGTGCTATAATAGGCGCCGGCTGCAGCGCGTCGGGACGTATGCTGCTGTGGAAGCACCGCGATACGGGTACTGAGCATAGTTTTGTCGCGAAGGTCGAGCCTGCGGGAGGCCTGGAGTATGTGGCTCTGTTCAACGGGGGTGACTCTCTGTTGCGGGAGGCATGGGTCGGTGTCAACGAGGCCGGTTTTGCCGTAATGAATACCGCCAGCTATAATCTGGCTCCTGACACAGCGCTTGTGCGCGACCGCGAGGGTATCGTGATGTCTCAGGCTCTCGGCACATGCAGGAGTGTGGCCGATTTCGACAGTCTGTTGCGCTCGCTTCCGCGGCCTATGGGTGTACAGGCCAATTTCGGTGTGGCCGACGGTATGGGCAACGGTGCGTATTTCGAGACATGGGACACCGGTTTCCGCCGGATAGACCTCGCGGGACCGGATACTCTGCTGGTACGTACCAACTACAGTCATAGCGGAGAGAAGGACGGTGGATTCGGATATATACGCGAGTGTTCGGCCCTCTCGCTTCTTGAGCCGATGGCAGTGTCGCACAGTGCCACTCCACGGGCTATTTTCGATTCGGTATCATGCAGTTTCTACCATTCGCTGATGGGTTATGACCCTGTAGCCGCCGACACGTGTGCGGTATGGCTTGTCGACCAGGACTTCATACCTCGGTATTCGACCGGGGCGAGCATTATTGTCGAGCTGCCTGCACCGGGCGATGACCTGTGCAGTGCAGTAATGTGGACTGCGCTTGGGTATCCTCCGTGTGCCGAGCTTATGCGTGTGAGTGTCGACTCTATCCCTCGGGGATTGAGTGCCGAGGGTGAATTGTACCGTTCGCCGGTTTGCGACCGTGCGGTTGAGGCCAAGCACCATGTTTTCCCTATAGAGCGAGGCTCGGGGAGGCATTACATATATCTTCCGGAGCTACGGCGCATGCTTGAGGAGAAAAGGGAGACGAAGCGGTAGCCTCCCGACTCGTATTTGACAAATCCACTCATTTATAAAATAATACATACTGAAAGTAATGAAACCGGCGATTGTAACAGTGATTCTACTGATTATCTCCAATGTGTTTATGACCCTTGCATGGTACGGGCATCTCAAACTCCAGTCGAGCGGGGTGTCGAGCAACTGGCCTCTGTATGCGGTGATACTGATAAGCTGGGGCATAGCTCTTGTAGAGTATGTGTTTATGATTCCGGCCAACCGTATAGGCTTCGACGGCAACGGTGGCCCGTATTCTCTGGTTCAGCTGAAGGTGATGCAGGAGTGTATAACTCTGGTGGTGTTTACAGTGTTCACGATGATAGCGTTCAAAGGCACTCACTTCGGATGGAATCATATTCTGGCGTTCGTGCTGCTGATTGGCGCTGTGTATCTTGTGTTTATGGACAACAAGTAGCGCGCATCATTGAGGTTGCTGCGATGTCCGGAGGCTTTTCCGGTGCCGGATGGATACAGAATAGGGATGCCGCACGGCATCCCTATCTTTATGCCTGAAAAAAAGTGAATCACAGGCAATCCAAATATCCATAAACAGATAGAAAAGATAAAGGAGTATGTCTTTTTTAAGATACTGTTCAGGTATACGAACCGCGCATGCCTGAGTTACAGTATGCAAAGTTATAGTAAAAATATCAAATGGGGTATATTATTAAAGAAAAATTTCGTTAATCTGGCTGATTTTCTTCAATAGCAAGGACTTTCACTCCGATAGAGCGGTTCTTGATTTTCGGGGAACCCTTGTAATATACTTTTCCGGAACTTGCTCCGCTTACAGTAAGTTCGGCAGTGGGCGCGCACTGTACGTATCCTGTGCCGAGCATTGAGCATTTCACGTCGACAGCCGTCACTTCCTCGGCCTGAATCGAGCCTGTGCCGATGAGGCTGTATTTTGCTTTGGCGGCGCTTCCGGTGATTGCCATCACGCCGTTTCCGGTTTCGAGCGAGGCGTCAAGATAGTTTGTGTCGATATTGCGTATCGAGATCTGTCCGTTTCCGATGAGGCGTGCGCGGAACGATGGTGTAGGCTCTACAGTAGCGACTCTTACGAGCGAATCGCCGGAGTTCTCTACCTTGGTGAGGAACCGCGAGTATACGGTGACGAGCGGCAGGCCTGTGTGGTTGATTCCGTCGGTTGAGAGTTGTATCTCGAGAGTCTGCTTATTGTTGGAGAACATCAGCAGGGAGGCCATCTCGGGAGTTGTGGTAAACCTGGCAAATCCGGCAGAGTCGGCGCTTGCCCGATATTCAACGGTCACGCCTTCCACTACTTTGAGTGCTGTGAAGTCGTTGACCGCGATTTCGTATTTTCTTACTGAATTGTCAATCGGTTCGGCTGCAAAAATCGATGATGCGGCCATGGCCGTAGCCATGCATGCGAGTAAAAACTTTCTCATAAGTGTCAATCGTTAGTCGACAGGATGTCGGTTTCAATATGGTTGAGTATGGCGTCGAGCTCGGGCCATGTGTCGGCTCTCAGCATTGCTATACGGGTTTCTCTGAAGTTGGGTATCCCTTTGAACAACGGGGATGCTGCCAGGTGTCGGCGAATGTGGAGAATGCCGCGGTGCTCGTCGATGTTGGCTATGCTTTCGGTAATCTGTCGGCGTAGCAGTCGGAATTTTGCGGTGTTGGAGAGTGGTTGCGGCGGTAACCCCTTGAGCTCTCGTGACACATCGTTGAATATCCATGGCGCTCCGATTGATGCTCGTCCGATCATTACTCCGTCGACTCCGTAGCGGTCGAAAGCCTCTATGGCGCGTTGCGGAGTGGTTATGTCGCCGTTGCCAATCAGCGGTATGGTGAGGCGTGGATTGTCTTTCACGCGTGCTATCATCTCCCAATCGGCCTGTCCGGTGTACATCTGTGAGCGTGTGCGGCCATGTACCGTCAGGGCCTGTATGCCGCAGTCCTGCAGCTGCTCGGCGAGATCGACGATTATGCGCGAGTCGTGGTCCCATCCCAGTCGGGTCTTTACCGTGACGGGAATTTTTACAGCTTTTACTACGGCTTTGGTAATCTCAAGCATTTTGGGGATATCGCGCAACATGCCGGCTCCGGCTCCTTTTCCGGCCACTTTCTTTACCGGGCATCCGAAGTTTATGTCGAGCAGGTCGGGGCCTGCCTCTTCGACTATTCTGGCGGCTTCGACCATGGGGTCTGTCTCGCGGCCATAAATCTGTATGGCGGTAGGGCGTTCGCGTGAGTCGATGTGGAGTTTTCGTGTAGTGGCGCTTATATTGCGTATGAGCGCGTCGGCGCTGACAAATTCGGTGTACACCATATCGGCGCCCAACTCTTTGCATATAAGCCTGAAAGAGTGGTCGGTGACATCCTCCATTGGAGCAAGCATTACCGGGCGCGGTCCGAGGTCGATGTTTCCTATCTTCATGGATGCGAAGTTACGAATTTTCGAGTGAATACCGTCCGGGGCATTCCCAAAGGAGTGTGGAAAATTGCTAAAAAGTGTAGAGATGCGTGAATAATGCTATAAAATAGTCATTGCCGGGCAGTGCGTCATCCGAAAGTGAGTATCGAGCATCGGTCGGACACTATTGCTTCGGCGGCCATGCGCAGGTGTTCGGGAGTGAGCGACATTATTCTATCGATTATTTCGCTGCGTGTTGCCACATGTCCGTTGAATAGAAGCGCACGTCCGGTCGATAGTGCCATCTGCTCGCGGTTTTCAGCGGCGACGATGGTCTGGCCGATGTATTGCTTTTTAGCGGCCGAGAGTGTGCGCTCCTTCATCGGAGAGTCGGCGAGATGTGTCAGTGTGTCGGAGATAATGCGGCGGCATGGTTTCACATGCTCGCGGTCGCATCCGAAGTATATGGTCATCTCGCCGCAGTCGGTAAACAGTGAGGTATAGGCGTCGACCGAATATACATAGCCCCGTCGTTCGCGCAGGGCCACGTTGAGTAGCGAGTTCATGCACGGGCCGCCTATTATATTGGTGAGCAGGGAGTATGCGCGGTTTTTGTCGGCAAACATGCCCGGGATGCGTGCACCGATTACGGTATGTGCCTGATGGGTGTGCAGGTCGCGGTATATGTCGAATGGTTCTACCTCCGGAGGGACGACTCTGTCAACGTGTGTGTCGGGATGGCTGAAATGTCCCATATATCGCTCGGCTGTAGCCACGACCCGTTTGGGTGTTGCCGGGCCCATGTAGAAGAATACCATGTTGCCCGGGGTGTAATATCTGTCGAGAAAATCTCGGCATGTTGCCGAGGTGAATGTCTTTATTGTCTTTTCGTTGCCGAGTATATTGTGGCCGAGTCCGGAGCCGGCAAACAGCAGTTCGTTGAAGTCGTCGAATATAGCTTCGGCCGGTGAGTCGAGATAGGAGTCGACCTCGTCGAGCACAACTTCGCGTTCGCGGTCGATTTCGGCTTCGGGGAATCGACTCCGGCTTACGAGGTCGGCTATGAGTTCGACAGCACGCGCGAGGTTCCCCGCCGGGAATGAGGAGTAGATGGTTGTTGCTTCCTCGGATGTGAATGCGTTTAGTTCGCCTCCTACCGATTCCATGCGGTTGATAATGTGCCATGAACGGCGGCGGTCGGTGCCTTTGAATATGGTGTGTTCCACAAAGTGGGCGAGTCCGAACTGTTCGGGTTGTTCGTTGCGGCTTCCTGCCATCACACACAATCCGCAGCACTCGACTCTGGAGTCGCAGTAGCGGTGTACTACTCTGAGACGGTTGCTTAGAGGGTGTTTCATAACAATAGTTAAAATCTGAGCGAAAGGTTTGAGATGGA
>ERZ778517.260-NODE-260-length-62332-cov-8.912086_pt1 | contig 62332 bp, 54 predicted proteins | sample MGYA00510341_ERZ778517 | MGnify/ENA primary metagenome ERZ778517 (study PRJEB29527, sample SAMN07138964) | mouse gut metagenome | material: feces | host: mouse | place: China:Nanjing | collected 2016-01-25 ...
CATCAAGCCATGCAAAACCACTTCGTGGTGGCTTGATGCATCTCAGCCACTACGCTGTTTCACGGACTTTGCAACAAGTGCAAAGTCCTGGGCTGAACTGTTACGATTTTTCCTCTACCGGATGACACCGCACCCGATTTTCTCTCCGGAATCCCCTGACGGCTGGGTCTTGAAATCGTCCGGCATTTTGTGGATGATGACGCTCCTCCCGATAATATCGGGAATCCGAAAACGCTTGTCATAAAACGCAAGCCACGCATAGCCCTGATTTCCCATGAGTGGAACCATGTCCCCTGCATGGTCGGGATGAGGCTCATTCGTGGGATTATAGTGCCCTCCGGTCTTGTCAAAGGGCATCGTACAGTCGCCTTTTTCATGAATGTGCATCGCATAAAAATCGGATGAAAACTGTGTCGCAATGTTGGGAAGCCCGAAGATTTCCCCCTCAACCAGCACACCTGCGTAGGGTGTTTCGTAAAATTTGACGATGCCGCTCAGCTGCGGATTCTGTGCATTTCCACGAATCCATGCCAGTGCGTCAGGTTTTTTGTTTCGGAGTGTGTCCGTAAATATCATTCCCGGGGTAATATCTGCCATAGTGATAAAACCTCTAAACTTTTTTCTTTATCATATGTGTAGTTTATAGTGATTGTTCATAGTTACTGTTCACAAATAGCCCCATATGATTTTATATGATATTTCTGTTGTTTTTGTGATGATTGTGTGATAAAATTGAAAACCTACCGAAAAAATAGGGAGAACCTACTTGGAAAGATACAAATGTATTACTATCAGGAGGAAGCAAAATGATTACGATGGAACATGTATGCAAATCGTACAGGATTGCAAAACGAAACGCAGGCTTTGCTGAAGCCTGCAAGGCACTTTTTCACCGGGAGCATGAAATCATTCATGCCCTGAACGATGTCAGCTTCACGATTCACGATGGCGAGATGGTGGGCTACATCGGTCCCAACGGAGCAGGGAAAAGCTCCACCATTAAAATACTAAGCGGAATACTGACACCGGACAGCGGGACAGTCCTTGTGGACGGACGCGTGCCATACAAGAACAGAATCGACCATGTGCGTGAGATTGGCGTCGTCTTTGGTCAGCGTTCGCAGCTCTGGTGGGATGTCCCCGTCATTGATTCCTTTGCTTTGTTAAAGGATATCTATTCGATTTCTGATATCTGCTACCGGCAGAGTCTGGAAGAACTCACGGAATTACTAAACTTATCCGAGCTGCTGCGCTCCCCCGCAAGACAGCTCTCACTCGGACAGCGGATGCGCTGCGAGATTGCCGCGTCCCTGCTGCACCGTCCGCGCATCCTGTTCCTGGACGAGCCGACAATCGGTTTGGATGCCGTGTCCAAGCTCGCTGTCCGCGATTTTATCCTCAGGCAGAACCAGACGCACAAGACGACCGTGATACTGACAACACACGACATGCAGGATATTGAATCCCTGACGAGCAGAATCCTGCTGATTGGCAAAGGACAGATTCTGCTGGACGGTTCCCTCGACGACATCCGTACCGGAAACAAAAGCATTGATGCGACGGTCGCCGAGCTTTACCGCACCTATAACATTTAAAAAAGGAGGAATGGATACCCATGAAAAAATATCTGTCCTTCTTTCAGTTACGTTTCGCGATGGGACTGCAGTACCGCACTGCCGCACTTGCAGGAATTATCACGCAGTTTGCATGGGGCGGCATGCAGGTCATGATGTACCGCGCTTTTTACCATACAGACGCTGCGGCCTTCCCGATGACCCTTTCCGCAACAGCATCCTATATCTGGCTGCAGCAGGCGTTTCTTGCATTTTTTGCCGTCTGGATGATGGAAAATGAGATTTTTGACTCCATTGTAAACGGAAACATTGCCTATGAATTGTGCAGGCCAGTCAGCATCTATAACATGTGGGCTGCAAGGAGTATTGCGTCACGGCTGGCGCGGGCGGTTCTACGGTGTTTCCCGATTCTGATTGTCGCCGCGTTTATCCCGCAGCCGTATGGCATCGGCACGCCTGCAAGCCTGCTGCACTTTCTTCTTTTTGTGCTGTCACTCATCCTTGGACTTGCTGTCACGGTCACATTCTGCCTGCTGATTTACGTGCTGGCATTTTTTACGATTTCTCCCCAGGGGCTGCGCATGGTGTTTACTTCCTGCGTGGAATTTTTTTCCGGAGCCGTGATACCGCTGCCGTTTTTTCCGGATAAAATCCGCTCCATCATGGATCTGCTTCCTTTTGCATCCATGCAGAATGCCGCACTGCGGATATACAGCGCCAGCATTGGCACAGACGAAATCAGACGAGCGATTGGGCTACAGGTATTCTGGCTTGTCGTCCTTACTGCCGCCGGAAAACTGCTTTGCAGGCTTGCCGAAAAAAGAATCATTGTACAGGGAGGTTAGCGTCCATGAAAACAATCCGATTATATCTGCACTATATGTCCATCAATATCCGCTGTATGATGCAGTACAAGACTTCCTTTCTCCTGTCGGCGATCGGGCAGTTTCTGGTATCGTTCAACGTATTTCTCGGCATCTTTTTTATGTTTCAGCGTTTCTCGAACGTGGAGGGATTTACGTACAGTGAAGTGCTGTTGTGTTTTTCCGTGGTTTTGCTGGAATTTGCGCTGGCAGAAATGGTTGCAAGGGGATTTGACACGTTTTCGGGCATGGTCAGAAGCGGCGAGTTTGACCGCATTCTGGTGCGTCCGCAGAATGAAATCCTCCAGGTGCTTGGATCCAAATTCGAGCTGACAAGAATCGGGCGGATACTGCAGGCTGTTGTCATGTTCACCTACGGCATTGTGAAAAGCAATGTTGTGTGGAGCCTTTCAAAAATCTGCACGCTTTTGTTTATGCTGGTTGGCGGCACAGTGGTCTTTACGGCGCTGTTTTTTATCTATGCGGCACTGTGCTTTTTTACGCTGGAAGGGCTTGAGTTCATGAATGTGTTTACAGACGGCGCAAGGGAATTTGGGAAGTACCCGCTTGGCATCTATGGAAAAAAGATGCTGCTGTTTATGACGTTTGTCATTCCTTATGCGCTGATACAGTATTATCCGCTCCTGTATATCCTTGACAGGCGCACTTCCATCTTTTATATGCTGCTGCCGCTTGCTGCATGCTGGTTTTTTGTGCCGGCGCTGCTGCTCTGGAAGTTCGGGGTGCGGTGTTATCAGTCGAGTGGCTCCTAAATTACTAGACTGAAATTGGCACCCATAATTGCAGAGTCTGATTCAGCCCGGGAAACTCTATGGAGCGCCTTAACTGATCATGGCAGGCAATCCTTCAGGACTGCCTGCCACGCTGCACATAGATTTCGATTACTTTACTTTTCTTGCCCAAATAACAGCTCTGTTCGTTATTTCACTTATCCTATGTCCCTGATAATCGCCACATGCCTGCTCAATAACAAATCCTGCTTCATCTATACTCACGGCAGATAAAATCTGCCATGAGTATAAAATACGCTTTTATTATACTTGATTTGATCGGGCATGGCAATAAAAAGAGGGCTGTTTTCAATACAACACAATAATCTGCCATACAATATTTTCAGAGAGAAATTCGCGCCGTCTTCTGAAAAAGGCTCCCCAATTTCTCGGAAAGCCCCTTATCATTTTATACTCACGCCAGATGAAATCTGCCGTGAGTATTGTGCCAGCCGCAGCCGCGAAGCGGCATATTTCCTTATGCGGCTGTGTGCATCACCTTATACTGAGCGGTCAGTCTTTTTGACCTCCAGTATATTTTGTCACTTCTGCATCATGCCTGCAAGGATGTCCACGCAGGCATCCAGTCCGAGGCTGCTGGTGTTCAGGCACAGATCAAACTTGGACATGTCGCCCCATTTCCAGCCGGTGTGCGTGTTGTAGAAATTGCTCCTTCTCTTGTCCGACTTGCGCAGGAAGTCCTCCGCCTCCGCGGACGCGATATTCTCTGTCTGAATCGCGCGGTTGATGCGGTAATCCTTGTCGGCATAGACAAATACCTTCAGGCAGTCCGCCCTGTCAAACAGGATGAAGGAAGCGCATCTTCCGACAATCACGCAGTCATGCTTCTCGACATTTTCCTCGATGATTTTTTTCTCTTCCAGAAACAGCTTCTCGGACATCGGCAGGCTGCTGTCCTTCCTGCTGCCGCCGATGGCTGTCTTGGAGAGGTTAAAGATAATGCTGCCCGGCGCCGTCTCCTCGAGGTCACCGATATAGATTGGCGGAATGTCCAGCCTTTTTGCCGCCTCCACCAGAATATTCCTGTCATACAGCTCTATGCCTAATTTTTTCGCTACCCGTCTGCCAATCTCGTTGCCGCCGCTTCCAAATTCACGTTCCATGGTGATGATTTTATACATATTACCAGCTCCTTTTCAATTTGTTAGATATATTTTATCACAATATCGGAAAATATACTAGAAACTTTATGAAAATAAGCAGAAAATTGGTAAAACTATACAAATCAAGACTATGCTATATGTAGTACTCGACTTCTTTTTCCTTTTTCAGGTGCATCATTGCAAACACCTTGTCACGGATGACGATAAAATCATCGGATGTCCTGTCCCGCTCGTGCGGCATTTCCACCTTCACAATGCCCTGCACGCTGCCCGGATTCGCCTCCATCACAACGATGCGGTCAGCCAGAAACACCGCCTCCTCAATGTCGTGCGTGACAAACACGATAGTTTTACCCCCATCCTTGCAGATTCGCAAAATGTCATCTTGCAGCTTCATGCGCGTGATTGCGTCCAGTGCGCCAAACGGTTCGTCCATAAAAAGGATTTCCGGCTCTGCCGCGAGCGCCCTTGCAATCGCCACGCGCTGCTGCATACCGCCCGACAGCTGGCACGGCTTTTTGTCCTTTGCCTGCACAAGCCCTACCATGTCCAGGTATTTCAGTGCCTGCTGCCTGCGCTCCTTTCGATTCATTTTCTTTGCTTCCAGCCCAAGCTCCACATTATGCAGTACGGATCTCCATGGAAACAGCCCATAATTCTGAAAGATTGTGAGATACTTTGGCGATGGCGCTGTCACCTGTCTTTCCCCGATAAACACCCGCCCCCTTGCAGGCTTTTCGAATCCCGCAAGGAGGTTTAACAGCGTGGACTTGCCGCATCCCGATGGTCCTAAAAGGCAGATAAACTCTCCTCGTTCTATGGAGAGCGACACATTTTTGAGCGCCTCAAAGGTACTGCCGCCCTGTTGGTAGTTTACGGACACATCCTCTACACAAATATACATCTGTTTTCTCCTGTCTTTTATGATTCAATTTTTATAAAACAAATTTTTCCAGCCTGCGGATTCCCCAGTCCAGCAGCAGGCCGATGACGCCTATCGTAATCATCGTGGCAAGCAGGGCATCGGAACGCAGGCAGTTTTTGGCATCCATAATCAGAAATCCAAGCCCCGACTGTGCCCCCACCATCTCTCCCGACACGAGGAAAATCCATGCAGTTCCCAGCGCAAGGCGCAGGCTGTTCATAATCTGTGGAAATGCCGCCGGAAATACGACCTTGTATAAGGTCTGCGCCTGCGACAACCCGAAATTGCGCGCCACCTTGCGGTATACAGGCTCCATATGCTCCACTGCCGCCACCGTGGACAGCAGTACCGGAAAAAATCCTGCGAGGAATATGATTGCGACCGCCGGTGCATCACCGATTCCGAACCAGAGGACGATAAACGGCATCCACGCAACGGGGGCAATCGGCCTGACAAGCTGCACGATGGGATTGATGTAGGAAAACACCCTGAAAAACCACCCAAGCAAAAGCCCCGCTGCGACCGCCGTGACGACCGAGCCGACATAGCCGGCAGCAAACCGTTTCAGGCTGACGAGAATGTGCACGCCCAGTACCACTCTCGAACTGCTGCCGGGCAGACCGTCCGTCCATAATTGCCAGAACGCGTTCCACACGCTTATTGGTGACGGAAACAATACCTCCGGAAAACTGCCAATCAGCACGGCTGCCTCCCAGACCGCAAGCAGCACAAGCAGCGACACGGCAGTGCACCACACTTTCTTTCCCAGCTTTATTCTCATCTGTACTCCCCGCCTTTCTGCCACACAAACGCCTCATAGGATGGCGGGTTTTCGAGAATATTGTCCTTTTTCACCTTCTCCGCAAGGAGTTCATAGTCCGCTTCACCAATTGCGAGATTGTCAAAGGAAATCCATGCAAGGGATTCCGCAAGCACTTTCCTGTCCTGTCCGAGATACTGCTCCGCGACAGCCAGCTTTTTTTCATCCGTCAGTGCATCCCCTGCCTGGTTGTAATATTCTGCCAGAAGTGCCGCATCCTCGCCATGGCTGTCGATGAAATCATCCCGCAGCACCAGCGCGCAGCAAATCGAATTTTCCCACAGCTCTTCTGATTTGCACAGGACATGCCCGACTCCGCTCACGACCGCCTGCGCACCGAACGGTTCCGCAACGCAGTAACCGTCAATCGCTTTTCCTGCAAGCGATGAGGGCATCTCTGCCGGCGGAAGCTGGACAACATTCACATCTTCCCGCGCCAGACCAGCCCCGGCAAGCAGGTCGTTTAACAGAATATTGTGCGAGGACTGGTTTGAGGGTATCGCAAAGGTCTTTCCTTTAAGGTCAGCCGCCGACTCAATTTTGTCAGACACTACCACGACATTGCCGTCACGGTGCCCGAGTGCGACCGCCTTTAACCCAATCCCGCGGCTTGACGCGCCCATCGCAAGCTCCACGAGCATCGAGGCACCGTCAATCTGCCCTGCATTCAGGGCGTCTGTCAAATCCGTCCACGAGCCAAACTTTTGCAGCGCAATCTGCAACTGCGCATCCTCTGCCTCGAGCAATTCCTTCTCCTCAAAAACTGCCAGCGCATGCGTAATCGGCAGATAGCCAATTGTCACGACAGTCTTCGTGTTTTCTGCCAGACTTTCCTCCGCATTGGTTTCCTGCTGTTTCCCGGCATCCTGCCATCTGCTGCCGCATCCGGTTATCACAGCCGCCGCAATCACTGCCACACCAAGCAGCCCTGTCCATTGTTTCTTTTTATATGGTTTTCTCATTTTTCATAATCTCCCTTTTCCTGCTTTTTTGTCCACACTCTGGCTCACCAGCCAAGCACTTTTCGTTTTTCCCTGATATCCGCAACGATTTTTTCACCGAGCGCGGCGGGGTCAGCGTCCACATACATCACGGCGCCGAGCGCCTCCGCCGTCGTCTTTTTCAAAAAAGTCATGACATTCTGCGAACCATAAATCTGCGCCTCGACACAGTGGTAGCTGTTCACGCCCATCAGGCGGAAGCCAAGTGCCGCGTCAATTCCTTTTTCATTGGACCACTCCGGCGACGTGAACGCATATGGCATTTCATATATATTTTTTCCAAGCGCTCCTGCGATTCCCGCAAAAATTCCAGATGACCTTGTATTGTCGATACATTCTCCCACATGCCATACCGGCGGAAGCTCCGGCTCCAAAAATTTCCTGAGCCGCTCACCTGTTTTCCCATATGCGGACTCTGATGTCTGGCAGTATCCCAGCTTCATCAGCGGGAAGGATGCACAGCCGTTTGTCAGTATCAGGACATTATTCTTGAGCAGCACATCCGCCACGTCCAAGATGGCTTTCTCATACAGGACTTTGGGATTATTACAGCCGACCATATTGACAATTCCGAGGATATCCCCCCGCACCAGCGCCTCCGCAAGCGGTTTCATGCTGCCAAAATGCTTGTGGACATACTCCACGGAAAACCCGACTTCTGCCTCCACCTCGTACGGCGGGATAAACACCGGCATTCCTTTGCGCTGCTCAAAGCTCTCGATTGCGCGCGTCACGATTTTCTCCGCAATTTTCCGTGTTTCTTCTATATTAGAATGGTGATGGTCATACCCGATGTGCTCCGCACCTGGCAGCCGCGCCGAATCACTTGTCGTCACGACGACGGTCTTATAGCAGCGCGCCACATCCATAATGGACGGATAGACCTCCTGCACGTCCGCAACCCACAAATCCAGCGCGCCTGTCCCCAGTACCAGCTCCGCACTGACAGCATTGGACAGCGGAATCACGCCCGCGTAACGATACATGGCGGACAGCCCCGAACAGCAGATTCCGTAGAACTGTATGCCCTTTGCCCCTTTTTCTTCTGCCAGCTTCTGAAAAGCTTCACTGTACCCGGTCTTTACGATTTCCCTGACCAGCACGGGCAGATGCCCATGTACCGCGATATTCACATAGCCCTTTTTGAGCGCACCGATGTTGGTCTTTGCCGTCACCCTGTCGCCCACGCCGAGCAGTGCGTCCGTCGCGATGGAGGTTCCCACGACGCCGCTGAATGTAAATGCCAGACCGCAGCGCAGGAACTGTTTCATGATGCTTTCCCAGTCCCCATCCGTCGCGCATCCTGTCTTATGATACGCCTCAAAAACCTCGTGGTATGCGCTGATGGGCAGTATGTCAAGCTCCTCCCACACTTTCTGCCGCTCGGGCGGCGCACATGCCCTGATGGTCTGGCAGGCTTCCGGCTCGGTGCGCGACAAATCGGCAAGCAGGGCGTCGGCAAGGTCAATTGCAATATTTTTGATTTGGCGGCGTTTTATCGGGATGCCAAACGCCTCCGCCATACTCCGTATCTTGTATTCGCCGACAATCGGAACGTCGAGCTTCCCCTCTGCCGCCCATTTGAGCGCCAGGATGACTTCCCGCGCATGTATCCCATGCTGCGCCACTCCTGCCGCCGCGCCGCGCAGTAAATTCCTTGCCACAATCAGGTCGGCGTCCGCGCCGCAGACGCCGCGGGGGCTTTTCTCCGTAATCCGGCATGGTCCCATGTTACAGATTTTGCAGCAGGTACCGCACATGCCGAAGCTGCACTGTGGTTTCTGCGCGTCGAAACGGTCAAATACGGTGTCGTGTCCCAGCTGTTCCATCCGCAGCAGCATTTCCCTGACTGCCGGATCCGGTGTCTTGTCAAGCACATCCTGTTTGGACGGAAATGTTTTGCGGTACTCCGCGACTGCTTTCATGTAATCCTGCGTGATGTCGTCCGCATGGGAATGCTCGGTACTGTTTCCGTTTCCATCCGTGTGCGTATGCGTGTGGCTGTCTGCCGGAATCAGTACCTTGGGGATTCCGTTGCGGTCAAATCCTATGATGCTGCGATGGTGGTGTTCCTGTCTTGCTGGTTTTTTCATCTTATTGTTCTCCGTTTATTTTATAGTATTCCTACTTGTTATATATGATATGTGGGATATATTACCACTTTCCTTCCCACTTGTCAATAGGGGCACAAAAAAAATCCGCATTCTTGAAACTTCAAGTAATGCGGAACTTTTTATACCGAATCTTATGCCATCGCATCGACAGCGCCCCCCTCAACGACCTCAATCGCATCGGGTGCGGCTTCGACGGGAATATCCACCCCTCCCAGCTGCAATGAGACATTCTCGCTGCCACCACTGCTGCTGTCGGTTCCCAGGCCGAAGCTGCTGCCACTGCTGTTGCTCTGTTTTTCTTTCTCAAGCTTGTCAAACATAAATTTCAGGTACTTCATGTCGGCTTCCATAATTTCCCTTAACTCGTCAGCACGGTGTTTTTTCTTCATCAGCTCCAGGTCCTCGGGATCCATGCTGACTTCCCCGTCAACTCCCATCTCCTCGGAGAGTTCGTCCATATTGTCCAGCTGCTCAAGCTCTCTCATCGCCTCGCGCATCATCCGCTCATACTGTTCCATGAGCTTCTGCATTCGCCGCATGTCAAGCTCTGCATTCGCATGTTCCTCCTCTTCCTGGTGAATCTGTTTGTCGGTCGCCTCATCTATTTTTTCCTCGAGGTCTGCCTCGCAGAAACCGCCTTTTTTCCCTGCCCGCTCTTCCTCCTCAAGGTGCTTCATGCGCTTCTTTGCTACCCTCGCAATCGCCTGCGCATGCATCAATGCCGCAAAAACCTCGTCATCATCATACACGCCGCCCTTGTACATCAGGCGCAGTGACGACACCTTCTGCTTCGCGCTGAGCAGCACCTGATGCGCATTGCCGGATTTTTTTGTGTTTAACAGCCTCGTCGATATTTCCTTAAAGCTATATGGAAGTCTTTTCTTCTTTACCTTCTGCGGCTTGCTCTTTCTGATTGAGACAGAACCGACCACCTTGCCACTACCGTCCCTGATTTCCAGTCTCTTTGCATTTGTCTTGCTGATTACCAGACTACTTGTTCCCATCATATTCATGCCATCATCCTCCGTGATTTAGACAGATATTATACTGGCGGTCGAAAAGACTGACCGCTCAGTATAAAGCTATGCACACAGCCGCATAAGGAAATATGCCGCTTCGCGGCTGCGGCTGGCGCGATACCCACGGCAGATTTCATCTGTCGTGAGTATATATATGCACGGCAAGCGAAATTTACCATGCATATTGCGTCATCCTTGTTTTATTTACTTTTTATATCGAACAATATTCATAAATTGTTAACAAACAGATACGCTTTCGATGAAAAACTTTCCTATCAGCAAAACTGTCCGGAAATTCCGCTGCCAAACCCTGCGCTGCAGCTCCATTCACAAATGTCAGTATTTATACTTGTAATACGCCCTGCTGCACCTCTTTTCACATGGAAAGCCCATACATATGCAGATCGTCCGCTTAATCCCGCCACGATGATTCCCATCTGGCTTTCCATCATACAATCAAATCATATTTCACGATGTCCATGCGCACCGTTCCGTCCGCATAGAAGGAAATGCCGTCCGCAGACTGCCCCGTATACAGGATTGCGCTCAGAACCTGTTCCCCATCGTTGACAAACACCTCAACGCTGAACCGGTCAAGGATAACCCTTAATTTCAGTTCCCCGTTTATGCTGTTCACCTTGCTGCGCCGCTGGTGGATAATTGCCCTCCTGGAACCGGAATGTTTCCTGTCCACCTTTAAAATGGACTCTCGCGGGCGGAAGTTCAGCGAAGTCTGGTACTTCTCATTCTGCGCAAAGCGGAGCGCAAACTTGTGGTAGCGGTTCCCTTCCTCCCCCGGGCGAATCGTCAGCTCGATATCCACCCTGCGCCCGCGGATGCCTTCCAGCTCCATCACGTCCGAAAATGTGACATCCTGATAATCCACCTTATTGGAGCGGAACGCCTCCAGCTCGCGCAGCGGCGCCTGATACAGCCTGCCGTTTTTAACAGACAGTTCGCGCGGCAGGCTCATCTGCCCGAACCACAATACGTCTGTCGTCCGCTGCTGGCAGGTGTCCCAGTTCTGCATCCATCCCATCATGACGCGGCGTCCGTCCGGCGTGAGCACTGTCTGCGGCGCGTAAAAGTCAATGCCATAGTCAACAGACTGGTCATGCTCTTCCTGAAATTTTCCGGTCTCTTCATCAAACTCGCCGATCAGGCAGAGCGTCCCATTTCCATTGTGGTACTCAAAGCTCTGCGGAAGCATATCCTGCGGGCTGGTGAGCAGCACCCATTTTCCGTCCAGCCGGAAAAAGTCCGGACATTCCCACATTTTTCCAAAACGGTTGTTGTTGGCGGCAAGCACGCTCTTGAACTTCCACTGGAATCCGTCAGGGCTGGTATACAGTAAAATCTGTCCGCTGCCGTCAGCCGGACGGCTTCCCACGACACAGCAATAGGCGCCATCTTCATTCTGCCACATCTTGGGATCCCGGAAATCATATCTGCTGCTGCCCTCCGGCAAATCCTTTTTGTCCAGCACAGGGTTCTTTTCATACTTCTCGTAATCGATGCCATCGCCCACAGCAAGGCACTGTGTCTGTACCTCCCTGGATTCCCTGCCCCGCTGGCGTTCCTTCACCACGCCGGTATACATCAGCAGCTGTCTGCCATCCGCGAGCGTGACGGCGCTCCCCGAAAAACATCCGTCCATGTCGCAGAGCTCATCGGGAGCCAGCGCCGCCGGAAGATACTCCCAGTGCAGCATATCCGTGCTGACCGCGTGTCCCCAGTGCATGGATCCCCAGTGGCAGTCGTATGGATGGTACTGGTAAAACATGTGATATTTTCCATTGTAATAGGAAAATCCATTGGGGTCGTTCATCCACCCCACGCGCGCGGACAGGTGAAAATCCGGCCGCGCCTCCCTCGCTATCTGCTTCTCCATTGTCTCCTCATATTTTCGTGCATCCCGCAAAATGTGACTCATCATAATAACCCCCATTCCGCCGACAGCCTGTAAATTAACCATCAGCTCCTGTTTTTTATTTTACTGCGCATCCCCTGCCGACGCGTAACGGTCATACGCCGCCTGGTATACTTCCTGCAATTTCTCCATACCGCAGTTGTCCTTCAGCGTGGAAAGATAACTTTCCCACTCTTCGTCTGTCGGACCGCCTTCCTTAAGCCACAGACCCTCCTGCTCAGCTACCGTGCTCTCAAAATCTGCCTTATATCTGTCAATCGTGTCCAGCTCCTCCTGCGTGTACACACAGTCCACCGGATAAGTCACCGCACTGTCCACATACGGCATCCAGAACTCGTTTAAGTCTGTCAGACGCTCAATCGCGCGGTCTTCCATCTTGAATGTCGTGTTGTAATAATCGCTCAGAATCAGCTTCGGACCATAGACCTCGCACTCACCCTTCAGCTCGCCTGCACTCTTTCCAAACTTTTCCTGTGCCTCCGCGTCCGTGATGCTCATCCATATCCCATTGTCATACCGCCGTTATTCATCGTAATCGCACTGCGGATATTGGGATTCTCGTCAAGAATCTTACTTAAATTCGGCATATATTCCTCTGTCAGGTACTGCGTCAGGTCAATGAAAACGCCATCCTCCCCATAGTTGGTCAAGTCATAATTGCTGAAGCCAACACCCATAAACGCATCCGGAAGGTCATCACCCGCAATCTTGATGTTGACCTGCTCCGCAAGGGAATCACTCATACAGTTCCAAGCAATCTTCACCCCTGCATCCGACTGCAGCTGGTTCAAAACCTCATTGTTCTCATACCCCTTGCTCAATGCACTCATACCACCCATAACCGTAAAATCCGTCTGTGAAGCATCGTTATTTGCCGTTCCAGGCTCCACCGTACTCGCCGATTTCCCCCCCGCCGCATGCCGTCACCGAAACCACAAGCCCCGCTGCCAACGTACCAGAAACCGCCCTTTTCCAAATCCCTGTCCTTCTCATAATATTACCCTTCCTTTCTATATATAAATAATTATTATTAACAAAACCTAAACCATTCAGTAAGAACGCGCCTCACGCTAACCTTTGACCGCTCCTGCCATAAATCCTTTTTCGAAGTACTTCTGTACGAACGGGTAAATGACAAGCATGGGCGCCGCCGCCACGATGATGGATGAAAACTTAATCATCTCCGTCAGCTTGTTCAGCTCCGCATAGCCGCCGGATATCGTGCTCGCCTGGCTTGCGCTAGCGGAACTTTTTATCAGGATATTTCTCAAAATCAGCGGGAGCGGAGCCTTCTCCTCGCCCGGCAGATAAATCAGTGCCGTGAACCAGTCGTTCCAGTACGCAACCATGCTGAACACCACCATAACCGCCATAATCGAGCGGCTGAGCGGCACCACGATTTTATAAAATGTCGTCCACTTTGACGCGCCGTCAATCACTGCCGCCTCAATCATTTCCCTGGGAATGCTGTTCTCAAAGAAATTCCTCATGATAATCATGTTGCCGACACCGACGCCGCCCGGCAGAAAGAGCGCCCACATGCTGTTCATCAGCCCCGTCTGCTTGACTACCAGGTATGTCGGGACAGGCCCGCCGCCAAAGTACATGGTAAAAATAAAGAAGATGCTCAGAAATTTTCTGCCCGGCAAATCCCTGACACTGAGCGGATAAGCCGACAGATACAGCATCAGCACCGAAAAGACCGTACCAATGACCGTATACTTAATGCTGTTTATGTAGCCTGTCACAATGCGGGAGTCCGCAAATACCGCCTTATATCCGTCCAGCGTAAACTGGCTTGGAAGCAGGAACGTCTTCCCCGCATACACATCATATGGATTTGACACGGAAGCAATCAGTATGTAGTACAGCGGATATGCCACGACAAACAAGGCAACCGCGCAGATGATAACCAGGATGATGTCACTTGTTTTCTCGGAAAATCCCGTTGTATTGTTGGATTTTGTTTTTGCGTTCATACCACACCTCCTATACAAAACTTGTGTCTTCGGATATCTTGCCGGCAATCTTGTTCACAACAATCAGCAGAATGATGTTTACCGCCGTGTTAAACAACCCTACCGCCGTCGAGTAGCTGTACTTGGCGTTTTCAATACCCTGCTGGTAAACATATACGGCAATGACATCGCTTGTCGCCTTGTTCAAGTCCGTCTGTAACAGCCATACCTTCTCAAATCCGACATTCATCAGACCGCCCGCGCTCATAATCAGGTTCAGCACCATGATGGAGGTCAGCTCCGGTATGTCAATGTGGAGAATCCGCTGGAACATCGAAGCGCCGTCCACCTTTGCCGCCTCGTAGAGCGAGGTGTCCACATTTGCCAGCGTCGCCATGTACACGATAACGCCCCACCCTGCGTCCTGCCAGATGCCGGAAGCAATGTAGATTGTGCGGAACGCGGAGGCTTCCGTCAAAAAATCAATGGAAGTACCTGCAGTCAGGTTAATCAGGCCGCCTGAAGGGCTCAGGAAAATCCGTATCATACCGCAGATAACCATGGAATTATCGGCCTTACCTACAACCCCAACCTGGTCATCGAAGAAAACACGCCCTTTGTCGCCATTGACCGCTCCATCAGCGCCGGCATCCCCTGTGTCGCCAGCGACAACTTCGGCGGCGGACAGCTCGCAGCCGAGAAGCTTGCAGACTTTGGCTACAAAAACGTCGCTTTCCTGCGGATTGGTTCCTCCCTGTCAAACGAGCCCAACAAGCGGAAGGCAGGTTTTGAAAACGGCTGTCTCTCCCGCGGCCTGAATTATGAAATGAAAATACTCGATGACGGCGAACCCTATGAAAAATTTGAAGCCTTTCTCGAGGAACACATCCAGGACGGCAGGCTCTCCTTTGACGGAATTTTCTGCGTCACGGACCGTCTTGCCTTTTCAGTGATACAGACACTGCGCCGCCTGAACCAGCGTGTTCCGCAGGACGTACAGGTCATTGGCTATGACGGCATCCGTCTTTTTGGCAGCATGGACTATGTGTGCTCTACCATCGTACAGCCGCTGCCGGAAATGGCGGAAATGTGTGTCGAGCTTCTCCTGCGGGAAAACATGAAGGTGAAGCCCCCCTTAATCTGTCTCCCGGTCACCTACGCCTATGGGGGAACCACATCCGAAGGTGAAAAATGATTTTATCAATGCGAGGAGTGATGCAGAATGCGTATCGGAAATATAGAAGATATAGAAAACACAGAAAATTCTGAAAACCTAATCGAGCTTATACAGTCAGGAAAACACAGGCACCTGAGCAGGCTGGAAAAATGGAAAAACTGGTGGCATTATTATAAGTGGTATGTGATATGCGGCATAATCCTGGTTGGAATTGCCTGCAATCTGACGGGAAATGCGCTGGGTCTGTGGCATCCTGCTCCTGATTTTCAGATTGCCTATGTCGGTGAAACAACGCTCCCTGAAGATACCGTAAGCGCCCTTGAAAACGCCTTCGCATCCATGGGACAGGATTATGATTTCGACCTTGATTTTAACAGGGACGGAAAGGTCATCGTGCAGGTAAAACAATATGCCGGCAACAGCCAGAGCGCCGACAGCGACGCGCACTATTATGGCACAGCCTCCGAAATCACTTTAATCGGCGATATTTCGGACTGCGACAGTTACTTTTTCCTGCCGGAAAATCCCGACAGTTTCCAGCAGACGCATCAGCTGCTCGCCAATCCCGACGGAAGCTGTCCGGACAAGGCAGATGATTCCACATCGGACAAGGCGCTCCCGTGGTCAGACTGCCCCGCCCTCTCCGGGCTGGAACTAGGTTCCTACTCCACCAGTCTGTTTGGACAGCGCACAACCGGGGACAGCCAGGAGCTGCTTGCAAGACTCTACCTCGGACGGCGCTGCTTCTATACCGGCACCATGACCGACAATGCAGAACAATGCAGCGCGCTGTGGAGCCTGCTCACGGATGGTTAGGAACTGTTCAGAAATTACTCATGACAATTACTTGTCACAAGTAATTTCTGAACAGTTCCTTAGAAACCAGCAAAAAAGGAGAATCCGTTTATGAAATTCAACATCAGATTTGTACTATGTTTTATCTGCCTGCTGATGACTGTTACCGGCTGTTCGCTTACCGCACCCGCCTTAGAAAAAGAGCCAATTGAAAACACAGCCTTTTTAAAAATCAGCAGCAGCCTCGAAGTCAACAACACAGACGAAAGCCTTATCCTTTATGACTACAAGGAAGCGCTTGCCGGTGACGGGCTTTACTATGCATCATGGAGAATCGGGGATGCCATTCCCTTTGAAAACAGCGACGGCGACATGGTTGACCTGTATGATGCCCAGCTCTACCTGCTGCTCGGTGAGTTTACCAGCAATGCGAAAGCACAGGAAAACAGGGACGCATGGCTGGAAAGGGCAAAATCCAATTACGAGATTTCAGCCGAGGAGGAAATTGTCTGCAATGAGCAGGCTTACCAGATGATAACATACACCTTTCCAGACGAGGACAGTCCCTATGCCCGCGGCATTTCCGCTTTTGGCGTCCACGAAAACAGCGCAGTGTGCATGGAGCTGACATGCCAGAAGGATTTCACCGGAGATTTAGAAGCAATATTAACTGAATTTCTGGGGAATTGCACGTATCATTAGCCGCATTTTCATACGTAATAATACTCTTTTCTGTCATCCGTTTTAAATTATTCTTTTCAAAACAGGATCTTCATGCTATAATATATTTCATGGAAGCATAGCTCAGCTGGGATGAGCGCTCGCCTGACTAGCGGGAGGTCAAGGGTTCGAGCCCCTTTGCTTCCATTTTTTATGTCCATAAATATTTCTCCCGACTTTTCTCCCAACCACCAAAAACCGCCCAGTGCTGGCGCACCGGACGGTTTCTGATAGTTATATTCTGAAGAAGATACTATTAATTCACAACCATATTGTACCATCTTCTGGAGCAGCCTGCAAGCGTTATTTGCGCTGGCTGTTACATTTTTATACCCTTTTATCAAAAGGCGGGAGTGTGATTCAACATGAAATTGCCAATCGGATACGCAAGTGGAACCTTAATCAGCACACGCCCTGCGCGAGCATCGCGTTGACAACCTTTTCAAAGCCTGCGATATTCGCACCTGCCACATAGTTGCCTTCCATGCCGTAGCGCTTTGCCGCGTCATCTATATTGTGGTAAATATTTACCATAATGTTCTGCAGCTTGGCATCCACTTCCTCAAAGCTCCAGCTCAGTCTCTCGCTGTTCTGTGACATCTCCAGGGCAGAAGTCGCCACACCGCCTGCGTTCGCTGCCTTGCCGCCGACAAACCATACACCGTTCTGCTGTAAGTACTCTGTTGCGTCGATTGTTGTAGGCATATTCGCGCCCTCGCAGACACACTTGCAGCCATTTGCCACGAGCTGCTTTGCATCATCAATCAGAAGCTCGTTCTGTGTAGCGCACGGAAGCGCGATATCACACTTTATCTGCCATACGCCCGCGCCGCTTCTATCAGCGGCGCTGACTTCATGGTATTCTGCGCTTGGTCTTGCTGCCGCGTACTCTGTCAGTCTTGCACGCTTTACTTCCTTCACTTCCTTGAGAAGTGCGACATCAATTCCTTCCGGATCATAAATCCAGCCTGTAGAGTCAGAGCATGTGACAACCTTTGCACCCATCTGCTGTGCCTTCTGCGTCGCATAGATTGCAACATTGCCGGCGCCGGATACGACAACCGTCTTGCCTTCCATAGACTCACCATGGCACTTCATCAGCTCCTGTGTGAGATAGAGCAGACCATACCCGGTCGCCTCTGTACGCGCAAGGGAACCGCCGTATGTAAGCCCCTTGCCTGTGAGGACGCCCTCAAATGTGCCCCTGATTCTCTTGTACTGTCCGAACATAAAACCAATCTCTCTTGCACCGGTTCCGATATCGCCGGCCGGAACATCCACATCCGCGCCAATATATTTGGAAAGCTCTGTCATAAAGCTCTGGCAGAACGCCATAATCTCCCTGTCTGACTTGCCCTTCGGGTCAAAGTCCGAACCGCCCTTGCCGCCGCCGATCGGAAGGCTTGTGAGGGAATTCTTGAAAATCTGCTCAAACCCTAAGAACTTGATAATACCAAGATTTACAGACGGATGCAGACGAAGTCCTCCCTTGTAAGGTCCAATGGCATTGTTGAACTGTACGCGGAAACCTCTGTTGACCTGCACCTGTCCCTTATCGTCCACCCATGGCACGCGGAACATGAGCTGACGGTCGGGTTCCGTGATTCTCTCCAAAATGGCATTTTTCTTATAAAGCTCCTCATTTGCCTCCACAACAGGTCTAAGTGAATTCAAAACCTCTGTGACAGCCTGGATAAACTCAGGCTCGCTTGCGTTCTTTTTCTTTACAAGCTCTAACACTTCATCTACATATGACATTTTTTAATCCTCCTTGGTTTAAAAACGAATATTATAAAGATTTGTCCGTTTCAACACTGTAATGCGCTAAACTTAACGAATACATTATAGTTTAATTTTTTTTCCAAGACAACAAAAATATGCTATCACGGCAAATTTTGTGCAATTTACTAAATTTTATTGTGATAATTCACAGTTTTCAGGTTACTATTGACGCCATTTTTCGTCTTATATCGCGCACAAAATATGCGTTACGCTGTCCGTCACTCCTTAGCTGCTTTCCCCGGAAGTTCATAACGCTTCAGGTGCTCCTGCATCATTGTGTCAAACGCACTGCCCGCCCCCTTGTCGAGATTGTCAATATACGCATGCGCATGCGTGTCATCCTCATGCATCTGCATCACATTGATTGCCAGGTTCGAGCAGTGATCCGCTATCCGCTCATAATTGTTCGTGATATCCGACAGGACAAATCCCATCTCGGCGGTACACTTCCCTTTCCGAAGGCGCTTCATATGACGCTTCTTCATCTCCTTCTGGAGAATGTCTATCGCCTCCTCAAACGGCTCTATGGATTTCGCAGCCTCTGCATCCTCCTTCTCAAAAACCCTCACAGATATCTCAACAATATCCCTGACCGCCTGCGAGAATATTTTCAGTTCTTCCGCTGCCTTCTCGGAAAAATGCTGCTCCTTCTTGTTCATCACCCTGGCACAGTGCACCAGATTCATTGCATGGTCCGATATGCGCTCCAAATCCCCCACACTATGCTGGAGCATGTTTAATTTCCTGGAATCCGCCTCACTCAGGTTCCTGCTTGAAAGCTTCACCAGATATCCGCTAATCTCGTCGTCATAGCGATCAACAAGATTTTCCATCTGCTCCACATCCCCCGCACTTTTCTTGTCATAATCAAACAGATTATAAGTTGCCGTATTCAGCGATTCCTTTGTCAGCTCTGCCATTTTGAGCACATAGGAATTCACCTGTTCCAGTGCAAACGACGGCGTGCTCAAAAAACGCTCATCCATCTTCGCAAACAGTTCGTTTTCCCTTGCCTGCCGTTCTTCCTCCTCATCAGGCTTAATGATGACAAGCGACAGGCGCTCAAGCAGGTTTGCAAACGGAAGCAGCACAAGCGTCGCAAGCACGTTAAATCCCGTGTGCACCAGCGCAATCCCGGCACTGTCTGCCGGCTCCTGCATAAATGTAAAATGCAAAAAAGCATTTAACAGATAGAATACGGTCATAAAGATAACAGTTCCAATGATGTTAAAGAGAAGATGGACAATCGATGCACGCTTCGCATTTTTGCTCGCCCCGACACCGGACATCATCGCAGTGACGCAAGTACCAATATTTTGTCCAAGGATAATGGGGACTGCCGCTGCGTAGCTGACTCCGCCGCCCATGCAAAGCGCCTGCAAAATACCAACAGATGCCGACGAAGACTGAATGACTGCCGTGACAAGCGCTCCGACAAGCAGTCCGAGAACCGGGTTGGTAAACATGGTAAACATTCCCGTAAACCACGGCACCTCACTCAGCGGTTTCATTGCAGAGGACATCGTGTCCATTCCGGTCATCAGAATGGCAAAGCCGACAAGAATTGCGCCAAGGTCACGCTTTCTGCCGTTTTTCATGAACATGATAAAAACCACACCGATTACGGCAAGAATCGGGGAAAATGAAGTGGGCTTGACGAGCTGAAGGAAAAAATTAGAGCTCTCAATACCTGTAAGGCTCAGAATCCATGAGGTAATCGTCGTTCCGACATTGGCGCCCATAATAATACCGATTGCCTGGGAAAGCTTCATAATTCCCGAATTCACGAAGCCGACAACCATGACGGTAGTCGCCGACGAAGACTGAATGACCGCCGTCACCCCTGCCCCCAGAAGAACTGCCTTGAGCCTGTTGTTGGTGAGGGTTTCCAAGACACGTTCGAGGCGTCCGCCTGAAAGTTTTTCAAGCCCCTCACTGAGCAGATGCATTCCATATAAAAATAATGCCAGACCACCTATCATCGTCAATAAATCAAAAAAATCCATACATTCCTCCCTGTCATTCGTTCACGAATTTCTTTCTTAATTTATACTCACGCCAGATGAAAACGCAACAGCTTTCATCTATAACGCTCCCTTGTCCTGTAAAGGTTTTCCTTATACGCATACATCCTGCGGTCAGCCTCTGTCATCCCCATGCGCACGGATTTCCCCGCCGTGTACTCCACCCTGACAATTCCATAGGATATCCCAATCGGATAATTGTACTTATCCTCCTCTGACAAAAGCTTCTGGTTGATAAGCGCCATTTCACGCTCCATTTCCTCCGGAAGCCTGTCATAGCACAGCACGCAGTACTCGTCCCCGCCCAGGCGGTAAGCGTTGTCCTTTTTTCCTTTATTCTTATCATGCCCTTTTTTTGCAAGCTCTTTCAAATATGTTCCTATCAGCTTCAGCGCCTCATCCCCCAGGTGGTGTCCCAGGTTGTCATTGATATACTTCAGGCCATTCATATCCCCATACACAATTGTGACCGCATCCTTGTCCCTGTCTATGGCATCCAAATCCTCATCCAGCCCGCGCCGGTTCCGCATGGAAGTCAGGTTGTCCGTATACGCCATTTTCTCATAGGTGCGCCGCTCAATATTTGCCTCGTGAATCCCCAGCGCCTTCTTTGCGGAGACAATTCCGGCGCATATCAACAGTGTGATTAGCTCCAGCCTTGTAAAAAAACCATTCCCAAAACAATCCCAGACATAAAAATCCATCATGTCACAAAAACAGCACATTGCAAGCACAAAATACATTCCGATGCCAAGCCGTCTTGCCCAGCCCCTGGACTGGTCCATATTTCTGAGAAAGGATGTCAGAAAGATGACTCCATTTATCACAATGAGAACATGAATCAACGAAAGCGTCTCAAAAAAATCGGCAATGTTAACCAGCTGCAGCACAATCAGAACAAAGATAATTCCACAGTTCATATTCATCAGACGCCTGTACATCGGGCTGTCCGGTATCATTCCAAGCAGATGGAACGCCATCACGACGCTTGGCAGAAACAGGGCAAACGTGACAAAGTTCAAAATCTGCATGGCATACGCATTGCTGAAAAACAGCTGCCAGGTTCTTGCCTCTGTAAAACTCCACGCGGATATAATCAGGAACGCCAGTCCCAGACTCGATACTTTCGCCCCTGCTCCCCACTGTGCAAACAGCGGAGACAGAAACACAAGCGCCATGCCGATAATCAGCGGAATCACTGTCATCAGCAGCATTGCAAGCCCTTTCATCAAAATGTACGATAACAGTTCTGCCTTGGTGCCGCTGACGATATGGCGCCACTGACCGGAGTATTTTTCATATGGGCACATGGTATCAATCGCTATTGTGTCCCCCGCACACAGCTGCCCCAGCTCAATAAGCTGCCACCCGCTGCCCGGTGTCTTCCCGAACGGAATCTGTCCGGCTTCGCCAAAGCGGTATACTTCTATGTCATTGACGTACGCACGGACAAATGTATGGTCCGTGCGAAACAGCAGATACGCTGGCGATGCAAAAACCTCGTCAATTTCCTTTTTCGTCACCATATGGCTTATGCGCATATATTCGCCGGGAACCACATCATAATTTCCGGGAATCCTTATGTACTGACCTTCCCGGTCATACCAGCCGTCACTGAGCTGCCTGACATCATACCCGGTAAAAATATTTTTATCATAAAAACGGATGGTCTGCAGCCTTGCGCCAATCCACACCACAAGCGAAAATGCCACAAGAACATAAAATACGACCATATAGAAAGGGACTTTCTTCTCTTTTTTCATATGCATCTCCTATGCTTCTTCCTACATTGGAAAATCGATATTCATTTGATATATGTTCGCGGCAAATGAACTCTGCCGTAAATATCGCACCATGCTCTTATTATAATACATTTGTCATGCTTTGATAAGGTACTGAACAAAAAATATGTTACAGGCATCAATCCATGCATAACCACTTCGTTGGTATCAAAGCCACGTTCCGTGGCTTGATGCATCTCTGCCACTACGCTATTTCATGTGGCCTGTAAGCCATAATTTGCAGTAAATGCAAAGTCCTGGACTGAACTGTTACAAAAATATTCAATACATGGCAGCAGTTGTCACCGTTCCTTAATGTATTTTTAATGCATACGCCTGTCAATTGTGTTATAATGATTTTCAGAGCGTGTCTGAACACTGCCCTGCATTCAATTGAGCAGGAAAGATTTATCTTTCCCTACCCATGCGCCGGACGCGGGCAGCTTTCGCTGCACACTTCCTTTCCGCATCCGTATGCATAAAAACGACACAGACGGAGGTAATTTACAAGGTGATAACTGTTAAAACAAAAACACGCGGCGCCATGAACCACAGCTCAATTCTGTCGCTCAATGTGCCCGACCCTCACAGTGTAAAAGATAGAAACAACATTGCAACAATCATGAACAATAAATCCAGCGGAAACCGCATGGCTGCTGCCCCGCCGTATCCGGGCATTACACAGCAGCAGCCGCAAAACAGCCCTGCTCCAGGTGTTCCAGGTCACGGCAGCCCCATTCCGCCAAGACAGCAGGCACAAATCAGACAGCCGCAAAACTGCCAGCCTGCCCTGACTGCCGGACAGCAAAACACGCAGGGCACCATTGCAGGCGTTATCGAAAAGCCAATCCCCGCACTGGAAAACAAAGTGCAGAAGGGGCAAAAAGTGTTGCTCTCGTCAGGTGTCATCACTGCTGTCGATGCCTGTTTCGGGTGGAATGTCACGGATTCCAGATGCGATGTGGACGTGTCGGCATTCCTGCTCGGGGCCGACGGAAAAGTCATCGGAGACAGCTGGTTTGTATTTTACGGACAGGCGCTAAGCCCCGATAAAAGCACCCGGTTTATGGAGGGCGGCGGTGCCGACCGCGAAAAAATACAGATTGATTTGGGGAAATTAGACCCAAGGGTAAAGAAAATCGTCTTTGTCCTCACCATCAATGACGCGCTGCAAAACAGGCTTCATTTCGGTATGCTCAAGGATGCCTATGTGCGCATCATGGACAAATCAGGAAAGGAGCTAGTCAGCTTCCTGATGACCGAATACTACAACAATGTGATTTCGATGATGATTGGAGAGCTGTACCAGCACAACGGCACATGGAAATTTAACGCGGTCGGAAACGGCGTTGCAAAGGATCTCGCCGGGCTGTGCGCCTTATATGGTGTACAGGTTATATAAAATTGAAAAAAGGAGTATACATATATGTTGACATTTGAAGTAATAAACGAACTGACCCTAAAGGTTACCTGTCATGGAAATGACGTTCTGTTTACCAAAGCCGGCGCTTTCATTTGTGGCGAAAACAACGGATATAAGAACTACAAGTTTGAAAAACTGCTGCTTGGTCCGCAGGAAAATGCAGGACAGGCGCTGCTTGGTTCCCTGATCCGGCGCGTGACTGGTGAAAATCTGCCGCTGATGAAAGTCATGATGAATGGCGACAGCATCACCTACTATGCAAATCACGCACAGCATGTTGTCGTATACCAGCTGCAGCAGGGCGAGATGCTCTCAATTGAGTCAGAAAACATCCTTGCTTTCACGCAGGACTGCAAATACGATGTGCGCTTTATCGGATGCGGCGTTATCTCCCAGAAAGGGCTTGCCACCTCCACGCTGACTGGCATGGGACCCAATGCCTATGTTGCCATTCTGGTAGATGGGAACCCGATTGTGCTGAGCAACATCCAGACGGGCACAACACTTGCTGTCGACCCGGACGCAGTTGTCTGCTGGATGGGTGCAGGTCCGTGTGATCCGGATATCAAGATGGATGTGAACTGGAAAACCTTTATCGGGCAGAGCTCCGGAGAATCCTACAGCTTTGAATGGGGCGGGCATCAGCCCGTAACGGTCATTATCCAGCCAAGTGAGCGCATGAGCGGTGTCAGCCTTGGCATGGACGGCGGGCGACTCGGGCATCGCCCCAATTAGCCTCATAACTGTCTGTCAGCAGAAACCTGAAGCACTGCCGCAAGCACTGCTTCCGCGAACAGCTTTTCTTCTGGCGGACAGCTTACTTTATCAGAAAAGCGGAATTTCTGCGCAAGTTCCGGTGCCGCAATCCCATAGTCCGCAGCTTCCAGCATGGAAATGTCAAATGCACTGTCCCCTGCTGCAGCCACGAAGTCCGCGCCTGCATATTTCCTGAACCGCTCAACAGCCGCTCCCTTGCCCAATGCCTTTGGGACAACATACACCTTCGCGCCATTGTGAAACACGTCAACTACATCCCCATCTGTCTTTTTTTGCAAATCACTGACCACCGCTTCCGGCTCCTCGCATTTGGTAAACACAAAAAGTTCTTTGATAAACCGCAGGTCAAACGTCCTTCTTTTATCCTTTTCGAGAAACGCCAGTGCCCTGTCCAGCATCTGCCTGCTTCCCTTTATCCGTTCCAGCGATTCCAGATACCAGTTTTCATCCTCTTTTCCGTCAACAAGCAGCACGCCGCCATTGCAGACAAGCGCATAACGCAGCTTTCCCACGCCCAGGTCAATCCGCTGATACTGCTCGATTGTCCTCGTTGTCGTCGGCACCACAAGCACCTGTTCTTTCCGTGTCATGATTTGCTGCAAAAGCCGTAACGTCTCCCGCGTGATAAAGGATATTTCCCTTCCCTGATAAACCTCTGCGCAAATCCTGTCCTGCCCTATGTCATGTCTGTATGAATAGATCAGTGTATTGTCCAAATCCGTATGAAATACAATCATCCCCGTCCCCCTCCAAATACATCCCGGACGCCCATGTGCAACCGCGCGAGGTGCGTGCAGCAAAGCTGCATATTTCCTTACGCACCCCTGCGCATAAAAGAAGTGCAGTCCACCAAAGTATCCTGCACTTCCCTTTCCACATACAATTTTATTTTCTGTTTACGATAACCTTTCTCACGATGTCCACCGGAATCATAGTCGCCGCCAGTACAATGACTGTAATCCAGCCCTTGATGCCAAACGGAACACAGCTGAACATATTGCCAATCCATGTAAACACCTCAAACGGTATCAATGCTGCATTTACAATCACTGCCTGCACCAGAATGATGGTGAAAAATACCTTTAAGAATCCCGTATTCTGGTCAAGTCCCTTGAAGATGCCGAATCCGTCATCCCTTACATTGAAGCCGTTAAACAGCGCGCTCACGATAAACAGTACAAAATAGCCAGTCAGATGCTGTTCCTCGTCATAGTCAAAAATTTCCTGGAAGAATGGTGCCTTCAAATATACAAAGCTCGTCACGGTAAGCCACAGACCCATTGTGACAATCTGTGCCATCATCGCCTTGCTTACAATGCTCTCGTCCCTTCTTCTCGGTTTCTCAAGCATATACTTCTCGAGTGCAGGCTCGTTTCCAAGCATAATCGCGCCAAGTCCGTCCATTACCAGATTGACAAACAGCAGATGGGTAACCTTCAGCGGCTCCTCGACACCGAAGAACGGCGCTATCGCACTGACAATCACTGCCGCCACATTGATAACCAGCTGGAATTTACAGAATTTCAGGATATTATGGTAAATTGTCCTGCCATACAGGATGGCATCCTTAATGGACTTAAAGTTATCATCCAAAATAACAATCTTACCAGCTTCCTTCGCTGCCTCTGTACCGCTTCCCATCGCAAAACCTACATCCGCACGCTTCAGCGCAGGGGAATCATTTACGCCGTCACCCGTCATGCCCACAACAAGGTTCATCTCCTGGCACAGCCTTACCATACGTGACTTGTCTGTAGGAAGCGCCCTCGCAATCACCCTGATTTTCGGTATAATCTTCTTTACGTCGTCATCCGACATTTCATTTAACTGCGCGGAAGAAAGCGCCATGTCATCATTGCCCTGCAAAAGACCGGCATCCTTCGCAATTGCCACTGCCGTCTCAAGCCTGTCGCCTGTAATCATGACTACCTGAATGCCGGCATTCTGAACTTCCTTAATCGCATCCCGAGCCTCCGGTCTCACATCATCCCTGATGCCGACCAGACCGATAATGACAATGTCCTCGTTAATCTTATTCTCCGCAAGCGCGCTCTCGGAATAGCCAAATGCAAGGACACGCATCGCCTTTGCCGCAAGCTCGTCAATCTTTCTGTCCAGCACGGCCTTGTCAATGTCCCTGATATTTCCGTCCGCATCGAGATATTTCGTCGCAGCTGCCAGAAGCCGCTCCGGCGCTCCCTTGTAGAATGTCTTGCCGACATTGTCAATCCTTGCCTGGCTGAACTTGTTTGTGGAATTAAATCCCTGGTGCGCGGATACAACATACTCCGTGTTGGAAGCCAGCGCGTTAAACGTCTCCTCACCGATGAACTTCATCAGCGCCTGGTCGGTTGCATTGCCGCCGATAACCCTGTGGGAAGCATCAAACATGGACTGTGTATTCTTGCCAATCGCCAGATCCACAAGCCCCTTCACCTTGCTGTGCTTACTCAGCTGTGGGATATCAATGGAATTGCCGTCCGCGCAGAAGAAATCCACAACCTCAAGCGAGCCTTTTGTAATCGTACCTGTCTTATCACTAAAAAGAATATTTAATGAACCAGCCGTCTCAATACCCTCTGCCTTTCTGACAAGGACATTGTGGTCAAGCATCTTGCTCGTATTCTGCATGAGCACGAGGGAAATCATCAGCGGAAGTCCCTCCGGCACCGCACAGACAATAATAACGACTGCCAGCGAAACTGCCTTTACCACATCCATGATGATATCCTGAATGCCATTTGTAAAGTAAGCCGACGGACCGCCTGCCGAGACAATAAAGTATGCAAAATACAGGACAGCAATGATTGCCGCACCGATATAGCCAAAGGTGGAAATCTGGTTTGCAAGCTTTGCAAGCTTTACCTTCAATGGAGAATCCGGCTCTTCCTCCTGCATCTCCTCTGCCATCTTACCCATCATGGTCTTTGTTCCGACTTTTCTGACATCGAGGATACCTTCCCCGTCAAAGATTACTGCACCGCGGAACAGGGAATACTTGTCCACGAACGTATCGCCAGTAATGTCATCCGCAAGCTGTACACTCGGGTCTGCCGCCGTCTTTTTGCACTCCTCCGCCTCGCCGTTGAGCGCCGAGTTGTCCACCTTGAGCGACCCGTCAATCAGGATACCGTCAGCCGGAACCTTATCGCCGGACTGAAGCAGCACCTTATCTCCTACGACGACATCATCCACTTCGATAACGGTGACAACGCCGTTTCTGTATACCTTACACTTGTCCTTTTCCGTGCTGTCCTTTAACTCTCGGTACTTTGTGTCACTCGCCACACCTGTCTTTGCCGATACAAACGCCACGATAAATACCGCGATAATCGTTCCCAGCGGCTCGTATATCTCCGCGTAGCCAAAGAAAAACATGACAATCATCAGCGCCGCAATCGCAAGCAGGATTTTAATCATCGGGTCTCCGAATGTCTCCTTAAACTCTTCCCAGAAGGTGGTAGGTTCCGAGTCAGGAATTGCGTTCGAACCGTATTGCTCCCGCGACTGCTCGACCTCTTTGTCACTAAGTCCACTAAATTTCATTTTATTATTATACTCCTTTCAAAGTCCGCAGCTTTATGCCCCATGCACAAACCTGCGGATTTTTATCTGTTACTGTACGTGTTGTTCCAGTAACATTTTCACTATTTACAGAAATCTGTTTACGAGCTCCCCAAGTCCCTGGTCCTGTGTTCCCTGACCAACTGCATTGAACTTCCACTCACCGTTATGTCTGTATATCTCGCCAAAAATCATCGCCGTCATATTTGAGTAATCCTCAGACAGATTGTATTTGCACATCTCTGTGTTGTTCCTGGCATCAACAAGGCGGATAAACGCATTCTGAATCATTCCAAAATGCTGTTTTCTCTGGTATGCCTGATAAATATTGACTACAATCACAATCCTATCATACTGTTCCGGAATTGCAGCCAGATCCACAATAATCTGTTCATCATCGCCGTCTCCCGCCCCAGTGAGGTTATCCCCCATATGCTGCACGGTTCCTGTCTTATGTCTCAGATTATTGAAATAAATGACATCATCATTTGCACAAAGCTTTCCGTTCATGAGCAAAATTGCAGACGCGTCACAGTCAATCGGCTGTGGCTTCGGTGCAAAAAAACCTTTTTTTTCACGCTTTGCCTCGTCCCATCCAAGCCCTACAATTACTTTGGATAATCCGGCATTATCCTTTGACAGACTCACCTTCTGTCCTTTTTGTAAACTAACTGACATTTTATTCTACCTCCTGTCAACAAAACTCTTTACGCGCTTACTTCCACACCAAAATTTGCACAGAGCGCTGCAAGTCCGCCCTGGAATCCGCTTCCAATGGCATTGAACTTCCACTCACTTCCGCTCTTGTACAGCTCGCCAAATACCGCCGCCGTCTCAATCGAGAAATCCTCCCCGAGGTCATAGCGGAGCATCTCCTCGCCGGTTGCTTCATTATAGATTCGGATAAACGCATTGTTTACCTGACCGAAATTCTGCTTTCTCGCTTCCGGCTCATATATCGTCACCGTAATTGCTATCTTCGTGATGTTGTCCGGAACCTTTGACAAATCAATCTTAATCTGCTCGTCATCACCGTCTCCCACACCTGTCAGGTTATCTCCCTGGTGCACGACGCTTCCTGACGGATGTGTCAGATTTCCGTAAAATACAAAGTCACTCGAATTTGAAACTTTTCCTGTATCAGTCAGAAGAAATGCAGCTGCGTCCAAATCGAAATCCCCACCTGTATCAAATGCATTGACATCCCATCCAAGTCCCACAACAACATTTTTCAGACCTGGATTATCCTTTGTAAGACTAACCTTCTGACCCTTTTGCAAACTAACCGGCATACCTATATCCTCCATTTTCAATTTTTTACTGTGTTATGCAACCTCTATTCCATAATGTCCGCAGAGCGCCGCAAGTCCGCCCTGGAACCCGCTTCCAATCGCATTGAACTTCCACTCCCCATTATGCCTGTAGAGCTCGCCGACAACAACCGCCGTCTCAATCGAGAAATCCTCCCCGAGGTCATAGCGGATCAGTTCCGTGTTTGTCGTCTCGTCCACAATACGGATAAATGCGTTGGAAACCTGGCCAAAATTCTGCCTCCTGGCATCCGAGTCATAGATTGTAACCGTAAACGCCACCTTCTCGACATTTGCAGGAATTTTTTCAAGGTCAATCTGAATCTGCTCATCGTCGCCCTCTCCCTCTCCTGTCAGGTTATCGCCCATGTGCTTCACTGACCCGCTCGGGTGCGCCAGGTTTCCGTAGAACACAAACTCCTTTTCTGTCGGGCACTTTCCGTTTGCCCCGACCATAAACGCTGCGGCGTCAAGGTCAAAGTCCGCACCGGAATCAAACGTATTCACGTCCCATCCAAGTCCTACCATAATCTTCTTCAGCCCAGGGTTTCCTTTTGTCAGATCCACTTTCTGTCCTTTTGCTAAACTAATTGGCATATATTTTTCCTCCTTAAATAATAAAAATATTTATTTATTTTTAGTGCTTTCCATTTATCAGATACCACCAGGTTTCTATGGCATATGGTACATCCTGTTAAATTCCTGCTTGATGTTCTCGAGCCTTGCCTGGTCCTCGATGCGCTTCTGCCTTGCGTCATTCTGAATCTGCCTTGTCTCGTTAATGCCGTCCACAATTGTTCTCCATGTCGTTTCAAGCGTCTCAATCTTGATGGAGCTGCCCGCCGCCATCGCCGTCGTAAGCTTCGTCTGCTCAACCGTATTCTGTGCATTCTTGATTAAGAGCTCATTTGTCTTTGCGTCAAGCGCACTCATCGCCTCAGCCTGTATCTTCTGGCGTTTCAGCATAATCGCCTGTGCAAGCGCCTGCTTAAATACCGGAAGTGTTATAATAAACGCAGAATTTATCTTTCTGACAAGATTCATGTTGCTGAACTCCATCGCCTTAATCATCGGGATGGACTGCATGGCAACGCTCTCTGCCGTCCGCAAGTCCTGTGTCCGCTGCTCGAGCATCATCAGCGCCTGGTTCAGGCTTGTAATCTCAAACTGGATGGAGGTGTCCCCTGTCGTCTGCATATCCGACTCCCTCTGTGCGATATACTGTTCAAGCTCCCTGCATCCCTGCTCGCCTGCCAGAATATACTTGACAAGTTCATGGTAATAGTTGACATTGGCGTCAAACATGGTATTGAGATTGCGGTTGGACTGCTTGATTTCCGACTCATATTTTTTGAGCTCCACATAAATCTTGTCAACCTCGTCTCCCATGGTATGGTACTTATCCAGTATTTTATCCAATTGCTTTCTCATGTTACCAAAAAGTTTGCCAAAAAGAGACGGATTTTCCTGGAGCTCGTCAATGTCAAACTTCTCCATGACCTTTGCAAGCGCATTGAGCATCTCGCTCGAATCGTCCAGCTGTGCCATATTGACATTGTTCAGCACGACGTCCGAAGCCTTTGATATCTCCTCCGCAACCTCGGCGCCAAACGATACAATCGTCTCAAGGTTTCCCACTTCAATCGTGCTTACAATATCGTCAACCTCCTGCGATCCGACAAGCGCGTTATTCATCTGCTGCCGGTCTTCCACGATATCATACGCCTCGACAACCTCAATCTCGTTCTTCGCTTCCGGCGTACTTGCCAGTACGGCTGACTGTGCTTTTGTTTTGCTAAAATCTAATCCCATAGTAATCCTCCATCTTTGATTGAACTATACTCACGACAGATGAAATCTGCCGTGAGTATAGTTTCCTATAACCTTCGAAAAATTTTATCACGCCATGACGGCCGTGTGCCGGACGGTACAAGCGCCATATTCGGAACCTGCAAATCGTACACATACTCGCCTACCTGGTGCTCTTCCATCAGTCTTTTGTTAAAGTGTTTCTCAATATTCTGATATCCGGTCGGAACAAAGAACACCACATCGAACCCGACCAGGTTCAAAAACGCCGTAAGAATCGAATCCTCAAGGGAAATCATCTTCTCTCCCGTATTAAAATATATCAGCTTTGGATTTTTCTTTGTAAAGTCAAACTTCTGTATCAGCCTGACAATCTCCTTTGGCAGATTCAGAACCGTCGCCGTGATTGTGTACTCCGTACCATTTTCAAAAGTCCCCTTAATTGCCCTGCTCTCTATCAATAGCTGCAGCTTGTCGAGGATATGCTCCTGCATCTCCTCGCGCAGGAAACTATATGGATAGCTTGCATGCTCTTTTATCTTTTTCTTCTGGACGCGTCCGTTTTTAAAAAATTCCGTCGCGTACATTTTCATCGGGTTCGGCGCTGTCGGGTCAATATATGGCACGGACTTCACAACAAACGTATCCTCCGTCATCAGTTCCTTGACGGAACTCCAGTACTTTGGCACCATGCCATCCTTGACCCCCGATACCTTGGCAAAGATGACCGGCAGTGTGACAATCCCATTCTCCGTGCTGAAATTGGGACGGTATTTGAGCTCCTCCTTCCACAGAATCTGTATCTCCTCATACATGGTCTGCAGGGTCACGGAGGAAGCCTTGGCGTACTGCTGGTTGCGGTAGATTCCGGTGTCCTGGTACATCAGGTCATCCAGCTCGCGCTCCGCATGGTACGCCGCCGTTCCCATGTGCACATCCGCGCTCTGCCTCGGATAACGGTTCACAGACAGCGATTCCGTAAAATGTATTTCATATAAAAGATTGTCTTCCAGACAGCATTTTGTATTTAAATTTGGATTGAGTATCAGTACATCCACCGGAATCCGTGCCAGAAACCGCAAAAACATTGCCTCATTTTCGTCCTTACATGGTCCCATGTGTATAAAGCATGCGATATCCGGCATTTTCCAGCTCGAGAAAAGCTCCTTTGTGTACCGCCTTATCCAGCAAATCATGTATACAGCCTTGTTGGTCAGCTTGTTGAGGTTTGAGCCGGCAGCTCTTGACTCCGCGAGCATCACATCCAGAAATGCCTTTACCATCAGCCTTTGCAGCTCAATGTTGGCACTGTACTGTATGTTTGCCGACAAGTCCATCAGCATCTCGTCCTGCCTTGTATAATTTTTGCGTTTCACCCCGGCTATCTCGTCCATGCTGGGCTTTGGGATGGACTCGTCAACGATTACAACACGTCTCTGGCTATTGGTCAGTTCCAGCTGGAGCTGGTACAATTCATTTACATAAGTCAGCTTGTCTTCCACACCGTTTATCCGGTAAAAGCAGTTGTAAAAAAGCTTTGGGTCATCCCCCCGCGCCATGGTGCTTTTCCTGACATCCGCAAGCCCCTTTCCCTCTATCCATGCGTTGGTACAGTTGAGGACCTGCGGCTTTACGCCATATAATCTTTCGTTATTCACCGCGTTTTGTATCTCGGTGCGAATCCACTTTAAATTAAAATCCGGCGGGAACTGCCCCATGTCCGGCAGCACAAGACTGTCCGATATCCGGCTCTGTGCATCGAGCGCCAGATACTTCGCATCGCCGTGATACTGCAAGAGCACTACATCACACCCGGCATTGGAAAGAATTGTAATAAGCTGCAATTCATAGCTGCTGACTTCACCCTCGTACAATATTTTGGGAATCCTGTTTTCGCCGAGCATGTTGACAATGCGCTCAAACTTATAATATAGCCAGCACATAAACTTTATGTATGCATTTTTCAGCATATTCTCATTTTTGCCAGCCTTTCGCAGGGAATCAAGGGTGTCAAACAGCGCCCGCGCCACATTCCCTCGCTGGTAATCGTTCATGCGGGGGAGCCATTTTTTCAGGCTCTGTGATATGAATTCCGGACTCATCCGGAATTCCAGTCCCATGATTTCCTCATAATAAGAAAGGTTTTTCTCGTCAGGATTGGGGATTTTCCCCTCAATAATCACGCCCGAAAGCCTTGCCGCCTCATAATACTTTTGTATAAACTGCCCGATTTCCTCCGTGTATCCGTTTATCCGGTAGAAATATACACCCTTGTCCGGTCTGCTGTTTCGTTCCACAAAAAAATCATTTAAGTTTTTGATTTGAATATGCGTAAACATTTCTTTCCCTCAATATAGCAATTCCGTTTCATCTTTATGCTCACGGCAGATGAAAACTGCCATGAATATAAATTATATCATACTAAAACAAGTTATTCAACAATATCAGAACATACTTTCAAATATTAACACATTTTTAATCTGTCTTTAATGAACCGGAACCCCATAACCCCTAACCGGTAAAGCCCTGGATGAACATATTGATAAATTCATATCCGACCGCGAGGTTGATGCCCTGCGCGTCGGGAATGCCCGCCGTGCTGATGCCGATGACCTCGCCGTACATATTAAGCACGGCACCGCCGGAGCTGCCCGGTGATGTGGGCGCCGTAAACTGTATCATGTCAACACCGTCAAACTTGCGGAAGCCTGATATAATCCCATCCGACACGGAATTGAACAGTCCCAGCGGGCTTCCGATTGCCACGACCTTCTGTCCCCTGACAAGCCCCTGAGTCCCCCTGTACACCGGAAGCGGATTGAGTGTGCGGTCTATCCTTATCACGGCGAGGTCAAGCACATGGTTGTACTTGATTATCTCCTTTGTCTGATAACCAGTCTCGTCATCCTCGATTCTGACAGTATAATAGCTGCCCCCGCTCGCAACGTGCTGGTTCGTCAGGATATACCCCTTTCTGCCAACCATGATACCGGAGCCGGAACCCATAATCTCCCCTTTTTTGTCATGTATGGTAATCATCACGACGGACGATGCAAGCTGCGCGAGCTGCTCAAAGCTCATTTCTGTCCGCACATCATTCCTTATGACCGGGCGGGCGGGCGCAGCATGGCGCGGCACCGAGACACGCACTGGCTGTTCCGGCGCCCTTTCCGGCTGACCGGGCACCGCGGCCGGCTGCGGCTGTGCTTTCCGCCTGTCATGGCGCTGGGGGATTACCACCCTGATATTTCCACTGTTCTGACCGGTTCCGATGCTGTCAGTTCCTGCTGCCGCGCCATGCGGCAAATCCCCTGGCTCAGCCACCGGCTGTGATGCTGTCCGGCTTTCCTCCGGTGAAAAATCAGGCACCTCGACATCCGCGAAGCTCCCGAGCACAAATTCCGTGGACAGTCCGTTCAGCGGCTGGCTCAGCACAATATCCGACCTGCTTTGCAGCAGCAGGACATCTACACCGACAAGCGTGAGCATGTAGCAAAATAAAAATTCCTGCTCCTTTGCCACGTTATGCACAGCCAGCTTGATATTCTCCTCACCATCCCCCTGTGCGCATACCCTGTGCGCCGTCAGCTCCTGTATCACCACATCGAACCAGTACAGCAGCTTTACCACAAAGTTCCTTTCTATCGTCTCTGACATGCCGGGCTTTATCTGCCTGTATTTATCCGTTATCTCTGACACTGCCCTGCCAAGCAGTCCGGACAATTCCGCATCATCTCCCGAAGCCCTTGTATGCATACGGCCTTTCTGGCAGTCTGTCCAGTTGCGGTAGCAGCCCGAATAGTATTCCACATCCTGCGCGGCGGGGGCTGCCGGGAGCGCACGTATCCTGTTGTACAGTACGCTTCCTGCGCGCATATTTTGCAGCATAATGCCATCTAACCGCAGGATATCGTCCCTGCCTGCGCCAAGCGCCCTCGCAAAGCAGACCTGTCTGCGGTCTGCACCGGAATTGTTTTTTACCCTTGCAAAATCTTCAACTGAGTGAATGTCTGCCACATAATACATATATCTGTTTATTTTGTGTTCCATTATCGTTATCCCCTGCGCTTCCCCTGAACCGTGTTTAATTAAAACTTAATAATTTTACTATAACACATATCCCAGCCTTTATCTACCATTTTACCAAAATGTGTGGTATAGTAGTAAGGAATTGTAAATAAATAGCCAAGCAAGATGGTAAAGTTATTTGTTTATAGTTCCTAACAGTTTTTGAACAATCGGGAGCTACTAAAAATGAACAATTCATTACTTTATTACAGCGTCGGTGCGCTTTTATACTGTCCTGCCAACCAGAAAAACATTGCGACATCCATCGCCAGCCAGCGGTTCGGCACGAAATATTCACTTGCATTGTGTCTTGAGGATACCATACGTGACGACTGCGTAGCCGAGGCGGAACACATACTGACAGATTCCCTGCACAGGCTGGATGCCCTTGCACGGGAAGGGGAATTCTACATGCCTAAGATTTTTGTGCGCGTGCGCAATGCCCGGCAGATTGACAGGCTCCAAAAAGGCTTTGGAACAGCAGCAAAGCTTGTCATGGGTTATATCCTTCCTAAATTTTCACCGGAGAACGCGGACGACTATATCACAGAGATTGTCAGGGCAAACAAAGCTTCCGCGCAGCCGGTCTATACCATGCCGATTTTCGAAAGTCCCAGCATGATTGACCTGCGCAGCAGATATGACATTTTATATGCGCTGAAAGAAAAACTGAACCAGATAGAGGACAAGGTACTCAATATACGCGTCGGCGGAAACGACCTGTGCCACGCATTCGGATTCCGCAGGCACGATAATGAATCCATACACCAGATCCGGCCGGTTGCCAATATTTTCTCTGACATCATCACAGTGTACGGCATGGATTACGTCGTCTCCGGTCCGGTGTGGGAATACTATAACAGCATCAACTGGAAAAAAGGTCTGTATCACGAAATTGATGATGACAGACTCTGCGGATTTATCGGAAAAACTGTTATCTATCCCAGCCAGATTGACATTGTAAACGATGCCTACAGGGTGTCAAAAAAAGACTACCAGGATGCCGCCGCAGTGCTGAACTGGGACAAAGCTTCCCATTCGCTCGTCTCCGGAAGCGCCAGCCGGGAGCGCATGAACGAATACAAGACGCACGCCAACTGGGCGCTGCGCACCCTGCTTATGGCAGAATACTTCGGCATTAAAAATTATTAACCAATAATCTGTGGCAGCTCAATATAGGAAACGGTTTTTTCTGTCCTGTCCATTGTCCAGTCAATGTCGCAGCCAAACATTTTATTGAGGGCAATATTGGGGATGTTTACCCCTGCTGCCAGACAGCCCATCTGCAGCCCGCCGGACATTCTGGTGTTTATCTCCAGAAGATACGGTATGCCGTCTTTCATCTTAAACTGAATATTACACGGATACCGGAGCGGGACATGGTTCATGACAGCATCCGTCATCTCCAGAATGTCCTGATTGTACTCCACCCGCTCATGCCTTGCCGCGCCCTTGTTTCTTGGTATTGCAATCAGCCCTTTTCCCGTCCACAGGCAGTCCACACTGATTTCATTTCCGGGAAGATATGGCATGACCATCATATCGTCAAACTCTGCCACGCTTCCCAGTGTCTCTGTCAGCATTTCATAGGTAATTCCACTTCCCTGGTAAATCTTAAGCTGATTCATGCGGTCAGCATCTTCTGTAATTTTCCGAAAACTCATGCCGCCTTCATCCCTGACAAACTTGATGCAGACCTGCCCATACGCCGCCTTGAGCTGCTGGTATGCCTGTTCAAACTGGCTGGCACGGTTGACAACATAAAAATCCGGAATATTCAGCCCCTCGCAGTCCTTAAGATAACTGTACGTTTCCGCCTTGTCATTCAATAATTTTATAACCGCGTAATCGTCCACCATGACCTTTACGCCCGCCTTTTCAAAACGCGCAGCATAACGGCTGATATCTGTCATATTGCGGCGTGGGACAAATGCATCTATGCCATGCCGCTCGCAGAATTCCAGGCAAAAATCAATATACGCCTCACCGTCAAGGTCCGGCTCCTCATACCACTCATCGCACACCTTTTGAATGACAGATTCCCGCTGCCTGTTGCTTCCAACCACATAAATCTGCCGGACGGCATCCTCCTTCATCAGTTCAATTAACCGATAGGAAGTGCTGAACCAGTGGTTAAACCATACTTTTATCATTTTCGTCCCCTTTCACGCCTCGGCAAGCTTTCGGATAATGCCGCAGCATTTGTAATGTTTCAGCGGATAATATTCGACTGGCACATCTTTTTCCTCGGCAAGCCTTATGACATGCCCCAGCTCATGGCTGTTTTTATAGTTCTCATCAATCAGTACTTTCCATGGGACACGCCGCAGCAGCACTCTTGTCGTCTCGCCGATTCCCGGTTTTATCAGGTTGATGTCATCCACATCGAATATTCTGGCTAGCTCCCTGACCTCATCGACGCCAAGTCCATCGATTTTCTTTTCGCCAGTATGTGATGTCGTTTTGCCATCAACCGAAAAGCAGCGCTCGATTGCATCAATAAATTCATAGGACAAATCCGAATCTGCAAGTTCCCCATAATATACTGCGCCGTGAAAGTCATCCGGTCCTATCATGTCGTCCCTTAGAAACGTCCTGCTGACCAGACCGGAAACCGTGCAGTTCAGGCAGGAGCTTGGTATCAGGATATCCTCATGCGTGCCGCACAGCTCTGTCACATTTGCGGGGTCTGCCACAACTGCAATGTCCGGCGAGACACCCTCATAAGCCTCGATGTCCTTTCGCAGCTCCCCTAATATTGCACCCTTTCCAATCCATCCGTCCACAAAAAGGAGCTGCTGCGGCTGATGCCGCGCAAGCAGATATTTCATAGCATTACCATCAATGCCCCGCCCTTTTATGATGGAGATGGAATAATGCAGGACATCGAGCCGGTACTTGAATTTGATATACCGTTTCACGAGGATTCCTATCGGCGTGCCCGCCCTTGCAAGGGACACCAGCACGACATCCTTTCCCTTTGCTGCCATAATCTTGTCGGAAAGTGTTCCAACTGCCAGGGCAGTCGGTTCCGCATATGTTTTCAGAGCTTCCTTGTAAACTTCCATGTATTTCTGTGTCGGGACATACTCGATTGGAAGCATCTCACTGTAATGCTTTCCCGACTGTATCAGCCGCTCCCGCTCTTTTGTCGGCTGCGGTTTCACCAGCCCTGTGATATCCTTCAGCAGCAGCGTCACATCCTCGTCCTTGTATGAACTTCTCATGCCGTTCTCTCCTTTTCCATCTGTTTTTCACGCCGTTTTGGGCATAAAGTATCTCTATTTTTAAATAAATTTTTATCACTTCCCTTATAGATTTTAACGCTTTTTTTCTTCCTATACAACATGTTTACACAGGAACTTTTGATATGTTATAATGCAGTATATAAGGAACTGTAAAGAAATAACATGACAAGCAAGACTGTTAAGTCATTCCTTTACAGTTCCTAAGATCCTTGTGCATAGGAAGGGAGAAATCATATGGCTGTCTGCTTAAACACAAAATCTGCAAGAATTCTATACAGTGACTTACTCAACAGCGAATACTTTGTTGACAAATCCGACATTAGGAACTGTCCAAAAATAACTTTTAATATTACTTGTCTTTTTCTCCGATAGCACCGCTCAAAAATCAGTTACATAGCTCGCTATGCGCCTGATTTTTGAGCGGCACTCTCGAAGAAAAATCCTACGCACTATTTAAAAGTTATTTTTTTACAGTTCCTTATCGAAAAAATAAGCAGGAGAATACGGACTAACACCAAATACGTCTGTATCACAAAACCGCGCCGTTTCGGGAAAACCTCCATACTCAACATGCTAGGCGCCTACTATTGTAAGGCGTATGATTCCAGGGATTTGTTTGACGGGCTGAAAGTCAGCCAGACACAGACGTATACCAAATACCTGAATCAGTACAATGTCATCAATCTATGCCTGAACGAAATTGCCCTTGACCAGGGCAGCTATGCGGAATATATCGCCCAGTTCAACCGCTCCATTATCAATGATGTCAAGGAAGCCTATCCCGCCCTGAGGGACATGGACTTTACAAAGGCATCGGATGCGCTGGCTGCCACGGACGACGAATTTATTTTTATGATTGACGAGTGGGACTATATTTTCAGCCATGAATTGTTTCCGGAACACCACGCTGAATTTTTGGAATTTTTCCGCAACCTGTTAAAAGACAAACCCTATGTGGCGCTCACCTACATGACCGGGGTGCTTCCCATCAAAAAATACAGTACGGGTTCCGCCCTGAATATGTTTAAGGAATACACCATGCTCAAAGACCCCTTTTTTGACGAATACTTTGGTTTTACCGAGGACGAGGTTGAAATGCTCTGCCGGAAGCAGGAAGCACTGACAATGAATGAAATCCGTGACTGGTATAACGGATATCAGACGAAAAATGGGGCGCGGCTGTATAATCCAAGGTCTGTCATATGCGCACTGGAGGACGAGACCTGCCAGAGCTACTGGACGAGAACCGGCAAGATGGACGAGGTGCTTTTTTTCCTGAAATATAATATCGGGGAGGTGCGGGATGACGTCGTGAAGATGGTAAACGACATTCCCATCAATATTGAGACTGGCAGGGAATATTCCGCCGGACAGGAGAGCATTGCCAGCAGGAAGGACATTTATTCTGCAATGGTTATCTATGGTTTTTTGTCCTATTATGATGGCGAACTAAGAATCCCCAACAAAGAACTTATGCTTGAGTTTGAAAATGCTCTGGAATACGACGATTTCGGTTACGTGGCAGAGCTGGTGCGAAATTCCAGCGAAGTGCTTGACGCCACCCTGAACAAGAGGGGCGATATCGTGACATCGTACCTCCACAACATTCATAACAGTGAGCTGCCCATCCTGAAATACAATGACGAAAACAGCCTCTCCTGTATTGTGACGCTCGCATACCTTTCTGCAAGAAATAAGTATAAGGTCGAGCGGGAAGAAAAGAGTGGAAAAGGCTTTGCGGACTTTCTCTTTTATCCGAGGCGGAAAAACCTCCCGGGGATTATTATTGAGCTGAAAGCCGACGACACGCCTGCCGCCGCAATTGCCCAAATCATGGAAAAGGAGTACGCCGAAAAATTAAGGAAAGAACATGTGGGGCATATCCTTGCTGTGGGAATCAGCCATGACACAGCCAAAAAGGAACACCTATGCCGCATTGAGGAGCTGGTATAAGGAGTTCGTATTATATCTGTATGGAACCGCGCATAAAAAAGGTGTAAAGTCCGGATGATTTCATAAACTTTTTGCGATGCGCCAGAAATGGAAGCTCATACAGCATCATTGCTGCCCACCCGGTCAGATATGCCCAAGGCAGATTCCCTGTACAAACAGGATAATCAGTGTCAGGAGCAGGTTGCTCGTTCCGACCGCAGCAAGTGCAAAGTCCTGGGCTAAACTATTACGTTACTCCAGCAGCCCATGTTTTTTCAGCCTTGCCCTGATTGCGCCGTTTGTCCTGCCATGTGCCTTGGCAATCTCTGCTATTTTCATGCCGGACTGGAATTCATTTCTGAGTACATCATCTTCCTCGTTCGTCCACGAGGTGCCGGCATTTTGTTTTACATTTTTCGTTACGGGTATGTCCTCGTCGGCGGTTGTGCTGATAACTGCATCCGGATTGTCGGCGGTAAACGCCGCAATCGCATCTATAAAACGCTGTCCGTACTTCTGGAACTTATTTTCTCCGACACCTGAGACAGCAAGCATCCCTTCTTTGTCAACAGGCGCTTTCGCGCACATATCCACAAGTGTCTTATCGCTGAAAATAATATAAGGCGGCATTGCCTCCTCCTTTGCAATCTCAAGGCGCAGCTGGCGTAGCTTTTCAAACAAGTCAAAACCAGCGCTTGTGAGTACATCCGTACTGCGCGCCTTTCGTTCTCTTGCACTGGCTGTCTCCTCTTTTTCCACAAATTTTCTGATGATGACACGCGCATTCCCATCCCTGAGCCGCGTGATATCGCCTATCTTGAGGACACTGTATTCATCAGCAGTCTGAATAACGTACCCCTCCATCAGCATCTCATTTATCAGCATCCGGAGCTCTTTCTCCTTTTTGTCGGACAGTACGCCGTAGGACTTGTAGGACGATGCGCCGATTTCCTTTAACCTGGCGCGGTTTGCCCCCAGCAGCATTCCCATCACGATATTCTGCCCATACCTTCCTTTCGTCTCCGCGATGCAGTTAATGACCCACTTTGCCTCCGCGGTCATGTCCTCCTGTGTGTATTCACGGTGGCAGTTGCCACAGTTCTTGCAGGGCACGCCTGTCTTTTCCCCGAAATATTCAAGAATATAGTTTCGCAGGCAGGAAGTAATTCTGCAATAACCCTCCATCGACTGGAGCCTTTGGGCATCCCTCTGCTTTATGAGTTCTATGTCCTCCACACCGACACCCTCAAACACTTTCCTTTCCAGCAGAAATTTGTTTGTCCGGATATCCTGCGGCGAAAACAGCAGAATGCACTGTGCATCCTCTCCGTCGCGCCCTGCCCGTCCCGCCTCCTGATAATAATTTTCCATGCTCTGCGGCATGTTATAGTGAATCACGAACCGGACATTGGACTTGTCGATTCCCATGCCAAACGCGTTGGTGGCGACAATGACGGGTGTCCTGTCATAGATAAAGTCCTCCTGGTTCTTCTTCCGCACTGTGTTGTCAAGCCCGGCGTGGTAGCTCGTCACCGCAACACCGTTCTGGGACAACAGTTCACACACGGCATCCACGTTTTTTCTTGTTGCACAGTACACGACGCCGCTCTCGTTCGGATGCCTGTCTATGTAGTCGAGTATGAATTTATCTTTGTTTTTTCCGGAAATCTGTTCCACGCGGTAATACAGGTTTTCGCGGTCAAATCCTGTCACGACAATACTGGGGTGGTTTAGCTGCAAAATGCACTCGATATCTGCCTTTACCTCCCTTGTCGCTGTCGCCGTAAACGCGCTGATTACCGGTCTTTGGGGCAGCTGTCCGATAAAGTCGACAATTTTCAGGTAACTCGGCCTGAAATCCTGTCCCCACTGCGAAATACAGTGCGCCTCATCAACCGTGACCATGGAAATCTCCGCATTCCGGGCAAACTGTATAAAACCGGCGCTTTCAAGCCGCTCCGGCGCAACATAAATAATCTTATAGGTTCCATTCATTGCAAGCCCGAGCGCTTTGGCTATCTGCGTTTCCGTCAGGGAGGAATTGATGAATGCCGCATGAATCCCGGCCTCGTTTAGTGCCTTGACCTGATCCTGCATCAGTGATATCAGCGGCGATATCACAAGCGTGATACCGGAAAGGAGCAATGCCGGCACCTGATAGCACAATGATTTTCCGGCGCCTGTCGGCATGATTGCCAGCGCGTCCTTTCCGTCTAATATGGATTGAATAATTTCTTCCTGCCCGTCTCGAAAAGAATCATATCCAAAATATGTCTTCAGTATCTCTGATGCATTCATGCGTTTACTCCCTTTTTCTAAGTCTATTTTTGAGGTTCTTCCGATAGATACCCTATATTCCTAATCCATTCTTCTCCGGAAAGGATAACAACATCTTTATCTTTGGAATAGGCATCAAAAATGTTCATATCTGGATGTTTGTATACTCTGCCTTTATCATTTGTTATCAGCCAGTATTCTCCGCCGGATGCCTTGGCTATCGCAACCAGCTCACATTCCCCCATATCCTTCTTTTTAAAATTCTCTTTCTTTATATCCTCGCGGGTTAAAATCCCTTTTTCAATCAGCTTTTGTAAATCTTTACACAACTTTGCCACACCATATATATTTGAATCAATATCATGGAGAAATACATTTGTATCTACTAAATAATACATCTAGACAACACCAATTCCGTTCCGCAGCTTAATTGACTCGGCTGTGGCTTTACCGATTTTGCCCCTGCTCACCAATATATCTATCCTTTTTTCCAATTCCAAATACGGCGTCAAAATCCGCTGATATTCTTCTCTCTCTTCGATATCCTCTTTAAACAATAATATCTTATACTTTTCTGCGTAATCTCCTTTTTCCAAAAGAGTAAAAAGGTTGCCAGGAAAATCCTGGATACAAAAGAATTCCCTGGCATTTTTTACCGCTTCAAAAACATTACCTGTCAAGAAAGCACCTCATTTCTAATCTACTTCCAATAATACCTCATTCACAAATGATAAATCATCAATGTAATCCTGCAATTTTGCTTTTACATTTAACGACTTCTCATTGTCAGATCCTCTGTTCATTGACACTGCCAGTAAATCACCATCCTTAACGGATTTATCCGTAAAATACTCCGGTTTACAGTGCAGTACACCGCAAATTAAGGAAAAATCAAATTCATCAATGTCAGATAATCCGATTCGGTTCTGAATGATGGCATCCACATCATCTTTTTCCAAGAAGGCCCTACTTGCCACATCATCCGCAGTCAAGCCCAAAAGATTCATTCTATCCTGCATGTCGTTTCCGATATATAGCATATTTCATACCTCCTTTTCCGCACATGATTGAACTGTCAAACATTAACATTGTACACCATCTCCGACATTTTGTCACCATATTTCCTATTTTTATTATATCATAGAATGAAAAAAATGATACCTTTTTGACATATTCAAGCTACCTTTTTTCTGTTAAGAAATAACTTGTTCATTTGACGCCGTCTAAATGATGTGTTATTTGTTAACGGTTCCTTACCCAGTAGTCATAATATGCAGTCTTATCATGTCCCAGAAGTGGTTCTGCGGATTTCACATAGCCTGCTTTCTGCAATGCCTCTATCCTGTCAACTGCGTACACTGGCGCTTTGGTTGCAATCTTCGAACATGCAAACCAGTCGTGGAACGGTGTCGTTATGAGGGATAAAATATCATAAATCCACTCCGGCGTTTCACAGTCCCTTCGCAAGTCCAGCCGCAGGATTCCGCAGTCATCGCGATTGAACATTTCAATCGTACCAATCACCTTGTCCTGTTTCCTGTCAACAATGGAGAAACGCACAAAGCACCGGTTCTCGTGGTATTCAATCAGCCAATATTTTATCGTGTTTTCCATATCCTCCATGTTCCGGCAGTAAAAGTTGCTGCCATGGCAGTTGTCGCTGTTGAAAAAAGGCAACGCAAACTTGTCGCCATAGACTTCCAGCAAATCCTGCGCATCCTCTGATTCAATCAGTCGTATAAACAGATTCTCATTTTCAAGCTGCGGGCATTTTTCATAAATATCCATTGTCATCCTCCTTGTATTGTTTCCTTGTCGCATCACATACCGCCACAATGCGGTCAATCACGTTCTGCGGTTCCAGTATTGTAACATTGTTTCCAAAAGACAGGACGACGCCGAACCAGAAAAACTCGTTTTCAGGCGCGGTAAACTGATACAAGAAACTGCCGTCCGCGTACTCCTCCCTGACCTCACCGTTCAGATACTCCCTGCACTTGGACTTTATCCCTGCATTGCCGCGCAGGGTCACAGTCACCACGTTCCGTTCATCCGAAATGACAATCTCCCTATGCGCATGATTGATAGTGTTTTCCTGTTCAAGCACCTCAAGCTGCTCCATGCGAACCAGCTTGAACATGCAATAGTCCTGATGTTTGGCATAAAAAGCTGTCAGATACCAGTTATACCACTTGAACTCGAGCCGCACCGGCTCTGCCTCAATCTGCCTGACTTCGTTTTCATTGTTGGTGTACCGGAACGCAACCTTCTTCTGCTGCCGTATCGCACGTTCCAGTATTGCGATATACACATTGATTTCCTGTTTTTCGTTTGCCACGCTGAAATCGAGCCGAACAGGAATGTCTGTCTTGTCATAAAAGGGAAATACCTTGTCCATTGTATGCGCGACACCTTTGCTGGCGTAGGTACTCAGCAATGCGTACAGCGCCATCATGATATGTCCGTAATCCTGACGGTTCATGATTGCCTTGTCAATGACATATGTGTCAAGAATGCTGTAACCGCCGTCAGCCCCCTGCGTTGACTGAATCGGAATTCCTGCCTGCCCCAGCGTTTCCATGTCCCGCACGATAGTCCTTGCCGACACTTCAAATTCCTCTGCCAGCTTCTGCGCGGAGGTTTTCCCATGGCGCAGCAAATAGTTCATGATGGCAACCAGACGGTCTATTTTCACAATTTTCTCCTCTCTTTGGAAACAAAACGGAAATGAAATTACTTCCGATAAACGATCCTATCATAGGAACTATGACAGCATTATGTCATAATTCTTATTTATTTTATCCTCTGCCAAGAAACTGTTAAGAACCGAAACAATGTCAGCTGTCGTACTTTGGTTCCGCTGTATACTTCCCCCCTTGATGCCATGTAATCTCAAGCGGCTGCAAATCATACGCCGCAAGCTGATACCCCTGCGGGGTCAGCGATATGGTAAATTGTGCGATTCCGCCCTTCACGCAGCTCTTCTCGGGCTGGGCGCTGATATAATTTCCAATGGAATAGTAGACAAGCATCCGGTGCCCATTGCTGCCTGTGCAAAGCTCAAAGGGCTGCACTGAGTGCGGATGGGTACCGACAACAATGTCTACCTCACTGTCCAGAAATATCTGTGTCCACTTCTGCTGGAATGCATCCGGTTCGTCCGCATATTCCGTGCCCCAGTGGACAAACACAATCACAAAATCCGCCACGGATTTCGCTTCCACGATATCGCCCTGTATCTTTTCCTCGTCAGCAAGCAGATGCACCATATTGGGACTGTCATCCGGCAGCGGGATTCCGTTTGTGCCATACGTGTAGTTGAACAGCGCAAAGCTGACGCCGTTTCTCCTGATTACCTCATACGTTTTCTCGTCTCTCTCCTCCGTGGTCTGAATGCCAAGACACCGCACATGATTTTTTTCAAAAAAATTTTTGGTGAAGTTGACTCCGACAGCTCCCCTGTCAAGTGCATGGTTGGTTGCACATGTGACTACATGAAATCCGGCATCCACGACTGCCTGTCCGATATTGACTGGCGTTCCAAAACGCGGATAATCAGAAAACTGCTCCGGACTGTCGGTCAGCGGGGTCTCCTGATTGATGACAGCGACATCACTGTCCGAGATAATATCCTGCACATTTTCAAACAAAAATGTAAATGCCGCGTCATGCTGCAGACCATAGCGGTAAACCGGCTCATGCGCCAGAATATCACCAAACACGGCAAACGAAATTTCTGTGTCCTCCCTTGTAAAACCCCACGAATCCCATACCCAGCTGCTCATCTCGTGGCTGGGTGCCTCGAACCAGAGTCGGGTGTCCGGCGCTTCCTTTCCGTTGGAAACAATATCCATGACATCCTGCCCGATGTAGGAGGACATCCACTTTGGCTGGACGGTATCGGATGCATACTCGTACACAAAAAGGTGCTGAGACCAGCCATTGTCGTTTTTCTCAACCCAGAATGGCTTGTGTGCGCCGTACTGCCCTTTTCGCCAGCACAAAAGTACAAGTTCATCCATATGGTCATTGTCCACATCACAGGAAAGCGCCTTTTGTACCATCACGTTTTCAGGCGAGTTCCAGATGACATCTGTGTCATTTTTCACCGAGACTTTCCTGTTTTTCAAAACCGTCTCATATACGCCTGTCTGGTCACAAAACGAGCAGTCATCCCACGAAACCCAACTGGGCAGAAACGGGCAGAAACAAAAGTACAGGCACAGAAACAATAACACAATAGCGCCGGCTGAAGCCAGCGCCATCGATTTCACCGTTTTTCTGTTCAGGTATTTATTCCCACTCATATCGGTATCGGTAACTCTCTGTCCATTCGGGTTTCTCAACTGGTTTCTCCTGACTATAGTTTCCGTCGTCATCCGACTGGAATCCCATCATCTGACGCCATCTGGTGTCTGTCAGACGGTCAGACATCGGGTGTTCAAACTGATAAAAGGAATATACGCTTCCCTTTGCAGCCTTTATTTTTCCGTCAACCCGCACTGCGACATAAATTTCGGATGGGTTTCCTGTGGCAGCCTCAAGCACAGTCCCCGCATCGGGATTTGTCGCTATATCTGCCACAATCGCGGCGGGATACTCCGGCGTGCTGACATACTCCTCGTCGCTTGCATCCTTTGCGACCTCATACCAGAAATGCTCGATACTGCCGCCGTAGCTTCTGATAAACTCAAATTCCTCGTCCGTCGGCAGCTCCTCCTGCAATTCCTTGGTGGAAATATTGAAAAGCTGCGCGGCAATTTGTGACAGCATTGTCAGTTTTTCTTCATCCTCTGGTGTCAGCATTCCATACTTTTTCAATCCCTCTGCCGTCTGGTCGGCAAGTGCCATGAAACGCGCATACACTACCGGTTCCGGCTCCACGTATCCCCTGTCATCAGGAATCTCGTCAAGACCGCCGCCCATCTCCGCGATAACCTGTTTTGCGTACAGTATCGTGTCGTGCTTCAATTCCGTGTAGCTGCCGGCAAAGCACTCCAGATCCTTTTTCACCCACTCTTCATTCTGCATGAACATGGGGTAGCCCTCGCCTTTCACCTCAAGCAGGGGACGGAGCGTGTTCAGCCAGCCGGCATAGAGACTTGCAGACCACAATGCCGGATTGTCCTGTGCCAGTCCGCTCCTTAGCTTCTCCATGTTTTCCGGATACCCTGCAAAGTCTGTCGCCCCCTTGTCTTCCAATATGCGGTATGCCATGTCGCTGCCAAGGGCTGCCGGCACATCCAACGCATCCGGAAGCATCCGTTTATCTCCGGCGCTGTTTTTGCCCACAGCCTGAAAAATCAGGTTCTGCATCACAGCCGCGTCAATTGTAAAGCGCTGTCCCATAAAGCGGAAGCCCGATATTATATTATCCTCTCCCTCCCGGATTGGTACGGAATTAATCTGCGGCGCCGGAAGCTTTGCTGTCATGTCATGGAATGTCCGGAATGCCTCCTCGTTTCCGGCAAGACTGCTGACGGAAATATCCTCACCATATGCCGCGCGGATAACCGGCGCATACTCACACACGCCAAGGTCGTCACTTGCCCCGCTGAAAAATGATGTCACCGCATAGACACCCTCCCAGATGCGGTACGCCTCCGCATCTTCAGCAAGCGCCTTTGTTATCAGGAGCGCGCTCCTGTCCATGTCCTCCTCTTTTTGCGTGAAGTGAATCCTTCCATACCACATCATCGCCTTAAAATATCGTTCCAGCTTCTCGTCGCCCTCATAATACCCACGCGGAATATACTGGGAGTAGTCTTCAAATTCCATTGATATTCGGGATTGGGCAATGCCCTCCGCCTTGTTGACATTTTCCAGCTCATAGGACACGATATCCGCCACGTCGGGGGCAACTGCCGTGCTGTCATCCAGCAGCTTTCTGCCCACTGTGAAAAAAGCGACATTGCGCTTCGCCGCGCTCTCCCACTCGCTGCCTTTGAGCTGCTCATACTGGGCAATGCTGTCATCGAGCATTCTGGTGCTTAACTCCAGAATGCTTCCTGACAGATAATCTTTCTCTATCGTCTTTAACAGAAACGCAAAGTATAGGTGGTAGGTATGCATCAGGGAATCCACTGTTATAAAATTGGGAATCATCTCATACCGGTTATTCTCATATACTTCGAAAAATTCAGAGCCCGCTGTCCCGCACACGACAAAGCCGTTTCTGGTAAATTTGTCTGCTATCTCACCGCCCTGCTGCAGCGCGTATATCTGCCACAAATTATCCACATTGCCCAGCCCCGGTTCCAGCGTGTACGGCTCCACACAAGGGGTTATATCCGGTATCTCACTCTTTGCCGCCGTTTGAATCAGAATCGGACGCTCCCCGGCATACAGACTGCTTTCATATGTTGTCGTGTCTGCCGATACGTCCGTCTGTGCGGTTGATGCGTCCTCCGCGGACTGCTCCTGCGTCGTTTCGACTGCGGCACCTGTTTCTGGAGTTTCCGGCGTACTCTGTGTGGCACACCCGCCCAGCATACTAACCGCCAATATCAATGCTGCCATTTGTTTTCTCTCTTTCCTCATATCCATCATCCAATTTTTCCTTCCATTCGACATTCTGTTTCTGTTCAGTCAACACCTTCAAAAATTTCCCCAAGCGTCATTTTGATATGCGGAATATCATAAATCGCACCATTTATTTTTCCCTTTTTTCGCCGCTCTGTTTCTGCCAGTCCCATCTTACCACATCCCTTCCAAAAAGTTCCATTTCTATCAATAAATTATGGCTCAAACATATTATATCATATACTTAGGAACTGTCCAATCGAGTAGGGAAGATTTATCTTCCCTACTCGCGCGCCGGGCGTCCGTCAGCTTGCTGACATATTACATTTGGACGCCCGTGTGCATAAAAAAGGGAAATTTGCTTTCCCTTTTTCATTCCATATCCTCAAGTCTTCCATGTTTCTCATAATTTGTCACGCGTGTGATTCGGTTGTTGTCATCGACAAAGAGCACTGTCGGTTTATGTTCCTTTGCTTCCGCGGCGTCCAGCTGCGCATACGCCATGATGATAATTTTATCCCCGACGGAAACACAGCGCGCCGCCGCCCCGTTCAGGCAAATCATGCCGCTGCCGCGCTCGCCCGCAATGGTGTATGTCTCAAATCTGCTTCCGTTGTCCACATCCACAATCTGTACTTTTTCGTACTCGTAAATCCCTGATTTTTCCAGCAGCTCCTCGTCCACCGTGATGCTGCCGACGTAGTTCAGCTCTGCCTGCACTACAGTAGCACGGTGTATTTTGCTCTTTAATAATTGTATCTGCATGTTAACGCTCCTTTCCCATCCCGCATTTTCGGACACCTATATACCATAATCCTAAATAATCCGCAAAATTTATTCCCAGATAAAATTATCAATCAGTCTCGTGCTTCCGATGTAGACTGCAATCGCCACAAGCATCGGCTTCTGTACTGTCTGAATCTGCTGCATGGTGCGTCCGTCGACTGCCTTTACATAGTCGATTTTTGCAAGCGGCTCCGAGGCAATTCGTTCTTTCATGGCATCCACTATCTTCTCTGTACTCGTCTCGCCCTTTTCCACCAGCTCTTTTCCCAGAAAAATACTTTTACTCAGAATCAGCGCCGCCCTGCGCTCATCCGCTGACAAATAGGTGTTTCTGGAGCTTTTTGCAAGCCCATCGTCCTCGCGTATGATGGGACATCCTACAATCTCAATGTCCATGTTGAGGTCGTCTGCCATGTGGCGGATAACCGCAAGCTGCTGTGCGTCTTTCTGTCCAAAATAAGCCCTGTCCGGGGCGACAATGTGAAACAGCTTGCAGACTACGGTGCACACCCCCCGGAAATGTACGGGACGGCTCAATCCGCAAAGCTCCTGCGTCAGCACGTCCATATCCACATAGGAGCTGAATCCTTCATGGTACATTTCCTCCGGCTCCGGATGGAAAATCAAATCTGCGCCGAGCCTGGCACAGAGGGCGCTGTCCTTCTCCAAATCCCGCGGATAGCTCGCCAAATCCTCTGTCGGTCCAAACTGCATCGGGTTGACAAAAATGCTCACAACAACCCTGTCATTGTTCATTCTTGCAGCCTGTATCAGACTTGCATGCCCCTCGTGGAGATATCCCATCGTGGGCACAAACCCCACTGTCAGCCCAGACCGTTTCCACTCTTTTACCTGATTTCTCACTGCGTAGACTGTCGATTCTATTTTCATATGAATAACTATGCTCCTTTCTCAGCGTGAAACTTAGTACTTCTCCGCGAAGCAGCCTCTGCTGCGAGTGGCTAGAAGTACTTTTCACGCTATACTCCATTTTATTTGATATATTCCTGATTCAGTGTTTCCATCACGCCCTCGTCGATCCTGTATGTATGCTCCGCGGCAGGAAAGACACCGCTTTTCACCTCTGAAATATAGTCCGCAAACGCCTTTTTCATAAAGCTCCCGGTATCTGCAAACGTCTTGACAAACTTGGGTCTGATGTCCTCGAACATCCCAAGCATATCCTGATAAACAAGCACCTGTCCGTCACATGCCGCCCCTGCACCGATGCCGATTGTGGGGATGGATAGCGTCCTGGTAATCAGTTCCGCAAGCGGCGCCGGAATTCCCTCAAGCACCACCATGGACGCGCCTGCCCGCTCGACTGCCTTTGCGTCCTCCACAATCTGCCTTGCCGCATCCGTGGTCTTTCCCTGCACCTTGAACCCGCCAAACGCATTGATGGACTGTGGCGTCAGTCCCAGGTGCGCACAGACAGGTATCGAGGCTTTCACAATCGCCTCAATCTGCGGGCAGACGGATGCACCGCCCTCAAGCTTCACCATGTTGGCGCGCCCCTCCTTCATCAGCCTGCCCGCGTTGCGCACGGCATCCTCCACGGAAACCTGATACGACATAAATGGCATATCACAGACAATCAGGGCATTTTTCGCCCCCCTTGCCACTGCTGCCGAATGGTGTATCATATCCTCCATGGTGACAGACAGGGTGTCCTCATAGCCCAGAATGGTCATACCAAGCGAATCGCCAATCAAAAGCGTGTTGATGCCTGCCTCGTCCATCAGCCTTGCCATGGAATAGTCATAGCAGGTCAGCATCGTAATCCTGTCACCGTTTTGTTTCTGCTCCTGTACGGTTGCAACTGTGTTCTTTCCCATCATCATACATCCTCCTTGTCTTTCAATTCCTCACCCATGACCTGGTAATCCCTCTCCGGATTCTTTTTCTTTGCCAGCGCCAGTGCCTTGCCGGAAAGGAGACGGTAAATTTCCCTGTTCTTTGCCGTCAGCGTTTCCAGATGCGTGCAGACCGTCTGCACGTCACCCCGCTCAACCGGGCCTGTCAATACTTCCTCCGGCATATGGTTTTCGAGATGCGCCACGTTGCGCTGCATAAACGGCACAAGCGCATCCAGCGCTTCCTTCCTTGAAAAACCGCAGTTTTGCAGCTCCTCCGCCGCCGTCTGGGCAAGCCCCAGCACCAGATTGCTCGCCATCACTGCCGCCGCGTGATATCTTGCCTTATCCTGCGGGCGCAGATAAATCACCTGGTTGCCGCATGCGCGAAATATGGCATCTATCTCGTCTGCCTGTCTCTGAGCACGGCCTTTTGCGCCGTTTTCTATTGTAAATAATGTCTTGGATAGCTCCTTGTACGAATCGAGCCTGCTGCTCACTGCAAGAAGCGGGTGGATAGAGTAGCCCCTGCACCGGTAGCGCGGCGCGGAACTGTCCGAAAAGATTTCTGATGATAAAACACCACTGCAATGACAGACAATTCTGTCATAAATATTTGCAGCCTTTAACTGCTCCCAGACCTGCCCTATGACATCATCGGGGGTTGTTATGAATATCACTTTACTATCCCGTATCAGGTCATCAATTGTCGCATAAAAACCTGTACCGGTAAAGTCTGCCGCCTCGTGGGCGGACTTTGGATTTCTGCTGTAATACCCGGACACTCGGATACTGTGCCCGGTAAAATATCTGCCGAGGGAAAAACCGACTTTTCCCGCACCAATAAATCCCACTGCCATACACATCCCTCCTTATCTCATGCCGCATAAAATGCATTCATTATAAGGGATAATAAAGTCTCATTCTACCCGCTGGTAAATATAAGCTTTGCTGCCGTGTATGATGTTTTCATCAATTTTTTGTAATCAATCAGGTATAGCTTCATACTGGAAAATCTTTTTCGTTCGAATACCATCCGTGTCTAAATATAGCACATAAATATACATCCTACAACCATTTTATCTACAAAATTAAAATTTTAAGAACTGTAGCGATAGGTTTTCTCAAATATCTGTTTTTTGACGATATACACATCGGTCTTATCCTCCGGGGAATAACAGATATAATCCCCCACATCGCCGTACATATACTTCTCGTAATTCCACCTGGAAAAAACCTTTGCCGGAATTTCGAGCTGTTTTGCATATATGTATGACTCCTCCCTGCGCACGCACTGTCTCGCATACGGCAGAAGCTCATATTTTTTGGACAATGCCGTGTCCACCACGGACGGCGCATAGTCAAATTCCTGGTAAAAGGGCGCGTCCTTTGGCAGATATTTCTGCTCAAACTTATCGCGCTGAATCGGATAGACCTCGCCCATAAGCCCTATCATCACATAGATATCCTCCGATGCCGTCACCGCCACATCCCCCTCGTAAGTACGAATCTTACACTCTGTCCATGGTTCCAGAAAATCCAGTGTTTTCGCGTAGCCATACACGCCGGGAAGCTTCCTGTACAGTGCAAACGTTTCCGGATTTCTGACACCCTCACTGGCAACGATTACCTCACAGCTGTCGTAGTATGCTTCCGCCCTGGAAAAAATATAGGTATCAATTCCCATACTCGCATACTTTTCGTTATACTTTCCCATGCTGATAAATCCGCCCGCCTTGTCCAGATGGCCGCCGCCGCTTCCGATATCCTTCACAAGAAACCCTGCCATATCGTTTGCAGCCACCTCCGGGCTGCAGCTTCTCACCGACAGCTTATATCCCTCCGGCAGTTCATTAAAAATAATGCACACATCAATGCTGTCAACCTGCAGCACGAAGTCACCGACCAGTCCGAGGATATTGGGGTCGCATGGTTTTGCCTTGATGATTGAAAGCCGCTTCTTTTCATTATAATTGTACCGCAGCATCGCCATGCCCGCCGTCTCAAACTCCTCAAGCGTAAAATTCGCGTGGGTCACACGGTTTAAAAGCTGCTCGTCAATCCGCAAAAAATCAAGCATGTCGCGCTCAAGCGGATGCCTTACCTCGGAAAGCTCGTTGCTGTCCATAAAAAGTCCATAATATAGCGCTGTGGAAACCGCGATGTCCCTGTTGACATCATATCCCTCCGCCTTTAAAAGGTCATAACAGATGGTGGAGCAGCTCACGATGTTGCTGCGAATCTCGCACATCTCATCGGACTCGCGCCCCGTATTATGATGGTCTATCATCGCGACACTGGAGGCATCCAGATGCTGGACATTTCCTTCCCCATACTGGCAGTCCACGGTCAGCAGCAGCTCCGGAGTCCCGACAGGCACATCCAGCTCATTGAGATACTCCGCCGGAATATGAAGCCTGTCAATCAGCATACAGATATTACTCTTTGTAATCCTGGAAAACCCGCCATAAACCAGGCGCACCTTCTTCCCCTGTGACTGAAAATATTTGTAGAGCGCATACCCTGACCCGACTGCATCCGCATCCGGGTTGTCATGCATCTGAATCACGATTTCATCATATTTTGACAAATTTTTTAATCTCATTGAAATCTCCATTCTTTCTTTTTCTGTTTTTTATACACCATATTGGAATACCCGCCTTCATCCCACATTCATCTTGAAAGCGCTGAACGGTCTGTCAGCCGTGCGAGCGCATCCACGTCGACGGTCACTGCGGGTCTGATTCCAAAGCCTTCCACGCCCACTGTCTGGACAGTCACCATCTCCCCTGTGACACCGTTCGACACGATATGGCACTGGCTGACACTACCGTCCACCGGCTCACGCAGCCACCAGAAATAATTGTCCGTCCCCAAATCAAGCGAATACGCACCGTACCAATGCGTTTCATCCTCACGGACTGCCGCCTCGGTCGGCTTCGCCAGAATGCTGACATCCGCCTCACGCAGCCATTCCAGTTCTTCCATATCCAGCAGAAAAACCTTGTCATCTGTCACCTGTGCGCTGTCTTTGGAAAGCACATTTCCCTTGCTTCTTACCTGTGTCGTGACGATGGCGTCCTGCTCCTCCTGCGTAAACCCACACAGAAATCCTGCCTCATGCTCGTATCCGTTCTTCATATCGGACATCACCTTTCCTGACGGCACAGCGCCCTCATAGCTTACAACCTGTTCATCAGAATTAAGCCATGTGCGGATGCAGGAGCTGTCCCATGTATTATTGCCGCGCACCTTCGCCTCGACAGCCTTGTCCGCAAAATCATCATCTGTGTACTTCCAGTAATCCACACCCGCATCCCTGTTAAAACGTTCGCTCTGCGCCGCATCATACGCCTTCATCGTGACAATCTGCTCCGTGATGAGGACAGCCTGCGATTCATCCTCCGAGAGATGAATCACCTGCCAGCTGACAGGTTCCCCATTATACGTCCCGAGCGTCACCGCACTCCCGAGCTGTATCACAATCCGTTCCTCTGCATCCTCCTGCATGTCATGCATTCCATTTATGTAATAGATCACTGCCGCCACAAACACCACAAAAATACAGATAGCGGCGATGGGAAGCCTTCCTTGGAACCGCCTTTTTTTCTGCGTGTTCTTTTTCACCGGAGCCGCCGGCGCATCTGCACTGCCCATATCCAATCTCCGCGTGATGTTTTTCTCCGGCTCTCCCTGCATATCATTTACGCACTTGAGGATTTTCCGGATGCCTTCCTCCGGGTTCTGGTTCACCCACTGGTTGGTCAGCAGAAAGTACTCCATCGACTTTGTGAGTTCCACTTCCTCAAGCTTGTACACCATAATCGGAATCCCGCTGCTTGCCGCGTGCTCCACCTCCCGCAGCACATGCGGCGAACGGTTCGCGGCGTTTGACATTAACAAGACAATGATGTCAGAGCGCTCAATCCCAAGTATCAGCTCCTCCGCATACTCCTTTCCAGACCGAATATCCCGCGGTGCAATAAAACACTGGTGCCCTCCGTTTTCCAGCAGTTCGCATATGTTCTGTGCACGCGCCGCGTCACTGGAAGAGTGCGATATAAATACATACATAATTCCTGCCTTTCTTCCGCAGACCATTACGTAATACCTATATAAACAAAATATATAGAAAATTCTGCGAAATATATAAGCAACCTTAAACAGATACTAATATTCTACAAGTTTCTGCATGTTTTGTCTATAAAATTCGTCTATGCCTGACTCAAATTAGTTTATTTTTCTTCCAGTTCCCTGTCCTGTACCAGAAATACGATATCAGGTAGTTTACCCCCCATCCCATGGGCACTGCATACCATATCATTGCAATCCCCCATATGGGTGAACACAGCTGTGCCACGGTGACGCGGATTGTGAGGTTCACGAGATTTGCAATCATATAGACCTTAATGTCGCCCGCACCTCTTAAAATGCCGTCCGTTATCGCCTTAAAGCCCAGAAACGAGAAGAAAAATCCAATAAACCGGAAATATGCCGTTCCTGTCTCAAACGCCACTGCCGACTCCCCCTGTTCAACAAAAGCCGACAAAATGGGGGCATAAAACAACTGTGACACCACAGCAATCGCAACGCCAAACGCAATGATAATGCCATACGCCGCATGATACCCCTGCCGCACGCGCTCTGCCTTCCCTGCCCCGAGATTCTGCGCCGTGAACGTGGACATTGCGTTGCCTGTGGCAATCATCGGCACGATGCAGATTGACTCAAGCCGAATTCCGGCCGAATACCCTGCAAGTGCAGACGAGCCAAACTGGTTGACTGCCGACTGCGTGAGCAGCATGCCGATGCTCACGATGGACTGCTGAACGATGGATGGAATCGCAATCTGAACCCCGGTCACAAACATATCACTGCGAAAACACGCCACCCTGCCCTCAGTCTTGTATGTGGCGAGCAGGCGCATGAGGATAACAAACGAAATCACCGCCGCGATTCCCTGCGCAATCACCGTTGCCGCCGCCGCGCCGGAAACACCAAGCCCCAGCGTCCCGACCATCCACAAGTCCAGCACGATATTGAGGATGGAGGAAAAAATCAGCAGCCAGAGCGGAATCTTCGACCTGCCGAGCGCATTGAAGTTTGCCGACAGGATATTGTACATAAACATAAACGGCAGTCCCACAAAATAAATCTGGAGATACGCGACGGCATCCTCCATAATATTGTCCGGCGTTTTCAGCATCCGCAGAACAGCCGGATTGATAAAAAAGCCCAGCACCGCCAGAATCGTGCTGAACACGGCAAACGTTATCAGGAACGTGTATGCCGAGCTTTTCATTTCCCTGTGCTTTCCCGCTCCCAGATACTGGCTTGTGAGCACAGACGCACCGATTCCTCCCCCTATCGCAATCATGATAAAAACCGTCGTAAAAGAATACGAAGCACCCACCGCCGCCAGCGCATCCTCCCCCACCAGCTTCCCCACAATAACGGAATCCGCCATATTGTAAAACTGCTGGAACAGGTTTCCGATAATCATTGGAAGCGCAAAGAAAAACAAACTTCGCGCAGGCGGCTGGGTAATCAGGTTCTCTTTTGCATTTTGTGACATTTTTTTCACTCCTTATCAGCATTATGCAGATATATATACGGCAAGGAGCCAACCGCAAAACATTTCGTGTTGGCTCCGTGTCCATATTAATAACCATGCCTTTTCCACAGCCTGCAAACTTTGAGCCGCAGGCACAAATTTGCGTGTGAAAAATTCATTTTTCACACTATTCTACTATATTTTTACAAAAAATCCAATATTCTTACGAAATATCCGCTTGTAACAGTTCCGCCTTAGGATTCCTGTTACAAACATCAAGCCATGCAAAATCGCTTCGCGATGGCTTGATGCATCAAAACCACTATATTTTTTTACGGACTTTGCAGCTAGTGCAAAGTCCTGAGCTAAATTGTTATATCCGCTTTCCAGAATCCGTGCAGGTTGCAGTACGCATATGCCGCACATGCTGTATCACCGTCTGCAAGCACAAAATGCCCCACCGGCTCATCCTGCGGCGTCAGTGTCAGAAACTGCCCGCCCTTCTTCGTCTCCAGAAAAATCCATGCGATACTGTGTTCATCTGTCATCGGATGAAATACGCTGCCGACTTTTACCGTGATATTCTGCCCGTTCTTCTCCACGACGGGAATGTGCTTCTCGCCTGCACCTTCCGCGGCCCTGCTGTCCAAAAACGTAAACTTATCGCCGAGTGCCTGTTTCAGCATCTCTTCCTTACCTGATACAAGATATAAAATTTCCTCACCATTTTTTACAAATACACTGTTCTCTTCCATTTCAATCTCCTTTCTCAATTTGCCGTGTGAAAAATTCATTTTTCACACTTTTCTGCGTCCAGCTTTAAACGCTCATATCTTCTGTCAATCTCCTGCTGCAGGCTATCCGCAACCGGTCTGTACTCTTCCCTGCACAAATGTCTGGTGCGCCCCATCATGGCAAGCCAGTCGGTGACAGGAATTTTTTTGCCTGCCGCATCCGGATCAAAGCTGAGTGTCGTTTTCCCCCGTTCTATCTCAAACAGCGGAAAATAGCAGCAGTTTACGCCCGCCTCAATGACACGCCGCTCTGTCGCCGGGTTGTCGTTCCAGTTCAGGGGGCATGCCGACAGTGCCTTGACATACGCCGTCCCCTCCGTCTTGGCATAATATGCCGCCTTTGCCGCCTTCCTGATAAAGTCCGCGGGATTGGATTCTGCCACCGTGGCGATGTAGGGAATCCCTGTCGCCGCCATGATGCGGGGCATGTCCTTATGAAAAAATGTTTTTCCGTACTGCATTTTGCCCACATGGGATGTCGCGCTTCTCGCCCCCTTTGGCGTCGAGTATGACAGCTGGTAGCCGGTATTCATATAGCCTCCGTTGTCATACTCAAAAAGAAGAATACGGTGTCCCCGCAGCGCCGTCCCGATGGCAGAGCCCATACCAATATCCATGCCGCCGTCCCCGCTCACCATCACAAAGACAATGTCTCCCGGCGGAATTTCTCCCTTTTTCTGCTTGCGGTAACAGATTTCCGCAAGCCCGCTGAGTGTCGCCGCCCCATTCTGGAATAAATTGTGAAGGTAGGGCACCTTAAAACTTGTCCGCGGATACGCTGTCGTCACAATCATGCCACAGCCTGTCTGAAACAGAAGCACCACCGGATCCTCAATTGCCCGGAGCAGCAGATTTAAGTTTACCGGAATCCCACAGCCCGGACATGCCCCATGGCCGGGCGCTATGCGCTTGGGCATTGCCGCCGTGGCATTCAGGGTACCTCCCTTGACCTGCACTTCCCCGGATGTCCCTTTCTGTACGGTTGTCGCACCGATGCCGGTCCGCTCCCTGGTAAGCGGGGCAAAGAAATTTCCCCTGTCCGCCGTTTTGTCCGCATCTCCGGCAGTGACTCCGTAATATGAAAAGTCGGGCGCCTCCGGGTCATTCAGGATGTCAAGCATTTTTTCCGCGTCCTCCGCAAAGAAGTCCAGACCGCCAAGCCCATAGACAAGGCTCTTGATTTTTGCCCTGCCGCCAAATTTCTGCATCATAGCGCGCACTTCCAGCGACAGGTTTCCGCCCCATGCGCCATAGCTGTCCTGCCTGTCCGCAACCATGATGCGCTCTGCCTTTTCGCAGGAGGCGAACAGCTCCTTTTCCGGAAACGGACGCAGCACATTCAATGTCACTGCACCCGCTGCTGTACCGTCCCTGCGCAGCTTGTCCACTCCCTCCTTCGCCGTCTCATACGAGGAGCCCAGTAACACCAGCAGCTCACTTGCATCTGTATGATGATATCCCTCTGCCATTTCGTATTTCCTGCCCGAAAGCTTTTCGTATGCCGCAAATAATTCCGGAATCCGCTCTGCCGCCTCCTTCATGGCGAGATGAAGCTGATACCGGTTGTTGATGATATCCGGTTCGTTCATATAGGAACCGACAGTAATTGGCTGATTCAAGTCCAAAAACGGATAGTCCTCCCGCTTTTCCCCGACAAACTGACGCACCGCCTCATCCTTTTCAAACCGCATACAGCGCCTTTTCTGATGACTTGTAAAAAAACCGTCGTATGCCACGACCACCGGAAGCCGCACCTCCTCGGCAAGCTTCAGCGCAATCATGTTAAAATCATAGACCTGCTGTACGGTATGGGCAAACAAAATCGGCCATCCGGCATTCAGCAGATACATAATGTCACTGTGGTCGCCTTTGATGGACAGGGGGCCGGAAACCGTCCTGCACACCACATTCATCACCATCGGATAACGTGTTCCCGACTGGACGGGAAACTGTTCCAGCGCATAGAGCAGACCATTCGCACTTGTGGCATTGATGACCCTTCCGCCGCCCACGGATGCCCCATAGCAGATTCCTGCCGCGCTGTGCTCACCCTCGGCGGCAATCATCACCAAATCAGTCTCCCCTGCGGCGCGCATCGCATCAAGATTTTCCGCAATCTGGGTCGATGGCGTAATCGGATAATATCCCATCAAGTCATAGCCAATCTGCCTGATTGCAATAGCCGCCATCTCGTTTCCACTCGCATATTCCATTACCTGTTTTTCCACTATACCTCGCCTCCTTCCATCCTGACCTCTGTCAAATAAGATTCGGAAGTGATATAACCGTCCGGTCCCGATTCCACATAGTAGTCCGGCGTGCGCAGCATGTCCTGATTGGGCAAAAAGTACTGCTTCTGCGCATGCTCCGACTCTGTTCCCTGAACCAGCGCATTCACCGGGCAGACATCGACACACCGCATGCAGCCCTTGCAGTGGTAATAGTCAAGCCCCTGATTGACCATCATTTCCCTGCCATTGTATTCCCCCCTGGAAAACTGGAATACCATATCGGGGCACGTCGTGTCACACAGCCCGCAGTTAATACAGCGCTCCTTGATAAAAAGGGGAATATAACCCTGCCGCGATGGCGACAAGTCTGCGACAGCCGTATTGCCAAAGCGCGGATTGATGCCGCCTATGGGCGCTGTCGCGTATCCCCATTCCTGACTGTCCCTGTCCCGTTTTTCTTTTTCGGAGACCGTTTCTGTGTGCAGCGCCAGCTGCCGTACCTGTGCATAGCCGCCTTCCAGTCCTTTCAGGTTTCCTTCCAGCGCATCAGGATATTTCCTGCCGAGACTGTCCTTGCAAATCTGTCGGACATCCTCAAGCTGCATGAGTCCCATCACTTTTGCAATTGCCCCAAGCATCACCACATTGATGCGCGATTTGGACTCCATTGCAATCTGACGGGCATTTACCACATAGCACTCCCTGATCCAATCCGGCAGTCCGCCCGACAGGTTTTCCTGCCCCTCGTCGAGCGCCACGAGAACCTTTGTCTGTGAACCACACCCTTTCCACACACCCGCATCCTGCATTAATGCCTGATGAAATACTGCCAGCAGATCAGGATGTACCACCGGAGAATGTATCCTGATTTCCTTGTCCGGCAGGCAGTAACGGATATATCCCTTCACGGGCGTCCCTGTCTTTTCCGAACCGTAGCTTGAAAATGCCGCGCTGTTCAGGTTCAGATACCTGACTGCCAGTTCCCCCAGCATTTTCCCGCAAAGATTTGCCCCGAGTCCGCCGATACTTTCCAGCCGAATTCCATAATAATCCTGTTTTTCCAAAATCTGATCCAAATTCCCTGCCATGGCTACCCCCTTTTGTTTCCCATTTCTGATAATGCATAAATAACTACCTCAATGCCATTTTACCCAACAGCCCCCATCAGCGTATAGACCACCGTACCAACGACACCGCTTCCGAAAATAATCGCGATTGCACTGACTTTAAACTTTCTCAATATGACAAGCGCCCCGGCAAAAATAATCAGCTCAACAATCCGAATGTCACGCAGTACAATATCCGGCAGCTCAGCCTGGAACAGACCAAGCATTAAGATGGATGCCCCCGCCGAGGCAATCAGCGCCACGACTGCCGGCCGCAAGGATCCCAGTACAATCTGCACCCCGCTGACTGTACGGTACTTGTAATAAAAATGTGCCAGTGCAAGACAGATGACAAAAGACGGGATAATGCATCCCACCGTGCAGATAAGGACTCCCGGAATCCCTGCAATCCGCATTCCCACAAACGTTGCAGAGTTGATGGAAATCGGTCCCGGCGTCATCTCCGCCACAGTGATCAAGTCCGAAAACTCCTCCATGGTCATCAGCCCATGGATGTTTACAATCTGCTCCTGAATCAGCGGAATTGCGGCGTACCCGCCCCCTACGCTGAACAGGCCGACCTGAATAAATGCAAAAAATAATTTAAGTAACAGCATTTATGACTCCTTCCTATAATGTCAAGTCCTAAATTATTGATTTTACAGACTTTTCTTTAA